>Ga0335078_10013330_pt1 | contig 12183 bp, 9 predicted proteins | sample Lox_Sample_32_FD_206711 | JGI IMG/M metagenome (GOLD analysis project Ga0335078, IMG submission 206711) | Soil microbial communities from Loxahatchee National Wildlife Refuge, Florida, United States - Lox_Sample_3.2 | ecosystem: Environmental > Terrestrial > Soil > Wetlands | place: USA: Florida... | reverse complement strand
CCCGCCCTCCCTTGCCGCACCCCCGATGGCCCGAACACCCTCTCGCCTCTGTCGGTCAGTGCGGACGGCAGTCGCGTCGCGTTCGTCAGCTCTGCCGATGATCTCGTGCCCAACGATGCGAACGGCTTGCCCGACGTGTTCGTGCGCGAACTGCCGGCCGGCAATACCATGCTGGTGAGCGCGGACCCCTCGGGCGCTGCCTCAGGCAACAGCTCTTCCGGCGAGCCGACGATCAGCGCCGACGGCCGCTTCGTCGCCTTTAGCAGTAACGCCAGTGACTTGGTCCCGGGTGATACGAACAACGCGTCCGATGTCTTCGTGCGCGACTTGCAGACGGGCGCCACTACGCTAGTCAGTGTCAACCTCAACGGCGTCAGCGCCAATGGCGCCTCCTACACCCCCATCATCTCGTCCGATGGTCGCACCGTGCTCTTCCACAGCCAGGCTAGTGACCTCGTGGCCGGCTCCTTTGGCTCTTCCCAGGAAAACCTCTTCTGGCGGGAATTGGATTCGGGGACAACCTACGCGGTGACTACGTTCAACTCCGGATACTATTCGACCGGGCTCCCCGCCACGATCACTCCCGACGGACACTTTGTGGCCTTCGGTGGCCGGAATGCCGCTTGGTATCTCTGGGATGCGCAACTGCACGCGACCATCTATTCGAATGCCGTCCCGGGCTTGTCCAGTATCACTGCCTTGGCCATCAGCCCGGACGGCAACCGCATTGCGTATGCCTCAGCGTCCGGTCTCACCAATCTCTACCTTGTTGATCGCGCCGCTGGCACCCTCAAGCCCCTGGGTTCCATCTCGTCGGTCACTCACGGCGTCCCCCGTTTCAGCGCCGATGGCCGCTACCTGGCCTATGTCACCTCCAGCGCTAACAGCCCCGGCGACGCCAACGGCTTGAAGGATGTCTATCTCTACGATTGCCTGACCGCCTCCAACACCCTCGTCAGCCAACCCTATAACGCCCCCGCCTCGGCCAATGGTGACTCCGATTCGCCCGACATCAGCCCGGATGGCCGCTTCGTCGCCTATCGCAGCGCCGCCTCCAACCTTGTCCCCGGCGATTTCAACGGCGTGCCGGACGTGTTCCTCTGGGACCGGCTCACCGGTGCCACCCTGCTGCTAAGCGCCAGCCAGTGGAGCGACTCCAGCGCCAACAACCGCTCACTCACGCCCGTATTCAGTGGGGACGGCTCCACCGTCTTCTTCGAAAGCTGGGCCTCAGACCTGGCCCCCTATGACTTCAACCATTGGTCGGATATCTTCGCCGTTAGCCTGCTTTCCTCCGGCACCGTCCCGCCGTTCCGGATCGCCGTGGTGCCCGGCCCCGGCCCCGGCATTTGGCTTTCCTGGCCCGCCGTTCCAGGCAAGTCCTACCACGTGCAATTCAAGAACACCCTCGCCGACCCCGCCTGGCTTGACCTCGGGGGCAGCATAAGTCTCGTGGGCACGCATGCCTACCTGAACGACCTCCCCGCGCCCGGCAGCCAGAGATTCTATCGTGTCGTCGCGCAATAACCCTGCCAGCCCAACCTGCTATTATGAACATCCCTTGTCGTCAATTCCCCACGGACCTCCCCTTTCGCCACAACTGCTCGGTGGTCCCCCTCTCCCCTTCCGAAGGGGAGAGGGTCAGGGAGAGGGGTCCCAATGCCGCTTTCACCCTGGCCGACTTGCTCGCGCTGCTCGGCGCGTTCGTTCTCCTGGCGCTGCTCCTCACTCCCGCCCTGGCCCGCACCCGGGTCAGCGACAAGGGCTTCTTATGCCTGAACAACTTCCGCCAGCTCATGGCCGCCATGACCATGTACACCCACGACTACCAGAACTGGCTTCCCCCCAATCCCGATGATGGGAACACCACTCCTTATGGCAATTGGGTTGGCGGTCAGGCGGGTATCGGCGGTGGCAGTGAATATGACCCGGACATCCTGAAGGACCCGACCCGTTCGTTGCTGGCGCCGTACCAGGGCGCGAACGTCTCCGTTTACCACTGCCCGGCGGACAACCGGCCCCCCGGGCTCCCCGACGGCGAATCCGCCAATGACCCTGCCCTCAAAGGGAAGAAAATCTCCAACTCGCGCAGCGTTTCGATGAGCTCCGCCGTGGGGACTCTCGTCAGTTACGCCGCGGGTGGCGGCAGGTTGGCCGTCTATGGGCCGTGGTTAAGCGGAGGCCACAACGAGGCACCGCAAACGACCTGGTACACGTTCGGCAAGACCACTGACATGTTGCGCCCCGGTCCGGCCAATACGCTGGTCCTTATGGATGAAAACAAGTTCAGCATCAACGACGGCTGCTTCGCCACCGTTGGGCCAAAGCAACCCCCGACCTATGAAATAATTGATTGGCCCTCAATCGCGCACAACGGCGCCTGCTCCGTCGCCTTTGGCGACGGCCACGCAGTTACCCACAAATGGAAAGACCTCCGCACATACTTGAACACGTTTCCCAATGGCACCCCTATCCAGAGCGGCAATCAGGACATCTGGTGGCTGTCGGTTAAGACCACTGCCTTGAGGGCCGGACCGGACTTCCAAGCGCCCTGATCGGCGTCGGTCAGGCTCACTGTCCGCGAAGAACAACAAATTACCTTTAGAATGAAACGATCTGCTAACCTAAAGGCCTCGGATGGCTAAGCTGAAAGGAACAAATATGAGGATGCATTTGTTATTGCCGGGTTTTGTTCTGGCGCTTGGCTGGGCCATCTCAGCACCTGGAGCGACGCATTATGTGGATTTGAACTGCACCAACGCCACGCCGCCCTTCACCGACTGGGCCACCGCCGCAACGAACATCCAGGACGCCGTGGACGCAGCCGTGGCTGGCGACCTCGTGATGGTGACGAATGGAGTTTATGTGACTGGCGGACCAACCAATTATGGGGTCCGCGTCCTTGTAACCAATGCGCTCACCCTTCAGAGTGTCAATGGCGCTGCGCTGACTGTGATAGACGGCAGTAACACAGTGGGATGTGTAGAGCTGACGGATGGTGCCATATTGTCGGGCTTTACCATCAGGCGTGGGTACGTCTATGGCGCGGGTGCTGGCGTTAACTGTGTCAGCACCAACTACTTGGGCGAGCCCTCCGCCCTGGTGGCAAATTGCCTGGTGATCAGCAACTCCGCATATGTTGATGTCGCTGGAGTCTCCTTCGGCGTTGTCAGCAACTGCATTCTTGCCTACAATTTCTCATACAACGGCAGCGGTGCCGCGGTGGCCTGCACGCTATACAATAGCTTAATAATCTCCAACTTCGCGGGGTATTATGGCGGAGGGTGTGAATATTCGACCCTAAGCAATTGCATGGTGTTCGGCAACACCTCACAGCGAGGTGGGGGTGGTGTTTTTGCATCTGTGCTCAACAACTGTTTGGTGCTGAGCAACTCCAGCCCTGGCGCCATCGGAGGCGCATTGGACAGCGACCTGACCAACTGCACCGTTTGCGGAAACTCTGGAGCATCCGTGGGAGGTGTTGGAGCTGGTTCTTCTGGAGCTACTGCTGGTAGTTCCTCGTTACAAAACTCGATTTGCTATTACAACTCCTCAAGCAGAGCCCAATCTGGTTATTGGACAAACTATGATTTCCTGACTAAGATTACAAACACTTGCACCACACCGCTGTCGGTTGGCGCGGGCAATTTCACCAACGCGCCGCTCTTCATCAATCTGGCAGCCGGTGACTTTCATCTGGCCTCCAATTCGCCCTGCATCAACGCCGGGAACAATGCGTTCGTGACCGGTAACACCGACTACGACGGCAATCCCCGGATCGTCGCCGGAACCGTGGACCTCGGCGCGTATGAGTATCAATCGCCTAGTTCAATCCTCTCCTACGCCTGGGCGCAACAATACGGATTGCCCACCGACGGCTCGGCGGATTACGCCGACCCCGACCACGACGGCATGGACAATTGGCAGGAGTGGATTGCCGGAACCGATCCCAGCAGCGCCTTGTCCGTCTTGAAAATGCTATCACCCTCCACCACCGGGTCTGGCGTGACCGTCAGTTGGCAAAGCGTGAACACGCGGACGTACTTTCTCCAGCGAGCTACGAATCTCGTCGGGGCCCCCGCGTTTTCCACGCTGCAAAGCAACCTCGCCGGCCAGGCCGGCACAACAGCCTATACCGACACCGCGGCCACAAACGGCGGGCCTTACTTCTACCGCGTCGGCGTCCAGTGAGCTTTGACGGGGGCCGCGTTCCCACCAAGCCTCGCGATTCCGCGAATGTTCCTTTCCGGCAAATGTTCCATTCCAACTTGACTCCAGGGCTTTCACGGCCTATGCTCGCGGCACATAGGTCGAAGTTCGGAGCAATGCGCGGCAGGCTCACTCAAAACTATGAAACCGGCGGCGGGTGACCAGACGGGTTCCTTTCATCGCAGCGACAGGCGGCCAGGGGAGGGGTTTACCTTGATCGAGCTGCTCGTTGTGATCGCCATCATCGCCATCCTCGCCGCGCTGCTCTTGCCCGCCCTGGCCAAGGCCAAGGAGAAAGCCGTGAGGGTTCAGTGCGCCAGCAACCTCAAGCAATGGGGAATGGCCGTCACCATGTACGCCGGGGACAACCGGGAGAACTTCCTGGTTAACGCCACTTCCGACGGAGCCAGCGGTTTTGCCTGGATGGGGCTGAGCCTGAACACCAACTTCTACCCGCTGTACCTATATCGCAACCGCCCAGGCACAACCACGGGCGCTACCACGGTGGAGCGGAACAAGCAGGATGTGCTTTATTGCCCCACCGATGCATGGCACCGCGCCGTCGAATCGGAGGAAGACAAGGTGAACCTGATCGGCTATCAGTTTTTGCCCGGACGTGACGCCGCCGGCTGGCCGAACTACGATTCCAACGGCCTCGGCCAATGGGTTTACCGGAAGAAGCTTGGCGGTTCGTATCGCAAGGCGCCAGTGATGATTGACAAGATACAGGCCGGCGGCACTTTCCCCAACCTCACCTGGTCCGGTTCTACCGGGGTGACCAGCCAGAGCTTTCCCTTCGCGAACCATCGGGACAATCGGGGCATCCCCATCGGGGGGAATTTCCTTTACGAAGACGGCAGCGTGCTCTGGCGCAAATTCGATATCTCCAGATACCAGGCCACCATTGATATCGGCTCGGCGGCCAGCGGCTGGACCGTATTCTATCACCCCGCAGACCTCGATCGCGGCCCCTGGTGAAACTGCCGGGAGGCGGCGCTGTGACCGGATGCGCTACGCCGCAATCAGCGACGCAGCCAGGACCACTTGAGTCGCTTCGACGATTCTTTCCATACTTTCCCCCATAACGATATAGCCAAGCGCGCAGACCTCGGATATGGTATATATCGGCTAACTACCAGTACCCATGAAGCTAATTGGGCAATTCGTTGCGGCTGCTCGGCGCGGCCCTTCCGCTTGCGGGAAGGCCAGCCGCTGTCGCCGACCCGTTGCCTTCACCCTGATTGAGCTGCTGGTCGTAATCGCCATTATCGCCATCCTGGCCGCTCTCCTCTTGCCGGCACTCGCCAGGGCCAAGGAAAAGGCGTGGACGGTCGGTTGCCTGAACAACCTCAAACAGTTGGAGACCTGCTGGCACCTTTATGCCTTGGACAACTACGACATCCTGGTCCCCAACGATTCCATTATGCTCTTTAACGGCACAAACGATTCCGTCGGTGCCGCCAACGTCTCCTGGTGTCCCGACCACGCTCGCACTGACACCAACACCGTGGATCTGCGCCGTGGCGCCTTGTTCCCTTACAACACGTCAGTGGCGATTTATCATTGCCCGGCGGACAAATCCACCGTGGAAACGTCGGACGGCCAACCGCTCCCTCAACTCCGCAATCGAAGCTACAATATGAGCCAATCCGTCAACGGTTATCCCGAATACCTGACCTCCCTCGGCATGCCCGGCCTCTCGGATATTCCGTGTTGGAAGAAATTCACCGAGATTCGGAGTCCCGTTCCCAGCCAGCTTTTTGTCTTCATTGATGAGCACCCCGATACCTTGCTCGACGCCCAATTTGGGAACCCGGCCGGAGGGCCTTACTGGCCGCCGATGTGGTTCGACATGCCCGCCGACCGCCATAACCAGGGCGCCTGCCTCTCCTTTGCGGATGGCCACGCGGAACGCTGGCGCTGGAGGCTCCCGATGACCTTCGTTTACATGGGGCAGCAGCCAAACGCCGATCAAATGCCCGATTTCCTCCGCGTCCAAAGTGCCATGAAGTGCTGGAGCGATAATTAGCCCGCCATACTTCCCGCGACGGTTCACATCCCCATAATCTGATACCCGCAATCCACGTAGATCACCTGCCCGGTGATGGCCGCCGCGCCGTCGCCGGCAAGGAATAAGCCCGTGGCACCCAACTCGTCGGGCAGAACGTTGCGCTTGAGCGGCGCGTGGGCCTCGTAGTGCCTCAGCATTTCGTTGAAGCCGCCAATGCCGCGCGCTGCCAGCGTGTTCACCGGGCCGGCGCTGATGCAGTTCACCCGGATTCTCCTCGGGCCAAGGTCGTAAGCGAGGTAGCGCGTGCTGGCTTCGAGCGAGGCCTTGGCCACACCCATCACGTTGTAGTGCGGCACCACCTTCTCCGCACCGTAGTAACTCATGCCGATGATGCTGCCGCCCTCCGGCATGAGCGGCGCGGCCGCGCGCGCCAGCGCCACCAGCGAATAGGCGCTCACGTCGTGGGCGATGCGGAAGGCCTCGCGGCTGGTGTTGATGAATTCGCCCTCCAGCGCATCTTTGGGCGCGAACGCCACCGAGTGCAGCAGCAGGTGCAGCTTGCCGAATTTCTCCCCGACCGCCTTGAACACTCCGGCGATCTCATCATCTTTGGTGACATCGCACGGCAGGATCAGGGTGTCGGCGCCAAACGTGCCGGCCAGTTCCTCCACGTTCTCTTTGAGCCGCTGGCCCTGGTAAGTGAAGGCCAGCTTCGCGCCCGCGCCATGCCACGCCTGCGCGATGGCCCACGCAATCGAGCGTTTGTTCGCCACGCCGAACACGATTCCCAATTTACCAGCCAATAAGGACATGCGGTTGTTGATTGCGCTTAACGGATCAGATGTTGGCCCGGCGCTCAGCTTCAACGCTTCTGAGCCAGCAACCACTGATAAAGCTCGGGATTGTTGTAGGTTTCCGTCCAGCAATCATGCCCGGCTTCGGGGTATTCGGTGAACTTGACCTTTCCACCCGCCGCCCGGATGGCTTCAACCATCTCCCGCGAGCGCTGCACTGGAACCGTCCGGTCTTTCGCGCCATGAAAGACCCAGATCGGCAACGCGGCGAGCTTCTTTGCATCCGCCGGGTTGCCGCCCCCGCACACGGGGACAATGGCCGCGAACTTCTCGGGGTGCGCGGCGGCGAGCGACCAGGTGCCGAAGCCGCCCATGCTCAAACCGGTCAGGTAAACCCGGTGCTTATCCACCCGGTACTTGCGAATAACACTGTCCAGGAGGGCATTGAGCGTATCGTCGTTCCAGCCCCGCCCCGCGCTCTGGGGGGACACCAGGATGAACGGGAAGTCCGGCTTGGCTTCCACGATCTTAGGCGGCCCGTGCGTCTTCACTTTGTCCAGGTTCGTGCCGGACTCTCCTGAGCCGTGCAGGAACAGCATGAGCGGCCAGCGCTGTTTGGAATGTTCGTAACCCTGAGGCAGAAATAACAAGTAATCAATCTTCGCCGACACCTTGATTTGGGCCTCGAAGTGCTTTTCCGCTTGCACCGGGGTTGCCGGGGACTCCGCCGCGAGCGCGGAGATTGCCACCACGACCAGGGTCGAAACCACGCAGGGGACTCTGAAGCTCATACGTTACATTCCTCAGCGGGCTACGCGGGTGTGACTTTGACCAGCACCACGCCGTGGCGTGGGACTTCCGTCTGAAACTGGTCGGGGAACTTGCCGAGGTCGTGCTGCCGCCAGAGGTCCCGGACGCTCTGCTGGCCGGAGACGCCCAGTTCGGTCCATCTCACAGTGATCGGGGCAGTATCCTCCCCTCGGTTGAACAGACCGACCGCCTTGGAGCCGTCTTCGAGGTCCTTGGCCCAGATTTCAAGCGAGCCGCTCTTGGCGATGCGGGCGGCCTGGCGGCCAAGCGGATCCTGGCTCACGTCCAGCACTTCGTCGTTGGTGAGCAGATTGAGCGTGAAATCATCCAGCTTCGTCATGTCGCACCCGATCAGCAGCGGCGAGCACAACAGGCACCAGAGGCTGATATGGGTGTATTGCTCGTTGGGCGTAAGGTGAGTCGGGCGGACATTGGCGCTCCAGCCGACGTAGCCGACGACCAGCATATCCGGATCGTTCCAATGCCCCGGGCCGGCGTATTTCTCGTGGCCCGCCTGCCCAAAGCCGATGCCGGACATGCTCGACCAGGTGTCGCTGATGTCGCCAGTCGTGCGCCAGCAATTGCCGCCGACCTGCGCGCCCCATTCCCAGACGTTCCCCATGCCATATTGGCAAAGGCTGAACAGTATATCGCGCGGGACCTTATCAAGTGCGGCGCGCATGACCTGATAGGGTTTCATATAGCCGGCGTGGTCAGGATGGGGCGCGATGTTGCCATAGCTGCACCAGTCGTACTTGAGATAATCAAAGCCCCATTCCCCGTAACGGCGCGCGTCCAATTCCTCGTGCTTGTAGCTGCCAGTGTGCCCGGCACAGGTCGTCGGACCGGGCGAGGAGTAAAGTCCGATCTTCAGCCCCTTGCTATGGACGTAATCCGTCAAGGCCTTCATGTCGGAGAATTTCTGGTTGGAAAGCACCTTTCCATCGGCGTCCCGTCCGGCCTCCCAGCAGTCGTCAATGTTGATATAAGTCCACCCGTGGTTGATCAAGCCGCTGGCGACCATCGCGTCCGCCGCGGCGCGGACGTTCGCCTCGGTGACGTCGCAAGCGAAACAATTCCAGCTATTCCAACCCATCGGCGGCGTTAGCGCGATCATGTCGCCGCAAATGATCTTCAGCGCCCGTTCGGCGGCGCCTCTTCCGTTCTCGGCGTGCAGGGTGACGACATAGGTGCCTTTCTCCGGAACGAGGCCAGTGATGCAGCCGTTCTCAGGATTGAGTTGCAGGCCGGCCGGCAGGTTATTCGCGGAAATCGTCAGGGGCTTCTCGCCAGTAACCGGGACCGTGAACAGGAAAGGCGACCCTGGCCGCACGCCAACCACCCGGGCGCCATTGATGCGTGGTTGCGGTGACGGCTTCGGCGTCAATATGACTGCCGCCTCGCGCACCGGCGCGACGGCTTCCGGCTTGCCTTCCTTCATCACGAGCCTGGCGTCGGCCCAGTCCGCGTGGTCATAGCTTATGCCATCTTCCGCATCACCCACTGTCAACACGAGCTTCTTAACCCCGTCCAGCGCCACGGACACGTCCTTGGCCCGATCGCCTCCATGGAGCACGCCGCTATCCCAAAGGGTCTTGCCATCGCCCGTGACCTTGAACACGACGCTCCCATTCTTGCCGACCTCATCATCAACGCCTACCATAGCCGTAAACCGCTCCGCAGTCCCGCCGAGCGCGATACGCAAGATGCTGTTGGCATGCGTTCCGAGACCGTGCTCGAAACGCTTGCCGTCCAGGAGCAGCGGATGGCCATCCACCGACCGATTGGCGTGCGGCTGGCCCCATTCCTGTTCGACGTACTGAAGCTGAAGGGTCTCGAGGCCAAAGGTCTCGGCTCTTGCGGGCTTCAACAGGGCAAACGAATACAGAGCCAGTGCGAGTAAGAGGTATTTGAATTTGTTCATCAGGTTCCAGACGAGCAAGACTTCATGCCTTTCACGTCCAGCCGACCGAAATTAAACAATGGCGAATCCCCACTGTCAAGACGCCCATCGCGCTCCATCCGGCCAGGTGCTCTTGACCCTGCGCCCTCACTCCGCCAGTCGAAAGAACTGACGGCTGCCCCCCGCTTCGAAGGTGTATGAATAGCCCGCGTTCGTCAAACTCGTCCATGAGTTGGCGGTTGGCGAATCAGAGAATTGCAGGGTGCCAGGCCCCGTCCAACTGATGGTGATCAAGCCGCCAGATTGAGCGATCAACAGCGGGCCGAGCTGTGGCCGCGCTAGAATATAAGGAATGCCGGTTTCAACCGCGGTTTCGGGCCCGCGATTGTCCTGCAACAGCAGCCGACAGGCGTTGGTGCCAAAGACCTTCGCCCCGCCCGGATACTGCGCATCAAGTGAGACTTGAAACTCAAACTCTAACGCGCTTCCCGCCGGGGCGAAGGCCCAGCCGAGATTCGAGATCGCCCCCGCGTTGAAGTTGCCGTTGCGCTGGTCATAGCCGTAGCCGGTCTCAATCATCATTTCCGAGCCAAACAACGCACCCGTTACCGGATAACCGGTCTGTGCGTTCTCATCCGTGTCCACAAACAGGTGCGTGTAGTAGTTGGAAAACAGAGCGTAGGGAGAAGAGAGTTTGACGTGCCCGTAAAGATAACTGGTGTCGTTCGCGAACTGGACCTGAGTAAAGTTCACCGGGTTGCCGTCCACAGCGCCTTGGCAGGCCCATGGCACACCCGCCCAATCAGAGAATGAACCATCCATCGTGATCGTCTTGTAGTTGCCCGAAGCCATCGTCCCGGGAACGACGGCGATCGAAACCGCGTTGGTGTCTTCACGAGGAGAGCTTGAACTGTCTTTTGCTCGCACGGCAAAATAATAGTTCAGACCGTTCTGCAGTCCGGTGACCTTGCAGCAATACGGATAACTGCCCGGGCCTGTCCCCAGGCTGTAGTTCCCGGGAAGACCCGGCGGCACACGAGCGAGTTTGGTGGCCGCGGCAAAACTCATCGCGCCACCAGCCATAGAGTAAATGTTGTAACGGACCGGCCCCGTCTGGTCCCGAGCGACATCCCAGTACACCGTCGCGCTCCGGTCGCCGGCCACAACTTCTTGCACGCCGACGCGGGGCGCCGGCGGCGTGGGACCCTGCGCGGCCGTGTTGTCCCATACCGGGCCTCTGTATCCACATTGGTGGCCAGCCACACCGCGGAATTGGTATTCAACGATTCGTCCAACGAGGGATTTGTCCTGTATAAAGGCCAGCCCTGAATGACCATGCACTCGACATAGTCCTGATTCACCGTCGCCTGCGATTGCGGGGGCGTGTGATCATAATCCACCACAAAAACGATGAAGCCATCCGGGCGGCCCGCCTCGGCATTGAGCTTAGGGGCGAAGTCATATTTGTTGTCGGGGAAGTAGGGGGAGACGTTGCTCGTGGACGAGTCGCTGTAATAACTTTCAAACATCTCCATGTCTACGAATGGCCGTATGTTGTAGGGGTAGGTTTTCAGGTTGGGATCGAAGAAGAAGAGACCGCGGTTGGCCATGAGCAGCTTGCCGGGGTAGTTCGTGTGAATGCGCTGGATTAACGCTTCCATTCCCGGGGCCGTCCACTCATAGGCCGTGCCCCAGGTGTTCGGGGCGGCGGTATAAATCGTATCGAGGAATAGACCGTCACAATTGAAGGCGTTGCCGACGTTGGTGCTCAGGATCTCGTCCATGCCGGCCTGGCCGCTCGTGGCTTTGGTCATGCTTTTGAGCACGCTCCACCAGGCCGGTGCGCCCGCGTTGACGTAATAGCTTCCCCAAGTGGCATTTTCGTCTGGCTTGCCCGTTTGGTTGCTTCGCGAGTCCAGATAGTAGGACGCGTAATTCGTTCCGCCGGCCGACGGCGGGCCAAGCGCGTTGGCAATTCTTGAAAGCGGGTCGCTGTCTGAGGCTCGAGGATCCACTCGCGGTCCCTGTCCATCCCCGGCGACGGGCGCCCCGGCCCGGTCATCCTCGCCAAAGGAAAGGTACGCCAGCACCAGAACATCATCGGCTGTCCCCGCGATGTTGTCCCGGCCACGCTTGATTGCAGCAATCTGGTTGGAAGTGATGTTGCTCGCCGGATGGAGTATCACCAGGTGATAATTCGTCCTCGCGTAGTTCACCAGGCCCGTATTCCAGTTGCCGTAATAAATCAGATACGGCGCGGTGGTGTTTAAACTCTGGACCTGGCCTGTGCCTCCAGCCTGGAACCCGCAGGTTGTCATGGAATAATTGGCAAGCACCCATGTCGCCATCTGCGATTGGCGACTGGCTATTCGGTCCGAGGCCGCCTCGCTAGGGCAATGGCTTTCTGAGCCGAAAGAACTGGTTGGTAACCCCAATCCTCGGCGTCCACACCTGGA
>Ga0335078_10013329_pt1 | contig 12183 bp, 9 predicted proteins | sample Lox_Sample_32_FD_206711 | JGI IMG/M metagenome (GOLD analysis project Ga0335078, IMG submission 206711) | Soil microbial communities from Loxahatchee National Wildlife Refuge, Florida, United States - Lox_Sample_3.2 | ecosystem: Environmental > Terrestrial > Soil > Wetlands | place: USA: Florida... | reverse complement strand
CATCCCAAAAAGCGAATCGACTACCAAGGGCAGTTGCGGATCGAACTCAGAGCGAACGCTTGGGCGCTCTGAGAGAGTCCTCGATTGGAGACGTATGTTTCGAGTGAGCTAGGCGCGAAGGAAATCGTGTTCCGTAGCGAGGAAAGAAAATGATCCGAAGGTTGGCGAAACAGCTTGTGTCAACAGTCCTTTCTTTCCTGCTGGTCATCGCCACAACCCGACTGGAAACCAGAGCTCAGGAGTCGGCGCCCGCGGCATCGTCGACGGGACAAGAAGCGCCATTGTCCGCAGAGGAACTGCAGCAAATTACAGCTCCCATCGCGCTCTACCCGGACGCGCTGGTCGCCCAGATTCTGGGGGCTTCGACCTTTCCTGACCAGGTTGCGTTCGCGGCCAACTGGCTTCACCAGAACGGCTCTCTAACGGGCAAGGCACTCATGCAGGCAGTAGATCAGCAGAGTTGGGATCCCAGTGTGAAGGCGCTCACACAATTTCCCTCGGTGCTCGACGACTTGGCGAAAAATCTCAGTTGGACCTCCTCGCTCGGCGAGGCGTATCACACGCAGGCTGCCGATGTAATGTCCGCCATTCAGTTCCTGCGTGCCAAAGCGCAAGCTGCCGGCAACCTGAAATCAGGATCGCAGATTGTGGTCGTGCAGCAGTCACCGCAGACCATCGTCATCCAGTCTGCGAATCCGCAGGTGGTATACGTTCCCGCCTACAACCCCGCTGTCGTTTACGGTTATCCCTATGTTGTTCCCGGTTACGCCTACGTTCCTCCGCCTGCGGGGGCCGCAGTGCTTGCGTTCGGAGTCGGGGTCGCGGTGGGCGCGATGATGAGCAGTGGATACGGCTGGGGATACAGCAGTTGGAATTGTGGCTGGCACGGCACGGCCGTGGTATATCGCGGTGCGTCGTACTACGGCAATTCCGCGTGGCACGGTGGCTACTACGGTTCGAACGGTCCTGCCGTCGGGCGCTATAGTGCCGGCTATAACCCATCCACGGGGACCTATGCGCGTGGCGCTACGGTCTCGAACGGCTACGGTAGCGCCAGCGCTGGGCAAGCGTACAACCCAAGGACCGGGGCGTCCGCCGCGACAGTACAAGGGTCCAATGCTTATGGAAGCTATGGAGCCTCGACGGTTTCGAAAAACGGTAACACCGCCTACGGCCAGCATCAAACAACCTCTCAAGGGACGACAGGTCAAGTGCACACCACAAACGGCGCCTCGGCCTATGGCGCGTCGGGTAAATACGGCAATAGCGCTGCCGTGGGCCAGACCGCAAACGGTAACAAATATGCGAGCGCGAACGGCAATGTCTATAGCAATACCGGCAGCGGTTGGAGTCAGAAATCCGGCGCATCAGGCTGGGGAGGTCAGGAAAAAAGTGGCGGGGCATCGGCCTTCAGTGGAGGTGGCGGAGGGGGTTGGGAATCCAGATCGGCGAGTGCACGCGGTTCAGCGAGCAGGGGCTTCCGCAGGTAAGAGTCAACTGACGGGCTGCATAACCAGACAAATGTCGCGGTCGCGGTGGTGACCGGCTTTACGGGTGAGTGTTTGGAGGTTCGGCATGTCGCGTGAGATCCGCAGAGTTGCCCTTGCCAACTGGGTGATCCCTCTGTCGCTGCTCATTTTCTTTGCCGCCTGCAGCAGGCCGGCGAAGCCTTCATTCCGAGTCTTTGCCTCCGCGGACGACGCCGGTACCGCACTCCTGGACGCAGCAAAGTCAGGGGATCAAAACGCCCTCCTGGCAATTTTCGGAACGGACGCGAAAGATCTTATCTCCTCTGGCGACGCCGTACAGGACAAGGCCGCTGTAAACGGCTTCGTGACGGCCTATCCAGTCATGCACCGCTGGCGCAAGATGGCGGATGGAGACCAGATCCTGCTCGTAGGAGCGGACAATTTTCCTTTTCCAATCCCACTGAAAAAGAATGCAAGCGGACAGTGGTTCTTCGATACGGCGGCGGGCAAAGATGAGATTCTCTCCCGCCGAATTGGCCGGAACGAGCTGGCGGTCATCGACGTCTGCGGCGCCTTGGTGAACGCTCAGGCCGAGTATTTCTCCCAGGGGCACGATGGCGGCAGCGCGAAGCAATACGCTGAGAAGTTCATTAGCGATGGTGGCAAGCAGAACGGGCTGTATTGGGAGTCGCCAGAGGGCCAGCCTAGGAGTCCACTCGGGCCGATGGCGGCAGTCGCGACCGACGAAGGTTACACCGTAAAAGCGGACCCGCACGCAGCTTTCCACGGGTACCGCTTTCGTATTCTGAAGAAACAAGGTAGTCACGCGCCCGGCGGCGCAAAAGACTACGTGGTCGATGGAAAGATGGTCGATGGATTTGCGTTCGTAGCCTATCCGGCCGAGTACGGAAATTCCGGAGTGATGACCTTCATCATCAACCAGGATGGCGTGCTGCTGCAGAAAGATCTGGGGAAGACCACGACGGAAACTGCCACCGCAATGACCGAGTTTGATCCAGATAACACCTGGAGTCCGGTGGGCGAATAATCGGGAACATGCGAATACCCGAAGTCGCATGAAGGACGGCCCCCAAGAGCAACGACTTCTTTGACAGTGTTGGCTTCTTCAGAGGGGAGACGCGCTCGTTAACGCGGGAAGGCCGACGCGCCGCAGCAGACGCTGGAAACGTGAATCCTCGCGCAAGCTATCCATGCTCGGATCTAGATGAAGATAGATCAGCCAATGGGAGTGCTCTTCGTAGGATTTCTCCAGGTATTCAATTGCGCGATCGTTTTCTCCCAGGCCAATGTGGATTCCAGCGAAGAAGTAGGGAGCAACATACTTTTGCTTTGCCAGTTGTGTGAGCTCATCCAGCATCTGGAGTGCTTCCTTTGTCCTACCTGCCGCGCCGAAAGTATTCGCAAGTGCCGCTCGCATAAGAGGGCTGCCGCCCGAAAGCTTCACGCCCTTTTCCCCTTCGGAGATGGCCAACTCGTAGCGACCTGTTTTCCTGAATAACAAGCCGAGAATCCAGTACGTGACGGGGTAGTTTGGGTCCAATTCGATAGCTCGGCGGAGTTGTTCGATGGCCTCGTCGTATCGCCGGGCAAAGTAGAAGGCCCATCCGACGGCGACGTTAATAATGAGCGACAGCGGATCGAGCTCATGGCCGGCCTTCATCCTTGCCATCGCTTCGCTGTGTCTCCCCATGGTCATCATGTACTCGGCATACCAGTGGTTGGCAGTTGCGTAGGTCGGACCCAGTTCGAGGCTGTGCTTGAATTCTGTCTGCGCCTCTGCCCACTGCCAATCGTGGAGCCACAACAATGCCGCCGAAGGCGCGTGGGCTTCGGCGAGATTCGGGTCGAGCTCGAGAGCAGTCATGGCTGCCGCTTTGCCTTTGGGGAACACTTCCTTCGGCGGCAGATAGCTGTTCCATCCCAGCAGCACGTAGGAATCAGCCAAGCCAGTGTAGGCGAGGGCATAGGTGGGATCTTTCTCCACCGCTTGCTGAAAGTATTCGATCGCCTTGTAGAACCCTTCTTCAGTCCACCGGTTCCAATAATGACGACCCTGTAGGTAAAGCCGGTATGCCTCGGCATTCTCCGTGTGGTGCCTGGTGAGCCGTTTCTTTTCTGCCCGGGTCAACTGTAAACGCAATTTTCCCGATATCTCGTTGGAAATGTCGTCTTGGACGACAAAGATGTCGCCCGGCTTGCGATCGTATTGCGCACCCCATAGCTGAGAGCCCGTGGGTACATCGACCAATTCGGCCCCAATACGCAAAGAACCACCGCTTTGCATCGTTCGTCCCGTGAGCACGGCGCGCACATTAAGCTCGCGACCGATCGCCTGGGGGTCGATTGCCCGGCCTTTATATCGCAAGACTGTGCTCTGCGCCATCACTCGCAGCTTTGGTATCGTCGCCAGAATATTGATCAAGCTACCCGTGATCCCGTCACTGAGATATTCGTGCTCAGGGTCGCCACTAGCATTCTCGAATGGCAAAACGGCAAGCGAGTCGATGATCTTGGAGACTCGTTGTGGGCGGAGGCCACCGCTTTGGACGGAAGATGTCCGTGCCCGCTGTTTCCCGCTCGCGGACGGACGACTTGTGTCTGGTGGTGGAACCGATTCAGTTTCATCTTCGGCAACCCTGCGGCCCGACTCGATGTCCCGCTTTAGCCGTTGCAACGCAGCCCGCATATCGGACGCATGCTGATAACGTAAGTTCTTGTCTTTCTCCAAAGCTCTTCGGATCACCTCCTGAAGTGCCAGAGGGATGTCGGGATTGATCCGCATGGGCGGCAACGGACTGCGATTGAGGATCGCTTCCGCGACGACGCCCGAACTGCTTCCTTCAAAGGGCAATCTCCCCGTCGCCATCTCGTAAAGAACGACACCGAAAGAGAAAAGGTCCGTGCGAGTGTCCAGTTCCTTGGCCCGCACTTGCTCGGGCGACATGTAGGCGACGGTTCCCAGAGCCGTCCCTGGGCTGGTGAGATGTTCTTCGGCGACATAGGAAAGAGACTGCGTCGGTTGCGCTGCGATATGCCCCGCAACGCTCTCTGAAAGCATACTTTTCGCCAGGCCGAAGTCCAGAATCTTAGCGTGCCCTCTCTTGGTTATGAAAATGTTGGCGGGTTTGATGTCGCGATGAATGATGCCTTCGCTGTGAGCGGCATCGAGCGCGTCCGCAATCTCAATAGCGAGGGCTACAATATGCTCGGCATCGAGAGTGCCCGCGGCGATGAGGTATTTCAGCGTTACACCATCCAGGTACTCCATGGCGATGAACGCTTGACCCTCGTGTTTCCCAATTTCGTAAATCGTGCAGATATTGGGGTGATTCAGCCCGGATGCACCTCGCGCTTCGCGGCGAAAGCGCTCGAGGGCGACCGAATCCTGGGCTGCGTCCTCGGGCAGAAACTTTAAAGCGACGAACCGGCCCAGATCATTGTCCTGGGCTTTGTAGACTACACCCATGCCCCCGCTCCCTAGTTCCTCCAGGATGCGATAACGCGCGATGGCTTGGCCGGTGGCGGGGTGAGGTTGAGACACACTCGATGTTAGGATGGGCGGAGTTCAGTGCATACTGGTAATAATGTCAGTCGCGTCGAAAAAGAATTTCCCTAAACTCGTGACCGGAACGGGCTTGAAAAGAACCGTTTCCCCTCCGATCCCCCGGCACCGGGGGACCGCCGTCGTCGCACCGCAATATCACTCGTTGCTCCTGTACGTTTTGACAGTTCCCGGCACACCAACCACCCATTAGGATTTGATCTCCTTTCTGCAAGTTGCTTGAAGGCTCGTCTAAGAACATTCTTGGGCGGGCCGTTTCGATCCACCTGGAACTGTAAATTCACTACACGATCAAAGGAGAAATGTCATGAATCTGAGCACCGAAGAACGCGAGCAAGTGACGACCGAATTGAAGCGTTTCGCCAGTGACCTGAACCTCACCGACGATCAAAAAGAACAGCTTCGTGTCGCTCTTACGGAAGCAAGAGAAAAGATCGCGGAGTACCTGCAACAGAACCCCAACACCACCAAAGCCGACGTCATCAGCAAGGTGCTTGCAAATCGCGATGCGATTCGTCAGCGGGTCGTCACCTTCCTTAGTCCCGAGCAACTGAAGAAATGGGACGACGAAAAAGCCAAGGCCAGGGAGTTCTTGGGACAGAAGATCGCAGCCTAAGGATTCCACCTGGTACTGAAGTTGCTACACTTGGATGGCCGACAAAATCGACCACTGCCGGCCACCAATCTTTGTTGCAAGTTTGCTTGGGCAGGCCCATAGGAGGGACACGCGCAAGTAAATAAAACAGGTTGGGCCACCCTAGTAGTCCACGATTGACTTGCATAACCACTGCGCTTCCGCCGGGCAGTGCAGGCGCGCATTATCGATGACCTGAGCCGCCTCGTCTTCGGACATGGTTTCGTCGATGTGCCGGATCACGAATTGCTCGAAGTCCTTGTCCGAAGCCGCGAGACGAAGCAGTGCATCGAGATTGTTCCAATCGTGGATCAGCAGGCGGCTTACGGATGCGCTGTACTTCTCGGAGATTGTTCCTTCATCGCAATGGCCGAAGCGCTTGAAGGATAGATAAACGCTGTTCCAGTCCTCTAACTCATCGGCTTCTCTCTCCGCCTGGCTGGCTTCGAGAGTGCTGCAGACTCTTTGTTTCGATAGCCGATCCTGGGACTGGACTGGAGGTATTGGGGCGGTGCCGGGGGCAAGTTTTAGGCACACGGCGCCGAGAGCCAGGAGACCAGCGAATGCCAACGGAACCCGGCAGCGCAAAACTGCGATTCCCAGCCTGTGGCGATTGAATCTCACCAACTCCTCCGCATATCCGCTTCCCTCGAAACCGTCATCCGCTGGCGATTGTAGTCCCATAAAGAATCGACTGTCGTGTTCGCGCGAAATCGCAAGCGGAAAAACAAAAAAACGAGGCCGCATACTTCGCGGCCTCAAGCAGGAGATCTCCGCCAATTTAAGGGCGGAGGTGAACATGTGAAGCTCATTCAGGTTAGACACGACCGCCAACTCTGTCGAACTGTCAATAGTGACAGTCAATTCGCGCCGGTTTTGGAGCTGCTGTTTTGTACTCAAGATCGTAGGCTCGCTTTGATAGCCCCACTCTGTCGCCGTTGGCTCCCGACTATCTCTAAGATCGTTAGACGATAGATTTGGTCGATGACGCGGCACCGTTACTTTTGACAGTTACCATTCTCTTTCCAGACTTGTTCAATCGCAATTGGAAACACTCAAATCCGTGCTCCTTCAAACTCCTGCGTCCCTGACTTCCGCACGGGATTTCTCGGTCGGGGAATGCTTCCACCCGCAACCCCGCGTCACCCAGTGGCGCGGGGTCCCGTCTTAAAGAGATAACCGCGAGATCCGTTACGTGCGGAGTTGCCTGTCGTCTCTAGGCCGGCCAACTGGCAAAAGTGGGAGAAATCCGTTTCAAGTTATAGGGGTAGACGGTTGCCAATCCCGTGCGGGAGCGCCCGTTAGCAGGCCGGTCCTCTGGTAGTTTTCCCAGTATTCGACAGTCAAGACTAGCAATACGATTACCACCGGCGCGGGGTTGGTTTATCCGCCCCGACGACTCTCGAACTGGGATGGATTCGCCTATGATTCGGCAAGCGCCCCAACTTACATGGCGTGGATGGTACATCGCCTTACTGGGACTGGTATTAGCCCTGCCTTCGGCGGCGCAGCAATGGAAGGTTCTTGGACCGGATGGGGGCGATGCCCGCAGCTTGAGCTACGACCCACGGAATCCGGATCACATATTTCTCGGGACTTCCACCGGAACCATATTCAATTCGATCGATGGTGGACGAAGTTGGTCACGCCTTGCCCATCTCGGCAGCGACGACAGCTATGTTCTCGACCACATTGTGATTCATCGACAGACCCCGGACGTGATCTTTGCCTCGGCCTGGAGTGTGCAGGACCAAAGAGCCGGCGACCTGTTCCGCTCCCGGAACGGAGGAACGACCTGGGTGCCGCTTCCGGGTATGCACGGAAAATCACTTCGGTCGCTGACCATCGCCGATTCCGACCCACGGACACTGATCGCAGGCACGCTGGAAGGGGTGTATCGCAGCAAAGACGGTGGCGATACCTGGGAACATATTTCCTCGGCTGAGCGGGGCGAGATCAAGAATGTTGAATCCGTCGCAGTCGACCCGGTTAATCCAGACGTGATCTATGCGGGCACATGGCACCTGGCATGGAAGACGAATGACGGCGGCCAAACATGGGCCCGCATCACCAGAGGCATGATCGACGATTCCGACGTGTTCTCGATCATCGTCGATGCCTCAAATCCATCCGTGGTTTTCGCCAGCGCGTGCTCGGGAATCTACAAAAGCAGCACAGCGGGCGAACTCTTCCAAAAGGTGCAGGGAATTCCGTTTTCCGCGCGCCGCACACGAGTTCTGAAGCAGGATCCAACCGATCCAAACATTGTTTATGCGGGAACCACCGAGGGGCTATGGAAAAGCAGCGACACGGGGAAGAACTGGAGGCAGATGACGGATCCCGAGGTTGTGGTCAACGATGTGTTCGTCGATCCGCGCAATTCCAAACGCCTGCTGCTGGCGACGGATCGTGGCGGCGTGCTTGCCAGCGACGACCAGGCTCAAACCTTTTCTCCGTCCAATCACGGTTACACTCATCGCTACGTCACCGCCATGTTGGTCGACAAGAATGATCCCGAAACCTTAATCGTGGGAGTCGCGAACGACAGGAAGTGGGGCGGAGTGTTTTCGTTCCGTGCCGCCGGACAGCAGTGGCAACAGAAGAGCGCGGGATTAGGTGGACGTGACGTCTTCACCTTGAAGCAGACCCCTGATGGCGCACTCGTGGCGGGCACAAATCAGGGAATCTTTCTGCTCAACCAGGGCGGCAACACATGGAAGCCAATCAACACTGTGGTTGCCGAACCTCCATCCTCTCCTGCGGTGCGGGTTAAAACAGGCCGGAGTTCATCACCCGCAAAGCCCGGGTTGTATTCTCTGTCGGATGCGAAGATCAACGACATTGAAATCACTCCGGAGCGATGGCTGGCGGCGACCTCGTCAGGACTGTTTACCAGCGCGAATGCGGGAAAAAGCTGGAACGGCGGCCCGGTATTGGGAACGAAGGAATTCATCTCGGTTGCTTGCAGCGGAAAACTGCATGTCCTTGCTACACATAACGAGATCCTCGTTTCCACAAATGGAGGAAAAGATTGGCAACCGGCGACGCTACCCTCGAGGCTCACCAGTATTCGCAGCGTGACCGTGATTCCCGAGGGGCAGATTCTAGTAGCGTCCCGGGACGGTGCATTTCGCAGTCTCGATAGCGGCAAAACCTGGGAACAAGCGCGGAATGGCTTGCCCGAAACCGATATCAGCTCGGTCACCTATGATGAAGAGAGCCAGCGTCTGCTGGCTACGAGTATGGGGACCGGAATAGTGTACGAGAGCGGCGATGGCGGGCGAAGCTGGCGCAGCGGACCGGACTCTGGTTATCCACTGCGCCGCGTCAGTGTTGTGCGGGGCCGCCTGGTGGCGGTGACTCCCTTCGATGGCGTCATCGTGCAGCCGTAGGCGCGGATTGACATGTGCCCGTCGACGATCACCGCGTCAACCGGATGAACCGCGAACAATTCCAGGCCTTGGGTGCCGTTGGACCCAGTAAGAACGGTGTACGACCGTGCAGGCAGCTCTCCAGGCATGCAGTCACATCCTCCTTGTCGTCAATGCAAAGCATAACTCTCTTTATCAAGTCCGGCACTCGTCGCCTCGCCCGGCCATGCTGTAACGCACCTGTCCGGCTTTTTCGCGTCTCCCAAGAGCCGTTGATGATGGTGTACAGACCGATCAAAACCAACTCGGAGAAAGGCTAGAGTTCGATCAAGAAGTACTGGGGCGGATATTTCGCAGGCGGACAACCTGCGGCACGAAGTCCAATCAATATCCAGTTCCAGGGAGTATCTGAGGTATTACGCTAAACAACAGGCCCTGTAAGTCTTAACAGTTTCCGATTCATGGGTGGGACTCATACTGTTCGCAGCCGAGCGGATTCAGGAGCCCCCTATGTATATCATGGGAACGATCGATTACCCGGTCACCAAGCCAGGGATCAAAGGCACACTGTGGCATTGTGAGAAATGCGAATCGTTCATTTCGATCCACTGCACGGCACTTGTGCATGAAGCATTTTGTCCAACTTGCGGGGATGTGCCGTTGGAATTCTGTGGGAATTTCGACAGTCTTCTGGGAAAACAATCCCTTGATGCGTAAGCTGGGTCTTGTGGCCGGCGATGTCCCTATTCGAGGATCTGATCCAGTTCCGAGGCTCTCAACACAAAGGTACAACCCGTTTCGGTATGGCTTTCGGAGTGAACGCTGTTTGTCTCCGCGTAGCAGTAGTCGCCGGGCTTCATTTCCTGACCTTCGACCACGAGGTCACCAGCCAGCAAGAAGACCTCCTCCGTGGAGAAATGGCGGTGGGCGGGAAAGTGAGAGCCAGCATCCATGCGCACCAGCGAAGTGGCGATACGGCTCCCTTCCTCGACAATCAGAGTTTTCATCCAGCATCCGGGAGCCTTTCCCGCTTGCCAAGCCATACCTTCAGTTCTGAACATGAGCAATCCGGAGCGATTGAGGAGAACCTCCGGACTGTCCACGTGAAGCGCAGTCACGGTTCTGCGGTCTGTCAGCGTTACCTGACTGGAACATTTCTGGCGGCCTGTTTCGGATGCATACGTCCTACCCGCCAAAACCGCTTCCAGTGCTAGTTGCAAGTCGCTCCCCATTCGAGACTTGAGGACAAATGCCTGGGCACCAGCCGAGAACGCTTCTTTTGCCAGTTCCTCGTCGTCACAAATGGTGAGAACAATGGCGGGAGTGTTCAGCCCCAAGCTGCGAAGCTGGCGCAAAGCTTCAATCCCGCTCATCTTTGGCATGGAAATATCGGTGACCAGCAGATCAGGCTGCAATCTTCGGATGCACTCCACCAGGGCAGCTCCGTCGCTGACTCTTTCAATGATCTCGCAGTCGGGCGCGAGGCACTTTTCCACTGCCTCGAACATCTCGGGGAAATCGTCAGCGACCACGACGGTGGTCCGTTCCGTCGCTTTGAAATTGGGAGACCGCATATGCATGAATTAGGCCCCCTAAAACGTTTCAGTCGAATCCTAGTTAACTGGCTGAAAGGTAACTATGATTTTTACATTACTCATCTATAATCCTCAGTAGAATGGCACAGCAGTGCACGGACGTGGCCCCGGAGTGCTATGAGTCTGGCGTAAAGCCGGCGGGGTCCAGCAGCGCGGGAACTGACGACAAAGCTCGAAAATCACTTTCGCACAGCGGTGTCGGCGTATAACTTTCCTGCGACAGACCCCAGGGACAACCAGTGATGAAGCCGGCGGCAACTCAGCTGCGTAATCGCCACGGGTGAAATCATGACCACCAAAGAGCATAACTGTTGCCTGCAGGCAACCTCGGCCGCTATAACACGTGTGGCATGCACGTGGCGCTGAACGAGGAACTTGTCTCAGACTACGCGACTATCTAGAGTACGGGAATTGGTATTTGTATTATGGTTTCCGCTTCTGTTTGCCAGCTACGGTGCCAGCTTACGAACGTCTTGAAGGTTTCCTGGAGCCGCCATGTCGTCACCAACACTGCCCGCGCAGAGTGAACAACTCTTCCGTTACCTTTTTGAGCAAGCGTCCCTCGGAATTGCCGTCGAGGACCTCCAAGGGAAGCTTTTGCTCGCCAACCCGGCGCTGTGCTCGATACTGGGGTACGGGAAGAACGAACTATGCGGCATGAATTGTTCCCAATTTGCCAATCCCGAGGATGAACAGGACGATTGGGCCCTGTTTCAGCAGTTGAGCGCCGGCGTTATCGACTATTACTCGCTGGAAAAGCGATATTTAAAGAAAGACGGCGCGCATATTTGGGGACGCCTGCATGTCTCTCTCTTAAAGAATGCCGGGGGCACCTCGCCGCTGGTTTTTGCCTTTGTGGAAGACATCACCGAGCGCAAGCGCGTCCGGGAAGCTTTAAATCGCAGCGAGTCGAACTACCGCATGTTCGTGTCGCAGAGTTCGGAAGGCATTTTTTGTCAGGAACTCGATCGTCCGATTCCTGTCGACTTGCCCGAGGATGAACAGGTTCATCGCATACTGCATGAGTCTTATATGGCGGAGTGCAATGAAGCTTTGGCCCGCATGTACGGAATGTCCCCAGCTGACCTGGCGGGAGTGCGGCTCACGGGAACCTTGGCCGCGGACGATCCTGTAAACATCGAATTGACCCGCCAGTACATCCGTGGCGGTTACCGGGTTTCGGAACGCGAATCGCGAGAGATCGATCCCCAGGGAAATCCCAGAGTATTTCTCAACAGCATGATCGGGATCGTCGAAAACGGCATGTTGCGGAGGACCTGGGGTATTCAGCGGGACATCACCGAGCGGAAGCAGGCGGAGGAGGAACTGAGCCGTAAACAGATGGAACTCACAGAAGCTCAGCGTTTGGCCGGAGTCGGAAGCTGGCAGTGGGACGCACGCACTGACATTGTGCGCTGGTCGGAAGAGCTCTATCGGCTGGTCGGCCGTGATCCCAGTTTGCCGGCGCCGCCGTACAAAGAACAAGCGTCTCTGTTCACTGCCGAAAGCTGGGAACGTCTGCAGCACAGGG
>Ga0335078_10013328_pt1 | contig 12183 bp, 7 predicted proteins | sample Lox_Sample_32_FD_206711 | JGI IMG/M metagenome (GOLD analysis project Ga0335078, IMG submission 206711) | Soil microbial communities from Loxahatchee National Wildlife Refuge, Florida, United States - Lox_Sample_3.2 | ecosystem: Environmental > Terrestrial > Soil > Wetlands | place: USA: Florida... | reverse complement strand
ACAACGCCGGCTTCGTCCGCGACAGCTTCCTGCACAAGATGACCGAGCAGCAGTTCGACGACGTCATCCGCGTCCACATCAAGGGCCACTTCAACACGATGCGCCATGCCACCGACCACTGGCGTGATCGGTTCAAGGCCGGTGAGCAGGTAGAGGGAGCGGTTGTGAACACGAGCTCGGGCTCGGGCACCACCCACCCAAACCCGGGCCAGGTCAACTACGGCGCCGCAAAGGCGGCGATCCTCGCCATGACCCTCGTGGCGGCGGAGGAACTCGGTCGCCTCGGTGTCCGCGCGAATGCGATTGCGCCGGTCGCGCGCACCAGAGCCACCTTGGCCACCCCCGGACGGATCGGCGAGATGGTCAAGGCGCCGGATGATCCGCAAGCGCTCGACATCTACCACCCGCGCCACGTCTCGGCGCTCGTCGCCTATCTCTCCAGCGCCGCGTGCCCGGTCACCGGCAAGGCCTACGCGGTGCACGGCGGCGCGATCAGCGAGCTGAGCGGCTGGACACCGTCGGAGACCTACCACTCCGACGAGGGATGGACCGTCGAACGCATCGCCGACGCCCTCGGCGTGGCCGTCGCCTGAGCGGCGAGAGGAGACAGCGAGATGAGCAATCGTGTGTTCGTCGTCGGGGTCGGTATGACCAAGTTCGAGAAGCCGGGTCGACGGGACTGGACCTATCCCGACATGGCGCGCGAGTCCGGCACAAACGCGCTCGAGGACGCCGGCATCCCCTACGCGGCCGTCGAGCACGCCTTCGTCGGCTATGTGTACGGGGACTCGACCTCGGGTCAGCGGGCGATCTACGAGCTCGGGCTGACCGGATTGCCGGTTGTCAATGTCAACAACAACTGCTCGACCGGCTCGAGTGCGCTGTACCTGGCGCGCCAGGCCGTGCGCTACGGGATGGCGGACTGCGTGATGGCGCTGGGCTTCGAGCAGATGCAGCCCGGCTCGTTGACCAAGCACTTTCCCACCCACGTCGACCCCATCGGCCGGCACGCCGCGGCGATGCGGGAGATCTACCCGGCGCCGGAGGGAGTGCCCCGCGCGCTGGAGATGTTTGGCGACGCGGCCATCGAGCACATGCAGCAGTACGGCTCCACGCCCGAACACTTCGCCTGGATCGGCTGGAAGAACCACAAGCATTCGGTCAACAACCCGTACGCACAGTTTCAGCGGGAGTACACGCTCGAGGAGGTCAAGGACGCCCAGCACTACCACGGGCCCCTGACCAAGCTTCAGTGCTCGCCGACCTCGGACGGGTCGGCTGCGGCGATTCTCGCCTCCGAGCGGTTCGTCGACCAGCACGGGCTGTGGGAACACGCGATCGAGATCCGAGGCCAAGCCCTGGTGACCGACATGCCGTCGACCTTCGAGGCGCGCTCGTGCCGGAACCTGGTCGGCTACGACATGGCCCGAGTCGCCGCGCAGAAGGCGTACGAGGAGGCACTGGTCGGGGCGGAGGACATCGACGTCATCGAGCTGCACGACTGCTTCAGTTCGATGGAGCTGTTGACCTACGAGGCGCTCGGGCTGGCCGCCGAGGGCGAGGGCCACAAGTTGATCGACGCCCACGTCACGACCTATGGCGGCAGCGGGCCGGTGGTGAACCCGTCCGGCGGGCTCATCTCCAAGGGCCATCCACTCGGGGCGACCGGCCTCGCGCAGTGTTCGGAGCTGAACTGGCAGTTGCGCGGCGCGGCCGGCAAGCGACAGGTCGAGGGCGCGCGCATCGCGCTGCAGCACAACGTCGGCCTCGGCGGCGCCGCCGTGGTGACGATCTACGCACCACCGGACGCAGCCTAGGCGCGGCCTCGAGCCGGCAACCGAGGAAGCGTAGGCCAGCGCATGTCAACCCTGATGCCGTTCATCGTGGCCGGTTTGACCGCCGGGGCGATCTACGGCCTGGCCGGGGTGGGTCTGGTACTGACCTACAAGACCTCGGGGGTATTCAACTTCGCCCACGGCGCCCTCGCGACGGTGTCGGCGTACACGTTCTGGACCCTGCACGTCGACCACGGGTTGGCGTGGCCGATCGCGGCGGCGATCTGTGTCCTGGCGCTCGGCCCGGCCATGGGCCTCGTGCTCGAGCGACTAGCGCGGCGACTGACCGCAGCACCGCTGACGCTCCAGGTCGCCGAGACCGTAGGGCTACTGCTGATGATCGAGGCGATCGTCATCCTCATCTACAACGAGCAGCAGCAGCGCAGCGTGACGCCGTTCCTGGCCCACGGAAGCATCCAGCTGGCCGGTGCGACCGTGCAGTGGAGCGACATCGTCACGTTCGCCGTCGCACTCGCGCTGACCGTGGCACTGTCGGCGGCGATCCACTACACGCGCCGCGGCCTGGCCATGAAGGCGGTCGTCGACGCGCCCGAACTGCTCGATCTGAACGGCACCTCCCCGACGAGCACCCGACGGCTGGCCTGGGTGCTCGGTGCGGTGTTGGTGTCAGCCTCAGGGGTGCTGTTCGCGCCGCTCGTGAGCCTCGACCCGATGCAACTCACGCTCCTGGTCGTCCAGGCGTTCGGCGCGGCCGCGATAGGCCGCTTCCGGAGCCTGCCGCTCACATTCGCGGGCGGGCTCCTCGTGGGCGTGCTCGCCTCGCTGGCCACGAAGTGGTTCACGAGCGGGATCCTCGCCGGCGTCCCGCCCGCGATGCCGTTCCTGGTCCTGTTCGCGGTCCTACTCGTCACCCCGCGGCGGCTGCTACCGCACGCCCCGGCCAAGATCGTGCAGCGCGGCGAGGCGTGGTCAGCCCCGCCGGCGCTGCAACTGCTAACGGGAACGGCGCTCGTCGTCGCGCTCGCATTCGTGCCGAGCTTCGCCGGGCCGCACCTGACCGACTGGACGGTTGCGCTGGCCACGACGATCCTGTTCCTGTCCCTGGGTGTGCTGGTGCGCACCTCGGGACAGGTGTCGCTCTGTCATGTCAGCTTTTCCGCGATCGGCGCGGCCGCGTTCTCACACCTGGCCGCCGGAAGCGGCGTCCCGTGGGTGCCGGCGCTGCTGCTGGCCGGCCTGATCGCGGTACCGATCGGCGCACTGCTGGCGATCCCGGCGATCCGGCTGTCGGGGCTGTACCTGGCACTGGCCACGTTCGGGTTCGGCGTGCTCCTGCAGTACATGTTCTACGCCCAGAGCTTCATGTTCGGCGTCAGCGGAACCGTGCCCGAGCCTCGCCCGAGTTGGCTCGGCCTGGGAACCGACGCCGGCTTCTACCGGCTCGTGCTCGTCCTCCTCGTCGTCGCCGTGCTCGGGGTAGTGGCGCTCGACCGCACTCGCCTGGGTCGTCTTCTCCGCGGATTGGCCGATTCGCCGACCGCACTCAGCACCAGCGGCGTGACGGTGAACGTGACTCAGGTCCTGGTGTTCTGCCTCTCGGCCTTTCTCGCCGCGCTGGCGGGTGCGCTGATCGGGGTTGCCTCCGAAGTCTCCTCGGCGGATTCCTACGTACCGCTGCTCTCACTCACCTACTTCGTCGCGGTAGTGACCGTCGTGGGCAAGGAGCCGTGGTACGCGCTGCTCGCGGCCGCCGGGTTGATCCTCATCCCGTCGTATATCCCGTCGGGTAACGCCGCGACGTGGCTGCAGCTGGGGTTCGGGACCGCAGCGGTCGCGCTCGCGCTGCAAGGCCGAGTGCCCGAAGTGCCCCGCGCCGTCCGTGTGAGGTTGGACAGCTGGTTCCGCCGCCGGAGCGCCGCGCCAGGGAACCGACGTGCTGCGGTGCTCGCCCCCGGTCAATGCTCACCGCTCGCGCGCGTGCAACCGCTCGCTCTCAGAGCCGACGGGGTCACGGTCAGGTTCGGCGGCCGACTCGCCGTCGACGCGCTCGACCTCGAAGCCCGGACCGGTCGGATCACCGGCCTGATCGGGCCCAACGGAGCCGGGAAGACGACGACCCTCAACGTGCTCAGCGGGCTACATCGTCCGAATGGCGGGACCGTGTGCATCGGAGATCGCGACGCGGCTGGTCGCGACCCGTCGGCGCGCGCCCGTCTCGGCCTCGGCCGGACCTTCCAGCGGATGCAGTTGTTCGACTCACTCACGGTGCGGGAGAACATCGAGATCGGAGCCGAAGGGTGTCTGGCCGGAGCAAATCCGCTCCGGCACGTGATCTCCCGCCGCGGCGATCGCCGGGAGGTGACCGCGGCGACGAGGACGGCGCTCGAGCTGTGCGACCTCGCGAGCCTCGCCGAGGCGCGCGTGGGCTCGCTGTCGACCGGCCACCGCCGGCTCGTGGAGCTTGGCCGCTGCCTCGCCGGGCCGTTCCGCCTACTCGTGCTCGACGAGCCCACCTCCGGGCTCGACCACGGCGAGCGGGAACGCTTCGGGCGGATCGTCCGCAATGTGGTCGACGAGCGAGGCGTCGGGGTGGTGCTGGTCGAGCACGACACCAGGCTCGTGCTCGACATCTGCGACGACATATTCGTCCTCGACTTCGGCACGCTCGTGTTCCGCGGAGCTCCCGCCGAGGTCCGAGCCTCGCCGGTCGTGGCCGCCGCATATCTTGGCGACGCCGAGGTCGAGCGCGCGGTCGGCGCCTCGCCGAGCATGTCGGGAGAGCCGCGGTGAACGGGCCGGTCCTCGAACTGCGTGGAGTCAGCGCCGGTTACGGCCAGACCACGGTCGTTCGCGACATCGATCTGCAGGTAGCCGCCGGCGAGGTGTTGGCGCTGTTCGGCCCCAACGGCGCCGGCAAGACAACCCTGCTCCGCGTCGGTGCCGGCCTCTTGCGCCCACAACGTGGAACGGTGTGCATTGGCGGGGAGGACGTCACCGCGCGTCCCCCGCACGCTCGTGCGCGTCGCGGGCTCTGCATGGTTCCCGAGGGCCGAGGGATCTTCCCCGCCCTGACCGTCCGCGAGAACCTCCGATTGCAGGTTCCGCCCTGGCTCGTCGGCCCCGATCTCGCCCGGCCGCTGGGCGCCTTCCCGATCCTCGGGCAGCGCATGAACCAGCGCGCCGGATCGATGTCAGGCGGCGAGCAGCAGATGCTCGCGCTCGCACGCTGCTGGCTGGCGCGGCCCACGTGCGTGCTCCTCGACGAGGTCTCGATGGGCTTGGCGCCGCGCGTCGTCGACGAGATCTATGCCGGGCTCCGGCAGCTGGCGGCCGGGGGCGTCGCGCTGCTGATCGTCGAGCAGCACGTCAGCCGGGCCCTGGCCCTCGCCGACCGCATCCACGTGCTCGACCGCGGGAGGACAACTCTCCGCCAGCCAGCCGCGTCGATCGATCGCGATGCGCTCGTGCGCGGCTACCTCGACGGCGGCGATCCGCCGAGCTCCCCACCGCCTAGCCCTTCATCACAGTCCGCGCCCCGACCGGCGCGGAATTCCACGGCTCACTGACTCAAAGAGAGGTAACTATGCGTAGGACCAAATTCGCGCTCGCGGCGGCGGCGCTCGCCGCGCTGCTTGCGTTTGCTGCGTGCGGTTCGAGCAGCTCGACCAGCTCGGGCACCACGGCGGATGCCGCTGCGGCCAGCCCGCCACCCGCAGCGCCGTCATCGGCGAGCACCGTCTCCGGTCAGCCGATCACGGTCGGGTTCGTGTGTAGTTGCACCGGCCCGCTCGCGACGACGATCGGGCGTAGCGAGGACGTGATCCAGGCTTGGGCCAAGTGGACGAACGCCCACGGAGGCCTCAACGGACACCCCGTGAAGGTAATCGCGGCCGACGACGGCCAGGACCCGGCCAAGGGCCTGGAAGCCGTCAAGTCGCTCGTCGAGCAGGACAAGGTGATGGCGATCGTCGGGCAGGAGAGCCTGACCTCTGAGTCGTGGGCCAAGTTCATCGCCTCGACCGGCGTGCCGGTGGTGGGTGGCCAGCCGGTCGACACTCCGTTCCTGACCAACCCCGACTTCTTCGTCTCGGGCTCAAACCTGCTGATGAACCTGCTCGGACAGGTGGAGCTGGCAAGCAGACCGGCAGGAAGCACCTCGGGCTGTTCTACTGCGCCGAGACGCCGGTATGTGCCCAGGCGCCGGCGCTGATCGGCGCCCTGGCCAAGCCGATGGGAATCGCGGTCACGTCCGAGCGCGTCTCGTCAACCGCGCCGAGCTACATCGCGCCATGCCTATCGCTCAAGCAGCAGGGCGTCGACTCTGTGATCGTGGCCATGAACTCGACAATCGTCCCGCGCGTGCTCGACGCGTGCGCCCAGCAGGGCTACCACCCAGTGAACCTGGCATCGAGCGCCACCACTGAGCGGAGCTGGACCAAGGACGCGAACCTCGACGGCTCGCTGGTCGCGGCGGCGAACGCCGACTACACCGATCAGTCAGTGCCCGGGGTGAAGTCGTTCACCGCTGCGCTGAACCAGTACGTTCCCGGGCTGACCGGCAGCTCCCAGTACAGCTGGGGGTATCTGGACATGTGGGCCGGCGGCGAGCTGTTCGCGGCGGCCGCCAAGGCGGCCAAGCTGACCCCGACGTCCACGCCCGCGGACGTCAAGAAGGGTCTCTACGCGCTCCGCAACGAGACCCTCGATGGCGTGGCGCCACCGCTCACCTTTGCCCCCGGAAGACCGGGCTTCCCCGCCTGCTACTTCCAGGCCAAGCTGACCAACGGTGAGTTCGCGCCGCTGGGCGGCGACAAGCCGGTTTGCGCGCCGCCCGCGGTGATCAAGCGGCTGGCGGCCGCGCTCGGCGCCTGAGCGATTGAAACCGGCGGTCGGTCGTCCCGACCGCCTGCGACGCCTCCCGGGGGGGCCCTGCGCGGGACAAAGGCCCCCCGGGTAGCTCGCGTCACGCCGCTAGCTCGCCGGGAGGACTCGGTCGCCGAGCGTGTGGGCGAGCATCAAAGCCACTTCGAGCTCTAGCCGCCGTTCGCCGATCGGGCGTCCGAGCAGCTCCTCGATCCGGCCGAGCCGGTAATGGACGGTGTTCTTGTGCATGTTCAGCCGCTCGGCGGCCTCCCGGGCGTTCGCTCCGCATGCCAGGTAGACGCGCGCGGTCTCCCGTAGGCGGGCGAAGTTGGGCTCCTGCTGGGCAAGCTCGCCGAGTTCGTGCGCCACGAAGCGGCGCATCGCATCCGGCTCGCCGGACATCAGGCACGCCAGCTCGACGTCGTCGAACCGCACCACCCGGGCGCCGCGGCCGGCGAGCGGCATCAGCCGCCGCGCCAGCTGGGCGTCATGATGAGTGTTCCGAAATCCGCTCACGCCGCGGGCGGGTCGCCCGGCGGCTACGCGAACCTGCTCCGACAGGAGGCCGCCCGTCAGCTTGGGTGTCAGCTCCGACGCGCGTTCGGCATCGATCGGGATCCATGTCCACAGCGCGCGCGGGCCCGCCGCCGTCGTCAGCGGCCGTCCGCCGGCGAGTGCCCGGGCCAGCTCGCGCACGGCATCGTCCAGCTCGCTCAGCGCATCGGCTTCGGCGGGCTCACCCTCCGCCCAGATGACCAGCCCTAAGTGCACGCGTCCCAGGTCGTAGCTCAGCGTCGCGCGCGCGTGCTCGACGTCGTTCGGCTCGCCGGCCAACAGCGATCGGATCAGCTCCGCGCGGCGTGCCTGCGCCCCGCGCAACCAGCGGTCGCGCTCTTCGGTGTAGATGGCCTCGAGCTGGGCGAGCTGCGCCTCATGCCACGTGCTGAATCGCTCCCATGAGTGCTCGAGCACGGCCATCCGCAGCGCCGCGTCCTGGATGCGCTCGGCGACGTCGGCCATCCAGTAGCGCCAGAACTCGGCATGGGCGCCCCTGTACCCGCGCATCAGTACGCTCAGGTCGACCCCTCGTCGTGCCCATACCCGCACTACCGAGACGAGCGCTGCGGGCGCCGGGTCACTGCCCAGGGGACCGATCGCGGGAAGCACGGTGACGATCAGCAGTCGCATCATCTCCCGCGCGGCGGCGTTCGCCTCGGCGATCAGGTCGGGGTCGCCCAAGAGCTCCGGCACCGCGGCGACGGCCGGCGCGAGCGCTCCCAGGATCGCCCGCAGCTCGCTCTGGTCGAGCTCGCGGGCGCGGCGGTCGAGCCACTTCCGGACATCGGGCGTGCCGGTTAAGCCGGTCTTGGCCATGTGCCCGGCGCCTGGGATCCGGTCGCGGCGCGGAGATCCGTGAGCTTCATCGGACGTACATCGCGTCGATCTCGGCAGCGTACTTTTGGGCGATCGCCCGGCGCTTGAGCTTGAGCGTCGGGGTGAGCTCATCGCTGTCGGGCAGCCACTCGACAGGAAGGATCGTGAACCTCTTGATCTGCTCGACCCGGCTCAGCTGGGCGTTGGCGCGCTGCACTGCTGCCGCGATCTCGGCCTGCACGCGTTCGTCGCCGGCGAGCCGCGCGACCGACGTGTCGGCCAGGCGCTGGGTCGAGGCGAACTCGCGCGCCGCATCTGGGTCGAGCACGATCAGCGCGCTGTTGTAGGGGCGCCGGTCTCCGATCGCGACGGCCGGGCCGATCAGGTGGCTGGCCGACTTCAGCTTGTTCTCGATGTTGCTCGGCGACATGTTCTTGCCGGCGGCGTTGATGATCAGCTCTTTCTTGCGGTCGACGATCTTCAGGTAGCCGTCGGCGTCGAGCTCGCCGATGTCGCCGGTGTGAAGCCAGCCGTCGGGATCGATTGCCTCGGCGGTCTTACCGGGGTCGTTGTGGTAACCCCGCATCACGTTCGGGCCGCGGACCAGGACTTCGCCGTCAGCCGCCAGCTTGAGCTCGACCCCGGGAAGCGCCTGACCGACGGTGCCGATCCTGATGGCTCCCGGCCGGCTGGTCGTGACGCAGGACGTGGTCTCGGACATGCCCCAGGTCTCGCAGATCGGCAGCCCCAGCGCCGCGAAGAACTCGAGCACTTCGGCATCGATCGGCGCCCCACCCGACAGCAACGCGATCGACCGGTCGAAGCCGAGCTGTGCGCGCAGCCTCGAGAAGACACGGGCGTCCGCGCGGCGACACCGCTCGGCGAGTTCGGGGGGGACCGGTGCGCGCTCGATCTCGAGGCGGACCCGGCGGATCCCGGCGTCGAGAGCGCCAAGGATCTCGGCGCGCCGGCGCTCGTCGGGCTCCCGCTCGATCGAGATCTCGATGGCCGCCTTGGCCTTCTCCCACATCCGCGGGACCGTGGCGTAGAACGTCGGCCGGACCTCCAGCAGCGCTTCCGATATCTGGCGGGCGTTTGGCAGGCAGGTGATCGTCGCGCCGGTCAACAGCGCCGGGTAGTGGGCGACCATGCGGTCCGCCAGGTGGGCCATCGGCAGGTAAGACAACATCCGGCCGGGCTCCCGCAGCCCCGGGAAGACGCTCATGGTCATTCCGAAATCGGCGATCACGTTCGAGTGCGTGATCTCGACGCCCTTGGGCGGGCCGGTGGTCCCCGAGGTGTAGATGAGCACGGCCACGTCGTCGGGCCTGACCGCCCGCCACCCCGCCTCGAAGTCGAAGTCGGGCTCGCCCAGCGTGCCCAGTTCAGAGAACTCGCGCGTGCCGGCGGCGGCGCCGCCTACCACGAACACGTGCTCGAGCGCAGGCAGCGAAGCTCGTGCCGCGCTGATCTGCTCGGCGTACTGCACCTCGCACACGGCCACGCGCGACTCTGCGTTGCCGAGCAGATATGCGATCTGCTCCGGCGCCGAGGTGTTGTAGATCGAGAACGGCGTGGCGCCGAGGTGGAGCGCCGCGGTGTCTACGATGAACGCCTCCGGCCGGTTGGACAGCATCATTGCGACCGTGTCGCCACGCCCGATGCCGAGCGCGGCCAGGCCCGCGGCTACCTCCTCGACGCGTTGCGAGTACTCGCTCCAGTTGATCTGATCCGATTCGCCGTGGGTGCGCAGCGCGACCTGGTCGGCGTGGGCGGCCGCATTGCGCTGGAACGCCTCGCACAGCGTTGAGGGCGTACCCAGTTGGGGTTTGTCGAGGGCTAGCTTCGTTTCAGTTGCCATTGGATTTCTCTCCTGTCTCAATTTGGCGGTATCTGCTTGTTCGGTTGTTTCGTCGCCAGGCTCCGCGCCGGGCGTCGACTGATTCGCCGGCGGCCCGGAGGTCGGCCAGCGACGGCCTGAACCACGAGGTCAGCGGCATCCGGGGAACGACGTGGACGATGTCCGGCCGGGCGTCTGGATCCAGCGCGGCGAGGGCGCGCTCGACGTCCTGCGTGTCCAGTCGGCGTTGGCGCCGCAGAGTCACCGCGGCGACGGCGATGCTCGCCGAGCCGCTGTCGGGCTGCACGTCGTAGCACGCGGCGAGGTCGACCGCGGCGAGTTCACCCAGCGCACTCTCCACGGCTCGCGGCGACACGGTCCCATGCTTGGTGTCGATCAGCGCGGCGGTCGCGTCGACGAGCCAGAGGTCGCCGTCGTCGTCCTCGCAGAACAGGTCGCCGGTCGCGATCCAGGCGTCGTCGGCCGTGAACACGGCGCGGAGCGGGACGTCATGGCCTGCGTCCACCGGATCGCTGGCCTGGACCAGCAGCATCCCGCTCTCTCCCGCGCGGCACTGCACCGCGAAGCCGTCGTCGCCGATCGCGAGTCGTCCGGCGGAGTGGTCGTAGGCCGCGATCGCGATGCTAGGCGTTCCCGGCAAGGGCCGTCCGAGCGCGCCGATCTTGCGACCGCTCACGTTCCCGAGGATCGCGCCGCTGCGCGTGGACGCATACAGCTCGAGGACGGCTGCCGGTGAGAAGCGCTCGACCACGCGCCGCCACAGGTTCGCCGGCATCCCCGAGCCGACGAACAGCCGGATCGGATGGCGGCGCTCCTCGGGATGTGGCGGGGCCTCGGCGAGCTCCCGTAGCATCGTCCACGTGTAGGGCACCACGGTCGCTCCATAGCGGCGGACCTCGGACCAGAACGTGGCCGGATCGAAGTGGGTCGCCATTGCGAGCCGGCAGCCTCCGGCCGCGGCCGCCGCCGTTGCCAGCAGCAGCCCGGACGGGTGGTGGAGCGGGCTCACCGAATAGATCGTGTCCGCCGGAGTCAGGGCCGCTGCGGAGGCCGCGGCGAGCGCGGATTTGGCCCATCGTCCGTTGGTGACCCGGTCGGCGCGGGTGTGCTCTCCCAAGCCGGTAAACAGGATGAACGCGAGATCGCGTGCGCGACCCGGATTGGCGCGATACCACCGCGGCAGCTCCACCGCGTCAGGGTCGATCCGCTCCATGTCGACGCTCCCGGGCGGGAGCTCGCGGGGCTCGACGCCGCCGCCGAGCACGAGCACCTCGAGCCCGAGTTCGGAGGCGTCCCGAGCGTGCTCGGGATCGGTGATCACGCGCGAGATTTGGCCCAGGCTGGCCTCACGTGCCGTCGGGCCGCCCGGGCGCAGCATCACGGCTACAGCGCCGAGGCGGTTGAGCGCCGCGACCGAGACCAGCGCGCTGGGACGCGCGTGCATCAGCACGCCGACGCGCTCGCCCTTGCGAACGCCGACCGAGATCAATCCGCGAACCACCTTGTCGGTCCGGCGCTTGGCCGCGCCATAGGTGTGTGCGCGATCCCCGAATAGGAAGCACACGTTCTCGGGCTCTCGCCGGGCGGCGTCATCGAGGAGCGAGCCCCAGGAGATCCGGGTGGATGGTCCCATGCTCTCCAGGCGCATTAGCCGCGGCAGCTGCGCGACGACGTCGCGCGAGACCTCGAGCGTCGTATCGAGCGCCCGCCTCGTTGTCTTGGCGACCGTGTTCGGTGCCGACAGGCCAGCGCCGGCGGCCAGCCCGAGCCCGTAGGTGAGGCTTGCGCCGAGCCCACGCCTGTCGTCCTTGACGTCGTCCGCATCTACCCGCAGCGGGCGGATCTCGTCCGGGAGCGAGCCGTCGTTGGCAAGCCAGTCGACCCATCCCGCCACGTTCGGCCACGTGTGCTTCTTCGCCTGCGAGCTGGCGGCGAGTCCGAAATGACCCACGGGCAGGGTCGTCTCATAGATCTCGGCGTTAGGCGCCGCGTCGGCGATCGCGCGAACCTGCGCCGCCGGCCCGAACGCGTCGACTTCACCGATGAACACCAGCACGGGACAGGTCACGTCCGCGAGCCCGACGGTTCGGTTGCCGAACACGAGCCCGCCGTTCATGTAGCGCGCGTCCGCGAGCGCATCCATCGCCTCTGCGATCGCGGGACCCGACCAGCCGACCCAGCCGTCGCCGGCCAGGAACCGGCGCTGGCGCTCGCGCGGAAGGAGCTTCTCGCGGTCGTGCAGCGCGCGCATGTAGTCGAGCTCGGAGCGCAGCGCCTTGGCCGGGTTGG
>Ga0335078_10013327_pt1 | contig 12184 bp, 16 predicted proteins | sample Lox_Sample_32_FD_206711 | JGI IMG/M metagenome (GOLD analysis project Ga0335078, IMG submission 206711) | Soil microbial communities from Loxahatchee National Wildlife Refuge, Florida, United States - Lox_Sample_3.2 | ecosystem: Environmental > Terrestrial > Soil > Wetlands | place: USA... | reverse complement strand
TTACCGCGGCAAGCGCGGGATCAGGGAGTTGATTCGCCATGATTGGGAACGCTCAAGAACGCTTGCACCGGCCCGTCCTGGTGCTGAACTCGAGCTACGAGCCGATTAACGTTTGCGCCGCACGGCGTGCGCTCATACTCGTGCTGAAGGGCGTCGCCGCGGCCGAGGAGCACGGCTCGGGCCAGGTTCATTCGGCGCGTCACGCGGTTCGCGTGCCTAGCGTAATCCGATTGCTCGAATACCGGCGCATCCCGCACCAGACTCGCTCACTTTCGCGCAAGAACATTTTGATGCGCGACCGTTACACCTGTCAGTATTGCCTGCGCACTTACAATTCGGGCGAGTTGACGCTCGATCACGTAATTCCGCGTTCGCGTGCCGGCGAAACAACTTGGGAAAATCTGGTCGCGTGCTGTCATCCGTGCAACAACCGCAAGGGCAGCCGGACTCCGGAGGAAGCCGGAATGAGGCTGGCGCGAGCGCCGCGTCCGTTCAGTCTGCACACCAGCCGGCATCTGATGCGTCTGCTCGGCAAGAGCGACGACCAGTGGCGGAAATATCTGTTCTATTGATTTAGCGCGCACAACGGACCTGCTGGCCGCCTCCGTCCAGCCCCGTTTTCCCGGTTTTGAGCCGCGGCCAGCGGCCTGTGCGCTATTGATTACCGCGTAACGAGGACGCGCGAGGGATAAAATCCCTGCCGCACGAACCGGTCGGTTACGATCTTGAATCCGGCCGTGCGCAACATCCCTGGAACGCTCCGTTCCACTTGCCGGCCCCAAAACGCGGGCGCGATCGACCCCGCCACCTTGTACGCCCGGTTGAACACCGGGCCGTTCTGCCCGATGACCACCAGCGAAAACGACCCGCCCGGGCGAAGCACGCGGCGAACCTCGTGCAGGGTGCGAACCATGTCCTCGCGCGCCAGAAGCTCCAGCAGGTAGCAGCACATCACCGCGTCAAAACTCGAGCTGCGAAACGGCAGCTCGCGGACGTCGACGGCCCCGCAGTGGGACTCCGACTCCGGAAATTCGCGGCGGGCGCGATGTTGCGTTCGGGCCGCCATGTTGGGCGACAAATCGAGACCGAATGTGGCGCCGCGAGGATTCGATTTCACCAGCCGCCGGAACATTTCTCCGCTGCCGGTGGCGACCTCCAACACGCGCATGCCGTCGCGAATTCCGGAGTGGCGCAAGGCGCAGTCATGGGCTTTCGAGTGAAAGAAGAAGGTGCTTAGCGGATAAACGGAAGCCACAACGTCGTAAACACGCCGCGTACGATCCGCGATCGTCCGCGGCATCCTATCGGCCCGGGGCAGCAACAGCGAGTAGTTCAAATCACTCAAGAAGCGCTCCTATGATTCCTGGAACGGCGGGCTCACCTGCTGCTACCCACCAACTCGGCTCCAACCAAATTACCACTAGTTTGTTCTGGGATTTCGATTCCGGTACTGGTACCTTCGCCGACGCGGCTATCAATCCACATGCGATAGCCGGTTCCGAACAGAACTTTCAAGCGCTCATTCACGTTGTTCACGCCGATGCCGCGCTCAAACAGCGTCGCGAGCTTGGCCTCCGGAATTCCCAAACCGTCGTCTTCCACCAGAATGTGCAGTCGACCTTCGGAAAGATAGCTGCGCACGCGGATCGTTCCGCCGTCGACCTTATTCGCCAAGCCGTGCTTGATGCTGTTTTCGACCAGAGGCTGCAATAGCATGCTCGGCACCAGCAAGCCGCGCGTGGCTGGATCGATTTCCTTGACGAAGCGAAGCTTGTCGCCGAATCGCACCATCTCGATCGACAGATAATCCTCGATGAAGGAGAGCTCCTCGTCGAGCGAGGTAAGGTTCTCCTGGCGGCGAAGCAGGCGGCGCAGAATCTTCGAGAGTTTCTGGACCACTTGACGCGCCTGTTCAGGATCCAAGCGGATCAGAGCGGTTACGGAATTGAGGGTGTTGAAGAGGAAATGCGGTTGAATCTGGCTGCTCAGCGCGGCCAAGCGCGCCTCATTCAAGCTCCGCTGTTGCTGCTCCAGTTTCCTTTCGTTGCGGCTGCTGTTCCAGATCTTGATGGGTAAGGCGGTGGTGAAAAGTGTGGTGGCGTAGACCGCGACCCATCCAAGGGTGTGCGACCACGGCAAAGCAAAAACCTTCATGGGAAAGACCGCTGCCAACGTCTGCCGCAAGAGCTCCGCGATCAGGATTCCGAAGACGCAGAAGATGCTGAACGCGGGCAGACGCAAGTCGCCCTTTCGAAGCAGCCGGAAGACGGCGAGCTCCGGCCACGGCGTGAATCGCCAGATGAACTCTTTGTCGGGGGCCAAGTCCCTCAATAAGCCGCCCATCACCCCGGCTGCGGCGAGGAGCGGCATCGTCATCGATTCGCCGCCGAACATCGCGGGAATCGAAGTGAGCACGCCGGCCGTGAGGCCGGTCACGTAACCGCCGATCATCCCGAGCACGAGGCTTCCCTCCAGGCCCAGGTCGACGGCCTGATAGTTGCCGCGAGTCGCAATGCGCGTTCCGACACCCGCGCCGAAGATGATCGCGCAGAAAAGGGCCATCTGGAGCCGCTGGGAAATCGTGCGGTCCTCCCGCATCAGCATCCGCTGGAACCATCCGAAGCGAGTCAAAAAGCTCGCCACGGACGCCGCCACCGCGGCCTTTACCAGCAGAATTACTAAGGTCTGAGGAACCATAAACAGCGCACAGCGGGTGCGCCGCGTGCATGAACGCTACTGCCGACAATTATAATGAAGTTAACCTCTCGCATTCCTATTCATGACCCCAACCCTCGATATTCGCAAGGTGGCCGAGGCGGACTTTCCTACGAGATTCGGCCACTTCAGGATCTACGGATTCGAAGGCTCGAATGGCTCGGACGCGATGGAAGAAGCCTGCGTCCTGAAGATGGGCGACGTCTTGAGCGGACCTCCGCCGCTGGTGCGCATCCACTCCCAATGCCTGACCGGAGACGTGTTCCATAGTCTGCGGTGCGATTGCCGAGGGCAACTGGAGCTTGCGATCGAAGCGATCGCCAAGGAAGGACGGGGATTGCTGATTTACGAGAATCAGGAAGGCCGCGGTATTGGATTGATGAACAAGCTTCGCGCCTATGAGCTGCAGGATCACGGCGCGGATACAGTGGAAGCAAATCAAAAGCTCGGATTCGAGGCGGACCTCCGCGCTTATGCGACGGCCGGCTCGATCCTGCGGCACTTCGGCGTCACGGCCGTGCGGTTGATGTCGAACAATCCGGACAAGATTCAAGCGCTGGAGCGCGCGGGCGTCCGTGTCGCCGAGCGAATCCCGTGTATCGTGCCGCCGATCGAATCGACGGAGGATTACTTGCGGACCAAGCGCGAGAAGCTTGGACATCTATTGGATTAGGCGGCACAACGGAGCCTGTCGCGGAAAAGCGCCGCTCCGGCCCTGCGCCGCCGTTAGGCCAGGCGCTCCGGCGGCTACAGCCCTTTCTTGGCGAGAAACAGCGCCAAGTCGACGACCCGCATTGAATAACCCCACTCATTGTCGTACCAGGAGATCACCTTGACCAGATTGCCGTCCAAGACCTTGGTCAACTGCGAATCGACAATTGAGCTGTTGGGATTGTGCATCATGTCGGTCGAGACTACGGGATCTTCGGTGTAGGCGAGAATCCCTTTGAGAGCTCCGCAGGAGGCGGCTTTGAGCGCCGCGTTTACCTCCTCCGTGCTGGTGGATTTCGAGGTGAGCGCCACCAGATCGACGACGCTGACATTGGGCGTGGGAACGCGCATCGCATAACCGTCGAGCTTGCCTTTGAGCTCCGGCATTACCAATCCGATGGCCTTCGCCGCGCCGGTGGTGGTCGGGATCATATTGATGGCTGCGGCTCGCGCGCGCCGCAGATCCTTATGCGGGAAATCGAGGACGTTCTGATCGTTGGTATAGCTATGGATCGTGGTCATCGAGCCTTTCTCGATGACGAACTTCTCATGCAGCACCTTCACCACTGGCGCGAGGCAATTCGTGGTGCATGATGCGTTGGATATGACGTTGTGCTTGGCGGGATCGTAGGCATGATCGTTCACACCGAGCACGATGGTGATGTCTTCGTTCTTGGCCGGCGCGGAAATGATCACTTTTTTCACCGAGCCTTGCAGGTGCTTGGCGGCATCCTTGGCCTCGGTGAATTTTCCGGTGGATTCCACCACCAGTTGCGCGCCCAGGCTGGACCAGTCGATCTGGGACGGATCTTTGATTGCGAAAATCTTGATGCGTTTTCCGCCCACGACGATGGAATCCGTCTCGGCCTTCACCTCCTCATGGAGGGTGCCGAGGATGGAATCGTATTTGAGCAGATGCGCCAGCGTCTTTGTGTCGGTAAGATCGTTGGCGGCGACGATTTCAATCTCAGGGTTGTGGAGCGCTGCGCGCACCACGTTCCGGCCGATCCGGCCAAATCCGTTTATTGCGACCTTCAAAGCCATGTTTCAGTTTAGCGTGTCCTCTATCATTTAGAGATGGTTCTCTCTGATGTTGACATCCGGCGCTATCTCAAATCGGGAAAGATTAAGATCACGCCCGAGCTTCCGCCGGAGCAGCTCGGAAGCTGCTCGGTCGATTTCCGTCTGGGCAATGAATTCAGCGTCTTCGAACATAGCCGCCACGCTTTTATAGATTTGAAAGAACGCACGGCGATCCAGGATTTGATGCGCACGATTACGGTGCCGGCCGGAGAACCGTTCATTCTGCAACCGCATGAGTTCGCGCTGGCGATTACCGAAGAGACGCTCGAGCTCGACGACGATGTGCTCGGGCGGCTGGAGGGCCGTTCGAGCTTGGGGCGCATCGGCATCATTGTTCACGGAACCGCAGGGTTGTTCGATCCGGGCTGGATCGGGCGAGCCACGCTGGAGTTGAGCAACCTGGGTCGAATGCCCGTGGCGCTTTACGCCGGAATGCGCATCTGCTCCTTCACCTTCGAGCAGCTCTCGTCACCCGTGGAGGTTCCGTATCGCAAGAAGGTGGGAAATAAGTACGCGGGTCAGGATCGGCCGCTGGCGAGCAAGCTGGCTAGCGAGACGAGTAAGTGAGTGCAACGTCCAGACGAAAAGGTCGCTGCAACCGGCCTCCGTCCTAACCGCAGCCTAGAATTGTATGTAAATGGCCCCCGATGGGTGGTTTGATAACGGCTTTGGACTTTTGTTGCCTCCTTCGATAGCCCATAGACCGCCGCAGAGGCGCCCCGGACCCGCTTTGCGGTGGGTTTGTCGCTTTTCCGACGACCCTGCGGGACGGCCGCCAAAACCCTCCGACCTGTGGGCTCGGCTGAGTGTCGTGAACCGGACCACGGCCGTATCGCTTCTCGCCGGCATCAATGTGGCCTTAGGAATTGACCGAATTGAGCAGTCGATCCAGCGCAAGGCGACCGAGAGATACGTTCGACCTGAGCTTCTCCATCTCGCAGTCCCCGGAGATCGCGGCGTGGCGGGAGCCTTCTTCGCACGAACTGGGGTTCTCGTCGCGATGAAGTGTATAATCGCGACCTCAGTTGTTCGACCCTCCGGCTGCGTCGATCCCGCGTGATTGGGGACCTCAGCATCTTTGGTAACGAGTATGCGTTTGCCACACCGAAGGCCCTGGGCCACATGGACGACCTCGATCTTGCGGCCCAGTCGGTTTCAATCTGGGACGTATATAATCCGCGATTCCTGGGCTATGGTTTGGCACGAGCTTTCAGGATGATCGAGATTCTGCGGGGGCCCGATCCGCTCATCACGCGTCTGAGCGAACGACTCGATTTAAATCGGAGTTTGGCGGATTAGATCTCGAACAGTTTGCGGCGTGCGCTTTCGGATTGTTCGCCCACGCCCACTCACGCATCAACGCGACAGGCGACGGCCAACCCTGCATCATAGACCGGAACGGCTTCCTCTCGCAGACAAGCCTCCCTGGGCAAGTCCTGGATACATTCCTCTCGCACTTTAGCCGGACCATCGACCACCTTCGCGAGCTGATTACTGACGGCAAGCCGTGGGACGAACGCGGAATTGCCAATGGACTCTCGTCTCCTGGGTTCGCGACGGACTTTCGGGTCTTTCGGCGACACCCACTTATGGACCTGGGGGACGGAAAGCATTTAGTGATCGATCTGCAATTGCTAGAGGACCTGCTGTCAGGCGGGATCTATTTCCAACTTCTTGGGGGCGTGCCAAGGGATCGAAGAAAGTTTCTATTCGACCTCTGGGGGCGCGTCTTCGAATTGCTGAGAGCGGAGTTATTTGATCACTTCTATCCGCGGAGCGACCGTTCCTCCCTAGCCGCTCCCATGTTCGCTCGCGAACTGCCTTTTCAGGGGTCCCTAGAGAGCAAAATCAGGCCGGGACAAATCGACCGGATACTAGATCGCGGCACAGAAGTACTCGTCTTCGAATTTAAGCATTTCCTCATCGCGCAAGATGTCAAAGACTCCCTAGATCGCGAGGGCCTCGAGAAGGCACTCCGCTCCAAATTGGTGATGGATTGGTGATGGACGAAGATGGAGGGCCGAAGGCGACGGCGCAACTTGCCAACGCATGCGCAGCCATTCACAAGGGCTTGGTCCCAAGCGCCGCCGGGGCGCAGGCGCGTGGAGCGGCGGCGGCGGTGTTGTATCCCATCGTGATCGTCGCGGATCCGTCTATGGAGGCCTTCGCTGTCAATTCAGTTGTGAACGATGTCTTCCAGAAGGAGATCGCTCCCTGGGTGCACAACGTCAGGCCATTGACGATAATGTCGATCCAGGAGCTGGAAGAAGTATTGGCATATACGGCTGCGGGTGCCTTTACGTGGCCCGAACTCCTCGACTCGCGGTTCCAACGAGCAACCGAGAATGCCAGCGCTCGCTCCGGGCTCACGCGCGTCGTTGTCTGGTCGGTCCATCAGGCCATTTACAACCTGATCACCCAAAAAGGGATTCCCTCGATCCCGAACCAATTCCGAAGGAGCCATTTTGAGCGGATCTCCTCGAGTATTCTGGCGCGGTATACCGGTCAGCCGAGTGAGGCTCCACGCGTCTGACGTGCCCGTCGGCTGCCCGTCAGGGCCCAATCAATATGGGTGCCACAAGGATTCTCCTGACACGGGAGGAACCCGTTCGAGTAAGACAAGCGCTACGAACTCGACGAGGGAAATTGCCCGAGACGACCCACGCTGACCAGGATCGTCCGCTGGCAAGCGGCGAAACCAGCAAGTGAGCGGGTGATCTCTTGCCCGATTTTCCATCCCTCTCAGGCTAGAGAAAATCCCCGCGCCAGGCACTATCTTGCAGCCACCCTACCATGCCGATGACCGTTCGCGAGTTAGTACGCCGATTAGAGGCGCATGGGTGGGTTCTGATTCGCACAAAGGGCAGTCACCGGCACTTCAAGCACCCGGAAAAGACCTCGGTGATCACGGTTCCAGGAAACCAAGGGAAGGAGCTCTCCATCGGCACCTTGAAGGCTATACTCAAGAAGGCAGGACTGAAATGACCGCAAAGCGCTATCCGATCATTATCGAGCGGACGGGAACTGGGTACTCGGCGTATTCACCAGATGTCCCTGGATGCGGGGCTGTTGGTGATACCGAAGAAGAAACGCGCCGCAACTTCCAGGATGCGTTGGGGTCGCACTTCGATGTCATGCGAGAGATCGGCGAGCCGATTCCGGAGCCAAGCTCCTCGGTAGACTACGTCGAAGTCGCCGCCTAATTCGGGAGTTCAAACACCCACAGCGCGGCCGCGCCGCCCTGCGGATTCTGAATATCGGGGACCAGCGGGGGCCACGTCGTGGCTTGGGCTCCGCCATTGCCGACCACGACTGCGAGGTACTGCTTTCCGTTCACGCTATAGCTAATCGGGCAGGAGCTCGGGACATCGTTTAGGCGCGCCTGCCACAGGACCTTGCCGGTGGAGTCGTCGTAAGCCTTGACGTACCGGTCGAGAGCTCCGGCGAATACGATCCCGCCCGCGGTGGCGAGAGTGCCGCTGGTCTGCGGCGCATGCTGGCGACTGGTCCAAGCCACTTGGCGCGTTGCAAGATTCACCGCGGCGATTCGCCCATAGTTGCCGTCGCCATCCAGCCGCGGACGAATGGTAAACCGGACGCCGGAGCTTAAGCCGCCACGCTCGCCCTGTTTAACCGGAATCAGATCCATGCACGACTCGACGAGTGGCACGTAGAGCATCTTGGTCGCGGGATTGTAGGACGCTGGAATCCAACTCTTCGCTCCGCCGGCGTGAGGACAGACTGTCTTGGTCTCGCCGTCGCCGGGTACGATTTTCGGATCGATCTTCTTCGCGCCGGTTTTGGGATCGACTGAAGAAATGACGTTCTGCAAACCTAGATCGATGGAGAAGATGTATTCGCCGGTCGCAGCGTCGAGGGCGTCGTAGAACGCTTCTTTGCCTGAGGTCAGCACCAGCTTGCGATTCGCGCCGTTCACGGGCAGATCGATGATCTGGCGCTCGAATGCCCAGTCGAGGTCCCACTGATCGTTGGGCGTGTGCTGGAAGTGCCAGACCAGCTTGCCGGTCTCGGGGTTGAACGCCAACGTAGTGTCGGTGTAGAGACCGTCGTTAGTGACCCCGGGCTGATTTACCAGATGCAGCATCGGACCGGTGTCGTAGGTCTGGCCGGGGCCGAAGAAGGCGAGATTCAGAGCCGGGTCATAGCTTCCGGGGGTCCAAACCGACGCGCCGCTGCGCTTGTCGGCCGCGAGCCCGTTCCAACTGTTGCCTCCCGGCTCACCCGGCTGCGCGATCGCGTGGAAACGCCAGGCTTCTTTCCCGGTTTGAAGGTCCAGGGCAACGATGGAATTGCCCCCGGGACGCTGGCCGCCGGTGCCGATCATGACCTTGTCTTTCACCACCAGCGGTCCGCTGGTGAGCTGCCACCCCTCTTTGTAGTCCGCGATGGGCTGATCCCAGACCACGTTGCCGGTCTTGGCTTCGAGCGCAACCACATGCATATCGGAGGTGCCCACGAGCAACCAATCGCCATGCAGCGCCATTGCCTTCTTGGCGCTGGGTCGCGTACCTTGAGGCAACTGCCGCGAGTACTGCCACAGAAGATCTCCGGTGACCGCATCCAGCGCTTGCACATGATCGTTGTAGGCGTGCACGAAGATCACGCCATCGTGCACCAGCGGCGTGGCTTCATTGGGTCCGTTCGGAAGCGACCACGTCCAGGCTTGGCGAAGATTGGCGACGTTGTTTTTGTTGATTTGAGTGAGCGGACTGAAGCCCTGATCGTCGTAAGTCCGGCGCCACGTGAGCCAGTCCGCCGCGGGAGGATTCTGGAGCATCGCGTCGGTGACTGGCGTCAGCTTCGCCAGAGGATTCGGCTTGGAGGGAACAGGCGGCAGCGATGCATAGGGCGATAAGCCTCCGCCAGGACCGGCATTCTGACGGGCTTGGCCTTGTCGGGCTTGGCCTTGTTGCGCAGGGCCTTGCTGAGCCGGGGTCGCCCCCGGAAGATTCATCGCTTGCAACTGAGTCAAATCCGCGGGGAGCTCGCGTTGGCCGGCGGCCACTCCATTCCCTTGCAAAATGAAAGCGAGAATTCCCGCGTACGCTGGGTCGGCGATTTGGCCCCCGCGTCCGGGAGGCATGGTGTTTCTGATGAAGGTGAAGAGGCTGAAGGCCTGCCTACCGCCCCATTGCCCAAGAAAAGTCTGCCCGCGCAACGCAGGAGCGAACTGGCCGTCGTCGAGATTCGCACCATGGCAACTCGCGCAGTTCTGGTCGTAAGCGGCTTTACCCTGTGCGGCTTGCGCCGCCGTAAACCCGGCAAGGGGCCCTGGCGCGGGCGCTTGCGCCCAGAGAAATCCAACGAGGACCGCGGGCAGAATCGCACGATGCACGAATCTCATGCGATTCACGCTATCACAATCGACGAAAAGGCGGCTATTCTTTCTTACGCGCGGGATTGCCCGTGACGGTGACGCCGGGGGGGACTTCTTGCGTCACAACCGCACCCGCTCCGACGGTCGCTTTCGCGCCCACATCCGCGCCGATGATCGCACCGCTGCCGATCCAGCATTGCGGTCCGATCGAGATTCTCTTGAACACGCGACCTTCGTCGGTCAGATTGCCGGAACTGTCGCGCAAGTGCTGCTTCATCCCGCTCAAAATCTGAACATGGCTCGCGAGCTGGGTCCCCTCGCCGATATCGACGCTGCCGAGGACGCAATAGGATCCGATGCCAACACGCGGCCCTAGCGATGCGGCTGGATGAGCGAAATAGGACCCGATCGATATGCGGCAATCCGGTCCCACGCCTTCGAGCGTGTACCGATAAAAGGCCACGCGAAGATAGCTCCCGATGATTCCCGGCGACTGCGCCAGCGCCTGTGCGCAAAGCGTGTAGCCTTCCTGCCGCTTCCCGAAGCCGGCAATGCAAGCCGCTGGGAATACGAGAATTCGCGCGCACAGCGAAGCAAGCCACTTCGCGACTGGTTTCACTTCAGTTGATCGTACCTCAGAACAGACGATTTCCCAGGCGCCGTTATCATCAGAGTTATGATCGAAGCATGGGCCGGATGCTGATCGGTCTGGGCGCGTTGTTGATTGTTGTTGGGCTGCTGGTGATGCTCGGCGAGCGCCTGCCGATTCGGATCGGGAGGTTGCCCGGAGATATCGTCCTCCGCGGAAAGAACACCAGCTTTTACTTCCCGGTAGTCACATGCCTGTTGATCAGCGTTGTGCTATCGCTGCTGATGTGGCTGCTGAACCGGCGCTGAGGGCCTACTTCAGTAAACCCCGCCGGTCTTATTTCAATAGACCTAGCCGGTCTAGCGGCCAGTACACGAATACGGCTTTCCCGTAGATGTAGCCACGCTTCACGGTTCCCCAATTGCGGCTGTCGTTCGAGGAATTGCGATGATCCCCGAGCACGTAATAGGAATCGGGTTCGACGCGGATGGGCTGGTAGCTGTGCATATCCCGATTTTCCTCTCGGACATACGGTTCCGGAAGAACGTTGCCGTTTACGATGACCGTCCCTTTGTCGATTGTCACGACGTCGCCGGGCATGCCGATCACACGTTTGATGTAAGACTTACTCGGATCGCCTGGAAACTGGAACACTACGGTATCGCCGCGCTCGATGTTCGAAAAACGGTAGACGAACTTGTTGATGAAGATGCGTTCCTGGTTAACCAGGCTCGGCATCATGCTAGTCCCTTCGACCTTCACCGGCTGATACAGAAATAGAATGACGATGATCGCGATTGCCACGCTCAGTGCGAGATCGCGCAGCCAGGAGAAAGCCGTATGAGCGACCGATGTTCCTGCCGGGGGCTTGGACGGCGGCGCGGCAGGGTCGCCCGCTTCGATGTTCCGAGCGTCGTCCATACCACTACTATAGTGGACGACCCCCGTTGCTGCACCCTCAATTGAGGCGACCGGACATAAGAAATACGCGGAAGAAGTTGATTGCAAACGGTTAGGCTTCCGTGCGACAATAGCAGAGTTTTAGTCAGGAGCACCTTCCCGGTGGTATCGGGAAGCGAAATAGGAGAACTGAGTAGTGAGAGAAAAGGGTGTCGTGAAATGGTTTAACGCCGCGAAGGGTTATGGATTTATCCAGCGAGCGAGCGGCGAGGACGTGTTCGTGCATTTCTCCGCAATCCAAATGTCCGGTTACAGGACTCTTGAGGAGGGCGCGGAGGTGGAATTCGAGGTCAAAAGAGGTCCCAAAGGTCTCCAAGCCGAGAACGTGAACCGCCCGTAACTCCGGCTAGACCGGGATTTTGAAATTTAGCAAGGCCGCTTCTGGAGGGAGCGGCCTTTTTAGCGCAACCCCACCGAAAATCAGCGGCTTCTTTCGATCCCCAAGGCTCGAATCCGTTTGTGCAGGTTGGTCCTCTCCATGCCGAGGGACCGGGCCGCGCCCGAAACGTTCCACTCCGATTCCTGAAGGGCTCGAAGGATGTGCTCGCGTTCGGCTGATTCGCGGGTTTCACGCAAGTTGCCGCGCGGAGGCACGGTGCGCGAGGAGCGAATCTCGACCGGCGCTGCCGCGACTTCAATTGAATCCCCAGGCGCGAGGATAGCCATGCGTTCCACGACGTTTCGCAGCTCGCGAATATTCCCGGGCCAAGAGTGCTGCTCCAGAACGTCAATCGCGTCCGGCTGGAATGCCTTGGGACGAAAATTGTTCCGCGAACAGAACTCCGCCA
>Ga0335078_10013326_pt1 | contig 12185 bp, 12 predicted proteins | sample Lox_Sample_32_FD_206711 | JGI IMG/M metagenome (GOLD analysis project Ga0335078, IMG submission 206711) | Soil microbial communities from Loxahatchee National Wildlife Refuge, Florida, United States - Lox_Sample_3.2 | ecosystem: Environmental > Terrestrial > Soil > Wetlands | place: USA... | reverse complement strand
CGGTGGCTATGAGGCTGGCTGCTTTCCTCGGGCAACCATTCGATGAACAAGCAGCCGCCATGGCCGTCGACTCCCGATTGCGACGGCAAGGTGCGCTCGTCGCCCAGTGAGCCTTTAACGGCAAATTCCTCTGGTGATAATGCCTGTTAAGGCCCGAGAACTTGGCCGGCCATAGGCCTCGCGCACTAGGCGCCGCCGCGGGGATGCAGCGGATTTTTCCCGATTAAAGAGGATCGTTCTGCGCTTCGGCGGAGACAAGATACAGCGTCATCAGTACCGCTCACGAAACCATGCGGCCTTGCGCTTTTCCATGTCGGCTTGCGATTCTTCGGGCGAGAAGAATTCACCGCGGTCAAACTGCTCGAAGGCCCGCTCCATTTTCTCGGTTATCTCAGCCTTCTGGTTCTCCGGTCGAAGGGTGATCGTCATAGGCCGCCTTACGCGTCCACGTGCGTGCTGAAGAAGCGGTCCAGCGCGACCTTGTTGCGGGCGGCGAGCGAAGCGGAAAGCTGCCGCATTTCGGCGGGAGGCAGCGGCTTGAAAGCTTTCGCCAGCGCCACGTTCTGATCGATGAATTCGAACTTCGGCATGCCCGCGACGGCCAGCGTCACGCCCGCGAGCGAGAGCGGATAATAGAGGAGCTTTTCGGGCGGCGCCTGGCCCACCAGCACCTCCTGCGCAAAGACCTTCATGGCGATCACGCCCATCTTCTTGCTGCGCGCGACCGGCAATGCCACATCTTCGAAGCTGGTTTTGAGATCGGGATTCGGCACCATCCCGCCCTTGCCGCTCCGCATGCCGGCGCGCGCGGCATTGAGCGCCATCTGGGTGCAATCGAAATCGTGCCGCTCCAGCGCAGTCTTCAGAACGACAGGATCGGTGTGGCTGGTGATGCCGATAAAGCGCGTCACCTTCTGGTCGCGCAGCTTCAGCAGGACTTCGAGCACGCCGCCGGGCGCTTCGACGGCGGCCAGGTCAGCCTCGTCGGTCAGGCTGTGTACGTGGATGAGGTCCAAGTGGTCCGTTTGGAGGCGCTTCAGGCTGCCTTCCAGAATGCGCTGCGCTTCGTCGCCCTTGCGCGCCTCGATCTTGGTGGCCAGAAAGATGCCTTTGCGGCGGGTCTTCATGACCTTGCCGATGCGCTCCTCGCTGCGGCCGTTGCCGTAGCTGTAGGCGGTGTCCATGTAGGTGATGCCCAGGTCGAAGGCGCGGTTGAGGGCTTCCAGTGCTTTGTCTTCGTCCTGATACATCAGAAAGCGGCTGCCGCCGCCCATCGCCAGGATGGATACGCGCGCGCCGGTGCGTCCGAGGATGCGGGTGGGCATGGCATCGGTGGCTGCCAGAGCGGTGGCGCCGGTGATAGCCGCGGTACCCAGAAAGTCACGCCGTGAAATCTTCATAAGGCCAGCTTAGCTCAGTGTGCGCGGGACGGCGCCAGGGCGGAGCGGGTGGATTCCCAGGCGGCCAGTTGCCACCGCCCGTCCTGCTTCACGTAAACCTCCAGGTATAGCAGCGCGACGTCCAGTTCCTCGCCTCTCGACCGGACCTTGGCGGAAGCGCGGCCCGTCACCACGATGGTGCTTCCGTAGGCCTTCGCCCTAATGTGTTCCGAGGCAAAGGAATGGTAAATCAATTCGCCGGACCGCAGCGAAGCCAGGAACTCGGCCTTGGTCTGGCGCCAGCCGCTGGCATGTGTGTAGACGAGATCGTTGGACAGCAAACGATCGAGCGTGGTTACGTCGCCTTCAGTCATGGCTCTGAAGCGGCGCGCCTCCAGGTCGTGGACTTCCGATTCGATCCCGCGCTGGTCCTGCGCCTCTATTTGAAAGGCCACAAGCATGGCCGGCAGCATGATCGAAACGATGGCGAGAATCGGTGTCTTCATCTGTGCACGTGCCCCTCTCTTATCTGCGCCTCGGCGGATCGCCCGCACCAGCGGGTGCGCCAACGTTGATGCGCGGTTTCTAATCTGCCCAGTCTGGCCTCGGCTTCCCGGGCTCCCACGGCTCGTGGCTTCGGGGAAAGAGATGCAGCACCGGGAGGATCGCATAGAAAAACGAGAAACCGATGACGAATCCGGCCCCCGCCCAAAAGACATGGCTCCAGAGCCCCGGAGAGAACAGCACGGCCAGGAGGGCCGCTTCCGCGAAGTAGTACGGCGTCGACTTCATTCCCGGATTGGGCGCGTACTTTTTACGGAGCCGGAGATGGGAGAATATTCCGTCGGATAAACGACCACCGATCAGAGCGCCCAATGCCATAAGACAGTAGCTTTCGGTCGGGGCGACGCCGCCAATCCCAGCAAACGCCACCGCCCAGAGCACAAGTGTGAGGGACACCGTAAATAAGGGGATACCTATTGTGTCGGGAATCTGAACGCCAACGATCCCGCCAAAATAACCCCAGAGCCGTCCCCTGAACTCTTCTGCAACATGAACAAGAGTCAGCGCCAGATCCACCCCAAGGATTGCGACGACGGCCATACCTGCGGTCGGATCGCCAAAGATCGACACCGCTCCTAGATACTGACGCATTGATTCTATACCCATCGCTCTACCTCCTGGCAATATTCGTCGCCATCCGCTTTTGTATGCAGACGCATGCCTGCCCGCACCGCCTCGAATTGCCGCTGTCGAACTTCAGGTGTAAAGCGACCCCGCAACCCGTGTGCCAGCGGGTCCGCCAGCCTGAGAGACCGCATCACATTTTATAATGACTTTGTGAAAAATCAATGGCTGAGTTTCATTCTGGTGGCGTTCGTGGCTCAGGCGGCACGCGCGCAGGACACCCCGGCGCCCGCGCAAGTGACGGCGCAGCAGGATCACCAGCAGATGATGGATCAGCTGCACATCACCTCGCTGCGTCAGGGCGCGGACGGCAATCACGCGCAGGCGCCGAATGCCGCGAACTACGATGAGGCGAAAGCCAACCCGTATCCGAAACTGCCCGATCCGCTGGTGCTGAACAACGGCAAGAAGGTCAAATCGGCCAAGGTCTGGTGGAGCAAGCGGCGTCCGGAGGTCGTGGAGGATTTCGATCGGGAAATCTATGGGCGCGTGCCCAAGGTCACGCCGAAGGTGACTTGGGAAGTGACTGCCACGACGCAGGAAAACAACGGCGGCGTGCCGGTGATCGTGAAGAAGCTGGCCGGTCATGTGGACAATTCGGCGTATCCGGCGATTGCCGTCAACATCGATTTGACGCTGACCACGCCGGCCAACGCCAGCGGTCCGGTGCCGGTGATCATGGAGTTCAGCTTCGTTTTCCCGAATGGACGCCGCATGCCGCCGCCGCCCGCCAGCAGCGGCCCAACCTGGCAGCAACAGGTGCTGGCCAAGGGTTGGGGCTACGCCATCCTCATACCCACCAGCGTGCAGGCCGACAACGGCGCGGGCCTGAGGCAGGGCATCATCGGCCTCGCGAACCGGGGCCAGCCGCGCAAGCCGGACGATTGGGGCGCCTTGCGCGCGTGGGCCTGGGGCGCCAGCCGCGCGCTCGATTACTTCGAGACCGACAAAGCGGTGGATGCCAAACGGGTGGGCATCGAAGGCCTGTCGCGCTATGGCAAGGCCGCGCTGGTGACCATGGCCTACGACCAGCGCTTCGCGATCGGGTTTGTAGCGTCATCCGGGGAGGGCGGGGCGAAGCTCAATCGCCGCAACTTCGGCGAGATCGTGGAGAACCTGACCGGGTCCGGCGAATATCACTGGATGGCGGGCAACTTCATCAAGTACGGCGGGCCGCTCAACTGGAACGATCTGCCGGTGGATTCGCACGAACTGGTGGCGCTCTGCGCGCCGCGTCCGGTGTTCATCAGCGCGGGCGCGTTCAAGGGCGATGCATGGGCGGACGCCAAGGGCATGTTCCTGGCCGGGGTGGGCGCCGGGCCGGTGTACAAGCTGTTGGGCAAGAAAGATCTGGGGACCACCGAGATGCCGCCCATCGGGACCGCGCTGATCGACGGCGAGGTGGCCTTCCGGCAGCATAGCGGCGGGCACACTGCCGGTCCGAACTGGCCGACGTTCCTGGAGTTTGCCAGCCGCTACCTGGGGGCGGGGCTCCGCGCGGGCTAAGCCCGCCCTCCGTCTACTCGGAGTCAGTGTCGAACGTGCCGATGAACGCGCTACGCTTGTCGGGGCTCGACCAGGTGGTGTCGAGACCCTGCCCCTGGAACTGGTTCGCCAGCGAGTAGGCGGGCATGGCGTGATCCAACTTGGTGAGCGGACGATACCAGACCTCTTCGTTGTGGCAGATCTGGTCGCCTTCGCGCAGCGCGCGTGTGGTAATCTTGGCCAGGTTGCCGGCCGTCAGATTGGCCTTCATGCTGTGGATGTCGTCGTTGGCGAAGGTCAGCTCGATGGGCCGATAGTCCACGCGGACCACGTCCTGCAATAAATCGCCGGCCATGTGTTTGGCGAAGCTCTGTAAAGCCAGGCGCTGCTCCGTATTGGCGCGGCTATCCACGATCATAACGGCTTTCACGGGATAAGCGGATTCGAAGGCATCGCCCAGGGTGTGATGCGCCCGCACCACGCCCACCACGGACATGCCGTCCAGATCCACGCCTTGCCACGCGCCTTTGGTCACCTTCCAGCCGAATACGGCCAACTGGCCCACCAACCCGACTTCGCCGTTGGCGAAGCAGGGGCCGGTGTAGACATCGGCCGTGCGGGCCTCCACATAGTTGCCATAAATGTTGTGCGCGGGAATTGCGGCGGGGAAAGCGAAACCAGCCATCGCCAGCAACACGACGGCTACTACGATTGTTCGATGCATCCCAGATGCCCTCCTATGGCTACCATTATAAGCCTTCGGCGGCGCCCGGGGTGCGTCGGGTGCTTGACCGCTTTGGGCAACCGCTCCCTCACGGTCGCGGCTTGGTAATATTCGCGTTGATTTCGCGAGGTTTACTGAGCCGCGACCGTCAGAGAGCGGTTTCTGTCATTCGAAATCCCCAAAACGGCTAAGCACCCGGGTACGTCTTGCCCTTCGTCAGTCCGCGGTAGCGCCCTCTCACTCGACCGATACGGTGACTCCCGCCGGGCTGCTCGCGTTCCCTATCTTCAGCACTATCGGCTGCGGGCCGGGTGCCAAACCGCTCGGAACCTCCGCATTTACCTGTAGGAAGCCGGCCACGCCGCCGGGGGCCGTGCCGGCGAATTTCACCGGCGCCGGCTGCCCGCCGATAGTCACCGATACCTGCGCGGCGGGAATCGGAAAGGTCGGGCTTGGATAAGGCTGGTCGTTGAGCATGCCATCCAGGCTCGGCGGGTCCGTCACTCCCTCGCCGGTCGCAAAGATCTGCAGAATGGTTCCCGCGGCGGCGGGATTGGAGGCCGTGTTCAGGGTGGAGTCCTGGTTCAGAATAGCTCCCCCATTGGAGCCTGATCCGTCCGCCGTGAACAGGGCCGGCGCCGTCGCGGCCACGTTCAGCGCGACGCTGTTGGTCGGGTTCCCCTGATAAGACACCTGCATGTAGACCACGCTCTGGCCGGCCACCTCATAGGGAACGATGGCGTTGATCTGCCTCGCCGAGACGTATATCAATGGGGCCGGCGTGCCGTTGAACAAAACCTGCGTTTGGGCCAGCGTCGTTTGCGCCACGCCGTTCACGAATTGCCACAACGTGCCCGTAGCCGGACCGATGCCCGTACCGAAGATGGAGATCATCTCGCCCGGAGCGGCCACGCCGCCGGATTGAAAGCTCCCCGCGTTCACCACGCCGGCCGAAGAGATCGGGCCCTGGGGCGCCGCAAACACCCACGCCGCTCCGGCGGCCCCCACGCCATTGGAGAAAATCTCGCAATCGCCGTTGTTGCAAGGTCCACCCACAAGGGCCGTGCTGCCGTCGCCCGACAGCGCCACTAACCAACCCTGCAACGGATTGCCCACCCCGCCAGTGCCGACAAGTTGGCTGCCTAGTTGCGTCCAGACGCCTCCCGAGCGCGTGAATACCCACGCCGCGCCAACGCCGGCGTCGGGTCCGCCCACGATGGCCGTGTTGCCGTCCGCCGACAGCGCCACCGACCAGCCCTGGTTTGGCGGACCTGCGCCATTGTCCCAGGCGCCGACCAGTTTGCTGCCCTGCTGCGCCCACACGCCGCCGGAACGCGTGAACACCCACGTCGCGCCCACACCCCCTTCATCCCCATGGTTGTCATTCTGTGCACCCACGATGGCCGTGTTGCCGTCGCTCGAGAGCGCCACCGAACTGCCCAACGCCGCATTTCCAACCGCGCCGGAACCTATCAGTTTGCCGCCCTGCTGGGCCCAGACGCCTCCCGAGCGCGTGAATATCCACGCCGCTCCATCGCCGTTCATTCCGCTTTCTGCACGGTTATCCACAGGTCCACCCACGATAGCCGTGTTGCCGTCACCCGACAGCCCCACCGAATAGCCCTGGAATGCAATCCCGATCGCGCCAGAGCCCACCATTTTGCTGCCCTGCTGGGTCCATACGCCTCCCGAGCGCGTGAAAAACCACGCCGCTCCGGCCCCGTCGTTGTCGTCAGGTCCACCCGCGATGGCCGTGTTGCCATCAGCCGACAGCGACACAGAAGAGCCCAGCCCCGCAATTCCAACCGCGCCGGAGCCCACCATTTTGGCGCCCTGCTGGGTCCATACGCCTCCCGAGCGCGTGAAAAACCACACCGCTCCGGCGCCGAGCTTGAAATTGGCGGGATCGCAGACAGCGCTGTCACAAGGTCCGCCCACAAGGGCGGTGTTGCCGTCGGCCGAGAGCGCCACCGAAAGGCCCTGCCATGCATTCCCAACTGCGCCGGAACCTACCAGTTTGGCGCCCTGCTGGGTCCACACACTTCCCGCGCGCGTAAACACCCACGCCGCTCCGGCGTTGTTGTTGTCATTGGGTCCACCCACCAGGGCAGTGTTCCCGTCAGCGGACAGCGCCACGGAATAGCCCTGCCCCGCATTTCCAGCCGCGCCGGCGCCAAGCAGTAACCCGCCCTGCTGGACAAACTGCGCATTGGCGGCTCTGCCCAGTGCGCAAGCCAGTACCAACAGCGTGCAGCTCTGTGCCAACCTCGTACTAGAAAAGAGCATCTTCGGCTCCTGGTAACGCAATTCAAGATAGCAGAACACCGGGTTTCCCCGGGATGCTGGCCAATGGGGTCGCAGGTCCCTAGTTGGTGATGTCGCTGGTCCGGCTCTCCTCGCGCACCGGCATATAAACTTCGTACCACTTCTTCTGCGCGGCGCTGCCGGCGTAATCCTTGAGGGCCCCCTCACTGGCGAACTCCATTACGATGACATGGTTATAGCCTTCCGGAAGCTGCTTCTTGATCGGCTTGGTCCACACCCGCACGATGCCGCGGTACTCGGATGGCAGCGCTTCGGCGCCCTTGATCGCGGCATCGATCTGCGCCGGCGTGGCATCCGCCTTCCACTTCACCGAGATCACGTGAATCACCGTCTTCGGCATGGCGTCGGCCGCTGACAGGCAGGTGCCGGACATGAGGGCCGCGGCGCAGGCCCCCAGGAACAATCTTTTGGTCATCGTTTTTCTCCTCATCGCATCTTAGCACTAGAAATTCCGCAGAATTCCGCCGCTGGCGCCAACCGCCTTCCCCGGCCGCACCAGCGTGATCATGACCAGCGCGGCCAGGCACGGCACCATGGAGGCCACGATGATGATCGGCTGGAACGACAGGCGGTCGGACACGCGCCCGATCAGGTAGGTCGAAACCAGCGTGACGATCCCCGCGCCGGTGCCGCTCATCCCGCTGACCGTGGCCACCGCGCTCGACTGGAACACGTCGGCGGGCAGCGAGATGAAGATCGTGGAGCAGGCCGCGTAACAGAACGTGGCGAAGGCGAACAGCCCCACCAGCAGCCAGTAGCGCGAGGCGAACGCCGCCGGAATCAGCAGCAGCATGGCCGGCCCGAAGATGGCCACCACCGTGCGCCGCGATTTGCCCACCGGCCAGCCGCGCCGGATCCAGTAGCTGGACAGGCCGCCGCCAAAAAAGTTGCCGAGATCGGCCGCCATGAAAGGCGCCCAGAAGCCTAGCGCGCTCTCCTCCATGCGGAATCCCTTGCTCGCCAGGTAGATGGCGAACCACTCCGCCATCATGAACCAGTAGGGGTCCAGCAGCGACCGTCCCACCACGATGCCCCAGGTCTGGCGGAAGCGGAGGAGGTGCGACACGGCGACCCGGTGGGTGCCCTCTGGGCAAGGCGACGCGGCGACTTCCGCCGGGCGGGCGCCTTGGATCAGTTTAAGTTCTTCCGGCGTGATGCGCGGGTGCGTTTCCGGGGTGTGGTAGACCTTCCTCCATACGATCAGCCAACCGAAGCCCAGGCTGGCGGTGATCAGGAACGCCGGCCGCCACGATCCGAACGTGTGAAACAGGAAGATCACCAGGAACGGGGCTACCGCGCCGCCGATCGACGATCCGCTGTCGAACAGCGCCACCGCCCAGGCGCGCTCGCGGTCCGGAAACCACTCCGAGACGGCCTTCGCGGCGCCCGGCCAGCCCGCCGATTCGCCCGCGCCCAGCAATCCGCGGAAAACGCGGAAGCCGCCCAACCCCTGCGCGAACGCCGTGCAGGCCGCCACCGTCGAATAAAATGCCACGCTGATCGACAGGCCGCGGCGCGTGCCCAGCCGGTCCAGCAGGCGGCCCGAAACCAATTGCATGATGGTGTAGACCACCCGAAAAGCGATCAGCACGGTGGCGAAATCGGTGTTCGTCCAGTGATACTGGTCTTTGAGGGCCGGCGCCAGCACGCTGAGCGTCTGCCGGTCGATATAGTTGATGACCGTGGAGGCGAACAGCAGACCGCCGATCCACCAGCGGAGGTTGCGGATCAAGATGAAGACCATCATAGAGCCATTCCGGATCAAGAGCGTGGAGCCGCTGCGGTACACCACCCGCGTCGAGCGCGAGCGCCTGCTCGAGGCTGCGGGCTACAACCTGTTCCTGATCGAGGCCAAAGACATTCTGATCGACCTGCTCACCGATTCGGGGACCAGCGCCATGTCCACCGGACAGTGGGCGGCGCTCATGCGCGGCGACGAATCCTACGCGGGCAGCGAGAGCTTCTTTCGCATGAAGCGCGTGGTCGACGAGCTGACCGGGTTCCGCCACATGATCCCCACGCACCAGGGCCGCGCCGCCGAGCGCATCCTGTTTACGGTGATGTGCCGGCCCGGCCAGGTGGTGCCCAACAACACGCACTTCGATACCACCCGCGCCAACATCGAATTCACCGGCGCGCGCGCCGTGGACCTGCCCATCCCTGAAGCCGCCGACACCCAGGCGCGCCTCGATTTCAAGGGCAATATGGACGTACAGGCGCTGGAGCGGCTGATTGAGGAGACCGGGGCGGAGCATATTCCGCTGGTGATGCTCACCGTCACCAACAATTCCGGCGGCGGCCAGCCGGTATCGATGGCCAATATCGAAGCGGTGCGCCGGGTGACCACGCGCTACGGGATTCCGTTCTACCTGGACGCCTGCCGTTTCGCCGAAAACGCCTGGTTCATCCGCCAGCGCGAGCCCGGCTACGCCACCTGGACGCCGAAACAAATCGCACAGAAAATGTTTTCGCTGGCCGATGGCTGCACCTTCTCGGCCAAAAAAGACGCTTTCGCCAACATCGGCGGTTTCTTGTCCACCAACGACGACCGCCTGGCGGTCCAGGAGACCAACCTGCTGATCCTGACCGAGGGCTTCCCCACGTACGGCGGCCTCGCCGGGCGGGACCTGGAGGCCATCGCGGTGGGACTCGAAGAGGTGCTCGACCCGGACTACCTGAACTACCGCATCATCTCCACGGGTTACCTGGGGCGGCACATCGCGGACCGCGGCGTGCCCATCGTGGAGCCGCCGGGCGGACACGCCATCTACATCGATGCGGCGCGCATGCTGCCGCACATCCCGCGCGCGCAGTTTCCAGGCCAGGCGCTGGCGGTGGAGTTGTACCGGCACGCGGGCATCCGTGCGGTGGAGATCGGCTCGGTGATGTTCGGCGACCAGGCGCGCCACGAACTGCTGCGCCTGGCCATCCCGCGCCGCGTCTACACGCAGAGCCACATTGATTACGTGGTGGAAGCGATCCTGGAAGTAAACGCGCGCAAGAACGAAATCCGCGGGCTGGAGATCGCCGAAGAGCCGCCCTTCCTGCGCCATTTCAGCGCCCGCTTCCGTCCGGTGGGGGTGGCAGCTCCGGTGCGGTAGAGGGCGGCGGCGGGCCCAGAACCTCCGTGCCGTGTCGCCTAAGTACCCTGGCCAACTCCGCCGCGAACAGCGGATCTCCGGCCGGCATGCGGCTCAAGATCTCGTCCTGAGCCGCAAACAATCCTTCGAACCCAGCCGGTTGCCCCGCGCCCAACAAGATCACCGGCCGCTCGCCCCGATTGGCCTGCGCGTGCGGCGTGCCCCGCGGCACCACCGCCAGCGTCCCGGCGGCGAGGTCATGCCATGCGCCCGACAGATGCAGCGAGAGTACCCCGTCCACAACGAAAATCTGCTCGTCCATCTCCGGATGCACGTGCCACGGGGTCACGAAGCCCGGGTCTTCGCGAAACTGGCCCATCCACCACGCGCCGCCGGAGCGCTCTCCGCCCACCAGAATGCGCGCTTCGCCAAGCCGCAGGTTGTACGCGCGCGCCTGGTCGGCTGCCACCATCAGAGCCGCTGTCTGCTCCACCTTAAATCACCGGCGCCACCAGCACAGTGCCGTCCGTCCGGTCGGTGATATACAGCATCCGGGCATCGTCGTCCAATGCCATGCTCGAGGGCGAGTTCAGCCCCTCCACGTATACGGACCCGCTGGCTGTGTCGTAGCGCGTGACCTGTCCCGGCGGCAGCGGTTGACCGGTCAGTTGCGAGCTGTATTCGAGCGAAAAGAAGATCGGCCGTGAGTTCGCCACCGGAAGTACCGCCACGTCGATGGTCGAGGTCAGGTAGAACATGAATTCCGACGACTCCCCGGTCGCCGGATCCACCACCATGACGCGCGATTGACCCGGCACAAATGGCGCGCCCGAAAGCAGGCTCACCAGCAGCCAGGGGCCGTACGGCTGGACACTGGTGGGCACCGCTTCAATCGTGGGCGGCCCCATGACGGGATCCGGGGTGTTAGCGAAGCGCGCCAGCGTTCGTGTCTGGCCGGTGGTCAGGTTGACCTGCCTGACGATATTCATCCCCGCATCGGCCACATACAAGTAGCCCGGCTGATGCGTGTTCAGCGCCAGGCCGTACGGGTGCGAGTTCCGGTAGATGGTGTGTGCATCGGGAATGCCGGGCCTGAACTGCGTGAGCAATTGGACCACGGCTTGATCGCCGGCGCCGTCGCTCAGCGTCACGCTATTGCCGTCCAGCAGCGTGTAGTGATCCGTCGGCTGCAGTGTGAAGCCGCCGCCGAGGCTGCCGATGTCGCTGCTGAATGTGACTTGTAATACGGACGCGAAGATCGGCGACGATAATCCTGCCGGGTTCGGCAGCAAGGTGCCCTGCTGCGGCCCATTCACAAACGCGTCGCCCTCGCCATTGGCGATGTAAAGGGTCTGGCCCGCGAGCGCCAGGCCGTTGGGACCATCCGGCGCCCCGTCCTCGCCGGAGATCCCCGAAGGCAGGCCGCCAATCAGTGTCTGTCGCTGTCCGCCAGGCAGGATCAGCGAGACGCGCCCCGAATTCGGAGTGGTCCCGGCCTCGGTAACCAACAGGTTTCCGCCCGGAATCACGATCACTTTCGACGGAAACGATAACCCGCTCGCGTAGACCGTGGCCTGTTGGGGAGAAGCGCCCGGCAAGGCCGGCGCGAACATCCCTAGAAACGAAACAGTACAGCCGATGTACTTCAAAAACGTCATGGTTTCACCCTCCAAAGTGCTTACCCGGTCAGGATAGGCTGGCAGGCGCCCGGGAATCTTGTGAAAACCCTGAAATCCTTTGACCGAAATTTGACCGGGCCCGCTTATGATAGAATGCACGTCAAACCCCCGCTGCACGCATGTCCGATTCATCCCAAGTCGCGTACCAGTTCGGCGGCTTTCTCCTGCGTCCCGCCGACAAGCAATTGCTGCGCGACGGCCACGCTGTGCCGCTGGCACCCAAGGTCTTCGACACCCTCCTGGTGCTGGTCGAAAGCCAGGGCCGGCTGGTTGAAAAGGATGCGTTCCTGAAGCGCGTGTGGCCGGATAGTTTCGTGGAAGAAGT
>Ga0335078_10013325_pt1 | contig 12186 bp, 8 predicted proteins | sample Lox_Sample_32_FD_206711 | JGI IMG/M metagenome (GOLD analysis project Ga0335078, IMG submission 206711) | Soil microbial communities from Loxahatchee National Wildlife Refuge, Florida, United States - Lox_Sample_3.2 | ecosystem: Environmental > Terrestrial > Soil > Wetlands | place: USA: Florida... | reverse complement strand
GTCGAGATCATCACGCCGCTGGTGCTGCTGTTCTCCACGAACCGCTACCTCACGATCGCGGGTGTGGTGCTGATGGTGGTGTTCCATCTGTTCATCACCTCGACCTTCCCGCTGGCGGTGCCCCTGGAGTGGAACGTCCTGTTCAGCTATCTGGCGGTGTTCCTGTTCCTCGGCTTCCCCGCCTGGGCCGGCTACGGCGTCGCCGACATGTCCCCCGGATGGCTGGTGATCGTCATCGCCGCAGCGTTGCTGTTCTTGCCTGTCCTGGGCAACCTGCGCCCGGATCTGGTGTCCTTCTTGCCGTCGATGCGGCAGTACGCCGGGAACTGGGCATCCGCGCTGTGGGCGTTCTCGCCAGGCGCGGAGGACAAGCTCAACACGCTGCCGCACCGGCCCACCACCAACCAGCTCACCCAGCTGCAGGCCATGGGTTATGCGCCCGCAGTTGCCGAGATCACGATGCAGCAGACGATCGGCTGGCGGTCGATGCACAGCCAGGGCCGCGGGCTATTCTCCGTGCTGGCCGCGAGGCTGCCCGACCTGGATGCGCGTACGGTCCGCGAAGCCGAATTCGGGTGCAACTCGCTGATCGGCTTCAACTTCGGCGACGGTCACCTGCACAACGAGGACCTCATCCGTGCCGTACAGAAGCGTGTCGGCTTCGCTCCGGGCGAGTGGATCGTGGTGTGGGTCGAATCCCAGCCGATCCACCAGAAGGTCCAGCGCTACAAGGTCATCGACGCTGCTGTGGGGGTGATCGAGCGCGGCTACTGGAAGGTGGCCGACGCGGTCCGCGAGCAGCCCTGGCTACCTAACGGCCCTATCCCGCTGACTGTCACCTGGCAGCGGCCCGAGCCAGATCCGGCCAGTGTGGCCGAGACCGGCCGCCGCGACGGCAGTACTGCCCCGATCCCAGCGTGAGCGGCTCCGGGCCAGAATGGAGGACCCCATGAGCACCGCAACTGTGGTGGGCAGCGGCCCGAACGGGCTCGCCGCGGCCGCTGTCCTGGCCCGGGCGGGCGTCGACGTCACGGTCCTGGAAGCCGCCGACGAGATCGGCGGCGGAACCCGCACCGTCGAGGCGATCATGCCTGGCTTGCTGCACGACCACTGCTCGGCCGTGCATCCCATGGCCGCGGGCTCGCCCGTGCTGCGAGACCTCGGGCTCGACCGGTACGGGTTGCGCTGGCGGCTGCCCGAGATCGACTGCGTGCACCCGCTCGACGACGGCACGGCCGGCGTGCTGCGTCGTTCGGTCGCCGGCACGGCCGCCGGGCTTGGGCCGGATGGGCGCCGCTGGCGCGCGCTGGTCGCGGGACCGGCCCGGGACTACGACGCGCTGAGCGAGGACATCCTTGGCCCGCTGCTGCGCGTGCCCCGGCATCCGCTGCTGCTGGCACGCTTCGGGGTCCCGGCTCTGCTGCCTGCGGCGGCGCTGGCCAGGGCGTTCCGCACCGAGCAGGCGCGGGCGTTGTGGCTGGGGGTGGCGGCCCACGCATTCCGGCCGCTCGACCGCCCGCTGTCGTCGGCAATCGGGCTCGGCATTCTCGGCGCTGGTCACCGGCACGGGTGGGCGGTGGCCGAGGGCGGCTCGCGCGCCATCACCGATGCGCTGGCCGGGCTGCTGCTCGACCTCGGCGGAAAGATCGAGACGGGGGTGCGCGTAAGGCTGGCGTCGCAGCTGCCGCCATCCGACGTCGTGGTCTGGGATGTGGCGCCGACCGTGCTGGCCGACGTGCTGGCGGACCGGCTGCCACCGCGCGTCACTCGCGCCTACCGCCGCTTCCAGTACGGTCCATCCGCCTTCAAGGTCGACTTTGCGGTCCAGGCCGGCGTGCCGTGGCGGGCAGAGGCAGCCCGCCGGGCCGGGACGGTCCACCTGGGAGGGTCCGCCGCGGAGGTCGCCGCGGCGGAACGCGCCGTACACACCGGGAGGCTGCCGCAGCGGCCGTTCGTGCTGGTCGGGCAGCAATACCTGGCGGACCCGACGCGGTCGGTGGGCGATGTGCACCCGGTCTGGGCGTACGCCCACGTGCCGCGCGGATACGACGGCGACGCCACTGAGGCGATCACTGCCCAGATCGAAAGGTTCGCGCCCGGCTTCCGGGAACGTGTGCTCGGTGCCTTGGTGGAATCACCGGCCGGGTTCGCCGCCGGCAACCCCAATTTCGTGGGCGGCAACATCCTCACCGGCGCCAAGGATGCCCGGCAGCTGGTGTTCGGGCCGCGCACCACCTGGCAGCCCTACGACGTGGGCGTTCCTGGCCATTTCGTCTGCTCGGCGGCGACCCCGCCGGGCCCGGGTGCGCACGGCATGTGCGGCGCCCACGCGGCGGCGCGCGCACTGCGCCATCTCTGCGGCGAGCGCCCATAGCGGCTACCGATGACCCGTTGCAGGCGCTGGCTCGTAGCCCGTCGCGTGCGCGCGGTGCTGCACTGGCGGTGGCTCTCGATGCCAGCCCTGGGCGACCGCCAGGATTCCGCTCCAGGGTGATCAGAAGCTGGCGGCTATCCGTCTATTGCTGACAGGTGTTGGCCGTCCATTGCGGTGAACGCGTCCACTGGTACGGCACGGCCGCGATCAGCGCGGTGCGGTGCGGGAAAGCCGGAGAAAGGAAATCCGTAATGTTCAAATCCTCATCCACTTCGCTGATCCTGCTGGGCGTGCTCGCCATCATCGTCGGGATCCTGGCGCTGGCCTGGCCCGGGGTGACGGTTTACGCGCTGGTCATCCTGTTTGCCGTCTACGCGTTCATCGATGCCGGGCTGCAGGCCATGCGGGCGTTCTCCGGCGACTCGGCGGGACCGGTCATCGGGCACCTGCTGCTGGGGCTGATCGACATCGCGGCCGGCGTGGTCGCCCTGGTGTGGCCGGGACCCACCGCGCTGGTCCTGGTGATCATCGTGGGAGCCTGGGCGCTCGTCGGCGGCATCTTCGAGTTCTTCGCCGGGTTCCGGAGCGGTGAGACCGCCGGCACCCGCGCGATGTTCATTTTCGGTGGGCTGGTGTCGGTGGCGTTCGGTGTCGTGCTCTTCGCCCGCCCGGGTATCGGCGCGGTCACCCTCGCGATCCTCTTCGGGCTGTTCGCCCTGATCTACGGGATCTCCCAGATCACGCTGGGCGTGCAGCTGCGGCAGTCCGGCCAGACCCTGCACTCGATCTTGGGGAAAGCAGCCTGACCCGGCCGGGGGCGTGGGCGGCCCATCCAGGGTACGGGCGCCCACGCCCTCTTCAACCTGATTCCAGACCCAGAAAGGGTGGCCCGCGTTTTTGTTTTCTTCTCCAGCCGCCTGGGCTGGCTTGGATCTATAGCTGTCTCTGTCATCGTGGCCGTCATCCTGCTCTGGGCCTTTCACGTCAGCGCGGCGAATAACGACCAGCCGTAGGCCTCCCGGCCGTGACCGAAGGGCCGCGACTGGTCCAGCGGGTGGCAGGACCACCGGTTGGGAACCAGCAGGAACTCGTGCTGGTGTCCGCCCACGAATGGGCGACCTCGGCCACCATCGACACCGACCCGGTCACCGCGGCCCCCGGCCGAGGCCGACCTGACCAGGGTGATGAGGAGGTCGGCTCTACCGAAGGTCATCAGGACGGTTGTGAGACTCTCCGACCCGTCAGGGCCAGCCGGGGCCGCCCACGAGCAGGATAAGGCGGGCCGCGCCGAGCTGAACGCCAGCTCGTACTCCCCGGTACCGCCGATCACGCCGTTCGTGGTCTGCGCCGCGGCGGCCTCGATCGCCGCGGCCGTGCTTCGGCTGGCGGCCAGCCCGCGCGGGTCCCGCACACCGTCTCACTGATCAAACGGCCCGAGACCCAGCCGGCGCCCAGCAGCTCGGCGCAGAACCCGCCCGTCTCCGCCAGCCAGGGGACGGCCGTGTCGCCATACCAGGCCGCCGCATCCTCAATTCTTTACGGCTCGGCCCCCTCGGCGTTCATCCGGGCCACCCGTAGCCCTTGTCCGGTACGCCACGGTGACTCCTGCTCGAACACGAGGACTTCGTACCGCTCGCGGGCGATCACCCCCGCCGGCCGCCCGCTGGGCCACTTCACGCAGGCCAGCCGCAATGACAGCCCGGCTCTCCATCAGCGCGTGATCCGACGCCCAGAACGATTCGGATCGCGCGGCACCAGTCCCAGGATCGATGACCAGCGACGTCCCCAGGCTGCCGGGCCGGCTCTCGGCCGCGCGCGAAGTTCGCTGGCCAGATAGCTAACCGCGTCATCCAGCCGGAGCGGGTCCATTGCTAATCCGGCTCACCTCGACATGCAGCACGTGCGCTCCCCGGTTACGCCGTACAGCGGCTCCGCTCCGGCAACGACCCCGACCATCACGACCCTGCCACCCAGCGCTTCAGGTACGAACGGCCACGGCCACGGCATGACCGGTCCGACCATCCCCGGTAGCCCATCGTCGAAATGGTGTGCGCAGGCCATCCCAGCCATTTCCGAACATAACGGCAACGTGGCTACCAGTACACACGCCTCACCGGCGCGCCAGCAAGGCCCTTCATCAATACCGCGATAGCCGCGGGCCATGGCCAGGCCCAAGCACCCGATAGGACTCGCCGATGGCCCGGTAGGTAACGGCTCCTTGCCCAGACGCGTGCCGTCCGGTTGCACTGGTGGCACCAGCGCGTTCATGACTGTGCACCAGAGGAGAACCGGCATGAGGACGAATATCAAGATGAGTTCATCGCTGGGTCGACTCGTCCGGCAGCTCGGGCTGGACCGCAACGCGTTACGGCGCCGGATTGACCGGGCCCAGGCGGTCTTCATCTTTGTCCTTATCGCCGCATTCTTGGCGGCCGCGCCAGTGCTCGTGGATGTGGCCGGTCACTGGGCACGTGCCGCGGGCATCAACGAGCAGCGTGCGGAACGGGGGTGGCGCCAGGTCACTGCCACCCTGCTACGGGGCCCCACCACCGGCCAGGACCGCACCATCTCGGGCGTCCTCGGAGTGGTCTGGGCGACGGCGCAGTGGAGGGCGCCTGACGGGCAGCTGCGTACCGGCCCGGTCCCGGTCGTCCCCAGCGTGAGAGCGGGCAGCACCGCCCTGGTGTGGGTGAATGCCGCTGGATTTCCGAGCAGGCCGCCGCTGCGAGACGCACAGCGTGAGCGGCAGGCGGCCCTGGCCGAATTGATGACCATATGCGCGCTGGCCATCGCGGCGTGCCTCTTCGCTGGCGCCGGGCGAATCATGTTCGATCGGCGCCGTATGGCCTCCTGGGACAAGGAATGGCGGGCTATCGGCCCGTTGTGGAGCCGGCAGCTCTGAGAAAGCTCCCCGGAGGGTCGCCTAAGTCCCTGGCGCCCGGCCATCGGGACTCGCGGGCGGCGGGCCACCTGCCTGGCTGGACCGTAGCGGCACCACGGCGGCCGAGAGCACCTGTGAGGTGGGTAGGTGCAGCGGCCCGTCCGTAGTAGCCGGGCAGACATAGGTGATCCCGATCTCGGTGACGGTCCCGCGGAACTTCCCTGCTAGTGCGCCGACGTGAGGAGCGGCTGTTCTCCCACGTTGACCGGCCTCGCGAGCACCAGCACCAGGCCGGCGAACAGGTTGGACAGGCTCTCTGCGCGGCGGTCCCGAGCAGCACGGTGGCGAAGGCGCCCCCAACGAGCAACTGCCCGATCGCGATATTGAACAGCTCGAGGATGATCAGGATCGTGGCCAGCCCGCCCAGCAGCACGACGGCGTAGCGGATCATGGCTGCGTGGGCGGTGCCGATCTTCGGCTGCAGCACTTCACGGGCCTTCCCGCCAGCCCGACTGTGCCCAGTCCCGCCAGCGCGCAGAATCCAGCCGCCGCGACCTCCGCGACAACTTCACTCCCGGTGCGCCCGAGCGCGTGGAACGCCGTCTCGCGGAAGGTCACGCTCTGCGGGGCGCTGTGGGCCGAGCGGGACACCGCGGCCAGGATCACGGCCAGGATCAGGACAATGATCGAGCGCCAGGGACGGGCAGCGCCTTGACCCTGGCCATCTTCTGGCGCGTCACATCGAGCTGCTGGCGTTCTGCGCGGTCCACTGAGCGTTTTTCATCCGGTGGTTTCGCGCGTTTGAAGAACGTGGATGGCTTTGGCGAGTTGCCCGGTGCGCCAGGGGCAGCAGCGGAGTTTACGCAGGATCCGCCAGGCCTTGAGCTGGGCGTTCGCCCGCTCGCCGGGAGCGCGCAGCCGGGCATGAGCGCGGTTGGCGTCCTTCTGCGAAGCGGGTTTGCCCCGGCCGCGGTAGGGCGTGCGCACCGGGCCGCCGGCGCCGGTGCAGCCCTTGTCGGCCAGGGTGATTAACCCGGCGGCCGCCAGGTGGCGCAGGATGCCCCAGATCCGGGCCGCGGTCAGGTCGTGTACGGCGCCGGGCAGGGCACTGGAGACCCACAGGATGTCGCCGTCTGGGCTGGCGATGACCTGCAGGTTCATCCCGTGGCGGCGGTGCTTGCCAGAGTAGAACGGCCGGTCGGCGGCGAGGCGGTCGATGGGGATGAGGGTGCCATCCAGCACCACGTAGGCGTGCTTCTTCGCTGCCTGCAGCGCCCGGCGCAGCTCCGGCGCCCGCGCCGCCAGCAGCGCCACCGCCTCGGTGACATACCGCCAGGCCGTGGCCGTGCCCACGCCGAACCCGGCAGCCAGCTCCGCGAACGTCTCGCCCTTGCGCAGGTGCGCCAGGACCAGCAGCGCCTGCCGCCCCGGGCCGCACTTACGCCAGCACGAACCGACCTGCCTGCGGTGACGGCGGATCACCCCAGCGACATACGCGAGGGCCGAACGCGACAACGGCAGCGCGGCACGGTAGAACAGCATGGAAGCCCCTGGGCAGATGAGGGATTGTGGTGATCGATTCATCTACCAGGGGCTTCGCCGTACCCGAAGCCGACACGCCCGCCCTGATCAGCCCATCTGCGTCACCCTCCCAAGATCAGGATGAAAAGGGCTCACTGTGCCCACCCTTCTGGCGAATTCACGTCCTCATGCAGTCCCGGAGTGCGGCTGTACGGAAATAGTTCCTGCCGATCACCGGGTATATTGCGATTCTTAGCCCGGACAGCAATTAGTATTGCGCGGGAAACGAGGCGCCCAGTACTATTTCCGCAACGAAACGGCCTGGTATATCGGCTCGGGCCGGGCCGATGCCATGATCCGGGCCCAGACGCTCACGCCGTTATGGCGCTAGCCGATGCCCCGGAAAGCGCCATCATTCTGGCGGCTGCAGCCAGCCGTATGTACCAGCTAATGAGCGGCGATCCCGCATCCCGGGGCCCCGGCCACCATCTACGCAGCGTCGGCGGCTTCCAGCATGACGCCGTCTGCGGTGTCGAACAGAACCTGCTGGAGCTGGCGCGGCAGGTCGGCGTTCCAGACCAGGCCCGCCGCCGCGGTCAGCGGATGCTGCGCGAGTCGGACAGGAACCATGCCGTAGGTGCCGACAGGCGGATCCGGCCGGAGAAGCCCGCGTGCCCAGGTCAGGTGTCGCGGGCCGGTCAGGACCGCCGTAGGCCGGGGCGCCGTGGCCGCGAAGTCGAGCGTCATCGGCAGGGACTGCCGGAACGGCGGATCGGTGAACTCGAAGCGAGGGGCGCTGCCCCGGAGAACCGTCCTCCAGGCCTCATAGGTCCCGGTCCCGGTGCGGCGTGGCCCGTGAATGACGTCCAGACTGGCCAGTTCATCCAGGCTCAGGGTCCCGCATCGGGCCGCCGGGTGCGCGGACGGGATCCACACCTCCGGTTCGAATACCCCGAGGCTCATGACATCCAGGGGCGCGGGCAGAGCTTCGTCCGGTGAGGTCAGCCAGCCAAGGGCAGTGTCCGCCTGGCGCTGGCGGAGCGGTGAGAACCCGGCATCGAGCGATGTCTCCAGCCACGTGACGGCGATGTCGGCGGCCGCGGCCGCCCTGCGCAGCCGCGAAGCGGTTTCCACCGCCAGCACCTCTGGCAGATAGGGGGGGATGATACAGCGCAGCCGTGGCTGTCCGATACCCGCCGCCTGCCGGGTACGGCTGACTCCGTGTTCGACCTGGGCCAGGAGGACCCGAGACTCCTCGAGGAGCACAGCGCCCGCCGTGGTCAGCCGCACACCCTCGCGTCGGCGCTGCAGCAACGGTGTGCCCAGCATCTCCTCGAGGCGCCTGATCTGCTGGCTCAGCGTGGGCTGGGCGATGAACATCCGCTCTGCGGCGTGTGTGAAGGTGCCTGCGTCAGCGACGGCCACGAAGTAGCGCAAATGGCGCAGCTCGACACCCTGCGGCGCCGCACCCTCAGAACCTGGCAAGAACATCGGTTCTGCTGCTTCCCGCTTCATCGGCGCCTGTTCGAGGGACCGCAACTGCCGGTCCGCCAACGTCGGATCAGTCATGACTAGCTCCATCCGCGTGCTCGAGTCCAGCGATCAACAGCCTCACGTGTCCGTCACCACCGCACATCGCCACCAGCGGCCATGCCCGCCTCCTGCCTGCCGGAGTCCCCTAGTGGGTGGTAGCTGGAACTGCAGTGGGGGGCTCCGGCAATGACAGGAGCTGGCTGCTGGGCCAGGCTGGATCGGGAACACCGACTTCGTTGGGTCTCGACGCACTGGTAACCGCAAGGCAGAGGAGCGGATGATGACGACCACAGTGGCTGAAGTGATGGTGGAGTCGCTGAAGGCGTCGGGTGTGCGGCGGGTGTACGGGATCCCTGGCGATTCACTGAACGGGTTCACTGATGCCCTCCGCCGCGACGGGACGATCGCCTGGGAGCATGTGCGGCACGAGGAGGCGGCGGGGTTCGCGGCGGCGGCTGAGGCGGCGCTGACCGGGGAGCTGGCGGTCTGCGCGGGCAGCTGCGGGCCAGGGAACCTGCACCTGATCAACGGGCTGTTCGACGCTAACCGCAGCCGGGTGCCGGTGCTGGCGATCGCCGCCCAGATCCCGCGGGAGGAGATCGGCAGCGGCTATTTCCAGGAAACCCACCCACAGCAGCTGTTCGGTGAATGCAGCGTCTACTGCGAGCTGGTCAGCATCAGGGACCAGCTGCCGCGGGTGCTGGAGATGGCGAAGCGCGCCGCACTGCAGCGCAGTGGAGTCGCCGTGGTGGTCGTCCCCGGCGAGGTGTTCCTGGAGGATGCGCCGGATGACATCCGCCCCGTGCCGATGCGGGCGGTGTGGCCAGTGGTGCGGCCCGGCGAGCAGTCGCTAGCGGCCGCGGCGCAGGTCCTGGACGCCGCCAGCCGGGTGACGATCCTGGCCGGGGCCGGCTGCGCCGGGGCGCACGACCAGCTCATCGCCCTGGCCGGCGCGCTGAAGGCCCCGGTAGTGCACGCGTTCCGGGGCAAGGACGTCGTCGAGTACGACAATCCCTACGACGTAGGCATGACCGGGCTGATCGGGGTCAGCTCCGGGTACCGGGCGATGGAGCACTGCGACGCCCTGGTCATGCTCGGCACCGACTTCCCGTACCAGCCGTTCTTCCCTGAGGGTGTGCCGGTGATTCAGGTGGATGTGCGGGGCGAGCAGATCGGCCGCCGGGTCCCGGTACAGGTTCCGCTGGTCGGCACGGTCAGGGACACCGTCGAGGCGCTGCTGCCGAGGATCACGCCTAAGACCGACGCTGGCCACCTGGACCGGATGACCGCCCACTACCGGCGGGCCCGGGCCCGGCTCGACCACCTAGCCGGTGCGGGCCACGGCAGCTCTCCGGTGCACCCGCAGTACCTCGCGGCCACCATCGACCGGCTCGCCGCCGACGACGCGGTGTTCACCGCCGATGTCGGGACGCCGTGCATCTGGGCCGCCCGCTACCTGCACATGAACGGCAGCCGTCGGCTGATCGGATCGTTCAACCATGGCAGCATGGCCAACGGGCTGCCGCAGGCCATCGGGGCGCAGGCCAGCCACCCTGGACGGCAGGTCGTCGCGCTATCGGGTGACGGCGGGCTGGCCATGCTGCTCGGCGAGCTGCTCACGCTGCGCCAGCAGCAGCTTCCCGTGAAGGTCGTGGTATTCAGCAACGGCGCGCTGTCGTTCGTGGAGCTGGAGATGAAAGCCGCCGGGATCGTCACTTACGGCACCGACCTGGAGGATCCAGACTTCGCCGGCATCGCCCGCGCCGCCGGGCTGTTCGGCGCCCGGGTCGAAAAGGCCGACGAGCTTGACGACGCACTGGAGGCTACGTTCGCCCACGACGGGCCAGCCCTGGTCGACGTCCGCACGGCCCGCCAGGAACTCTCGCTGCCACCCAAGCTCAGCTACGGCCAGATTAAGGGCTTCACCCTGTACGCGACCAGGACGGTCCTGTCCGGAGAAGGCGGCGAGCTCGTCGAACTCGCCCGCACCAATCTCCGGGACCTGGAGATCGAATAACCGGAGCGTCAGCCGGGTGAGCTCAGCCACACATTGGTCGGGTCGAACTGCTGGAGCTGAGGCACGTACACCGCATGGTGGACATAGCTGGCGTGGTAGTCCGGCTGCAGCGGGCTGGTGATCGGGTAGAACGGGGCGTCCTGCATGACCTTCTGGTCGGCCTGCGCCCAGATCCTCGCGGCGGAGCTGGCGCTGCCGGACGTGGCACCCTGGCCGATCAGGGCGGTAACCGCCGGATCGTGGTAGAAGCCGAAGTTGCTGCCGGCCGGCGGGTAAGAGCCTGGGCCGGAAAGCAGCGGGCCGAAGAAGGACAGCGCCGCGTCGCCGTACCAGTCGGGCCCCCAGCCCACCACCGCCAGGTCCCACACGCCGCGCTGGGCCACGCCTGGCACCTCCAGGTATTTCGTGTAGAAGTCGGCATCCGGCACACCGAGCAGCTTTACCTGGACGCCGATCTTGGTGAGATCGGACTGGGCCACCTGCGCGACCGCCGCGGAGACGGTCTGAGCGGGCCGGTAGAGCAGGGTGAGGTTCAGCCCTCTTCCGTACCCGGCCGCGGCGAGCACGGATCTGGCTCTGGACGGGTCGTACGGGTAGGGGTTGTAGCCGCCCGGGACGTCTTGCGCCCCGTTGATGCCGGGCGGCAGCACGTGGGTCAGTGGTGGGTTCAGGACGGGATCTATGACCTGGGTGAGATGCGCCCGGTCGAGCCCGTAGCTGAGCGCCCGCCGGACCGCCACCTTGGCCAGCGCGCCGCCATTGCCGGGCGACGCCGTGTTGAATACGATCGTGGGGTTGGACTGGTAGGTGCGGCCGAGGTTGAAGTTGTGGCTGGTGCGGCGCTTCATCTGAGTGACCAGCCCCGGGATGGAGCCCACCGGGGGGAACGCGTCGAACTCCATCGAAGCGCTGGCCGTATTGGTCTGAAGCTGCTGCTGGATGCTCTGCTGGTTACCCGTCTCGCTGACGACGATCTTGTCGGCGTAGGCCTTGCGGATCGGGTCGCTGCTGGCCTGCCAGGCGGGGTTGCGCACGTAGCTGATGCTCCGGGTGGGCGTGTAGGTCTGGACGCGGTACGGGCCGTCGGCGATAGTGTGCTGGGCTGCGGCGGCACTGGCCGGCAGGTAGTCCAGCGACTCCACCGGCGCGGGAGCGAAGGCGTCCAGGGTCATCATGTGCGGGAAGTAGGACGCCGGGTGGGTGAGCGTGTAGCTGATCCTCAGGCCGGAGACCTTGATCCCGGAGACCTGGTGCGTGCTCAAGTAGGCCCTGATCGCGGACGTGGTGTGCGCCACCTTGGCGAAGCCGGCGCAGAACGACGCGTATCCCACGATCAGTGATCCGAAGTCGGGCAGGCCGCCGAACGGCTGCACCGGGTTGCATGCCCGCTCGATGCCACGCAGTGCGTCCGCCCCGGTGACCTGCCGGGCCGGGGACGTATCCCACTTCGCGCCGGTGCGGATCGTCACCCTGAAAGTCTTTCCGCCGTTGCTGACCGCCGGCAAGGCCGTGGCCAGATCAGCCGCGACTGCCGTCGTCCGGCCAGGGACGGCCGGATAGGCGTACAGGTTGCGCAGCCATGGCCGCTGGGCCAGGAAGCCGATCCCGTAGTAGCTGATGTTGTAGTCCATGTAGTCCACGTCACCCTGACCAAGCATGTACAGGGTGCCCCCGCGCCGCGGCGGGCCGGGCCCGGGGTTCAGGCCCTGCACCCCTGACGACAGTGACACCAGGCCTGATCCCTGACCGGACCTGGGTGAACTGCCGCTGCAGGCGGCGACGGCAACAACGAGGGCCGTCAGCCCGGCGCCGGGAGCGAAGGCTCGAGCATGCTTAGGCATCGCCGTTACCTTGCTTCAT
>Ga0335078_10013324_pt1 | contig 12187 bp, 6 predicted proteins | sample Lox_Sample_32_FD_206711 | JGI IMG/M metagenome (GOLD analysis project Ga0335078, IMG submission 206711) | Soil microbial communities from Loxahatchee National Wildlife Refuge, Florida, United States - Lox_Sample_3.2 | ecosystem: Environmental > Terrestrial > Soil > Wetlands | place: USA: Florida... | reverse complement strand
CTCGTTCGTAAAGTAAGCCCAAGCGGAATAATCTCTACGGTGGCGGGCAACGGGCAAACTGGCAGCGAGGGCGATGGTGGGAGAGCAATCAATGCGCAACTAGAGGGACCGATTGACGTCGCTGTGGACACCGTCGGGAATCTCTATATTTCGCAGCACGGATACGTTCGCGAGGTATTCACGAACGGTCTTATTACAACGTTGGTCGCACATTGTTGCTCGCGCGGAGCAGCAGTCGCTCTGCCGGACTGGTTTTTCGCCGCGCGCATAGCTCTAGACCGGTCGGGTAACCTTTTTGTCGTGATTGATCTTCGAGATCGCATTGTGAAGGTTGCGCAAGATTTACGGCTCACTCCATTTACAGGTACGGGAACTGTGGCACCGCCCCAGCTCCTCGGGGGAGTTGATCCGAACACAGTCTTTGGAGATCCTATGAAGGCGTCGAATGCGGTCGCGCGAACACGCGCTTTGGCTAAGCTTCGGACACTTGCGGCAGCCCCACCCCAGTGAGTTGGCCGACAAAATTCGCGCCCGTGATGGGCGAGCCCCGTGAAACGAAGTCTCTTTAACCATTATGAGCTCAGGAATTATGGGCTCAGGAAATGACTTCGAGTGTAGAAAGTCGGCACCTTTGGTGAGGAAGGAATCTCCCTTCCCGCTCGAAATCCGTCTGCTCGACTCCGCCTATCGCCGTAGTGATGCCACCAGCTTGTGCTAATGGCTGCTGCCATGCGCTGCCGAGTGGATGTCAAAAAAGACCGAGAAAGCAGTGGCGGCGGAATTCGCCGCTAAGAAAGAGAAGAAGGCGAAGCACAAAACCAAGGGCACAGCGAAGGTCGCTCCCCGCCCCAAAGCCGGATCGGCGGAGTGTCCTCCGGCACACCGCCGAATCTATTGTCCCGCACAACTTGTGGCCTTCCATTGCGAAGCATCCGTGTCGAACTTCGGCGAGCGGGTGCAGGCGTCGGTCTTTGTGGAGTTCCACTGCTCTTTCGTGATCCCCACGACACTGCTCAGGTCCGCTCCGCTGAAATCGGCTTCATTCAAATCGGCGTGAGCCAAATTGGCATTGTTGAAATGAGCGCGGCGGAAATTCCCTTGGTTGAGTTTGGCTCCCGTCAAATCTGCGCCATTGAAACTTGCGCCTTCAAAGTCCCCATTGACCAGAACGGCTTGATTGAAGTGGCCGCAACTGAAGGTTGCGGAAACCAGCGTGCTGGTAAAGAAGTCGGGATCGAGGCAAGGATCGACCTTGCCAGCGGGAGGCGTCGCACCAGACAGGGTAATTTTCCATGTCCCCGCCTTCACTCCAATCAATTCAGCGTGTTCAAAGTGGACACCGTAGAGGTAGACCCCTTGCATCCGGCTGTGAACCAGATACGCCCATTGCAAATTCAGGTTTCGGCCTCGCACTCCGCCGAGGTCGCTCGACTCCAAGTTCAAGGCGTCTTCTGTACCCGTGCTGATTTTCTGTCGGCGGCCTAGGATGCGGACGATCGTTTCGATGTCGCCTGGGGGCTTCGGCATCTGCCCCTGTGCCACGGCGGCAGGATCGGGTTTCTCCGCTCCTGCTTTCGCGGTTTGATCCTGCACGGCGTGCGTCAGAATCGACACGATCGCGTCATAGTCTTTGGGCGAGGACTTTGAGAGTCGCTCCAAAATGTAGGCGCCTCCGATCCGCACGGAGACATCGGACTTGGAAAGCTGCTCCACCGCCTTGCCGAATGTTTCCGTTACCTCCTTGTCGGCCTCGATGTTGTAGTTGGCCCAGCTCACATAGAACGTGGCCAGAAAAGCGATGCCTCCGAAGATTTGCGCCAGACTCTTACGCGCCTCATTTTCCGCGTTGAAGCGTTCCGTCGCATTCGACCATCCCACGCGGCGAACCTGCAACTTTGGCACAAACCAGAGCAGCAATAACAGCGCTCCTCCAGCAAGTACAGCCAATGCGAGCACTCCCGGACTCAGAGCTTTGTTGTCCGATCCAAAGATGCCAATGATGATAAAACTCAATACCAGCAGACAGACTCCCAAGATCGTCCATATCCAAGCTGCTTTCATCGGAATCTCCAAATCCCAACAACTTGCGGATGCGGCAAGGATTGTTCCTTGCCGCGCGGCACGGGATCCACGCCTCTGGCAAATGCGTCACCGATCGTTAGGTCGCTTTTTGCCAGTGCCCGCCGGGTGATCTTCCACGACCGGCGGGACCTTGGACTCATCCACCCGCGCTGTCCCTTCCAATCCGAAAGTCGCTCCTGCCGGAACCACCCAAAATTCAGCCGTTCGCGTGCCTGCGCTGCCCGTCCGGACTTCGATACGCCCTGCTTCGATTCGCTCCGGGGCTTCCCCATGCGTGAGATAAAACTTGCAATCGACGGCACGTTCTGCCGCCAGGTTGGGTCGTTTCTCTGACGGGCTGGCATTGCCAACAATCACCAAGCGCGCATCCGGGTCCTGCAACAAGCGCAGGGCGACATCATCCAACATCGCCTTGCACGTGTTGTCGACACGCCAGGGCTTCATTTCGCTGGCGAAGTCGCATTGACTCAATTTCGTGCCCTGCGGCGGAGGCGGCGGTGGCAGTTCGACGGTGACAGAGGTCATCGCTAGCGTGGTCAAACCGCGCGCATCCGTGCAAGTCGCAGCGACCATGGTGGCTCCCGATGGAGCGCCTGACGTGTCGACTGTTGCGACGGTTCCACTGGCGGAAATAGCGCCATTCGAGGCCGTCCAGTGGTTCACGGAAGTAGGAACCCCATCGGGGCTCGCGCAGCTGCACGCGACGGTTACGCTGCCTCCCGGCATCACCACCAAGGGATTTGCCGTGCAGTTCATCATTGGAGGGTTCTTCGGGATGGGTTTTACAATATAGCTGGCGGAGCAACTCGCTTCGCCGTTGTGCCTCGCCTTCGGGTCTGTGATATGGGCGGTGATCAGGTAGCTCCCGGGTGCGGCGTGGCTGGTATCGATACTCGCGGTCGCATCTTTGCCCGTGACCTCGCCCCCATTCCCCGTCCAGTTGTAACTCAAGGGGTGCTTCGTGTTGAAGTTGTCGGTCACGACGGTCGCCACGATCGGCTCGCCTACCATCACTTCTGTCGGTTGGAGCGTACAGCGTGCACTTTGACATATCGAGGGTAGACAAAAGCCGGCGCACAAAAGCAGAGCAAAGAGAATCTGCATCCTCACAAAGCACTCCGTGGTTCGAGCCAAGTATCCGTAGCTGAATCCATATCGAGCTCAAGTCTTTCCCTTCAGCCCTAGATTATTTTTGGGGGCTTAGGTTGAATTGCTGATACCTCCCAGAGTCACTCCAAAGGACAAGGCATACCAAAGAGCCTACAGCAACTTTCGCGAGCGCCTCATCAAAGCCCGCAAAGATAGCCGGATGAAACCACGTTCGTTCATTTCTAAATGAATTTCGCGATCCAAGATCTATTAGACCGCAGCACCCTTTCTCTGTGGAAAAGAATTTGCATCGATAAGTCGGCTTGTCGCAAGGTTTTCCCGAGGGGTGGGCATTGTTCGGAGTGGATGACGGGCTACTCTGAAGTAATCCCAAGGTAAGAGTTCCCGACAATCCGACCGAAGCCGCCCACATGCCAGTAACCCGAAATATCGCGAACAGCCCGCTACTGACGCCCGTGTATGGATATCGTAGCCAGCCGTGAAGTTTCACGATTCTGCTGCAGTAACTGTTTCCAGGTGTGGAAGGAAGCTGAAAAGGCCGATCGGCGCCGAGGGGGCCCCGGGTCCGCGACAATTTCGATCAGCGTCTCGGCACCGCAACGGAATAGTAGCCCCGTAAATCACCCATTTTATTTTTGCAAACCAAGGGATGCCAACTGGTGGGGAAGCGTAAAGACATCACCCCGGGCCCTTTGGGTCCTTCGCCGAGGCTAGGTGACCCTTTTGGTAATTTATGTCCCACGACAGGAAACCTGTTAGTCTTCCTGCTCGCGTGCTACACGGGGAGAACTGAGGCTATAGCGTAATTCCTTTGACTTCAGCCTCTCACGCCAAAAAGTAGCCTTGCCCAACCTCCTGCTAACCACGTGTTCATGCCTCCTCCGACCAGGCACCAAACGATTCCAACAGACATCAGCCGGAACCAATCGAACCCGCGCCGTAAAACGGAAGTGTGCGGCGGGAACCCCGGGATATCGAAGTGTTCGGGATCTGACGGCAGGTAGCGAATCTCAATCGCCCGGCGCGAGCGGCAGGGTACTCGGATTTTCTGCTGGAGAAGCGCCGGCTTGAACGCCAGGTCGCAATCGGAGCGCACGGCATCCCGTAGGCCACCAACACTAAATAGCGCATTGTAGCCTTCGAATACCGTCTCGCCGCGATCAACCTCAATCTCGCGGTCACCACGGTCGCCGACATGGAACCGGAAATGATCAATCTCGCTCGGAGGATCGCCTGGTACCTCAACCTGCCAGTGGGTCACGATTGCAGGTACGATAACACCTGAGGCCACAAGAGTATTGCGAACGGAAGGTCCCGGCCTGCTCTGGATTCGACCTCCACTCGCGATTGTCGAAACAATGAACAACGCTGCCGTAATTGGTGCAAGCAGGAAGCCGCTCTTTTGGATCAGCCCTGCAGTGGCGCGAAGACATGGGGTGGATGTGGGAGCCGGCAACAACTCCGATGGCGGCGGTCCGGCGTGATGGAGCTTGGCATCCCTGGGTTCGGCAAGCGCGGCAGTCGCGGCTTGCCACATCTCACCGTCAGCGAAATAGCCGCTGTGAGACTTTGTCCAACTAATGCTTCGTATATCCTGACCGGCATGCGCATCCGAAAGACCCAATGAACCCCCGATATAATCAAGGGGCCGGAAGAAATTGATCCAGCGGAAGTCTTTCAGCCGTTCTGAGATTTGTGCTTCCAGGCGCTGGATTCGACGAGGAAACAGCGCTGCTGGAAAGAATCGCATGATGAGGCGCCGAAGTGGAGATCCAAAGGTCACGAGCTCGACTGAATCGGAGCGGATCCAGCCTTTCGAGTGTAGAAGCGAATCTGCCGCAATGACCGAGCCAAGGCTGTGGGCGTATATCGTGATTTCGCGACTATTGTTCGGAGTGGCGGGCAGATCCGCGATCGTCTTATCGAAGGCTCGATGGAGATTGGCGCGGAGCTCCGGGTCGCCGAGGTAGCGGGAGACGTCGAGGAGGACCTTTAGCGTTGGGCCGAAAAGGGAGTACACCAACTGTCCTGCGAACCAGGTGAGACATAGTCCCGCAATGATGATTGCCGCGATTGCAATATTCCCCATTACCGCGAATGGCTCTCCCCACAACCAGCCGAACGCTGCCGCGAATAGGCCGGTCACCGTGATCCACGTGAAAGCCTTCCTCGCCTCGCCGCCCCAGGAGAGAATCTCCCACAGAAACGGAGCGAACGGAAGCAGGCAAACCAACACAATGGGACGAAAGCCGAGCAGAACGGCCCAACGGGTGAACTCTGCGATGGGCGCCGCGTCGCGGCGTATAGCCGCAGTCGCGAGCGCTCTGAGCAGGTAGACCATCGCAGCTAGCGCGGCGCAACCTAACAGAAGTTCGATCGCGACCATTTGAATATTCAGGGCACGCCTGAATCCGCTCGTCTGGATGAGCAGCAACAGACCGGTCAGAATTGGCGATAGCACCGGAAGCGTCAATGCCAATCCGAAACAGAATTCAGCGATAAGCGCCATCAGGTTGCTGGCAGTTCCAAGCCGCGCTGCCGATGCAATCCCCTCAGCCATCCGGCGAATATTTTCTAGGGATAGCGTGAGGCCTTCAACCACACCAGGGATTTGCGACCAGTTGAACTCGCGCCATTCGGGCTCGCGATAGTCATTCGAGAGCGCCGCAGCAGCGTCGGCAAGCAATTCCCCCGGTGGGTGATTGCCGACTCCGTGCACAACCAAGCGAGCGTGCATCGCCAAAGGATATCCGAGAAGGCGGGGGATCTTGCAAGCGATATGTGACAGAATCTGGCGATGAGCTTGCGTCTACTCGGACGGGCAATCGGGCTTTCACTGAAGGTTTTCCTCGCGCAACTTGACGGAGCTCGTCGTGCGCGTTCGTGGATCTGAACACGCCTTACGCCTCGGCCACGCGGATCACCAGCAGCAGATCGGCTTCTGCAAACTTCCAAGAGCTTTCGATGTGCCTCCCGTCGGATAGCACCAGCGCGAATCTCGGTCCGCCCTGCGGCGGCTCTTTGCCACGTTGCCGTTCGGCTTGACTTCGACCGGGCCGAGGCCCCGCGAGGATTACCTTCTCGCTCAAGGTTCGCAAGGTACTGGTCGGATAGGCCAAATTCCTCGGCGCCTGCTTCGATCACCATTTGGCGCCCCACCAACTCTGGATGTCGGTTTGGGGGCTCCGGCCGGAATCGCGGGCAACTCTCACCTAATCTTGTAAAGGAAGGGTAGCCGACCAACCACCAAGTGGCTGACTGATCTTCAGATATGAGTGACATAGGATTTCACTGGCAACTGTTACGAAACTGCTGAGAAGCCGTGAACTAAAGACTGCGGTTGAAACAAATCCTGATCGGGAAGACCCTACTGGATATTGTCAATGATGCCGATGTTTTCCTGCAGGACCTGTTGCGACTGAAAAACGATGTAGCGGCCGTCCGGGGAAACATCGATCTGGTTTCCCACGTAGTTGTGAGTGTAATTCACATTAATAAGGGGCAGAGTCCCCGAAGTTCGCGACAGACCTGAGCCGTCCCACTTTACCTTCCACAGTTCTCCATTGAGGTCGGTTTTTCCCTTCAGGATAAATATGTTGTCATGCGCGTCCACGGTGAATTCGCATAGCCAGCCACGGAATACTTGCCGCGGCGGGGTCCTGAAGTCGGTCACCCAGACGCCGTCACCTGGATCATCCTCTTGCCCTGAAACCACGCCATAGGCAACGGACTTACTGTCAAACGCCCATCGCAGCGATCCCCAGTACGCCTGGATCTTCCCTAATGTGCCTGCTTTACCGGTGCGCGGATCGAAGGTTAATACCTCTCCGTTTTTCTGGTAGAGAAAGCGACCGTCGCGACCGACGTCGACAGACCCGCCAGCCTCCTGCATGATCGTCTGCGGAGCCCCGCCTGCAACGGCGATGCTGCGATACTCAGTGTCATTGTTGGAGTTTGAGGCATAGTTGGAGTATGAGGCATAGATAATGTGAGTTCCGTCCGGCGACCAGCGCGGAAACAGGTTTATGCGGGAGTCCCGTACGAGCTGCGTAGAATTCCCGCCATTAGCGTCGGTGATTCCGATACTTTCATTCTCCACTCCCTTCAGATTCGTGAAGAAAGCAACATGAGTGCCATCGGGCGAGTAGGCGGGCCCAAACTCGTTTCGGGCGGGATCAGTGGTAAGGACCCTGAAGTTCGAGTCCCCAGCTTTGGCCTGGGTATCGAAGCGGGAAAGGCCGATGTTCACGCGCATTGTGGCAAATATCAGGCGCTTGCCATCGCTGGAAACATCGAGTTCTGCATCGTCGCCCTCGCCCGCCGTAACCTGCCGCAACCCGCTTCCATCTGCATCGATCTTCCAGATATTCAGGGTGCCCCCTCGGCTTGAGGAAAAGTAGATGGTGCGGCTGTCAGCAGACCATGCGGGCGAGAGCGCGAGCGCGAAATCGTGGGTGAGGAGTTGCATCTTTCCGGTGCTGACATCCGCTGTGCCGAGTTCGCCGTAAGGCGCACCACCCAGGCGGGCGGCAAATACAACCGTCTTGCCGTCGGGGGAGACGCGAGGTTCCGTACCCATGTACTGTGTAGGCGTGTGCACCAGGACACGCGGCTTTTCACCTTCCACTCCCGATGTCCAAATCTGCGAGTCCCCGATGTTCAGGTAAACGAGGGCGCGTCCGTCGGGCGTCCACGTCGGATCAGTCGCATTCAAGACAACCTTGCGCGGCGAGCCGCCAAGAGCCGACACCTCCCAAATGTCCATCGTTCCGAAATCGTTGAGCTGCGCGTAGGCGAGAGTACTACCGTCAGGAGACCAACTGGGGCGGACTTTCAGGGCAGCATCGTGCGTGATCTGCACCAGCTCGCCCCCACGTATCAGACCGACGTAGATGTTGTAGTGCCCGTCGCGATTGGAGATGAATGCCACTGAGCGTCCATCAGGCGAAAGCGCGGGCTGCGCCTGAACGCCTGCAAAACTGGTCACGGCGCTGAAATGCATCATGGTGGGTTTGCTGGAGCGCGTGATCCACCATGCGAGAGCCGCGACGATCGCTGCACCGGCAGCAAATCCACCAATCCACGCTGCGAGCGAGTGAGTGCGGTTCTGTGGCGCCGGTGCTTGCGCGCCCAGCTGCTCATCGCCGGCCGCTTTACCGGCCAACACTTCTTCGATCATGATCCGTGCTTCCCCGATCGCCTGAAGCCGCTGTTTCGAATCCTTCTTAAGGCATCGCTGCAAGAGTGTGCGAATTGGTTTCGGCGTGTTCGCAGGAAGCAGCGTCCATTTGGGCTCGGCTTTGATGATCTCGGCAAGTGTGTCGGTTACGGTCTCACCACTAAATACCATCTTTCCCGTGACCATTTCGAACAGGACGCAGCCAAAGGACCAGATGTCGGAGCGCCGGTTGATGGGTCTCCCCTTGGCCTGCTCAGGGGACATATACGCTGCTGTGCCTAAAATCATTCCCGCCTGAGTACCGAGGTGCGTGAGCGTCGGCGAACTCGAAATATCGGTGTTCACGGCCGCGCTCTCGAGCGCCTTTGCCAATCCGAAATCAAGCAGCTTGACCGTGCCCTCAGCGGAAACCTTGATGTTGGCCGGCTTAACATCCCGATGCACGATGCCATGCTCGTGGGCATACTCCAGCGCGTCACAGACTTGTTTCGCGACCGACAAGGCCTCTTCGAGAGGAACGGGGCCAACGAGAAGGCGATCTGCGAGAGTAGGCCCCTCTACGAGCTCCATCACAAGCGCGGGCTTGTCAGAATCTTCAAATCCGTAGATGGACGCGATATTTGGATGATTCAGTGATGCGAGGACTTTCGCTTCCCGCCGAAAGCGGTCTAGCGTTTCTGGATCTCTGGCCACATCAGAAGGCAGGACTTTGATTGCAACCGAGCGGCCGAGCTGGGAGTCACGCGCGCGATATACGACTCCCATTCCGCCCGCCCCGAGCGGTGAGACGATCTCATACGTCCCCAGTCGAGTTCCCGCCGAAAGCGCCAAACCACGCTCCTCAGAGGAGTTGCTGAATTGTAGCAGTGTCACTAGGACAACCGTAGTGAGTGTTGTGCACAGCGCTCACGTACAGTTTCTGGTCGGATAACGGTCAACCGGGAAACTGGGCGGGACCAGCATCATGGCTGACACCGAATGACATTTCATCAGCCGCCAGTTGTACCAGGCACGCTGTTTTCTGAGATCAAGTGTGCCGGCCGTGTGCGCCAAACCTAGAAAGACTTCGAAACGCTAAGGGAAGCTTTGGGATGATCAAAGGTCTCGACAAGTTCCGGACGCACTTCGAGCAGAGCCGCGATGCATTTGTATTGATCGGCGGTGTCGCGTGCCACGAGTGGCGGCGCATACCTACCTCCGCAGGCAGAATGCCTGCGGCGAGTTAGAGTGCGATTATCGCCTGAGTGTTGTTGTCGCATCCCATACCTGAGCGGCAAGTGGGAGAAACTAGCCTGTTGGCGGCAATATGCTCAGAACGTTTTGCGGAAGACCCAAAACAAGAAGCCCGAGAGCACCATAGCCACGGGCAGCGTTAGCACCCACGCCAGCGCCAAGTTGCGCACCGTTGACCACTGAATTCCGGAGTGATTGGCCGCCATGGTGCCGGCGACGCCGGAAGAAAGCACGTGCGTCGTGCTGACCGGAAGTCCAAATCCATCGGCTGCCCCGATCGTCGCCATGGCGGTGATTTCTGCCATCGCGCCTTGCGCGTACGTCAAATGGCTTTTGCCGATCTTTTCTCCTACCGTGACGACAATGCGCTTCCAGCCGACCATCGTGCCCAGACCCAGCGCCATAGCAACCGCGACCTTCACCCACAGGGGAATAAAGCGGGTCGAGTGATCGATATGCTTTTTGTAGTTGGCGAGGATGGCGGCGTCGGAAGCGGCGATTTTTGGACTGCCGCTCTTCTGCATAAGCCGAAGCGCTTCGCTGATGACGTAGAGATCGTTGCGGAAGTTGCGCACCTGATCGTTGGGAATATTTTTCATTTCCTTGTAGAGGGCTGTTTCGTTGCCGACATCGCTGACCATAGTGCGCATGGCGAGCATGGTGTTGGGCGTGAAGTTTTTGTCGCGAATGTAGTCGGTAACGTCCTGGTGCGCGTCGCCGATCACCGCATCCGGGCTGACATATTTCGAAAGCGTATCCGCAGCCTCTCGCGAAACGGCGATGAAATCCTGCGAGTCTTTGTAAGTCACCGCATGGTTAATGGCATAAGCGGTCGGAACCGTTCCGATCAGGATGAGCATGATCAGCCCCATACCCTTTTGCCCGTCGTTCGAGCCATGAAAGAAGCTGACGCCCGTGCAGGTAAGGATCAGCAGGCAGCGGATGTAGAAAGGCGGCGGCTCGGCGCCTTCGGGAGCTTTATATAGTTTTGGATCTTTGACGAAAGCTTTCGCGGTCAACAGGAGCAGGGCAGCCACTCCAAAGCCCACGATCGGCGACAGAAGCAGGGATTTTCCAATGTTGACGGCCTGTCCCCAATCCACGCCGCTGGTTCCCGTGCGGGGATTCATCAATTGGTTCGCTATGCCCACTCCAATCACGGAACCGATGAGTGTGTGCGAGCTCGAAGCGGGCAAGCCGAAATACCAGGTGCCCAAGTTCCATAAGATTGCGGATACAAGCAAGGCGAACACCATGGCAAACCCGGCCTTGCTGCCGACCTGCAAAATCAGTTCGACCGGAAGTAAGGAAATAATCGCGAACGCAACTAGGCCGCTCGAAACCAGCACGCCGAGAAAATTCCAGAACCCCGACCAAACCACGGCTATATGCGGCTCCAGCGAATGTGTGTAGATCACCGTAGCGACAGCGTTTGCCGTGTCATGAAAGCCATTTACGAATTCGAAACCGAGGGCCACCAGCAACGCGACTCCGAGCAAAAGATACGGCAGAAACGACGTCGTCTGAACATTGGAAAGATCGCGCAGCAGGCTGGATCCGGCATAAATAACACCGATCAGCAAGACTACGCCAAAAACCAGCATTCCGATTTTGCCGGGAGAACGGGATAATTTCTGGTCGAGTACGCTCTGCGATGCGGTTGCTGTTGCCATGAATTCCTCAGTTTTTGTAGGTGATCGAGCTTGGCTTGCAAGCATTAAAGCGTGCAATATACGAAAGAATTGTTACGGGAGTGTGAAAACCGGGAGTTACGATTCTATCGGCTACTCCCTTGCCATCCATTTCAACTCGATGTTCTTGGCATACTGCAGCGTTCTGGAACTCAGTTTCTATGCCCTCGCGGGAAGTTTCATGGAACTGCCGACGGCGGAGATTGCCCGCCGCCACGGTCCGCGCACTCCGGTGAAAGCCACCGTCGTCATGCTCCTGCTGAAGGCGCGGTCACTGTCTTGCACTGGCTATTACGACACCGCAAATAGTGTTACGGCTTGGCGTTTTCACAGATGATTTTCGACGTGCAGTGTTCACCATGCCTTGGGTGACGATGAAAACGGGCCTCACCACTCCAGACGGATGAGCCGATCCCATTCCCAGTCCAAACTTGATCAATGATCAGGGGGGCTCTGGGACCATGTCTTTCCCTTCTCCCGTCAACGAATGATCAGGTCTACTTCTAGCGCGGCAAACTCGGAGCATTGCTCTGTGAAGGGCAACCGTGGAAGTTGCGAGATGGCTCCTGGATGGTCGGCAACCCTACCCTTGGGATTTCAGGGTACCCATTATCCCACCTTCATCATTCCTCGTGACTTGAAGACGCCCACTCTCGTATCGCAAGGCGAGAACCGGATTGTCAGGAACACATGGTGAACTTTCGCAAAGTTCTCTCCACTGCGCGATTACCAAGCGTTCGGAGGTTTGCGGAAAATTTGCAGGCAAGAACAAGCTGAAGGAGTAAACATAGCTTCGCCCAGTATGAGAAAAGAGCCACCATGCTTCCATGATCTCGTCGCGTTCGGTCGCTGCCCCTTGGTCGCTCACTGCTTCAGGTCGATCCCCAGAATG
>Ga0335078_10013323_pt1 | contig 12188 bp, 8 predicted proteins | sample Lox_Sample_32_FD_206711 | JGI IMG/M metagenome (GOLD analysis project Ga0335078, IMG submission 206711) | Soil microbial communities from Loxahatchee National Wildlife Refuge, Florida, United States - Lox_Sample_3.2 | ecosystem: Environmental > Terrestrial > Soil > Wetlands | place: USA: Florida... | reverse complement strand
GTACTCCATCTTGAGGTTGTAGCGAACCCCTCCCAGCAGATTGATGGCGCCGGTGACGTCGGAAGCCGACTTGTTCGTCCAGGCATTAATGATGAGCTGGTCGTTCACCCAGAGTTTGACCCCGTCATCGGTATTCGCAACGAAGTAATACATTTCGGAGTATTCCGGTTCCACCTGGCCCGTCCAGCGGACGCAGAAGTAACCGTTATTGGTGAAGGGGGTGGTGGGGCTGAACGTGAAATTGACGTTGGTATCCATGCGGCTGAACTGCAAATTGGCCGGGTTGAAGTTGGCGCTGCTGGCATAGGCCGCGCTGGAGTTCGTGTAATAGTCGCCGGTGAGCCCCGTGCCCGCGGGCGCCTGGGACGGATAAATCGTGATGCTGGCGCTGCTGACGGCGCCGACGGTGTAGCCGGTGCCTGGCAGGACATTGAGCTGCGACACTGCGGGGGTCAGACGGTTGGTATTGGCGAGTGGCACGAGGGTGATCGTCTTCGAATTGACCCCGGGGGGCAGAATCACGGACCGCGGCAGCCTGACAAAGTCCACGTCTTCGGCTGCAAACCCGCTGCCCGGACCCCCCAGTGCCAGGTTGACCGTCACCGTGTTCAGCGGAAAGCCGCCCCGCGTGACCGTGAACACGCCCACGCTGAAGTCATTTTGCCCCGGGTCGGGCTCGGTGGCAGTCGGGGTCGTGGCGGTGATCGTCACAACGTTCTGGGAAGCAAGCCTGCCGACCACGTACGCATAATCGTTCATCGGCTGGCCATTCTTGTCGAGTTGGTTGTTGCTGAAAGCCTTGGTGGGATCCAAGCCAAGCGTGTATTCTTCCCAGTCATTCACCCCGTCGCCGTCGGTATCCACGTCCGATATGGCGATGCGGAAGAACTTCCGCGTCACGCCCGCCGGGGCCGTCAAGGTTACGACGGTGCCGGTCCGCGCCACCAGCGTCATTTCAGTCGTCCAGTTGGTGCCGATGCCGTTGCTCAGAGCTGGAACACTCTGCAATTGATATTGTTTGCCCAGCGCAGAGGGCATGCTCACGGTGAGATTCGTGCCCGCATAGCCGATGAAGGAAATCTTCGGGACGGAGTTCGAGTCAAAGGGATTGGTTCCTGCAATGCTCTCTGCGACGTTGGACACGCCATCCCCATCCGCATCGCCGTTCGGGTTGAGGCTGCCGGCGTTGTAGATCAGTTCCCAAATGTCGCTCATCCCGTTGCCGTTGAGGTCGATCGTCCGGGCGTGCGCGCGCCCGGTTGCGCTCATCGCGGCCCAAAGCGCGGCGAGTGTTGCCAGCCGGCAGAAATATCGCTTTGGACAGAAGTGCATAGGCAGGCCCTCAGGGTCAACTGGAAGCGCCGTCCGACCTCCGCCGGGCAGGCATCTGGCCCGGAGGACGCCAGCTTGACCGCGCGGGGTGTCGGTTAGGCTGCCGCCGCCGGACAAGCCAAAGGGAGGTTTGGCGCGAACCAGTCATCGTGACAACAATTATCAGGTTCTATACTCCTCCTCATCAGTGCGCCTGTCAATGGGTGCAGTTCGGCATTGCCGCCGGACCGCGGACTGCGCCCGCGGCGCGGCGTCCTTATTTTGCCCATGTGCATCCGCCGCCATCCGTGGTTGAATAGAAGGGCTGGAAGTGGACGCATGGACGAGCAGCAACCAGACATTTTGAGTCAGACCCGGGAGAGGGTCTCCTTCCCTCCCGGGCTGCACAACGCGTACCTGTTCTCGACCTTCAATGCCTTTTCCTACCAGATCGTCCTGAACAGCCCGATGGTGCTCTACGCCAAGACGCTGGGCGCCAGCGCCACCGTGCTCGGCATCATCGCCGGCATGATGCCGCTGCTGGTCATCTTCCAAATCCCGGCGGCGAATTACATTCCGCGCCTCGGCTTCAAACAGTTCGTGTATGCGGGCTGGGGCACGCGGGTGATGTTTATCTTTGGGATGGCGCTGGTGCCGCTGAGCGGCTTTTTCCTGAAAGGCGAGACCCGGCTCGCCCTGATGCTGATGCTGTTATTCTGCTTCAACCTATCGCGCGGCATTTCCAGTTGCGCCTGGCTACCGTGGATCACCGCGCTGATTCCCGCGCCGTTGCGGGGCAAATACCTTGCCCGCGACGCCGCCGTCCAGAATCTCGCCAGCTTCTTTACGTTTCTGATTGCCGCTGCCTGCCTGGCCGGCGACCCGCGTGCCTGGCAGTTCGCCGTGCTCTTTGCCTTCAGCGCCGTTATGGGCGCGGTAAGCCTCGGCTTCCTCAAACGCATCCCCGACGCCGAAATGCCGGAGGAAGTCCGCGCTTCCAAAGGCCGGGTGCCCTGGTTGGATATGCTGCGCTTTGCGCCGTTCCGCAAACTGCTGCACGCCCTCATCGGCTACTCCGTCGCCTATGGCGGCATGACTGCCTTCACCGTTGCCTACCTCAAGACCGAGACCGGCATGTCAGAGGGCGCCATTCTGCTGGTTAACTCCGTCGCCTTCCTCGGCGGCCTGGGCAGCCTTTGGTTTCTGGGCTCACGCCTGGATCACTTGGGCAGCAAGCCGGTGCTGACGTTCTGTTTTTCGGCGTGGGTAGCGGTCCTGGCCGGCTGGATCGCGCTGTCGGGGGGCGTTTTCCCGGCGCGGCTGTCCATCGTGCTGGCTTTGCAGTTCATGATGGGCCTGCTGGCCGCGCTCATTCAGATGGCCAACACGCGTCTCGCCATGGCCATCATTCCCGTCATGGGCCGCAACCACTTTTTCGCCATCTACTCGACGCTTGGCAACGTCACCCTTGGCCTCGCCCCGATTGTCTGGGGGCTGCTGATTGACGCGGTGGGCGCCCGCTCGCCCACCTGGCTGGGCATTGCATGGAACCGTTACACGGTGTTCTTCGCCGCCGCCGCGTTCTGCTTCACGGTGACGCTCACCCTCGCGCGGCGGCTCCACGAACCCGAGGCCGCCAGCATGGAAAACCTCCTCCGCGAAATCCTCATTCAATCTCCCCAGCGCTTCTGGATCCGCTTTTGGCCCAGAGGGGGGACCTGATGCCGCCGTCCCCATGAAACACGGGGCATGAACCGCGACGAGCAAACGGACCCCTCTCCCTGGCCCTCTCCCCTTCGGAAGGGGAGAGGGGACTACCGGTCACTCGGGGCAGGAGGTTCATGGGGAGCGATGATATCGCCTATCCGGCTTCGCTGCCAAGCTAAGCCCCAATGTTCCTGGCCGGAAGAGAACCACTGACCTTGCGGGCCTTTCGGACGGCGGCCTTAAGACATCACCGCGACTCGGCCTGGTGTGCTATGGGCCTGGGACCTAAGGCGGAAAGGGGCCCGGGCGGAAGCCCCACGGCGAGTAGTAGCCGGGGAAATAGGGCGGGTACGTGGGGAAAACGGATGACGAGAATAGCCGTTCGTTGGCCGAAGCGAGCGTTCTGGGGTAGAGGTAATAATACCTGAAGTAATCGTATCCCTCCGGATCAAGATGGCCAGGCTGGAATTGGCCTCTCCGGAGCGCGGCAACCAGGGCGTCCAGACTTATCGTGCCGGAGGCTGTTGCCTTGGCTGCGTTGCTGGCGCGCGCTTGATTCGTTTGGGCGGTTAGCTCGGCCCCCCGCTTAATCAAGGCCACCGTAAGATCATCCGGCACGTTATGCTCCTTGAGGGTAACGATGTCTGCCGAACTCAGCGGAGCCGTAACCTGAGCGGTTTCGATATACGTCTTCAAGACTTCCTTGGAAACCCCGGCTTGGAGCATCTTCACAACCTCGCCGACACCGGTGATGGGATGTGCCGGGCTCTTCGCGCCCGGGTCGGGAGCTTCGCTCTGCCCCGCTGCATCCGTGGCGTCCTTAATCGAGGCGCTGTGCGGCAACCGTGGTGTCGCTGATCGCGCGATTGAAGGAGCACCTGTTTGCCCATTCTGAGCCGCCGCCGACAGAGCCTGCAGACTCAGGAGCAAGACCGCCGCGAGCCATTTATGAGCCAAGTTTTTCTTCATAGTCGCGATTCCTTTCAAACACATCGCCGAACTGCTCAGCCAAAGCAACGTCGCCCGATTGCCGCTATTGTCAATGACCGGAGCCGCCGGGCCGGTCATCGCCCTTGAACCAAGAGTCCTGTATTTGGACGCCTCCCGGGAAAGCCCGCAGCATCAATCCAACCGACCGTGGGTGCCGGAGGAGGCACATGGGAGATGCACTGGACACTCGCCGGACACCTCCACCGGATAGATCTGATACGCACAAATGCGCCCCCAGCCTCTACCTTGCCCCCGATCCCGAGCGGGCAATTTGCGCTCAGCGCGCCTCTTTCGGCGTGCCTTGCGCAGCCTTGCTCTGGCGCGACATTATTTGGTCGAAATATTCGCCGTAATGCTGCTTGCCGCACTCCGGACAAACGGTGTGGGTGAAGCTGGCGTGGGAACGCTCGCTAATGTAGGACTCGATCGGCTGCCAGGTCTGGTCCTCGGTCCGGATCTTCTTGCAGAAACCGCAGACTGGCAGCAGGCCCCGGAGCACCCGTATCTCCCGGGCTTGGCGGGTCACGTGGTCAATCAGCACTGCAAACGCTACCAGCACTACCATTCGGATCCCAGCATTGATCAGCGAATCGGCCAACGTCCACGGCATCTTCCAATGGAAAGTCAGGCTCAAGCGCCCAAGTGGCATTAGCACCCCCAGTGCGATTCCCCACCAGCGCCCGCTCAGCCATGCAGCCAGAGCCACAGGGACTACAAATACAATGGAAAACGAGATCAACGGTCCGGTGAAATATTCCGCACCGACGATAACCGCCGCCAGCACTATCCACACTATCGGGAGCCACTTCTGCAACTTAGCCGCCTGATGCATACCCGGACCTTACCCCAGCCCCGCCATCGAGGCAATGTATGCCCGCAGTCGTGCGACCGTCGCTTGCTTGGCTGCCAGGTTCACTCTTCGCTGCTCTTGGCCTTCTCCATCTCTGCGCGCAGCAGATCATGCAGCGTGACCACCCCGAGCACCGTCGGATCCTCCGGCGTCGTGAGCACGACGAACTGGGTCGAAGACTCGATGAGCAGCGCCTGAAGCCGTCGAATGGTCTGGCCTGGCAAGCAGGTGGTGGCCGCTTCCAGCCGGGGGGGCCGCTTTTCGGCCCGGGCAGCCTCGGCCTCCTTCCGCGTCAGAATACCTGCCAGCTTGCCGTCGCGAACCACCGGAAAGCGCTCATAAGGATGCGCCTTCAGCACCTTCTGGATTTCGGTGGTGTCAAGGGTGCGAATCACCACGGGCCGGAAGTTCGCGATGGCGGACACCGGCAACTGCTGCCACTCCTGTAAACCTCGCGGCGGACGCACATGTTCGAGTTGGTGGCCGTCCTGGGTGAGTAGGGCGTCGTAGAAGTTCTCGCGGTTCATTTTCCGGCTCACTGCTTGGCTGACCAGCGCGGCGATTATCAGGGCCGGCACCAGCGAGAACTGGTGGGTCATTTCAAACACGATGAGGATGCCCGTGACCGGCGCCCACACCACCGCGCCCAGGCAGGCGCTCATGCCGACCACCGCCAGCGTTTCCAGGTCTGATTGCGCCACGTGCCATTGCAAGCTAACCAAGCCGCAGATCAGGACGCCCGTCATTCCGCCGAAGAACAGGGCGGGCGAGAAAATGCCGCCGCAACCCCCGAAGCCGTAGCAGGTGAAGGTGGCAATGAACTTGGCTCCCAACAGCACCGCGGCCATTTGCCAGCCGACATCGCCGGCCAGTGCGCTGGACAAATCATCGTAGCCGAGGCTGAAGACTCCGAGCCGGCGGGTCTCGGCAAAGACGGCGACGCCGAGCGCCCACGTGATGAGCGCTCCGAATACCGGGATCAGCCAGCCGGGCACTGGGCTGTCCTTCATCCGGTCGCGCAACCCCAGCGAGGCCCGTTGGAAATACACCCCGACGACACTGGCCAGCCCGGCGACCACCGGGGTGAGCGCGTAACCCAGCCATGTTGGCGCGTCCACTTCCTTGAGGGTGAACGAGGGTTGTCGGCCGATAGCCCCATGCACCACCAGCGCACCCAGCACCGAAGCCAGCAACACCCCGCCCAGCAACCGGCTGTTCAAGTCGCCGATGATCTCCTCAAGCACAAAGGTCGCTGCCGCCAGGGGCGTGTTGAAGGCGGCGGCGAGGCCGGCCGCGGCGCCCGCGGCCGCGGCGGCGCGTCGCTTCTGCTTGGCCGTCCCCGCCAGGCCCGCGAGATTCGAGGTCAGCGCTCCAGCCAATTGGACGCTGGGCCCTTCGCGGCCCATGCTTGAACCGCCCCCGATGCTGAGGACGCCCGCGAGGAACTTCACCCAGGCCACCCGCCAGGGCAGCGTGCCGAACTCTTTCCAGAACACCAGCTTAAGCTGGGGGATGCCGCTGCCGGCCGCCTCGCGGCAGAAAGAGTTCAGCAGCCAGCCCACCAGCAATGAAGAGCAGACGATGACGCCAAAGCTGCCGATCAGGAACGTCCTCATTGACTGGTGCGAAAGCTGGACCAGGCCCAACCGGTAGAGCCAGTTCATGGCGAGCTGGAAGGCCACGGTCGCGGCGCCTGCCGCCAGTCCATAGAGACAGGTTTCCGACACGGCACGCGATTGGCCGGGCAGCTTTTGCAGATAACGGGCAAGAGATTGCACTGGAGCCGAGGAGATTACTCGTCGAAGGGGGAATAATTCAAGGGGATTGCTATAGCTGCGAGGCTGCCGGCAGCCACGGAATTCGACGGACTTGGCCGTCACGGTTGCTCAAACGAAGGAACAGGCTCGTCGCGCCGGGCCAGCCAACTGGACCGGTGATCTCAAAGCCGGCCGCGTTGGGCACGGCAGAAAGACCGCCTCACAAACCGGGCCGCCGAGCGGGCGTTTGCCAACCTTGATGCCACTCCAGTTGCCACAAGTTCTCCAATCGGACAAGCGCCACGTGGCCATCGTAGAACGAAACGTTGATACTGCCGGGCAACTTGTCTTGCGGCCGCTGATTGGTTGGAACGCTGCTCGGTCGCGAGCCATGACGCGGGATCGTCACCAGGTTCATGCCCCAAAAGCTGTTTCCACCCTGGCCCGTTTGCAGGTTGGACGCTGGCAAATCCGTCTCCTTGGTGTTTACCCAGAACGAGATCGAATCCGCAAAGACCGGCGTCTGCGACGTGTGCGTAATCTGCCCTTCCTTAGTCCAGGCCCACTCCGGGTGTCCCCAAGGCGCCCCCCCATCTGCCCACCATCCCCACAGAGCCAGCCAGTTGTTGACCGCATAGCTTCCGACTCGATTCGTGCTGTTGGACGCCAGCCCACCCTCCCCCCCCCACCACCACCAACGAACAGTCTGCCAAGCCGAGCTAATCGTGCCCGCGTAGCACGGGCCGGGTCCAGACAGCATGAGCGGATTCGCCTTCACCGACACCTGGGGTGCGTCCGGACAAATCCACCCTTGGTTCGCTTGGCCCCAGTACTTCATACACCAGTTTGCCACAGCCGAATCCCCGTAGCCATACGGACCCGGAAAGGGACCACCCGGACCCCAAGGGCCGCTGCCCAACTGGCCGGAGTCGTCATCTACCGCCGCCTTGAAGCCGAGGTTGATCTGCCGCAGGTTGCTGAGGCATTGCACGCTCCGGGCCTTCTCTCTGGCCCGCGATAACGCGGGCAACAGCAGCGCCGCCAGCACGCCGATGATCGCGATCACCACCAGCAGTTCAATCAGCGTGAATGCGACGCCGCTCCCGATGCCCAAGCCAAGCCCTCGGCTCCGGCCTCGCGCCGACCGGTTACGAACTTTTCTCATACTTGTCCTTGAAGTTGTGGTCCGACTGACATGCAGTTTTCCCGAGGAATCCAAGGTCACCGCCAGGCAGCCGCCGGGAGAAGACTCTGGTAGTCCGTCGGGTGAACGATTCAACCCCTTCACCCTTTGCCTGCCAGGCTGGAAGCTGGCAATTCATGCCGGTTTATCGAACTGTTGTCCGCACGCGGGTCGTTGGCTGAAGCAGAAGGCGAGTCAGCGGCTCGAGGTGGTAATTAAGCTAAGTTTTAACTCTGGCCTGATTGTAGCTCCGACGGCGAATGTGAGCAAGGAGAATCTTGACCATTTTTGGGCTGACGCGCAGGCCATAACGGCGGCGCTGGGCTGCGCCATTATTCCAAGTTGAAGGTTGTGCCACCGGGTTTGGCACTGCCGCCGGCAAAGAGTCAAGTTGGGCCGACCGGCCAGACTGGTCCAGCGCTGGAATGCTGACGTCACCGTGCGAGTGCGCGCGAAGAGAGTGACCGCTTGCGTTGTTAATCATTTGCCGTATTCTTTAGGGAAGGGCTATGACTGGCGGCGACCGAGCAACAGCAACGATTTGCCTCGCCTTGGCAATAGTCTTGTGCGGTGGCCCATCAGGCGCCGCTGAGGCTACCGTTCAATGGCACCCCATCGCCAACGCTTCCCCACCCGCGGCTTTTATGCTGAATCCCGCGAACCCGACTACCACGAACGTAATCAGCTTTATCGTTCCAACGGACGGCGAGACATACATCAACGACTGTTACGCATCCCTCAGCAACGGAAGCCCGGCCATTGCGGTTGGGGCAACGAATCAAACCATAACGGTGTCTTTTTCCGCGCCGCTGACTAATTCTGTCTGCCCACTCATTGTTAACCCGGTCAGCGGAGTTGACGGACAATTCGGGCCGCTGAGCGCCGGGACATGGGTCTTTGACATTCTCCAGAATGCTTACACTTTTGACGTTGCGGAGGCGCCCCTGGCGTTGTCAATTCAAGCAATCACTAATTCCTCCACGTTTCAGCTCGCCTGGCCCGTATCCGGGGACCTGTTCGTGCTCGAATTCAAAGATGGGCTTGCGCCAGGGGATTGGCAGGTAGTGACCAATCCGCCGACGATATCGGGCAATCTAAACACCGTCGTAATCCACGGTGACTCTGGCAGCCGCTTTTTTCGTTTGCGTTGCCTGCCTCCGTGACCAGACGTGGGCTGGGACGGGGCACGACTACGGATTATGAGCGAACGCGAAGACCTGGGCGCAGGCATTTAAGCGGCATTGACTGCATTGGTGGTCCTGATTCTTAGGGTCGAGTACATTGACCTCCTGGGCACCACCCATCACGCCCTGTGCAATTCCGGCTTCTTCCAAGGCGTCGAATGGTTGGAGGATTTGGTGGTTGATGGCGGATAACCCAACGTCGCCAAGCTGCCGCCGCAATTGGTGCGGTAGCCTTTGTGGATCACCGGCGAGAAATGGCGTCCGCGCCGAGGGCCAGTGCCGACGGGGCAATGGCCAGCTCAGCCAGCGGGAGCATCAGGAACGCGGCCAGCGCAGCCCAAATCCATAGACTGTGTTTATTGATCGCGTGACAAACCAGGCCGGCGTAGCCGGCCGCGAAAAGGCCGCACACGGACCAACCACAGATAATCCAGCCGGCCGCCCGGGGGTAATGGCATTTCGACGCAATCCCCAGGCGAAGGCGCAAATCGAGAAGACGATCTTCGCGGCGAGACTCATGATCAGGAGTGCGGGCAACCAATGCAGCAGTGTTCTCCTCAAATCCAGGTCGATGATGGCGAACTCACCTAACAAGAACATACCGGTATAGAAGAAAGCCGATTTGCAGAGGAAAGCCGTTACGATCCATCCGCGCCCGGTCAATACCGCCCCAATCCCGGCCACCATATTCTTCCACGTCAAAATCACCAACAGTAGAAATAGCGGTACGCATCCAATCGCGAGCGCCGCAGGCCCATACGGGGTGACCGATCCAGCCTCTGAAAAGAGGGTTCCCGTTCCCATGATCGCCAGACATAGACAAGCTCCGGCAAGCGTCAATAGCCAGGTCAAGACACTCGCCGCCAAGGCCATCACCAGCTTTGCCATCACAAAACCGCCATCAGTCATGGGACGGATGGCGATATAGACCGGCAGCTCACGCGTGGTATCGAGCGGATCAAACTTCCCCAACGCGTGCCCTATCACGCCGGAGAACAGGAGAGGCATGAGCACCAGGATGCCGAGAATCACCCCCGGCGGGGGAGGTTTAACCGCGCGACGTGACGAGCACAATTCCCTGGCCGGGGCGCAAGGAATACTGGAACGGCTCGTGGATGTATTCGAGGGGAGATTCGGGCGAGACGTCGCGCAGCGGCGCGCCGGCCTGCACAAAGCGCCGGAAGTGGTCGGTGGCGAAATCCTGCTTCTCGTGCAGGTCCTTGTTGAGGATGAGGAGCGCTTCGTCCTTGTGCTTCGCGGAGGCCTTCCACATCAGGAGGATGTTCGGGTTCTGGCAGGGGAGGATGCTAGTGGGGCTTTCCTCATGGAATACAGCGTGGGCCTTTTTGACGGCGTTTACTTTCGCGATGTAGGAGGTGAGGTCCACGTCGGTCTTTTCCCAGTCCGCCGGGGAGGTATGGACGACGTGGAGGGGTTTGCGGAAGCCGAATTCGAAGCCGATGGGCATCATGACGCCGGCGGAGAAGAGGCCGGCGAACAGGTAGCGCTGCTTGAGGCCGTGGAGGTTGCCGTTGAGTTCCTGGCAGAGGCGGGGCGTATCGTGGCTTTCGGGGAAGCTGATCGAGCGGGCGGTCTCGCGCACGAGGTTGTATTGCTCGATCAACCACCAATCCTGGAGGTTCCACCACTTGGAGCTGTTGAAGACGTAGTCGAAGCCGGCGCGGGCGGTGTCGCGCGTCTGATCGGCGGAGCAGCCGAGGGTTTCGGCGACGAAGCAGGTATGGGGGTAGCGCGGCTTGATGTCGCGGATGAGGCGATGCCAGAAATTGCGGGGGACCTGGTAGGCGGCGTCGCAGCGGAAGCCTTGAAACCCGAGCGCGAGCAGATGCTCGACCACGCTGAGGCAGTAACGGTAGAGCCCTTCCGGGTCGCGCGTGTGCTGGTGGTCGAACTGGGCGAGGTCGTGCCAGACGACTTTCTCACCATTGTGCTGGCAGAAGGAGTTCGCGACACGGCCATCAGGCTCGCGGAGGAACCATTCGGGGTGCTCATGGGTCAACCGTGAGTCAATGGCGGAGTGGTTGATGACGAGGTCTATCATCAGCTTCAAGCCGCTGGCTCTGGCCGCCGCAGTCATCTGCCGGACCTGATCTTCGGGTGGGGCGGCGCTTCGGGGGTCCAGCAGGGTGGGGTTGATTTGGAAGTAGTCGGCGATGGAATAGAGGCTGCGTGAGGCGCCTAACTGCTGGATGGGGTTGACAAAAATCCAGTCGAAGCCCATCGCGGCGGCGCGGGCGAAATGCTCGCTCCAGCGGGAAAGCGGCCCGGCAAGGAGGGGAAACAGGTTATAGAGGGTCACAGAATGGGTTCGGGTAGCGAGTGGGACGAAACGCCGGTGCCGCGGCGGAGAGGCCGTGTGGCGGGCAGGCTTGTGGCGCTGGCCACGAGCCATTGTCGCTATGATTCATAGGCAAACAATTATACGACATTGCATCACAGTCACAAGAAACGTCGCGCCTCACCGAATCCGTGTAACCTCCGCACCGGTCAGGCGGTCTATAGATGAGAGGTGAGCAGTGCGTGGTGGCGCGACGGGGTGGAGCGGGTTGGCAGTGTGGTTGGGGGATCGCGACGGGGCGGGGAGAGGAAGGAGGAGGCTTCAAACAAGCTTACAACAGGCTTGCAACAAGCTTGCAACGTGCTTGCAACTATGGAGGCACTACGGCATTGCTCTGGTGAGGGGAGCGTGTTGCTGCGGTGGCTCGGTCGTCAGGATCACTTGGGCAGGCGACGGCGGGGGGCAGGAGTTTCTTGCGCGCACGGCCAAACCAGTAGCTTATCGTCATACCAGTTGCCGGTCAGAACAGGGTCGGGTGTGCGAGCACCAACCTCAAATCAAGGAAACACCAGGTGGTTGGTAGCCAGGCCCTGGCGTTGGACCGTAGCAGACAGGTCCACCCGGAGCTGTTCCACACGACCGTCAGTGAAAAGGGTGTTTCCGCACCGCGTGCCTGCGCGCCTACTGTGCATCTCCCGCGTCCAACGGACGGGAGCATTGGTCGTCAGTGTGAAGCGGCCGGGCTTCACCGGTTGCCCAGCGACCTCCAGGTTGCGGTCGCCGGCGTGGATGGCATCGGTCATCCTTCGCGTCGCGTCCACGCTTATGAAGTAGCTGACACTGCGGTCGGTGAGCGCGCTATTATTGGTGAGCGGCTGCTTAGCTTGGTCGGTTGGGCAATAAAACA
>Ga0335078_10013321_pt1 | contig 12188 bp, 12 predicted proteins | sample Lox_Sample_32_FD_206711 | JGI IMG/M metagenome (GOLD analysis project Ga0335078, IMG submission 206711) | Soil microbial communities from Loxahatchee National Wildlife Refuge, Florida, United States - Lox_Sample_3.2 | ecosystem: Environmental > Terrestrial > Soil > Wetlands | place: USA... | reverse complement strand
GCACCCGGACATCTTCAACTCGCTGCTGCAGATCCTGGAAGACGGCCGCCTGACCGACGCCCAGGGCCGGACGGTGGACTTCAAGAACACCGTCATCATCATGACGACCAACCTGGGCACTCGCGACATCTCCAAGGGCCTGCGGATGGGCTTCTCCCGGGAGGGTGACGCCGCCGGTACCTACGACCGGATGAAGTCCAAGGTGCAGGAGGAGCTGAAGGGGCACTTCCGGCCGGAGTTCCTGAACCGCGTCGACGACATCATCGTCTTCCACCAGCTGGACCGGGAGGAGATCCACAGCATCGTCGACCTGATGATCGCCAAGGTGGACGAGCGGCTCAAGGACCGGGACATGGCCATCGAGCTGCGGCCCGCGGCCAAGGACCTGCTGTCCCAGCGCGGCTACGACCCGGTGCTCGGGGCCCGGCCGCTGCGCCGCACCATCCAGCGGGAGATCGAGGACAACCTGTCGGAGAAGATCCTGTTCGGCGAGCTCAGGCCGGGGCAGATCGTCATCGTCGACACCGAGGGCAGCGGCGAGACCGCCAAGTTCACGTTCAACGGCGTGCCGAAGCCCAGCGTGGTGGACGACGTGCCCGCGCCGGAGATGGCGAGCGAGCCGGTCGCCAGCAAGGGCGGCGCGATGAGCAGCTCGACGGGCAGCCCGGGACCTCAGGACGGCGGTGGTACCGCGTCGGCCATGGGCTGACCTGACAGCACGAGGAAACCCGGGGTCCGCGACGCGCGGACCCCGGGTTTCCGCTTCCTGACGCGGCCAGTGTTCTCGTTGTCATGCGATCGCGGTGTGCTGTGCAGCTCGCGGTGCTTGTGCAGCTCGCGGTGCTTGTACAGCTCGTGGTGTGCTGTGTAGCTTGTGGTGTGCTGTGCAGCTCGCGGTGTGCTGTGCAGCTCGCGGTGTGCTGAGCAGCTCGCGGTGTGCTGTGCAGCTCGCGGTGTGCTGTGCAGCTCGCGGTGTGCTTGTGCAGCCTGGTGAGCCGCCCGGCCTTTCACGTGGACCTCAGCCGACCTGCTGGTCACATGCGCACCGGCAGCGTTGAGCCGGGCAGGGCGAAGCGGCCGTCGGGCAGCGGGTCGACCAGGCCGTCGGCCACCAGCCCGTCCAGGGCCCGGTCCAGCTGGGCCTGGCCGGGCCAGACCGCGTCGAAGTCGGCCCGGCTCACCGGGTCGCCTGCCTCGCGCAGCACCGCGAGCACGCGGCCCCGGCACTGCCGGTCGGTGCCGTCATACCGCTGGGTCCGGCGCCTGGCCGCTTCCGCCGGCTCACTGGGGCGGCCCGCCGACAGCCAGGCGCAATCGCGGGCCACCGGGCAGCTGCCGCACCGCGGGCTGGCCGCCGTGCACACCAGCGCGCCCAGTTCCATCACCGCGACGGACCAGCGGGCCGCGACCGCGGGCTCGGCGGGAAGCAGCGACTCGGCCAGCCGCCGCTCCGCCACCGACGGCGCCGCGGCGGGCGCCGGCTGGCCGGTGACCAGCCTGGCCAGCACGCGCCGCACGTTGGTGTCGAGCACCGCGTGCCGCTGGCCGAAGGCGAAGCTGGCCACGGCCGCGGCGGTATAGCTGCCGATTCCCGGCAGCGTGAGCAGGGCGTCCCGGTCCGCGGGTACCGTCCCGCCGTGCCGCGTGGTCAGGATGGTCGCCGTCTCGTGCAGCCGCAGCGCGCGCCTGGGATAGCCGAGCCTGCCCCACTGCCTGATCGCCTCGCCCGCGGGCTCGGCCGCGAGCGCGGCCGGGGTGGGCCACCTGGCCAGCCACCTGTGGTATTCGGGCAGCACCCGGGCCACCGGCGTCTGCTGCAGCATGATCTCGCTGACCAGCACCGCCCACGGCGTCACGCCGGGAGCGCGCCAGGGCAGGTCCCGCGCGTTGCGCGCATACCAGGCCAGCACCGGAGCGGCGTAGGTAGTCGGCATGATGATGCCCATCGTGGCACGGGTCCGCCGTCCGGGCCGGACCCGGCGGCCGCACTCGCCGGACCCAGCGGCCAGGCCGGCCGGCCGCCAGGGGCCGGGCCTGCTACAGGTCGGCCCCTAGGACGGCGGAGAGAGCCTGGCGGATGTCCTCCACCTCCTGCACCTGCATGAGGTGGGAAAGGCCGTCGGCGCGCTCCAGGGGCGCTCCTGAGGCCGCCGGGACGATGACGCGGCGGAAGCCCATCCGCTCGGCCTCGGCGATCCGGCGTGGCAGGCCGGCCACCCGGCGGACCTCGCCGGCCAGGCCGACCTCGCCGATGGCCACGACGCCGTGCGGCACGCTCAGGTTCGCGGCCGAACTGGCCAGGGCGACCGCCACGGCCAGGTCCACCGAGGGCTCGGTGAGCCGGACGCCGCCCACGGTGGCCGCGTACACGTCCTGCTTGCCGAGCTTGAGCCCGGCCCGGCGCTGCAGGACCGCGAGCACCATGCCCACCCGGTTGCCGTCCAGCCCGGACGTGGTGCGGCGCGGGATCTCGAGCGCGGAGAAGCCCACCAGCGCCTGCACCTCGGCGGGCAGCGGCCGGCGTCCCTCGAGGGTGACCGTCACGCAGGTGCCGGGCACCGGCTCGCGGTGCTGGGACAGGAACAGCCCGCTCGGGTCGGGCAGGCCGATGAGGCCGTACTCGCCCAGGTCGAAACAGCCGACCTCGTCGGTCGGCCCGTACCTGTTCTTCACCGCACGCACCATCCGCAGCTGGGAATGCCGGTCGCCGTCGAAATGCAGCACCACGTCGACGAGGTGCTCGAGCGCCCGCGGGCCGGCCACCGAACCGTCCTTGGTCACGTGCCCGACCAGGATCGTCGTCAGCGACCGTTCCTTGGCCACCGCGGTCAGCGCCGACGCCACCTCCCGGACCTGGGTCACCCCTCCGGGCACCCCCTCCACCCCGGCGGCGGCGATGGTCTGGACCGAGTCGATGATCAGCAGCCGGGGCTGCACGTGATCGACGTGCCCGAGCACGACGTCGAGATCGGTCTCCGCGGCCAGGAAAAGCTGGTCGCTGACCGCGCCGATCCGGTCCGCGCGCAGCCGCACCTGGGCGGCGGATTCCTCCCCGGTCACGTAGAGCACCGGCCCCGACTCCGCCACCAGCGCGCCCGTCTCGAGCAGCAGCGTCGACTTGCCCACTCCGGGTTCGCCCGCCAGCAGCAGGACCGCGCCGGGCACCAGCCCGCCGCCGAGCACCCGGTCGAGCTCGTCCATGCCGGTCGGCCGCGCGGTGGCGTCAGTCGCGTCGACCTGCCCGATCGGCACCGCGGGGGTGCTGGCCGGCGCCAAGGTACGGTGGGCGGCCGGCCGGATCCCCGTCCTGGACAGCCGGGGGGCCGCCGCCTCCTGCACGGTGCCCCAGGCCTGGCACTCCGCGCACCGGCCGCTCCACTTGGCGGACTGCCAGCCGCACTCGGTGCACCGGTAGCCGGCCCCCGCCGATGACTTAGCCATGGCCGCACCTTAGCGGCCACCTCTGACAATCTCAGTGTCTTATTCGATAGCTCGCGTTATGCAAGAACCCGCTGGGGTGCCGCCCGTGCCACCTGCATAGGCCGCTCGCGCAGGCCCAGAAGGCCTGCACTCGCGAGCCTATTTTGCATAACGCTCTCAGTAAGCTGGGAAGCGAACCGACGGAGGGAGTCAGGCAGTGAGCGGTGCGGCGAAGGCATCCGGTCCGCCTGTCGCCCTGTCGACCTCGTCGGTCTATCCGGAACGCACGCCCGATGCCTTCGAGATGGCCGCGCGGCTCGGCTACGACGGGGTCGAGGTGATGGTCTACACCGATCCGGTGAGCCAGGACGCCGACGTGCTGCGCCGGCTCAGCGACTACCACCAGCTCCCGATCCTGTCCGTGCACGCGCCGAACCTGCTGCTCACCCAGCGGGTGTGGGGCCGCGACCCGTGGGAGAAGCTACGGCGCGCCAAGGAACTCGCCGAGCGCGTCGGCGCCCGGGTGGTCGTCTTGCACCCGCCGTTCCGCTGGCAGCGCGAGTACGTCCGCGGCTTCGAGAAGGGCCTGGCCGCGATGGCCGAGGAAACCGACGTGATCTTCGCGGTGGAGAACATGTACCCGCTGCGGGCCGGCGCCAGCGAGATGGTGCCCTACGCCCCGCACTGGGACCCGACGGCGCTCGACGTCCCGCACATCACGCTGGACCTCTCGCACACCGCCGCGTCGGGCTCCGACGCCCTCATCATGGCGACCGAGATGGGCAGCCGCCTGGCCCACGTGCACCTGGCCGACGGCACCGGAGCCCCGGCCGGGCCGGTGCCTGACGAGCACCTGGTGCCCGGCCGCGGCGGCCAGCCCTGCGGTGAGCTGCTCGGCCTGCTCCCGCTGTCCCGGTATCCCGGTGCGGTGGTGATCGAGGTGAAGACCAACCGGGCGCCGTCGAGGGAGGAAAGGGTCGCCGACCTGGCCGAGTCGCTGGCGTTCGCCCGGCAGCACCTGGCTGTGGCGGCGGGCCAGGCCAGCCCCGGGTAGTGTCCCTGTCATGGCAGGCAGCACTTCCACCCTGATCACGGTGGCGCCGACCGGTGCCGAAGCCGACAAGTCCGCGGTGCCCGCCCTCCCGGTCACCCTGAACGAACTGGTCGTCACGGCCAAGGAATGCGAGGCCGCCGGGGCGGCGGTCATCCACGTGCACATCAGGGATGAGGCGGCCCGGCCCACGCTGGACGTCGGCAGGCTCACCGACACGGTGGCGGCGCTTCGGGAGGGCACCGATCTCATCGTCCAGCTGTCCACCGGCGGGGCGGTGACCGACAGCTTCGCCAGCCGGCTGGCCGTGCTGGACGCGGCGCCGGACGCCTGCTCGCTGACCTGCGGCACGGTCAACTTCGGTGACGACGTGTTCGCCAATCCCTGGCCGTTCATCAAGGACCTGTACCAGCTGACCCAGGAGCGGCAGGTGGTCCCGGAGTTCGAGCTGTTCGACCTGGGGCAGGTGGCGGCGCTGCACCGGCTGCTCGGCGAGTTCGGGCCGCCGGCCGGCGGGCACGTGCACTGCGACCTGGTGATGGGCGTCCCCGGCGGCATGCCGGGGGACGTGGCCACGCTGGCCGCCGCAGTGGCGGCGCTGCCCGGGGACGCGACCTGGTCGGCCACCGGGATCGGCCGGACCACGCTGCCGGTGATGCTCGGGGCGCTCGGGGCCGGCGGCCACCTGCGGGTCGGCATGGAGGACACACTGACCTTCGCCCGCGGCCGTCCCGTCGCCCGCAACGCCGAACTGGTGGAGCGAGCCGCCGAGCTGGCCGGGATCGCGCAGCGCCCGCCGATGCGCCCCGCGGAAGCCCGCGCCTTCCTCGGCATCCCCGCCGTATCCCCCAGCTGACCGCACCCCCGTCCCCGCCTCCCACTCCAGCCCCACGCCCTACCTCGAAAAATCAGTGAATGTGGCGCTCCACTGAATACAGGGGTCTTTGAGAAATCCCCGACTGTCTGGCCAGTTCAGCGCGCCGCCTGGTGATCGGGGCCGGGTACCCGTTCTGACACCCTGGCCCCGGTTGCCAGCGGCGGGCGGGGGCGTACTGCTTGCTGGGCGTTTGCAGTTGCAAGCACGGGGTGGCAGACTGAAGGCATGCGTAACGTGAACGTCAACTCGATCGGCGAGTACATCCGGGAGCAGCGGGAGCAGGCGAAGATCTCGATGCGCCAGCTGGCCCAGTCGGCCGGGGTGTCCAACCCTTACCTGAGCCAGATCGAGCGCGGCCTGCGCAAGCCGAGCGCGGACATCCTGCAGCAGATCGCCAAGGGGCTGCGCATCTCCGCGGAAGCGCTCTACGTGCAGGCCGGGATCCTCGAGGACCGGTCCGCGGACTCGGGAGTCCGGTCCGCCCTGCTGGCCGACCCGCAGCTTACCGAGCGCCAGAAGCAGGTGCTCATCGAGATCTACGAGTCGTTCCGCCGGGAGAACGCGGCCGCCACCCAGACGACGGACGCGGACCCGCCGGCCGGTTCGGGGATCCTGGCCGAACTGACCGACGGGGCGCCGGGCGCGGAAGCCGAAATGCTGGAGGCCGCGGCCCTGGAAGCCGCCGCCATGGAAGCGATGCAGGCAGAAGCCGCGGAGGCCACCCAGGCGAAGGCGCCGCGGACGAAGGCCAAGCGGGCGAAGGCGGCGTGGGCGGAAGCCACGCAGGCCGAAGCGGCGGCAGAGCCCGCGCAGGAGTCAGACCCGCAGGGAGACCCCCCGATCAGGCCACACAGGGCCGCTGATTAGGTAGCGTGATTTCCGTGTTCGATGCCTATACCCCGCTCAGGTACTTTTTCCTGGCTCTCGGCCTGGTGGCGTTCGTCGTCGAGGCGTGGGCCTTCATCGACGCCATCGGCCGGCCAAGCCAGGCGTTCGTGGCCGCCGGCAAGCAGACCAAGCCGCTGTGGCTGATCATCCTCGGCGTGGCCGCCGTGGTCGGGCTGGCCGGTGCCGTGTACGGCGTGGGCCCGACCTCGATCCTGCCGGTGGCGGCGTTCGTCGCGGCGGCCATCTACATGGCCGACGTCCGCCCCAAGGTGAGGAGCTTCCCCAAGAACAGGAGCGGCAGCAGCTCGGGTCCGTACGGCCCCTGGTAGCCACCGGGACGTAGCCGTAGCCACCGGGACGTAGCCGCCGGGACCGCCCGGCGCGGCCAGGACCGCGGCCAGGACCGCCCGGCGCCGGCCAGGCGCGCCCAGACGATGACTCAGACGATGAGCAGCGTGATCGGCGCCGCGACCAGCAGCGCCGCGGACAGGCAGACGGCCAGGACCGCGGCGGGCGGCAGCGGCCGCACGGGCTGGAGCAGCCGGGTGACCCGGGCGGCCACCTCGCCCTCCCCGGCGGCCAGCGCGCCCGCGGGCGCCGGGCAGGTGCCCGCGGTGCCGAAGCGCACCAGGGCGGAGACGAGCTCGCGGGCCGGCCGGCCGCGCAGCGCGCGGTCGTCGGCGAGCATCTCCACCAGCAGCGCCACCGCGCGGTGAGCGCCCGTGCAGGTGGCTGACCGGGGCAGGGCGCGCCGCAGGGCGGTGAACGGCAGCAGCACCAGGTCGTGCCGTTCCCGCAGGTGGGCCCGCTCGTGCGCGAGCACGGCCGCCAGCTCGCCGCGGCCGAGCAGCTGCAGGGTGCCGACGCTGACCACGATCTGCGACCGCAGCCCGGGCAGGCAGTACGCGGCCGCGCTCGGGTAGTCCACGACCAGCGCGCCCGGCACCTTCGGGTCGCCGTGAGCGAGCAGCGTGAGCAGCGCCCGCTGCCGCCGCCGGGCCTGCACTGCCGCGGCCGACGCGGCCACCAGCATCCAGCACAGCGACGCGAGCAGGGCCAGCCCGGCGGCCAGGAAGGTCAGCCGGAGGGCCACCACGATCACCGGCACGCCGCCCGCCGTGCCGAAGCTGAACTCGCTGCTCAGCCGGAACAGGTCACCCGCCCGGAGCAGGGCGCCGACCCGCAGCACCGAACGCACCAGGCCGATGTGGCTGGCCGGCATGGCCAGTCCGATCAGGGTGCCGACGGCGGCCAGGCCGGCCGCCAGGCCCAGGGCCTGCCACAGCAGGATGGCCGCGGCAGGCGACCGCCGTGGCCAGCTGGCCTGCGGCAACGCGGAAGCGCCGAACGCGCTTCCGATGGCAACTACGGCGAGCAGCGCCGCGTCTTCAAGTCCGGTCATCTCCCTCGCCGCTACCTTCGAGAACTTCCAGGGCGTCGCGCAGCACCTCGGCTTCAACGCCAGATACGGACTGTGCGAACCGGGTCAGTGCCGCCGTCCGGTCACCGGTCTGATCCAGCGCGGTCAGCATGAGCTCGGTCACGTAAGTCTCGCGGGTAGCGGCGGGGCGGTAACGCCAGGCGCGTCCGTCGCGCTCCCGCCTGGCGAAACCCTTTTTCGCGAGCCTGTCGAGCACCGTCATAACGGTGGTGTGAGCTAGATTACGCTCGGTCAGCCTAGCACTGACCTCGCGCACGGTGAGAGATGTATCCGTTTCCCAGAGCACGTCCATGATGGCGCGCTCCAGATCACCCAACCGGTTCACGGACGTCAATGTACCCGCAATGCGGCCGGTCCAATAGGCGCCCGGCGCCCGGGGCGGCGGCTGGGCTCCCCGGGGCGGCGGCTGGGCTCCCCGGGCCGGCCTCCGGCTAGCCTTGAGGATCGGCGAACCGGGCGAACGCCCGCAGGTTGGCCAGGCTCTCGCCGCGCTTGGCCCGCCAGGCCCACTCCCGGCGGATCGCGGAGGCGAAGCCCAGCTCGAGCGCCGTGTCGAAGTTCTCGTCGGAGTAGCTGAGCACGCAGCCGAGCAGCCGGTCGATGTCCTCGGCGGAGACCGCGGACAGCGGCAGCCGCCCGGTCAGGTACACGTCGCCCACCGGGTCCAGGGAGAAGTGCACCCCGAACATGCGGCCGTTGCGCTCGAGCAGGAAACGGTAGAAGGCCTCGTGGTTCTCGTCGGGCTGGCGGCAGAAGAACGCCTCCACGCCCAGGCTGTGCTCGCCCGCGACGAGCCAGGTCATGGTGGCCAGCTTGTGCTGGCCCTCCAGCCTGACCAGGTAGGCGCCGGGCCGCGGGTTCTCGTACCCGAGCCCGAGCGAGTCCAGTGCCGCCGCGATGGCCGCCGCGGGATCACCGGCCCCGGTCATGCGCGCACGGTATCAGCGACTGGCGCGGCGGCCTCGCCCATCACCCGGTCCATGGCACCGGTATATACCTCGACCAGCCGGTCCGCGGTGGCGGGCCAGCCGAACGCCGACGCGTGCGCCAGCGCCCCGCGCGACAGCGACGCGAGCCACCTCGGCGCCCCCGCCAGCCCGGCCAGCACCCGCGCCCACACGGCCGGGTCGTGCCCGTCCACCAGGACGCCGGAGAAGCCGTCCCGGACAGCGGTGCGCAAGCCCCCCACGGCGGCGGCCACCACCGGCGTCCCGCAGGCCTGAGCCTCGAGCGCCACCAGCCCGAACGACTCCGAATGCGACGGCACCAGCACCACGGTGGCCGCCCGGTACCAGTCCGCCAGCTCGGACTGCGGGCACGGCGGCTCGAACCGCACGCAGCCGGACAGGCCGAGGTCAGACGCCAGCCCGTCGAGACGGCCGGGGGCGCCGACCTCGGAGCCGCTCGGCCCGCCCACGAACACCACCACCAGCCGGCCGGCCAGATCGGGGCAGAGCCGCAGCAGCGAGGCCGCGGCGCGGAGCACCACGTCGGGGCCCTTCAGCGGCTGGATCCGGCCCGCGAAGACCAGCACCACCGCGTCGGCAGGCAGCCCGAGCCGCCGCCGGGCCTCCGCCGCCGGCGACGGCCGGAACACCGACAGGTCCACACCCGGGCTGACCGTCTCCACCCGCCGGGGGATGGCGCCGTACAGCTCGACCAGCTGGCGCGCCTCCTCGGTGGTGTTGGCGACCAGCCGGTCGGCGGCCGCGACGACCTCGGCCTCGCCGCGGATCCTGATCCCGGGCTCGGCGCAGTCGCCGCTGGCCAGGGCCAGGTTCTTGACCTTGCCCAGGGTGTGCATGGACTGGATGAGGGGAACCCCCCACCGCTCCGCCGCCACCGCGGCGACCTGGCCGGACAGCCAGTAGTGCGCGTGCAGCAGGTCATACCGGCCGGGCGCGAAGTCGGCCTCGGTGCGCAGCACCCCGAAGGTGAACGGGCAGATCTGGCCGGGCAGCGCGTTCTTGTCGAGTTCCTCGAACGGCCCGGCCACCACGTTGCGGACGAGCACGCCGGGCGCCATCTCCACGGTAGGCGGCGTGTCCCGGCAGACCGCGCGGGTGAAGATCTCCACCTCGATGCCGCGCCTGGCCAGCTGCCTGGACACCTCGACCACGTAGACGTTGAGCCCGCCCGCGTCGCCGGTGCCCGGCTGGTCGAGCGGGGAGGTGTGCATGCTGATGGTCGCGATCCGCCGGGGGGCGCCCCGCCCGCGGGCGCGACTCAGCACTGAAGGCACGCTCTAAGCAACCGCGGCAGGCCGCCGCCTGATTCCCAGGGTCCGGGCGGGATTCCCAAGGTCCGGGCGGGCGGTCCGAACCGTTAGGCTTGCCGTTATGAGGACGCTGGTGCTGCTTCGTCACGGCGAGAGCGAGTGGAACGCCAAGGGGCTGTTCACCGGGTGGGTGGACGTGGGGCTGTCCGCGACCGGGGCGCAGGAGGCCGTGACCGGCGGCCAGCTGCTGGCCCGGTCGGGAATCAGGCCGGCCGTGGTGCACACCTCGGTGCTGACCCGGGCCATCCAGACCGCCAACATCGCCCTGGAGGAGGCCGGCCTGCTGTGGCTGCCGACCCGGAGGTCCTGGCGGCTGAACGAGCGGCACTACGGCGCGCTGCAGGGCAAGGACAAGGCCGCCACCCGGCGGGAGTTCGGCGACGAGCAGTTCATGCTGTGGCGCCGCTCCTATGACGTGCCGCCGCCGCCGATCCCCGACGATGACCAGTATTCCCAGGCCGGCGACGTCAGGTACGCGGACCTGCCGCCGGATGCCAGGCCGCGGTGCGAGTGCCTGAAGGATGTCATGGCGCGCATGCTGCCCTACTGGTACGACGCCGTGGTGCCCGATCTCGTGCACGACGGGACCGTCCTGATCGTGGCGCACGGCAATTCGCTGCGCGCGCTGGTCAAGCACCTGGACGGGATCAGCGACGCCGCCATCGCGGAGCTGAACATCCCCACCGGGATCCCCCTGCTCTACGAGCTCGACGACGCGTTCCGGCCGGTCACCGCCGGCGGCAGGTACCTGGACCCGGAGGCCGCCAAGGAGGCGGCCGAGGCGGTCAGGAACCAGGGCCGGTAACGCGGACAGCGCGGCCGTCCCGGCTTATAGCCGGTGAATCCGGCATTACGGGACGATTACCACCAGGTGAATAACCTTCGAATATCGCCCGAGTGAGTCCGATGGCGCTGTTGCCTGGCTAGTGCTAGCGCATACCATGAGGTATGTGAGTCTTCACTGGTCACCGCCTTGGCCTGCGCCGATTACGGAGATCGCGTGGCGATAAGAACCAGGGTTCCAGGGTCCAGCGCCTCTCCGCGCCCGGCACGCGGCTCCCAGCTGCGGGCGGCGCAACAGCCGAGCCGGCAGCAGCCGGCCAGGCTGCCGCCGGGCATCGCATCCGTGCTATCCGTGCTCTCCTCCTCGGCCGTGGTCGTCGACAGCAACGACAGGGTGCTGCGGGCCAGCGCGGCGGCCCGCGCGTTCGGGCTGGTCAAGGGCGATCGCCTGGTGGTCAGCGAACTGGCGGCGCTGGCCCGCCAGGTGCGCAGGGACGGCGAGATCAGGGAGGGCGAGTTCGAGGTCCCGGTGCCCAGGTTCGGCGGCCGGACGACGAGCTTCGCGGTCCGGGTGGCGCCGCTCGGCGGCGCCGTGGGCGGCGGCGGCCTGGTGCTGGTGCTCGCCGAGGACCAGACGGAGAGCCGGCGGGTGGAGGAGGTCAGGCGGGATTTCGTCGCCAACACCAGCCACGAGCTCAAGACGCCGGTGGGGGCGCTGGCGCTGCTGGCCGAGACGATCGAGGACGCCGCCGACGACGCCGAGGCGGTGCGCCGGTTCGCGGGCAAGATGCGGCAGGAGGCCCAGCGGCTGACGAACCTGGTCCAGGACCTCATCACGCTGTCCAGGATCCAGGCGGCCGAGCCCGTGCCCGACCCGCGCTCCGTCGACCTCGACGCGGTGGTCGCCGAGGCGGTGGACCGCTGCCGGATGAAGGCCAACGCGCGCGGCATCACGCTCGCTTCGGTCGGCAGCCGCGGACTGTCCGTCCTAGGGGACGAGGACCTGCTGGTCACCGCGCTGCGCAACCTGCTGGAGAACGCCGTCGCGTACAGCCCCGAGCGGACCCGCGTGGTCATCAGCACCAAGAAGACCAGCGAAGGCAACGCCGAGCTGAGCGTGGCCGACCAGGGCATCGGCATCCCCGAGCGCGACCTGGAGCGGATCTTCGAGCGCTTCTACCGGGTCGATCCGGCGCGTTCCCGCGCGACCGGCGGCACCGGCCTCGGGCTGGCCATCGTCAAGCACGTGATGGCGGCCCACAACGGCAAGGTCACGGTGCGCAGTGTCGAGGGCGCCGGATCCACCTTCACTCTCTTCATCCCGCTGCGGAGCGAGCATGTCAGCACTGGCGCTGCGTGAGCCCCCGAAGCCGCACAGAACCCAGAAGCACCGGTAGCGCCCAAGAGGAGAAGTAGTGACACGCGTGCTGGTAGTTGAGGACGAAGACTC
>Ga0335078_10013320_pt1 | contig 12189 bp, 13 predicted proteins | sample Lox_Sample_32_FD_206711 | JGI IMG/M metagenome (GOLD analysis project Ga0335078, IMG submission 206711) | Soil microbial communities from Loxahatchee National Wildlife Refuge, Florida, United States - Lox_Sample_3.2 | ecosystem: Environmental > Terrestrial > Soil > Wetlands | place: USA... | reverse complement strand
ACCGCTGAACCGAGTGTAGTGTACTTGTCTCCCGCCTTAAGCCCGAGGGAAACCGTAGCGCGCTGCCAATGCTCCATCATCTCTTTGGGCGGTTCTTTCTGAGACGGCGCTTGCTGAGGCGATGCTTGCTGAGTCGGCGGCGCCGGATTGCTAGATGACGTTTGCGCCATGGCAGGGGCTACGATGAACGCCAGCACACCAGCAGCGAAAATCAGTGTGCGCACTTGGTAATTCCTCCACTGAGTGAGTCGAGCGGAGAATACAACCACGTGCGGCTGCAACGATGACAAGATAAAGGCAACGCTCGGCACTGTGGACAGTGTGTGCGTCCCAGCAAATTGCCGCCGCTGATGTCGGCGCGCGGTCCATTTTCGACCGAAAAAAATTGCCCAAATTCGCTCCAGCTCACTTCCGGCTCGCGCCGAAAGCGGACTTGGGAGTTAGTAGCTGAGCCGTCAACGAAGCCCGGCCGGCAGCCGTGCTTCGCCGAACCGCTCAACCAGATACCGTCGCAGGTGAGCGCGGTCGACGTGCCACCGGCCGTGAACCATCACGCCGATGCGGTGGGCGCGGCACCATCCGGTCACGCATTGGGGGGAGCGGCCGACGAGGTCCGCCGCCTCCTCGACGCTCAGGTAGTCGCGCGGCGGCGTGCTCGACGGCGCCGATGGCGCAACGGCGGCGCGCAGCTCGGCGATCTCGCCGCGCAGCACCGCAACGGCGTCGTAGACGTCCGCCAGCGTTACCGGGCGCGGCGCCGGCGATCTCATTGCAGGGTCACGCCAGCACAGCGCGCGTCGCTTGCCAGCTCCTCGAACGCCGCCTTCAGGCCCAACAGAAGGACCACGGCGAAGTTGGTGTCGCTCTCCTCGGCCGCGTCGCTCACGCGCGGGCCTCCCTCGCGTCGTCGCGCGGACCTTGCGTCTGCCTCAGCTCCCGCAACCGCCTCGCCCAGTTGTTGCGCGCCTCGACGATGAGCGCGTCGAGCCGCCGGCGCTCGGAGAGATCGCGGGTGAAGCGGGCGGGCAGAGCGTCGAGGTCCGACATCAGCGAGCCGAGGGTCTCCTCCAGGAGGGCCGCGGCGTCCTCGAGGCGACACAGCTCGCCGCGCCGCTGCTGCACCTTGAGCTGCTCCATCTCAGCGCGAGCCTCCTCCCACCGGAGCCGGGCGGCGGACGCGGTGCGGCGCGACCGGGCGTCGTCGAAGAGCCGGCGGACGGTGGCGACGAGGGGCCACTCGTCGCGGCCGGCGCGCTGGACAACGCCCTCCCGCTCGACTTGGGAGAGGCGCTGAGGGGTGAGCGCGGCGAGTAGGCAAATCTCCGCGGTGCTCGCGGTCGTCTTCTCGTCGATCATTCTTCACCTCCTAAAAGTAAACTGAAATTTCGCGGGCCCGAAACCTCGCAACCGGGGCGGTCGGGCGACACCTGCGTTTTTTTCGCAACGGGTAAGGACCCGAGCGGGTGCGCCCCTTTAGAGGGCCTGCCAGCACCGTTTGATTTGTGCGTGGTGCGCCGATTTGGTCGGAGGGGTGGGAGAACCCTTGGGGGAAGCCCACAGGCGGCCGATTTTCCCTTGGGAAAGGCGCCAAAGAGGGCCCGTGTCGCTTGTGACGGTTTCCCCTATATGAGCCGTTCGCGCGGGTGCGCGCGGGACGTGGATAACCTAGGAAACCGTCACAAGCGTCACGCCCCATCGGGCCCTCCGTCTGTTAGGAGGCGAACGCCGCAGAAGCCACGCCCTTTGTGCTTCCGTTCGGCGGTAATCCCTCGGGCTTCGAGCCGTTCGGCGAAGCGCCGCTGGGAGCCGACATATTCACCGGCGGCCTCTGCCCATGCCGTCCAGCTTGCAAACAGACTGCCGGTTCGCTCCCACGCGACCAAGTCGCGCTCGCAACATTCCTCTAACCAGGCGGCAATGGCGTCCTCGGCTTCGAGGTACGCGCTGGTTGCCGCCGTGACCGCGGCCGGCGGCATCAATCCGTTTGACCGCCATTCGGCGCAACCCTCGACCATCCACGCGAGGATGCCCGGCAGTTCCGCGCCGAGTTTTTCGGACAGCGCTTCGTCGCGCTCCGCTGCCGGAATGGTCACCGAGAACGGCACGAGGTGAAACCGGCGCCTGATGGCTTCGTCCACCGACCGGAGTCCCGGCTTGTGATTTCCGGCGATGACCAGCTTGAATTGCGGCACGTACTCGAAGAAGTCTTGCCGCATGAAGCGGGCGGCGATCTTGTCGCCGCCCGTGAGCGCCTTGATCTTGCTCTCGGCCCACCGCCGTCCTTCTTCTGTCTCGACCGCGGTAACGAGGCGCGCGCCATGCAATCCGGCGAGGTCGGTCGGATGTCGTTCTCCGCTCGCCGCCGTGAAAGTTTCGATAGGCGCGGTGCGATGATACGTGCCAAGCGCCGCGGTGATGGCGTTGATGAACGTGGTCTTGCCGTTCGCGCCGGTGCCGTAAAAGAAGAACAGCGCGTGCTCGCGCGTCATGCCGGTGAGCGAGTAGCCGGCGATGCGTTGCAAGAAATCGACGAGCGCCTTGTCGCCCCCGGTGACCTGCTCGAGGAACTGAAGCCATCGCGGCGTCGGGCACGATGCGTCTGGCGCGGCGCCCGTGATCTTCGTCAGGTAGTCATCGGCCCTGTGTTCGCGGAGCTGGGTATCGCGAAGGTCCAGAACGCCGGCGGGTGTATTCAGAACCAACGGGTCGGCGTCCCACTGGTCGACGGCCGCGGCGATGCGGCGGTCGGCTTGCGCCAACCTGATCACCGCCGCCACCGTCCTGGCACTCGCGATGGCGGTGGCAGCCTTGGCCTTGTTGCACTCGGCCGCCGCCTGCCGGCAAATCTTTCGGGCCCGGTCGAAGGAGAACAGCGTCTCGTCGTTTTGCCAGCAGTAGCCGTCGAAATACTTCCACCGCCCCCAAGCCGCGACGTAGCGAAGGTTGTCGGCATGATTATCGGCGAAGCGGAGGGCCAAGGACTCATCAGAGAAGGTGGGCGGCCGATCTTCTTCGGCCGGCTCATATGGCTTGGCCTTCTCGCGCCGACGGCGGACGGCGCCGGCGCCATCCTCCCGGAGCGTGTCGCCGGCGTCCTTCTTTACATTATTGACGTCATTAATGTCGTGGTCGGGAGCATACGGTACCGCTCGCTCGCGTCGGCGGCGGACGCCGTCGCCGCCCTCCTCGCGCTTGGTGTCGTTGGCGTCAAACTTCACGCCGGGCGTGCGGCTGTCGTTGTTGCTCACGACCGCCTTGGCTCTTCGTGGACGTGAAACCAAGGCTCGCAGTCGCATGGCGCGCCTCGGAACTGCGCGCACCAATCATCATGGAACAGCACGCCGTGGAAAAGGCCGAGGCGCTTTAGGAGCGTGCCGATTGGAGCGCGCGGAAGGTGCCTGACATAGTCACGGTATATGTCGCCGGCATTGGTGCCGGACTTGCGCATTGCTCGGCGCATCCGCCTATTCGGGCGATTTACAACGGTTTCGGCGGAGCATACATTCGGCGCGTCGATCGACAGCTCACCTAAGTGATCCAGCGCCCCGGTGGCGGCACCGCCGGGGCGTTTGATTTGTTTGCTCATGGCGGATCACGCGACCGCCTGGCGCTTAGTGCGGTCGACGACGCGCGATCGCATCCAAGCGTCGACTAGGTTCAAGTCCGTGTAGTCGATGTTATTAATGCGGCTCGGCTGTGGGAAATTGAGCTGCGGGTCGCGCTGCCAGCGCCAGATGCACATCGTGCTGACGTTGAGATATTTAGCCAGGGGGCTGTTGCGCGCCCACCGCGGGGCCGCCGCTTCCACCTTCGACATGAAGTTGGCTCCGGTTAATAAAAGCGGAGCTGTCCTATTAACCCCACATAGCGAGAAAGGAAAAACCCCTTAGTGGGGACTTAAGGGTCGGTGCTTGCAGTCTCACGGAATGAATAAGAGAGCTATCGATCCAGCAGACGCTGCCCTACAAACAACAAGGACTCAATCCTATGGCCGACAGCGAGCATATTGACGACGAGCGGCTCAGGACCGCCTTGGTACTATCTTATCATCAGACAAAGGACCTAATGGCCGATGGGCCTGACGAAGAGATCAGGAGGTTGGTCGAGGAGAACGATCTCGTCTACGGCGTTTGGTCGGACACCAACCAGCCAAGAGACATCGATTACAAGCTTTTAAAAGGAGACGAGTCGCGAATGCACAATAAAGGGCGGATCGGACTAGCGTGCGAGTCAGTTGAGCAAGCAGATCACATCAAGGTCATGTTTTGCACGCCTGACTTATGACCAATGGGGCGGACTGCGACCTTTTGCGTCTGGGATGTTGCGTCGGACGTCTGTGATCCGTCAGCGGGCGGCGCAAATAACTATGCAGCGCCTCGTCGTCAATCTTATACATCCGTGCAGCGACGTACACCGCGCGGTCGTAGATTTCCCTCGCCTCCTTCTTTGGATACCACCTCCGCAGTGTATCCTCGATATCCTTTACCGCGTCCGCCGCATCGTGCTTGGGGTTTGCTTTACGGCGCTCTTGCTCAGTGCTGCGTGGCCGGTGTCTTGGTTTTTTCAGTCGACCTGCCAGAATATCGGCGATGATCCGTCGTGTCTCTTTGGCGAGCACTGGCACGTGATCTGAGCCCAATAGACGTTCCAGAGGTCTGAAATTTCCAGTCTTCGCAGCCGCGACTGCTTGGTTTTCGAGCATGCAGTTAATCTCTGCTGCGCTCACGAGTACCGGGTTGGTGTAGCCAACGACCTTGCCGTTTTGGTCGCGTATTTCGCGGCGCCCAAACCGACGGAGAGTAGGGATAAGCTCTGCCGGTTCCCCGCGCCGGTCCTCGCCCGCGCGGAGTATGGCGTCGGCGGTCGAGATTATTCGACGCAACCATCTGAACTGCGCCTCTGCGTCGTCCCAGGGAGGTATCTCGACTACGGCGTCAGCCATCTGCCTTGCGCCTCATTGGGACGACCTCCGCCGACTTCGCGCCGGCAACCAAGCCCTCGACGTGCGCCGCCCACCGCTCAAGCGCGGCCTTCTTCTCCGCCGCGTAGGCGGCCCGGTTATAGGTGCCGGCGACAGACGCCTTAGCGCCGGAGACGTGGTTCAAGACGGCCTCGACGACGTGCGGCGCCACGCCGATCTCGGCCATGCCGGTCGCGCACGTCCGCCGAAGATCGTGGAAGCGCCACGGCGTGGTCTTCATCCTCTTGTCGATGCGCCTTTTGATCTTCGAGCCGATGGCAACCGGGTGCCGGCCATCGGTCGTGAAGACGAGGTCGCCCTCATCACCCGTCTCCTCGATGATCCCGCGCGCCAACTGAGGGAGCGGAACGACGTGCGTCCGCCGGTTCTTCGTGCGTTCGCCGGGGATCGTCCAGGTCGCGTTGTCGTCTCCGAGCTCGGCGCGCCGCATGCCGCGCACCTCGCCTAGCCGCTGCCCGGTCAGGAGCAGAAGTTTCAGCAGCGCGGCGAACTCCTTCCGCTCGTCACTTGACGCCTTCCAGAACGCAACCACTTCGTCATCTTTCAGCACGCGGTCCCGCGCGGCGAGCCCGGCCGGCCGCGCCACGCCCGCCACCGGGTTGACGCGGAGCCGTCGCCGCTCGACGCACCACGCGAAGAATTTTGACAGCGCGGCGTAGAGCGCGAGAGCACGCGCCTCGTTCGGTCCGCGGCGGCGGCGCTCTAGCCCGGGGACGCCACGCTCGCGCGCCTCGTCGATGACAGCGTGAACGTCATCGCCCGTGATGTCGGCGACTGGCCGGTCGCGCCAGCGGTGCGCGAGTCCCCTCTGGATCAGCTCCGCGCTGCCCTCGCGCGTGACCTTCACTCCGAGCAGCCGCGCCCGGTCGCGCCCCGTCCGCGTCCTGCGCATCGCGTGCTGCTCGACGAAGTCGAGTGCCGCGGCGTCGAACGTTTTTGCGCCGCGCTCGCGCCGCTCCAACTTCTCAAGGTGTCGCGCGGCGACAACGTCCTCACCCCTGGCGCGCCGGTGATTGATTTGCGCCGCTAGTCGACGCGCTGACGCGAGCGTAAGCGGCGCGCCGATCGCCGGATCGTGCGCTGCCTCCTTGTTTGTTTGGTCTACAGGGCCGAGTGTCAGCTTCGCCGACCTGCCGCCGGACTTGCGAAAGCGAAGTGCCCACGACTTCGCGCCCGACCGTTGGATGATCAAATAGAGACCGCTGCAGCCGCCGTCGGGGACCTCGACGCGCGCAGCTCCCGGCCGTAGTTTTTCAACGGCCGCCGCCGTCAGGGCCTTCTTCGCCACGATGAGTTGGTCTCCGGGGTAACATTGGGGTAAACAAGCGGGGCTGTTATACGCTGTTACGCTAAGTGTGTAAATCGCCCTAACATCTTGAATAAATGCAGCCACTATAAGGGCCTACGGCCTACGCAGCTGTTATGGTTGGTTAAGCCAAAATACGCCAGTCAGCTCATTCGTAATGCGTGGGTCGGGGGTTCGAATCCCTTCCGCGGCACCATCTTTCCTTCCGACGCGCAACTATCTGTCGGCATGTGCAATCGGCATGTCTGCGTACACCTTGTAGCTCTGGGTTTTCGGCTTTGCCTTGTCTTCCTCGCGCAGATATTCGACCGAGCTTCGCGCCAAATACGCCATCGGCAGGATCATGGTCCTGATGAACCGCGTCGGCCGGTCGGTCGCCTGCGCGAATACCGGCTCGGGCCCGCTTTCGAACCAGGGACTGCCCGGCCCGTACGAGGTTGAGCGGCCGTGCGTATCGATGCGGATACCGCCCTCGATCAGGCAACGGATGCCCGGCCCTTGATGCCGGTGCAGATAGGCGCAACCGCCCGGCGGGAAGGCGACGCTGTCGCCGCGGAGAAGAAGCGGCCCCGGCGGCAGCATATCGAGCCGCGCAGCAAGCTTTTCACGCGAAGCGATGGACGTCCCGGTACGCGTGGCGTCGGCGGCGCTCTCGGCCGCAAGCTCCCAACGCCAGATCGTTGCACCCTCCAGGCCGCCCTTGATGCGCGTTGCATCCTCGCCACCCAAACCGTCGTCGCTGCGCATGATCTTGCCGGCGATAGCGATCGTGCCGTGCACCACGTAAATCATGTGCGGCCGTGCTGGCAACGCAAGCTCGGCGCCGTCATTGCCAAATGTATCTTCGTAGAGCCGAAGCACCGCCGGCATCGACTTCCTCCTGCGTTATCCGCGGGCGAGCCATGAGTTTCCGCGCGGATCGCGCTAGTGGTCCGATTCTAACATTCGCATCCGTTCTCGGTTAGCTAGCGTGCGAATGTTAGAATCAAAGGACCACTAGCAAATATAGGTCCGAGTGGAGCTTTGGACTTGACATTCGCTTCGTGGGTTTGCGGCTGAGTGTGTAGCGAATGTCAAGTCCGCTCCACTCGATGCAACCGGTTTACACGCGCTTTCGCGCCTTGCTAAATCGCTTAAAGTCGCGGCGCCGCCTTTTCGCTCAAGAACGAAACGCGCCGCAACGGGAGGAACACCGATGCAACGAACCACGCCGCCATTTCGCGCCGACCACGTCGGCAGCCTGCTGCGGCCGCAGGCGCTGAAAGAGGCGCGCATCAAGCGCGAGCGCAACGAGATTTCCGCAGAAGCCTTGGCTGCGGTGGAGGATACAGAAATCGAGCGGATGATCCGCAAGCAGGAAGAGACCGGGTTGAAGCTCGCGACCGACGGCGAATTGCGCCGCACCTGGTGGCAGTTCGATTTTTTCCGTGGTCTCGACGGCGTCGAATTGTACACCGCCGACCGCGGCATCCAGTTTCACGGCGTGGTCACCAAGGCGCATGCGCTCAAGATCAACGGCAAGGTCGGCTTTTCCGGCCACGCGATGCTGGAGCATTTCAAATTCCTCAAGGCGCACACCCGCGTCACCCCGAAAATGACCATCCCGGCGCCGAGCACTCTGCATTTCCGCCAGGGCCGCGCCGCGATCAGCAAAGAGATTTATCCCGATCTCGACGGCTTCTTCGCCGATGTGGGCAAGGCCTACCGCGCGGCGATCCGCGCTTTCTACGACGCCGGCTGCCGCTATCTGCAGCTCGACGATACCGCCTGGGCGATGGCCTGCGATCCCGTGGAGCGGCTCCATTCCAAGGAGCGCGGCGACGACCCCGATACGCTGCCGCAACGCTACGCGCGCGTCACCAATGCCGCGCTTGAAGGCCGGCCGGCCGATATGGCCATCACCATGCATTCATGCCGGGGCAACTTCCGTTCGACGTTCATCGCGTCGGGCGGCTACGAGTTCGTCGCCGAACAGCTCCTCGGCAAAACCGATCTCGACGGCTATTTCCTCGAATACGACACCGAGCGGGCCGGCGGCTTCGAACCGCTGCGGTATTTTCCCAAGGGCAACAAGCAACTCGTGCTCGGCCTCGTCACCTCGAAATTCGGCAAGCTGGAAAAGAAAGACGACATCAAGCGCCGGATCGACGAAGCGGCCAAATATGTCGCGCTCGATCAGCTCTGCCTGTCGCCGCAATGCGGCTTCGCCTCGACCGAGGAAGGCAACGCGCTGTCCGAAGATGAGCAATGGGCGAAGCTGCGCATGGTGGTCGAGATCGCCGACGAGGTCTGGGGCTGAGTCATGGAGCGAGCGAGGCCGCCGTTTCGCGCCGACCATGTCGGCAGCCTGTTGCGGACGGCTGCGTTGAGGGAGGCGCGCGAAAAATACGCGCGCGGCGAAATCGGCGCTGACGCCCTCAAGGCGGTGGAGGATCGGGAAATTGAGGCCCTGATTCAGAAGCAGGAGGCGATCGGGCTGAAAGCCGTCACCGACGGCGAGTTTCGCCGCCGGTCCTGGAATTTCGATTTTTTCGAACGACTGCCGGGCGTGGAATCCTACCTGGGCGAGCGCAAGATAAAATTCACCGCGCAAGGGCCGCAGCCGCCCCCCTATCTCTTACGCGTGGTCGGCAAGCTCGGCGCCTCCACCGCGCACCCGATGGTCGAGCATTTCCGTTTTCTGCGCGACCGTACCAAGGCGATGGCGAAAGTGACCATTCCCTCGCCCTCCTCGCTGCATTTTCGCTATGGCCGCGACGCCGTGCCGGAAACCATCTATCCTTCGATGGACGAGTTCTACCGCGATCTCGGCCAAGCCTACCGCAAGGTCGTGCGCGCCTTCGCCGACGCCGGTTGCCGCTATCTTCAACTTGACGAGGTTAACCTTGCTTATTTGTGCGACCCGTCGCTGCGCGAGCAAATCGCAGCGCGCGGCGACGACCCGGCCGAGCTGCCGGCGATTTACGCGCGGCTCATCAATGCCGCAATTTCCGACATTCCGCCGGACATGACCATCACCATGCATCTGTGCCGCGGCAATTTCCGGTCGAGCTTTGTCGCCACCGGCGGCTATGAGCCGGTCGCCGACGTGCTGTTCAATGGCATCAATGTGCACGGCTATTTCATGGAATATGACAGCGACCGCGCCGGCGGCTTCGAGCCGTTGCGGTTCGTGCCAAAGGACAAAACAATCGTGCTCGGGCTGGTGACCAGTAAGAGCGGCCCGCTGGAAAACCGCAACGAGTTCAAGCGTCGGATCGAGCAAGCGGCACAACATGTGCCGCTCGATCGGCTTTGCCTGTCACCGCAATGCGGATTTGCCTCGACCGAGGAAGGCAACGTGCTCTCCGAAGACGAGCAATGGGCCAAGCTGCGCATGATCGTTGAGGTCGCAGCAGAAGTGTGGGGTTAAGATGCAACGAACAAAACCGCCGTTCCGCGCCGATCACGTCGGCAGCCTGCTGCGGCCCGACGCGCTGAAAACAGCGCGCGAACGGCACGCAAAAGGCGAGATCGACGCCGCCGCGCTCAAGGCGATCGAAGACCGCGAGATCGAAGCGGCTATCAAAAAGCAGGAAGCGGTTGGCCTGCAATCGATCACCGACGGCGAGTTCCGCCGGTCGTGGTGGCACCTCGACTTTCTATGGGGGCTCGATGGCGTCGAACGCCATGTGATGGATACCGGGATCGCCTTTGCGGCGGTGACAACGCGCAACGAGGGCGTGAAAGTCACCGGCAAACTCGGCTTCTCCGGTCATCCGATGATCGAGCACTTCAAATTCGTCAAGGCGCACACGCGGCGGACGCCGAAAATCACCATTCCGGCGCCGTCGGCGCTGTACGGCCGCCCGGTGGCGACGCCGATCGACAAAAAGATTTATCCGACGCTCGACACATTCTTCGCCGATCTCGGCCAAGCATATAAAAAGGCGGTGCGCGGCTTCTATGACGCCGGCTGCCGCTACATTCAGCTCGACGAAGTGTTCATCGCCATGCTCTGCGATCCGAAATATCGGCAGCAGATGACGGACCGCGGCGACGACCCCGATTATCTCGGCGGCGTCTACGGCGACCTGATCAACGAGGCGATGGCGGATGTACCGGCCGACATGACGGTGACCATGCATTTGTGCCGCGGCAACTACAAATCGACGTTCATGGGCAGCGGCGGCTACGACGCGATGCAGGAGATTCTTTTCGACAAGATCAAGGTGCACGGTTATTTCATGGAGTATGACACCGCCCGCGCCGGCGGCTTCGAGCCGCTGAAACGGCTGCAAAAGGACCGCGTCGCGGTGCTCGGTCTGGTTACCTCCAAAACCGGGCAGATCGAGAGCAAGGACGCAATCAAGCGCCGCATCGAAGAGGCGGCGAAATTCACCAGCCTCGATCAGCTTTGCCTGTCGCCGCAATGCGGCTTCGCCTCGACCGAGGAAGGGAATGTGTTGGCCGAAGACGAAGAATGGGCGAAGCTGCGGATGATCGTCGAGGTCGCGCGCGAGGTTTGGGGGGATTGAACATGCCCGGTATTGTTGACGGCAAAGTCGCAATCGTCACCGGCGCCGGACGCGGCATCGGACGCGGCATTGCGCTGCTCATGGCGCAGGAAGGCGCGCGCGTCGTTGTCTGCGACATCGGGGCGAGCCTGGAAGGCGCCGGCACCGATGCCGGCCCGGCGCACGAAGTGGTCGACGAGATCAAAAAAAAGGGCGGCCAAGCGATCGCATCGACACTGTCGATCAGCGAACCCGCCAACGGCGACAAGATCGTCCAGGCGGCGCTCGATGCGTTTGGCCGCGTCGATATTCTGGTCAACAATGCCGGCATCCTGCGCGACCGCATTTTTCACCGGATGAGCTGGGCCGATTGGTCGGACGTGATCAACGTGCACCTCAACGGCAGCTTCATCATGAGCCGCGCCTGCGCGACGCATTTCCGCGAGCAAAATTCCGGCGCTTACGTGCATATGACGTCGACCTCCGGGCTGGTCGGCAATTTCGGCCAGGCCAATTACGCGGCGGCCAAAATGGGCATCGTCGGGCTTTCGCGCGGCATTGCGCTCGATATGGCGCGGTTCAACGTGCGCTCGAACTGCGTCTCGCCGTTCGCCTGGACGCGCATGGTGCAATCGATTCCGACCGACGACGAAAAGGAGAAGGCGCGAGTCGCGCGCGCGAGCCAAGTGACGCCGGAAAAGGTTGCGCCGCTCGTGGTTTACTTGGCGTCCGACCAGGCCGACGGCATCACCGGTCAGATTCTCTCCGCGCGCAACAACGAGATTTATTTGTTCAACGCCAACCGCCCGATCCGCACGCTGCACCGTTCCGACGGCTGGACGCCACAACGGCTCGCCGAGCAGCTTAAAGGCGCGTTCGCCACCTCGTTCACGCCGCTCGAACGGTCGCAGGACGTGTTTTCTTGGGATCCGGTGTGAGATGACAATCGTCTACGACAAGCTGATGGCGCTGGAAATTGCGCCGGCCGAGCAGGTCTACGAGCCGAAAGATTGCATGCTCTACGCACTCGGCATAGGCCTCGGCCATGACCCGATGAACGAAGACGAGCTCGCTTTCGTCTATGAGAAGAATCTCAAAGTTCTGCCGACCATGGTGACCGTGCTTGCCCATAGCGGGTCGCTGGCGCGAAATCCCGAAAGCGGCATCAACTGGGTGATGGTGGTCAACGGCGAGCAGGGCTTTACGCTACATCGCCCGCTGGCGGCGCAAGGCATATTGGTCGGCTGCACACGCATCGTCGAAGTCATCGACAAGGGCGCCGGCAAGGGCGCGCTCCTCTTCACCGAGCGCGAAATCACCGACAAGGCGACCGGCGCATCGGTCGCCACGGTCACGCAAACGATCTTCTGCCGCGGCGACGGCGGTTTCGGCGGGCCGCCGCGGCA
>Ga0335078_10013319_pt1 | contig 12189 bp, 13 predicted proteins | sample Lox_Sample_32_FD_206711 | JGI IMG/M metagenome (GOLD analysis project Ga0335078, IMG submission 206711) | Soil microbial communities from Loxahatchee National Wildlife Refuge, Florida, United States - Lox_Sample_3.2 | ecosystem: Environmental > Terrestrial > Soil > Wetlands | place: USA... | reverse complement strand
CTACCTCAACGTCACCGCCGCGACCATGGAGGACATGTACGAGCGGGCCGACTTCGCGGCCAGCCTCGGCAGCGTCATCGTCATGGTGGACCTCACCGTCGGGTACACGGCGCTGCACTCGATGGCCCGGTGGGCCCGCCGCAACGGCGTGCTGCTGCACCTGCACCGGGCCGGGCACAGCACCTACACCCGGCAGAAGACGCACGGGGTGAGCTTCCGGGTCATCTCCAAGTGGTGCCGGCTGCTCGGCGTGGACCACATTCACGCCGGCACGGTGGTCGGCAAGCTGGAGGGCGACCCGGCCAACGTCAGCGGCTACTACGACACCCTGCGCGAGTCGAAGGTCGCGGCCGACCCCGGCCGGGGCCTGTACTACGACCAGGACTGGGGCTCGATGCCCGGCACCATGCCGGTGGCCTCGGGCGGCATCCACGCCGGCCAGATGCACCAGTTGCTGCACTACCTCGGCGAGGACGTGGTGCTGCAGTTCGGCGGCGGCACCATCGGCCACCCGCTGGGCATCGCGGCCGGCGCCACCGCCAACCGGGTCGCCACCGAGGCCATGATCAAGGCGCGCAACGAGGGCCGCGACTTCCTCGCCGAAGGCGGGGACATCCTGCGCGACGCCGCCCGGCGCTGCCAGCCGCTGCAGGTGGCCCTGGACACCTGGGGCGAGGTCAGCTTCAACTACGAGTCCACCGACACCCCGGACGTCGTCGTCACGCCGACGGCCTGACCCGGCCGCCGCCACCCGCACCCGGAGCATCCGACATGCGCATCATGCAAGGCACCTTCTCCTCCCTGCCCGACCTCACCGACGACGAGATCCTGGCCCAGCTCGGCTACGCGCTGCGCCGGGGCTGGGCGGTGGCCGTCGAGTTCACCGACGACCCGCACCCGCGCAACGTGCTGTGGGAGATGTGGGGCCTGCCGATGTTCGGCCTCGCCGACCCGGTCGCCGCGATGCACGAGGTGCTCGCCTGCCGCGGCCAGTACCCCGGCCACTACGTCCGGGTGACCGCCTACGACGCCAGCCTGGGCCGCCAGACGACCGCGCTGAGCTTCATCGTCGGCCGGCCCGCGGCCGAGCCCGGCTTCCGGCTGGACCGGCAGGAGGGCGCGGACCGCCGGCTCCGCTACACGCTGCACCCCTACGCGGCCGACCGGCCCCGGGGAGAGCGGTACGCCGGCGGCTCCCCCGGGCAGAACGGGTCGCGTGAGGCGTGAGCACCCCCCCGGGCGCGCCCGCGCCGCGCGGGTTCGCCATGCCCCGGCCGGGGGACCCGGAGCCCGAGCCGGCCCCGGACCCGGGCGCGGATGGCGCCGGGCAGCCGCGCCTCGCCCCGGACGCCCGGGTGGACCTGGACTCGCAGGAGCAGGCGCTGGCGATCGCCGCGCTGCTCGGCCGGCTCGACGCGGAGTTCGTCGGGCTGGCCCCGGTCAAGGACCGGGTCCGCGAGATCGCCGCGCTGCTGCTGGTCGACCGGCTGAGGCAGTCCTACGGCCTGGCCTCGTCGCGGCCGAGCCTGCACATGTGCTTTACGGGAAGCCCGGGAACCGGGAAGACCACGCTGGCCACGCACATGGGTGAGCTTTTGAAGGAGCTGGGTTACCTGCGCACCGGGCAGCTTGTCAGCGTGACCAGGGACGACCTGGTCGGGCAGTACGTGGGGCACACCGCGCCCAAGACCAAGGAGGTGCTCAAGCGCGCCATGGGCGGGGTGCTGCTCATCGACGAGGCCTACTACCTGTACCGGCCGGAGAACGAGCGGGACTACGGCCAGGAGGCCATCGAGATCCTGCTCCAGTTCATGGAGACCTACCGGGAGGACCTGGTGGTGATCCTGGCCGGCTACGCCGACCGGATGGAGGTCTTCTTCCGGTCCAACCCCGGCATGGCCTCCCGCATCGCCCACTACATCGACTTCCCCGACTTCACCCTGGAGGAACTGCTGCTGATCGCCGGCAAGATGCTGGCGCGGGAGCAGTACCGGATGTCCGCGGGCGCCCGCGAGGCGTTCGCCGAGTACGTCACGCTGCGGATGGGCCAGCCCCGGTTCGCCAACGCCCGCAGCATCCGCAACGCGATCGACCGGCTGCGGCTGCGGCAGGCGCGCCGGGTCGTCGCCGCCGGGGGCGTGATCGCCCGGGACGACCTGATGGAGATCAGCGTGGCGGATGTCCGGGCCAGCCGGGTGTTCCGGGGAGGGCTGTCCCTGGGCCAGGGCTGACCGGGACGGCCAGCCTGACGGTGGTGCCGCGCCCCGGCGCGCTGATGATCTCCAGCGTGCCGCCGAGCAGCTCCGCCCGCTCGGCCATGCCGCCCAGCCCGAGCCCGGTCGGCCGCGGCCCGGCGCCGCCGTCCGCCGTGGCCCCCGGGTCGAACCCGGTGCCGTCGTCGGTGACCTCCAGCACCGCCCGCCCGGCGTGCCGGGCCAGCCGGATCCGCACCGACTCGGCGCCCGCGTGCTTGGCCACGTTCTGCAGCGCCTCCTGCGCGGTGCGGTACACCGCGGTCTCCACATGGCCGGCCATGCGCAGGTCGTCGGCCTCCACGGCGACGTCCAGCCCGGGGAAGGAGTGGGCCAGGCTTTCCAGGCTCGCCGCCAGCCCCAGGTCGTCCAGGACCGGCGGCCGCAGCCCGGCGATCGCCGACCGGGTCTCGTCGAGCGCGGCGGCGGCCAGCTCCTGGGCCCGGCTGACCTGCTCGGCGGCGAGCGCGGGGTCGGCGGCGATCGCGTCCGCGGCCGCGGACAGGTGGAAGAACAGGCTGACGATCCGCTGGCTGATGCCGTCGTGGATCTCCCCGGCCAGGCGGCGGCTCTCCCGCTCCTGCCACTCGACGATCCGCTCCGCGAAGCTCTCCAGCGCCTCTTCCCGCTCGGCCAGCCTGCGGTGCAGCCGGGCGTTCTCGATCGCGCCCGCGACCAGGCCCGCCACGGACTTCAGCAGCTCCACGTCGGCACCGGTGAACTCGCGCCGGGCGCGGGTGTGCACGTTCAGCACGCCCACCAGGTGCCCGAGCGGGGTCACGATCGGCACCGACAGCATCGAGACGAACTCCTCCCCGCGCAGCGCGGGGATGTAGCGGTACCGCGGGTCGGCGGCCTTGTCGTCGAGGATCACCACCGGCTCACCGTGCTCGGCGACCCAGCCCGCGACCCCCTCGCCGACCGCCAGCTCGATCTCCCCGACCAGCACGTCGAACGGCGGGGTCGCGCCGCGCAGCCGGAGCACCCGGCCCTTCTCGTCGAGCAGGTGCACGAAGCACACGTCGGTCTGCGTGGTCTCGGTGACCAGCGTGGCCACGCCCTGCAGCATGCGCTGCAGGTCCAGGCCGGCCGAGATCGTGTCGATGACCCGCATCAGCAGCTGGACCTCGCGCTCGGCGTCGACGCCGTTCAGCCGGCCCCCGGTCAATGGAACACCCCCTCGCGCAGGGCCACGGTGACCGCGGCGGCGCGGTCGGAGACGCCGAGCTTGCGGTAGATGCCCCGGGAGTGCGTCTTGACCGTCTCCTCGCTCACCACCAGCTTCGCCGCGATCGCCCGGTTGGACAGCCCGGCCACCAGCAGCGACAGCACCTCGCTCTCCCGCTGGGTGAGGCCGAGGTGCGCGCCCGGCCAGAACTCCCCGCTGTGCAGCCGCGCCGCCGACAGCGCCACCCGGCCGGCCAGCGACGGGTCGATGAGCACCTCCCCCTCGTGGATCCGGCGCAGGTAGTCCACCAGCTCGGCACCGCGGATCCGCTTGAGCAGGAACCCGGCCGCGCCGACCCGCAGGGCCTGGTAGAGGTACTGCTCGTCGTCGTAGACGGTGAGGAACACGACCTTGCAGGCCGGCCGCGCCGCCAGGATCTCCCCGCACAGGTCCAGGCCGGACGCGCCGCGCAGCCGCACGTCCAGCAGGACCGCGTCCGGCGCCAGGCGGGTGACCAGGCCGACGACCCCGCCGGGGTCGCTGGCCTCGCCCACGATCTCCACCTGGCCGGCGTAGGGCCCGAGCATGGCCTTGAGGCCGTCGAGGACCATCTGGTGGTCGTCGACGATCACCAGGCGGATGGGCGGGCCGGTCATGCTCCGAAAGGTACCCTGCCGCCTCACGCCCGCGCTTCGAGCAGGTGCCAGAGCAGCAGCAGCTGGGCGATCGCCAGTGCCTCGCTCCGCTTCCCCGGCGCGTACCGCCCCAGGGTCTCCGGCAGCACGGTGCCGTGGTCGAACGACAGCTGCTCCCAGATCGCCTTCTCCACGATCCGGCTGTCCTCCCGCGGTGCGTAGCCGTGCACGTGCAGCGCGTCCACGGGCCGGCCGTCACAGTCGCGCATCAGCTTCAGGTGCACGGTCCGGCGGTCGTCGTCGGTGAGCACGTGCAGCAGGTCGGGGTGGCCGATCGTCGGGCGGAGCAGGATCTCCGCCGACAGCGACCCGTCGCCGCCGCCCGGCGGCGGCGTGTGCCCCGCGACGGGCGCGAACCTGATCGCCAGGTCCGCCCACTGCCGCTGCGGCCGGATGAACGCGGCCGAGTCCGGCTCCCGCCGCGCCAGCTCGGCCAGCACGGCCTCCGGCGTGTACCCGCGCTCGGCGCAGTCCCGCCGGACCTTCCACTTGCGCCGGATCTCCTCCGGCGGGTCCAGGTACACGGTGATGTCGAAGCAGGCGCGGGCCAGCTTGGTGTGCAGCGGCAGCAGCCCCTCCACGATCACGAACTCGCGCGGCTGGACGAGCACCGGCCGGACCAGCTCGCCGGTCGAGTGGTCGTAGACGGGCTTGAGGATGGGCCGCCCCAGCGCCAGCAACTGCAGGTGCTGCTCCATGATGTCGATGTAGTTGCAGTCCGGGTGCAGCACCGTGAACGGCACGCTCTTGCGCTGCGCCCGGTCGTAGCGGTGATAGTCGTCCACGCACAGGGCCGTGGCCCGGTCGGCGCCGAGCGCCTCGGCGATCCCCCTGGTCAGCGTCGTCTTGCCGGCCGCGCTGTCGCCCGCGATGGCCAGCATCACCGGCCGCCGCGGTTCGCTCTGGTCATGACGCGACAGCCGTATGAGCTTGTCCGGCATTGTCGTGATCCTCGCCTTCGCCCGGGATCCGGGCGCCTCGTGCCGGTGAACCGCCACCGTAGGCGAGCGCGCGGGCGGGCACATCCCCCGCGCGGGGAGGTTCCGGGGTGAACCGTCCCGGATCAGACGTTGAAGCCCAGGGCGCGCAGCTGCTCCCGGCCGTCCTCGGTGATCTTGTCGGGGCCCCACGGCGGCAGCCACACCCAGTTGATCCGGAAGTCGGCGACCAGCCCCTCCAGCGCGGCGCCGGCCTGGTCCTCGATGACGTCGGTGAGCGGGCACGCGGCGCTGGTGAGGGTCATGTCGATGGTGGCCACGCCGTCCCCGCCGAGGGTCACGCCGTAGACCAGGCCGAGGTCGACCACGTTCACGCCAAGCTCGGGGTCGACGACGTCGCGCAGGGCCTCGAGCACGTCCTCGGTGTCCGGTGCCTGCCCGGCCGGGCCGGGCGACTGCACGGTCTCTTCACTCATAGCACTTCCCCTTGCCTGTTCAGCCGGGCTCGCGGTCGCCCATGGCCTGGGTGGTCGCGTCCTTCCAGGCCATCCAGGCCAGCAGGGCGCACTTGATCCTGGCCGGGTACTTGGACACGCCCGCGAACGCCACCGCGTCGCCGAGCACCTCCTCGTCCGGCTCGCCCTCGCCCTTGGACTGCATCAGGGCGAGGAACTCGTCGCTGATCCGCATGCCCTCGCTGACCGGCCGGCCGATCACCAGGTCGGCCAGCACCGACGTGGCGGCCTGGCTGATCGAGCAGCCGAGCGCGTCGTACGACACGTCGGCCACCACGGGGCCGGCGTCGGAGTCCTTCAGCACCACCCGCAGCGTCACCTCGTCGCCGCAGACCGGGTTCACGTGCCGGACCTCGGCGTCGAACGGCTCCCGCAGGCCCTTGTGGTGGGGGTGCCGGTAGTGATCGAGGATGATCTCCTGGTACAGGGATTCCAGCCGCATCAGGCCCCCCCGGGGGTCACGCCGAAGAAGCGCTGGGCCTCACGCAGGCCGGCCGCGAGCGCGTCCACCTCGTCGTGGGTGTTGTACAGGTAGAACGACGCGCGCGTGCTCGCCTGGACGCCCATGGCCCGGTGCAGCGGCCAGGCGCAGTGGTGCCCGGCGCGGACCGCGACGCCCCGCTCGTCCAGCACCTGGGCGACGTCGTGCGGGTGCACCCCGCCCAGCTCGAACGAGATCGCCGCGCCCCGGTCCACCGGCTCGGCGGGCCCGAGGATCCGCAGCCCGCCGATCGAGGTCAGCGCCTCCAGCGCGTGCGCGGTCAGGTCGCGGTCGTGCGCCGCGACCGCGTCGCGGCCCACCTCGGTGAGGTAGTCCACCGCCGCGCCCAGCCCCACGGCCTGCGCGATCGGCATCGTGCCCGCCTCGAACTTGTGCGGCGGGGGCGCGAAGGTCGAGGAGTCGATGAAGACCGTCTCGATCATCTCGCCGCCGCCGAGGAACGGCGGCATCTCCGCCAGCAGGTCCCGCCGCCCCCACAGCACGCCGATCCCGGTCGGGCCGCACATCTTGTGCCCGGTGAAGCCGAGGAAGTCCGCGCCCAGCTCCGCCACGTCGACCGGCATCTGCGGGACCGACTGCGCGGCGTCCACGAGCACCAGCGCGCCCGCCGCGTGCGCCCGGTCGGCGATCATGCGGACCGGGTTGATGGTGCCGAGCACGTTCGACTGGTGCGCCAGCGCGACCATCTTGGTCCGCTCGCCGATCAGCTCGCCGATGCGCGACAGGTCGAGCCGGCCGTCGGGGGTGACGCCGAACCAGCGCAGCGTGGCACCGGTCCGCTGGCACAGCAGCTGCCACGGGACGATGTTGGAGTGGTGCTCCATCTCGGTGATGACGATCTCGTCGCCGGGCCCGAGCGAGAACCGGCCCCGCTGCCCCGTGGCGGTGGCGTTGCCCATCGCGTAGGCGACCAGGTTGATCGCCTCGGAGACGTTCTTGGTGAACACCACCTCGGTCTCGTCGCTCGCGCCGATGAAGCCGGCGACCTTGATCCGCGCCCCCTCGTACGCCTCGGTCGCCTCCTCGCCGAGCTCGTGCGTGGCGCGGTGGATGTTGGCGTTGTGCCGCTCGAAGAACTCCGCCATGGCGTCCAGCACCTGCCGGGGCTTCTGCGAGGTGTTCGCGCTGTCCAGGTAGGCCAGCGGCTGGCCGCCCCGGACCGTGCGCTCCAGGATCGGGAAGTCCTTGCGGACCCGGGTGACGTCGAAGGTCATGATGCCGTCCCCGCCGCCGCCCGCACCCAGCGGTCGTAGCCCTCGGCCTCCAGGCTCTCGGCCAGCTCGGGGCCGCCCTCCTCGACGATCCGGCCGCCGACGAACACGTGCACGAAGTCGGGCCGCACGTACCGCAGGATCCGGGTGTAGTGGGTGATCAGCAGCACCCCGTGGCCCTCGCCCGCGGCGAACCTGTTGATCCCCTCGGACACCACCTTGAGCGCGTCGATGTCCAGGCCGGAGTCGGTCTCGTCGAGGATGGCGATCTTCGGGTCGAGCAGCTCGAGCTGGAGGATCTCGTGCCGCTTCTTCTCCCCGCCGGAGAAGCCCTCGTTCAGGTTGCGCTCGGCGAAGGCGGGGTCGATCGACAGCGCCTTCATCGCCGCCCGCATGTCCTTCAGGAACAGCCGCAGCTTGGGCGCCTCACCGCGGACCGCGGTGACCGCGGTGCGCAGGAAGTTGGACACCGAGACGCCGGGCACCTCGACCGGGTACTGCATGGCCAGGAACAGGCCCGCCCTGGCGCGCGCGTCCACGCTCATCGCCAGCACGTCCTCGCCGTCGAGCGTGACGCTGCCCTGGGTCACCAGGTACTTCGGGTGGCCGGCGACGGCATAGGCGAGGGTGGACTTGCCCGACCCGTTGGGGCCCATGATCGCGTGGGTCTGGCCGGCCGACACGGTCAGGTCGACGCCGCGCAGGATCTCCCGCCGCGCGTCCGTGCCATCCGCCACGCTGACGTGCAGGTCGCGGATCTCAAGGGTGGCCATGATGGGTTCTCTCCTGATCGCTTCAGCTTGCCGGGAGGGCGACGTAGACGTCGGCGCCCTCGATCTTCACCGGGTAGACGGGCACGGGCTCGGTGGCCGGGGGCCCGGTCGGGGCGCCGGTGCGCAGGTCGAAACACGACCCGTGCAGCCAGCATTCCACCGTGTGGTCGTAGATCTCGCCCTCGGACAGCGGGACCTCCTCGTGCGAGCACACGTCGGACAGCGCGAACACCTCGCCGCCGGCCCGCACCACCGCGACCGGCAGGCCGCCGATCTCCAGCCCGAGGGCTCCCTCGTCGGGCACGTCGGCCAGCGCGCAGGCCCGCACGAACTCCTGCGTCTCGCTCATGCCGCGGCCCCCGCGGTCGTGGTCTTGGCCAGCTCCGCCTCGACGGCCGCGGCGATCCGGTCGCGCAGGTCCGGCACGGCGATCCGGGCGATCAGCTCGCCGAAGAATCCGCGGATCACCAGCCGCCGCGCCTCCTCCATGGGGATGCCGCGGGCCATCAGGTAGAACAGGTGGTGGTCCTCCAGCCGGCCGCTGGCGCTGGCGTGCCCGGCGCCGACGACCTCGCCGGTGAGGATCTCCAGGTTCGGCACCGAGTCGGCGCGGGCGCCGTCGGTGAGCAGCAGGTTGCGGTTGCGCTCGTAGGTGTCGGTCCCGGTCGCCTCCGGCCGGATCAGCACGTCGCCGATCCACACCGTGTGCGCGCTCGCCCCCTGCAGCGCGCCCTTGTAGTCCACCCGGCTGCGGCAGTCCGGCTGCGCGTGGTCCACGAACAACCGGTGCTCCAGGTGCTGCCCGGCGTCCGCGAAGTACACCCCGAGCAGCTCCGCGTCCCCGCCCGGCCCCGCGTAACGCACCGACGGCGCGATCCGCACCAGGTCCCCGCCCAGCGACACCACGGCGTGCTGCAGCCGCGCGTCCCGGCCCAGGCTCGCCTGATGGTGCGACAGGTGCACCGCGTCCCCAGCCCAGTCCTGAAGGCTGACCAGCGTCAGCGCCGCCCCGTCACCGACGACGATCTCCAGGTTGTCGGCATACGTCGCGCTCCCCTGGTGATCCACCACGACAACGCCCCGCGCGTTCTCCCCTGCCCTGATAACGGTGTGCCCGAACGCCGCCCCGCTGGAGTCATCGCCGCGAACGGTGATCACCGTAGGCGTGGTGACCTCCGTGTCCCGGGGAACCGTGACGACGGTGGCTTCCTCGTAGGAATTGAACGCCTGTGCGCTCACGCGGTCACCGGGCTCGAAGGCAGTGCGGTGCCGGGGGTCACCGCGTTGCGCAAGCTCAGCGGTGACACCTGGCGCCACACTGATCCCCACGGTCACTTTCGCACCACGCGTCACATCAGCGCTGTGGAGCCCGCGCAGCCGGCGCAGGGGCGTAAAGCGCCATTGCTCTTCCCGCCCTGTGGGGACTCCGAATTCCGCCTGGTGCGCGTGCAAGCGGGAGACCGGGGCCGTGGCTTCCACGGCCCCCTGCACCGCCGTCATCAGCCGACAGCCCCTTCCATCTGCAGCTCGATCAGCCGGTTCAGCTCGAGCGCGTACTCCATCGGCAGCTCGCGGGCGATCGGCTCGACGAAGCCGCGGACGATGGTCGCCATCGCCTCGTCCTCGGTCATGCCGCGGCTCATCAGGTAGAACAGCTGGTCCTCGGAGATCTTCGACACGCTGGCCTCGTGCCCCATCTCCACGTCGTCCTCACGGACGTCCACGTAGGGGTAGGTGTCGGACCGGCTGACGGTGTCCACCAGCAGCGCGTCGCACTTGACCGTGGACCTGGCGTGCTCGGACCCCTCGCGCACCTCGACCAGGCCGCGGTAGGACGTGCGGCCGCCGGCCCGGGCCACCGACTTGGACACGATGGTGGAGGAGGTGTTCGGCGCGCAGTGCACCATCTTGGCGCCCGCGTCCTGGTGCTGGCCCGCGCCGGCGAACGCCACCGACAGCGTCTCCCCCTTGGCGTGCTCGCCCATCAGGTAGACCGCCGGGTACTTCATCGTGACCTTGGAGCCGATGTTGCCGTCGATCCACTCCATGGTCGCGCCGGCCTGGGCCACGGCACGCTTGGTGACCAGGTTGTAGACGTTGTTCGACCAGTTCTGGATGGTGGTGTAGCGGCACCGGGCGCCGGGCTTGACGATGATCTCGACCACCGCCGAGTGCAGCGAGTCCGAGGAGTAGATCGGCGCCGTGCAGCCCTCCACGTAGTGCACGTAGGCGCCCTCGTCGACGATGATCAGCGTGCGCTCGAACTGGCCCATGTTCTCGGTGTTGATCCGGAAGTAGGCCTGCAGCGGGATCTCCACGTGCACGCCCTTCGGCACGTAGATGAAGCTGCCGCCGGACCAGACCGCGGTGTTCAGCGCGGCGAACTTGTTGTCGCCGACCGGGATCACCGAGGCGAAGTACTCCCGGAACAGCTCGGGGTGCTCACGCAGCCCGGTGTCGGTGTCCAGGAAGATGACGCCCTTCTCCGCCAGGTCCTCACGGATCTTGTGGTACACGACCTCGGACTCGTACTGCGCCGCGACGCCGGCGATGAGGCGCTGCTTCTCCGCCTCGGGGATGCCGAGCTTGTCGTAGGTGCTCTTGATGTCCGCGGGCAGGTCGTCCCAGCTCGCGGCCTGCTTCTCGGTGGACCGGACGAAGTACTTGATGTTGTCGAAGTCGATCGTGGTCAGGTCCGCCCCCCAGTCGGGCAGCGGCTTGCGGCCGAACAGCCGCAGGCCCTTCAGCCGCAGGTCGAGCATCCATTCCGGCTCGTCCTTCCGGGCCGAGATGTCCCGCACGACCGCCTCGGACAGGCCGCGGCGCGCGGACGCGCCGGCCGTGTCGGGGTCGGCCCAGCCGAACTTGTATCGATCCAGCCCCTCGAGTTCGGGGTGCGCGGTCGTCGTCATGCTCCAGATGCCTCCGGGCTACCGGTGGTGTCGGTCGTCGTGCGGATGTGGACGAGCGCGGGCGCCGTGACGTGCGTGGTGCAGATCCCGTCGCCGTGCGCGATGGTCGCCAGGCGCTGCACCGGGGTGCCGAGCAGCCGGGCGAACGCTTCGGTCTCCGCCTCGCACAGCTGCGGGAACTCGGCGGCGACGTGCGCCACCGGGCAGTGGTGCTGGCAGAGTTGCTCGCCGCCCCCGGTGACGGGGGCGCTGGTGGCCGACGCGGCGTACCCGTCCGCCGACAGGGCCTCGGCCAGCGCCGTGACCTTGTCCGCGGTGGCGGCCGACGCCATCACCGGCCGGTACCGGCGCTCGAGCTCGGCCACCTGGCGCCGGGCGAACTCGGCGACCGCGGCGGGCCCGGCCACCTCGGCGAGGAAGCGCAGCGCGCTGGTCGCCAGGTCGTCGTAGGCGTGCTCGAACGCGCTGCGGCCCGCGTCGGTGATCGCGAACAGCTTGGCCGGCCGGCCGCGGCCGCGCGCCGCCATCCGCCGCGCGGTGCGGACCTCGATCAGCCCCCCGGCGAGCAGGGTGTCCAGGTGCCGCCGCACGGCCGCCGGGGTCAGGCCCAGCCGGGTGCTCAGCGCGGCGGCGGTGACCGGCCCGTTCTCCAGGATCAGCCGGGCGATCCGGGCCCGGGTGCCGCGCTCGGAGCCGAGATGGGTGACCGTGCCGACGTCGCTGGCGCCACTGGCGCCCCGCGCGTCACGGGCACTCCGCTCGGCCGGGAGCGCGATTGTCCTGTCCACGCTTTTCACAACATCAGTGTGGCGTAAATCTATGCCCGGCCGCAACGCGATCGGCCATGCGGTAGCTCACACCTCGTCCCCCTTCGGCTGCTATGTTCGGCCCTCGGGGCCTTTTTCTGCACACCGGGGTTGCCCACGACGCTGGCAAGGGAGACCTGTTGGGACTGCGCTTCAACCCGGCACCCGGCTGGCCCCCGCCGCCGCCGGGCTTTGTGCCGCCCCCCCACTGGCAGCCCGATCCGTCCTGGCCGCCGGCGCCGCCCGGCTGGCAGATCTGGGTCGACGACGGGGCCCCCGGCCCGCGCACGGCCGAGGACACCCAGGCCTGGGATCCCGGTTTCGCCACCGACCCGGGCACCGGGCCGGCGCCGCCCGGCGCGTTCGGCGCGGGCCCCGGCACCGCCCCGCCCTGGGCGGACGACCCGGCCGGCCCGG
>Ga0335078_10013318_pt1 | contig 12189 bp, 9 predicted proteins | sample Lox_Sample_32_FD_206711 | JGI IMG/M metagenome (GOLD analysis project Ga0335078, IMG submission 206711) | Soil microbial communities from Loxahatchee National Wildlife Refuge, Florida, United States - Lox_Sample_3.2 | ecosystem: Environmental > Terrestrial > Soil > Wetlands | place: USA: Florida... | reverse complement strand
CACTGAAAATCTTGCCCTCAAAGAGCTCTTTGATATTCCTTAGCTGGTGAACTATTGCTGCTCGAGATCTCTCAGCGACGATAGACCAAAGTTCCAGCCATTTCCTGCTTCCAGAAGGAGTCAGAATTCGTCCCAGAGTCTTCACAAACTGTGTCGGGTCGGCGTGAATCATTTCTGAGACCATATGGTCCTGATCTTGCCAGTCCGATGCGTGAATGCTAACCTGATAAGCGTCGGGTACCTGAGCGAGGTAGTTTAACAGCGACTTAGATGTGGGCGTTGCACCGAATCTTAGAATCACATCGGGCTGAAGCGCTTCAGTTAACTTACGTGACCGTAGGAAACCATCGTAAGAATCAATGACGTTGCTTCTATCGTGTGTTCCGCATCGGACCTGCGAGAGCGGATCAGCAAGGATTGGAAAATGTAACCGTCTTGCTAATGCTGAAACTACCGCAGCAAATGCAAGATCGTCTTGCGGTCCGCAGATGATGATGCCCCGTTCTTTTCCTTCTATTACCCGGCCCACTCGTCTAACGTGTTCGTCTTCAATCCGCGGCTGCCCAATATTGACCGTAGTGTAAGCGGTAACCCGTTCCTCCGCTTGTTCAAGAACAGATGGAATTGAGGTCGATACGAGAGGTTCTCTGAATGGAAAGTTGATGTGAACTGGACCAGGAGGTGACTCAACGGCTGTGGCTACTGTACGGCAAGCCATTTCACGGACATACCTCAACAATTCTGACGTAAGCTCCGGGGTTGCCATGTTCACTGCCCATTTCACATGTTCACCGTACATCCTGTTCTGGTCAATTGTCTGGTTCGCACCCCATTCCCAAAGCTCGGGCGGTCGATCTGCCGTTAGAACTAGGAGAGGAACATGCGAGTAGTGTGCTTCGACTATGGCAGGGTAAAAGTTGGCCGCTGCCGTACCTGACGTACAAACGATGGTCACGGGTTCGTGTATTGCACGACTCATACCGAGAGCAAAATAGGCTGCCGACCTTTCATCCAAATGCACCCAGACCTTGATGTGAGGACTCCTTGCCATGCTAAGCACAAGAGGAGTTGAGCGTGAGCCAGGGCAGATAGATGCATGATGGACTCCGCATCGGCCAAGTTCCGAGATTAACGCGTCTGCGAAGCTTAGGTTTCGATCTGGCAAATCACCGGACACCCAAAGCAGTGAGGAGTGGTTTGAGTTTCAGCGTCGTCTCTTCATATTCTCTATCTGCATCAGAGGCGGAAACGATCCCTGCGCCCGCGTAAAGGAATGCATTCTTTTCGCGAATTAGAGCGCATCGTAGTGCGATCGCGAACTCACCGAGACCATTCCCATTCACCCAGCCGACCGGACCAGCGTACCATCCTCTATCAAAAGTCTCGGCGCGTCTAATCAATTCGAGCGAAGGTTCCAATGGGAAGCCTCCAACTGCAGGAGTCGGATGAAGTGCTCCCACGAAGTCCAAGATGGTCGCATCGGTCTTTGAGGTGCCCATAAATCGTGTCGCCAAATGTTGAACGTTGCCAAGCCTCAATACTTCCGGAGTCTTGTTCCATTGGAGTTCTTGGCAGAGGTCTCGCAAGTGTTCCGAAACCCAGTCTACCACGATCTCATGCTCCTCGCGTTCCTTTGCTGACTCCATCAATCCTTCAGAAAAATGCGAATCTTCGTACTCTGAAATGCCTCTAGGGGCGGAACCGGCAAGGCATGTGGAGGTCACCGTCGATCCGTGCAGACTAACCAACTCCTCCGGAGAGGCTCCGATGAAGCAGTTGCCGCTATGGCAAATCGCGAATACGCGGCACATTGGATAGTTGTTAATCAGGCTCCGAAGAACGTCCTCTGGGACTATGGGTGATTGTGATCGAGCCTTTGCCATTCTTGCCAGTGCCACTTTTCTGATGCGTTTGCCATTCATGGCTTTTAACGCTTGGTGAACACTCTGTTTCCATTCCTCGCGAGGTGTTTCTTCAATGACGTCACTAGTGTTCTTCACGTGTTCGGAAGGAGATTGTTCAAACAGTGCTTTGAGCATGTTTACAGATTCTGTTTGGACTGATTCAATATTCATTTCACTTTTCACAAACACGTTGACCGTTATCACCAGATCTGGCGGTTCGCATGAAATCACAATTCTCGGAAGGCTCAGTAGGCCGTCAGGGAATCCGGCCCAGTTGTCACTCGCATGTGACATCGCGTCGAACCTGAAGCCACCAATGAAAATTGGGCAGGTCTTGTTGCCTTCATCTAGGATTGCGGTGTTCAATATCTCTCGCAACACTGTCTTAGCGCGTTTAAATCGGTCTGGGCCATCCACTACGATTTCGGCTTCTGTTCCAGCCCCAACTATCCAAGAACCGTTCAGAGGCACTCCCCAATAATAGCACTCATCGTGAAGATGAGTGGCAGCCGCGAACAAGAGAACGGGATCTACATCTAACTTAACTCGCTCTGTGGTGGATACGAGAACGGGTCTACGAGATTCTTCAGTAATTTTCTTTCCCTTGGAAAGGAGTTCAGGGAGTTGGTCGAATGAAGTTAAGTTGAATGTCCCGGAGGCTCCCTTCACATATCACGCAATCCTATCGTGTTGATTTGCGACGAAAGGCAGCCAAGCATTATATATGTGCCGACTTGCAGATTTCGGTTCATGCTTTCTGCAAGACTCCTCACTCACGCCATTGACGATAAGGCGACCCAGGAGCGAGCTAGTTAGGGATGGGCACACTCGTAAGCCTAATTGAGTATCAACGCCAATTTAGGCGCTTGCAGAAATGAACCCGTTTCGATACATATTACGCAGACTCATCTTTGGCATAGTAGTTCTTGTCGCCGTAATGACGATGACATTCGTACTTTCACGCAGTCTGGGAGGAAATACAGTTATGGCGTGGCTAGGCAAGAGCGCAAGTATTCACCCTGAACTTGCTGTACTGTACGCGCAGAAATATCATCTCAATGACCCGATCCCTGTCCAATACTACTACTACGTTCTTAACCTGCTTCAGGGAAACTTGGGTTTTTCGCCCTCACGAGGATTTCAACCAGTTGTGGAAGTAATTGGGATGACGTTGCCCTTTACTTTACAGATAACGTTCTTCGCGTTTGTTATCTCGTTGATTTTGGGCGTGGCATTGGGTGTCTTATCTGCCCAATATCATCATAAGCCCTTGGACAAATGTATTCGAGGCTTCTATTTGGCAGGCTATTCCTCGCCACCGTTCTTCGTCGCACTGATTTTGTTGATAGCCTTCGCGTTCATCTTTCACTTGCTGCCGAGCGGAGGGGCGGTTGATATTTCTCTAAATGCTCCATCCTCTATAACAGGCATCCCAATGATAGATGCGCTCGTAGAGGGGAATTTCCCGTATTTGCTAAGCTCCTTGCAGCATGTGATACTCCCCAGCCTTGCGCTTGCGTTGGTCACGTTTGGAGTTCTTACACGTGTACTCAGGAGTTCTTTGCTTGACGTGATGCATGCAAACTACATTCGAACAGCCAGAGCAAAGGGACTTGATGAGAGCACTGTTTTCTTCAAGCATGCTCTTCGTAATGCAATGATCTCGGTAGTCACAATCTCATCTCTGATGGTGACGTGGCTTATAACTGGAACAATATTCGTTGAGAATGTTTTCGCTTATCCTGGCATGGGCCAGTACTTGGTAACCGCATTGGCTGCTGAAGACTACCCAGGAATACTAGGAGTAACGATTGTCTTCGCGGTATTCATTGTGATTACGAACCTGATTGCCGACGTTCTGTATGCCGTTGTGGATCCTCAAGTAAGGTTAGGTTGAATCAACCCTGAAATCAGTTAGTTCGCAGAGAATACGTGGCGTGTTCAGCCTGTTCAAGAGAAGTAAGGAAGCACTCATTGGAGGCATTATCGCATTCGGCCTGCTAATCTTGGCAGTGATCGCTGCCATCGCGAACACATTTGGGATAAGGATCACGCCATACGATCCTATACAGCAGAATGTGGGACCGGCTCTAGCTCCTCCATCGCTTGCACACTTGATGGGGACGGACATACAAGGACGTGACTTGTTCAGCCGTTTGATCGTGGCGACCCCAAATGACGTAGCGGTAGGACTTACGGTAGTCGGCGTCGCGTTGTTTGTGGGTATCATTATCGGTTCGGTGGCAGCATTTCATGGAGGTCTATTGGATGAGGCGTTGATGAGATTCACTGACGTAATCTTTGCTCTACCTGCCCTAGTTCTAGCCATGGCAATAGGAGTGACCCTCGGCCCAGGCGTCACGAACATGATGGTTGCTTTGATGGTAATCTGGTGGCCACCCTACGCAAGACTAGCGAGAGGAGAAGCCCTGAGGGTTGCGCATCAAAACTACATCGAAGCCGCAAGGCTATCTGGAATGGGAACCGCCAAGATAATTTTCAAACATGTCTTCAGAAGCATCTTCGTAACGATGCTGGTCTATGCAACTCTCGACATCGGAACCGTGATATTGGTATATTCAGGGTTAAGTTACCTTGGCTTATCGGTTAGGCCACCGCAACCCGATTGGGGCGAGATGGTCAGCTCCTATCAAGATTACCTAATCACCGCCCCTTGGCTGCCCATAATTCCCGGTTTCATAATCGCGTTGGGCGTGATAGGCTTTAGTTTGCTTGGCGACGGTATTCGCGACGCTCTTGAGGCCAGATGATTTGTCCCCACTACTGACCGTGCAAAACCTGTCAGTCAGTTACGCGTCAAGGGGTGGCACAGTAACCGCCCTTGACAAGGTAAGTATTGACATCAAAGAGAACGAATTAGTTGGCGTTGTTGGCGAGTCAGGATGTGGTAAGTCAACCTTAGCACTATCCATCATTGGACTACTGCCCACTCCTCCCGCGCGAGTAACGAATGGATCAATAGAATTCAAAGGAACTGATCTAGCACACCTCGACCCAACTCACCTAAGGGAATTCAGGGGAACGCAAATCGCGATGATCTTTCAAGAACCCCTCAGCAGTCTAAATCCAGTCTACAAGATCGGCGATCAAATCGGAGAAGCAATCGTCATCAAGCGAATGCGAGACGACGGTCACGCCGCCAGCGACTCTGATATAATGCAAAAAACCCACAAGGTAACCGCTCCGGGAGTCAGCAAACTCCCTAGGTCTAAAAGAAAAATGAGTGCCGAGCTACGAGAGGACACTATTGCGTCACTCAAACTAGTGAGAATTCCTGATCCCGACCAAGTGGTAGACAGATATCCCTTCGAGCTTTCCGGTGGCATGAGACAACGAGTGATGATTGCAATGGCACTTTCACAGGAACCGGCCCTGTTAATAGCAGATGAACCGACCACAGCGCTCGATGTTACCACTCAAGCCCAAGTCCTCAAACTCATGAAGGAACTAATGAACAAAGTCAAAACGAGTATTCTACTCATAACACACGACTTAGCCGTTGCCTGTCAAGTAGCAGATAGAGTCGCAGTCATGTATGCGGGTGACATCGTAGAAACCTCAAACGTCTACGATTTGTTCTCGAAACCGCTCCACCCTTACACCCAGGGGCTCCTATCCTGTCTCCCCACCGGCTCAAAACGCAAGGTAGTCCTAAAACCTATCCCAGGCTCCGTACCCGACCTCAGAACGAAAATGATTGGATGCAAGTACGTAACGCGATGCCAATACGCAATGAAACAATGCTCGGAAACGAAACCTCTGCTCCTCGAAGTTGAAAAAGACCATCAAGTGGCGTGCTATCTACACGGTGAAAAACTTGGAAACAATCCTAGAAACAATTGATTTGAAAAAATATTTCCCGATTCAACGTGGAATCAATCCGTTCTCAAAAGCTACGAGGTTCGTCCGAGCGGTAGATGGGGTGAATATGACTCTTCTTAGAGGCACTACCTTAGCAGTCGTGGGGGAATCAGGATGCGGAAAGACAACGTTGGCAAGAACCATCGCGCTCCTAACACGACCAACTAGCGGAGACATAATCTTCAACGGAAAACACATCGCCGAAAAGACTACAGACCTCAGATCGGTGTACCGAGACCTGCAGATCGTGTTTCAAGACCCAGAATCTTCACTCGACCCCAACATGAGGGTCGGCGATTCGATAGGTGAGCCGCTTTATGGTCTGATGAAGTGGAACAAGGATGCAGTTGACGCTGCGATTAAGAGAAGCCTTGATACCGTCGGTCTTCCTCAGGAGATTGCCGATCGATTTCCAGGACAGCTTAGCGGCGGTCAGAAGCAACGGGTCGCAATAGCCAGAGCCATCGGTCCACAACCCAAACTCGTTATACTCGACGAACCTACAAGCGCACTTGATGCTTCCGTACAAGCCCAGATCCTGCGTCTCTTATTAGACCTCCAGAAAGAATATTCGCTCTCTTACATGCTGATAACGCATAACATTGCCGTCGCAGAATACCTGTCCGACTTCATGCTCGTTATGTATTCCGGTGACGTCGTAGAATATGGACGAACAGAGGACATCATGGCTAAACCGCGACATCCATACACCATCGCCCTAATCTCATCCGCACCAGTAGCCAACCCTTGGAAGAGAAACTTACTCCAAGTCGATATTCGAGGCGAAGTTCCCAGCGCCATCAACCCACCCAGTGGTTGCAAGTTTCATCCAAGGTGTCCTTTTGCCGAGTCAATATGTACGAAGGAACGCCCAAACCTGAGAGAATTATCCACAGGACGTTATGCCGCCTGTCACTTCGTAGAAAAGACGGCATAGCAAGAATCATTGCACTGATCTTCTTTCAAGTCCGATCGATCTATTTGCAGTATATATACCTCAAAGACTGCCAGACAAATTGTTAAATACGCACACGCTGAGGCAGCCTTATGTCAGTTTTGAAAAAAGCAATAAGTCGAGTACAAGCAGCCATCGTTATCGTAGTGATCGTCGTAGCAATAATCGCGGGCGCAGCATACACCACAATGCAACCTAGCCCGTCAACTCAAATGTCCACTTCAGCAACTGCATCTCAAGCTGGGGGCGCATCGAAGACCATTAACACACTCACTATTTCAGCCTCGATGTGGCCTTTGGATGACTTGAACCAACTTTACTCTGAAGGAGAGTTACCATGGCCCAACCCACTTGCCTTTACAGTCTACCAGCCATTAGTTGCCGTCAACATGACGGATGAACTTCAGACTGGGGCAGTGCAGTTTCTGCCGGGCCTAGCCACTTGGACTGTTTCGCCAGACGGAATGACGTACACTTTCCACTTGAAACAGGGTGTAAAATTCTCCAACGGAGATCCGTTCAACGCCTACCAAGTATGGGGTGAGATGTACGGATGGTACTATCTCTCCGGCAATAGCTCAGCGTGGTTAGAATCCTATGCACTCATGGATATGTCGCACGTGAATTTCGGCCCAGGAACAATCAGCCTAATGACAACCAGCGGACTCATCAATCCTACACAACCCTTGCTCAACATCATGATGAACAGCGACTGGCCGATGTACGTTACCGATCCAAACACAATCGTCTTCCACCTAATCGCGCCCTTCGTTTGGTTCCCAGGAACACTCGTAGTCTATTGTGGACTCATGTACGACACCCAGTGGCTTCTGCAAAACGGAGGCTTCGGAACACCGGCAGCATACAACTCATACTTCAACCAACACCCAATTCCAGGAACGGGCCCATATGTGGTCACTGGATTGTCAGAGAACTCCTATGTGAAATTCGCTCAAAATCCAACCTACTGGGGCGCGAACATGACTGCTGCCCAAGTCGCGGCGCAACCCCTATTCGATCCAGGACATGCACAGAATGTTGTCGTCGACTACAAAGTTGATGACGTCGCAAGATACACTGACCTGTCAACTGGTGCAGCTCAAATCGCAGACATTGAAACGCCAGACTGGAATTTGGTAGCCCAGAACCCACAAACATATTCCTACTTCAAGCCGCCATCGTGGAGTGGAGAAGTAGCTCTCGTCGGCCTCAACACGCACGAGTATCCAACCAACATTACTCTAGTAAGGCAGGCGATTGTCCATGCGCTGAACTACACAGATATCGCGGAAAAGGCATACTTGGGCGAGTTGTCTCCATATGTCGGTCCTGAATATCCATGGTGGAAGGATTACTATGACTTGGGTAATTACTCACCATATCAGTACAACCTCACTCTAGCGAAGCAACTTCTAGCCGAAGCTAACATCCAAAATATGCCCACGTTCCTCCTCAGGGTGGAAAGCGGATGCCCACTCTGCATCAATGCGGCTCAGGTGATGCAATCCGACCTAGCAATGATTGGAATCACTGTCAACATAGCCGTCATCCAACCAAGCCTATACAACACAGAGCTCGGATCGTATCAGACTAATGTTGCAAACGCCGCTCAGCTCGGCCAACTTGAATACGTGAACTCTGGGTTTGGCTGGGGACCAGCAACCGTTACCCCAACAGACTACTGGGTCACATTCGTTAGCAACCAATCCGTGTGGGGCAACTACGCAGCCTACTACAACCCAACAGTGCAGAAGGCAGTGAACGCGTTCTTCACCAACAGCTCAAACCCAGCTTACCTACAATCACTCGTCACAGCCGCTCAAGCCCAAATCTACCAAGACGCTCCATACGCCTGGCTAGGCACATTCGGTCTCTGGCTACCATGGGGAGGCTCAATCGTCTGGAAGACCGGCGTAATCAGCGGCTTCCTAGTCGACCCAGTGTGGACAGGACAAGCAACGGAACCACTCTTCAACACAGTAACGTTCGGACCCGACGCAACATAAAACGAAACAGTACGGTCACTCGGCTGACCGTACCTCCTACATTTTTCCCAATACACAATGAAGAGGCACTTCTGAAATTTTTCTTTTTGTCAACGCATCATGCGAAGCGCACAGTGTGGCAAATGCTGAAGATTGGTTACTGCGCGGCGCATGAGCAATTTCAACCAGTTCAGCTCCTAGAGTATGCTGTCGAGGCTGAACGTGCTGGTTTTGATTCGGTCTGGGCAAGCGACCATTTTCACCCTTGGGCTCACACGAACGCAGCTTCAGGCTTCACGTGGGCATGGATGGCTGCATTGGGTGAGCGAACTGAGAAGATTGAGATTGGAACCGCCGTCACTTGTCCATTCCTAAGATACAATCCTGCGATCGTTGCACAAGCATTCGCCACTCTTCGCGCTATGTACCCCGAACGCATATTCATCGGCGTCGGCACAGGAGAAGCGATGAATGAGATACCTGTCGGGTGTACTTGGCCTTCGTTCAGGCAGAGAGTGGAGCGACTAGAAGAGTCGCTGAGGATTATGAAACTGCTATGGTCCGAGAAATTTGTTAGCTTCAAGGGAAAATATTACCAGTTGAGGAAAGCAAACCTCTACACGAAACCTGCGACACCTCCTCCCATCTTCGTTGCAGCTAGCGGCGCCACCGTAGCCCGATTGGCCGGACGATATGCGGATGGCTTACTGACTATACCAACAAACGAGCAGATTTACCGAGACAAAATATTCCCAGCATTGAATGAGGGCGCGAGGAGTGTTGGCCGCGATCCGGAACAGATTACGAAGGCAGTGGAGGTTTGGGCATCGTACGATGAGGATTACAGTAAGGCATTAAAGGCAGCCAGATTCTGGGCAGCATGCCTCCTTCCGGGCATGCTCAAGTACCCAATCTACGACCCACGCGAAATCGAAGAACACGGAAACTTCGTAGGAGACGAACAAATCGCAAAGTACCGTATGATTGGAACCAAGCCCGAAGACCACATCAAACACATCGAGAAGTATGTTAAGCTTGGATTCAAACACGTTTACTTTCTAAGCTCGGGACCGGATGAAATCAAGACCATACGGATGTATGGAAAACACGTGCTCCCATACCTACACTCAACCTATGCAGAAACCTAGTCAGCCGCACAGCAATGACAACATATCAATACACTTAATCGCTTATCCAACGCGACCGTAGGAGTGTTATTTCATTTGAAAATCGTAGACCTGAAATCCACAATCGTCGCTGTTCCGCTTACGCACGCCCACCCGTCCTCATTAGACGTGATAGGGCGAGTACCATGCGTTTCAGTAATCGTTGAAGTCATCACTGACGAAGGTTTAGTCGGCATCGGTGAATCTCCCGTCCTAACGGGAGCGGAGATATGCAAACTGATGATCGACTCTGTCAAACGTCAGCTTGTAGGGGAGGATCCTTTCATGGTGGAGAGAATTCGAAGAAGGCTCTACGCACGTTCCTACCTTACACACTTCAACCTACACGCAGCCAACTGGGCATACAGCGGTATCGAAATGGCATTGTGGGACATCGTCGGCAAAGCCTGCAGTCAACCGTTACACAGGTTGTGGGGAGGCGGATATCGAAACCGGGTGAAATTTTGGGGGTGGATACCGCACACAAAACTATCCGAAATAACTGCTACAGCAAAACTACGCGTAAGGCAAGGCTACGATACACTTTACGAGAAAGTTGGCATAGACCCAGAACATGATCTAGCAAGCCTGAAAGCAATTAGGAACGCTGTGGGATACGACGTATCGCTGAGAGTTGACGCGAACCAGTCTTGGACTCCGGGGACGGCGGTTCGCATGATTCGGAAGATGGAGAAGTATGACTTAGAATTCGTAGAGCAACCCGTTCTCATGTACAACTTGGACGCGCTCGCTCGGGTGAGGAGGGCAGTTGATACTCCCATACTCGCACATGAAAGCTCGTGGACTTTCTACGATGTCCTTAACGTAATCAAACACGAAGCGGCCGACGCGGTCCAGTTGGATCCGCGATTTGATGGAGGCTTAGCAGGGTTTAGAGCAGCAGCTGGTATGGCCGAAGCAGCGGGAATTGGCGCTGTTGTACACAGTTTCTTCGAACTCGGGATAACCACTGCCTTCTTCCTCCACGCAATCGTCTCTTCACCGGTTTTTATCTACGCCAATCAAACACTCTACGCCTTCCTAAGCGACGACATCATACAAGGCGGCATGATGAAATTCGAAGAAGGACATTTGGCAGTACCTCAAAAGCCCGGGATAGGAGTCGAGCTGGATCCAGCGAAGGTAAAGAAATACGCAGAGCTGTACAAACGAAAAGTTCGCGGAAGAGAAAGCACTGATTCTTGGGGATCCCCACGCAAATTATTGGGTTTGCCTGAACAACGCGAGGAATGGCTTCCAATCGCTGCAAGATGGTGAGCAGAAACATTGCGATCCCGAACAACCATCAAAATGCTATCGGCATTCCACACGGTAGGAGCTACAATACCGCTCGACATTTTCGTCCTAGTTCGCACTCGATCTGGGCACGATTACCTTGGGGGCGATGCTATTTAGTAGAAGGAAATAATGAAATCCTGTTCTGTAGTCGATAAATTCTGAACTTACTTAACTGATCGTTCGATGGCTATCCTGTAAAGTCCGGCGCCTCCTAAAATGAAGACGCAGGAGAACGAGAGTAATTCGGTCCAGCTCTGGGTCGTGACAGGCGGCGCTCCAATGAGGTATCCCCTTATGAGGTCGGCGACGGCGGTGAGTGGATTGAGTTGTGCGAACAGGATTAGTGAGCCTGGAAGAATTTGGCGAAGAACCGCTAAGGGATAGAAAACTGTGCTGCAAAAAATGAGTAGCAGGTAAAGTAGGCTTCTGGCTGTCGTAAATTTCTCGAAACTTCTCAGAGCCACGGCTAGGCTAATCGCAAGACCTGAGATCCCCATACTTAGGAGGTACATGGCGAAGAGCATAGCGCCAAATTGGCTCCAAGTCGGGAATTTGAGAATAAACATTGCCAAGACAAGGAGTGGAATTGCATAGATCATCCCTCTCAAACCGCCCGCCGTCATCCTGCCCAGGACTAGTTCGGATCTTCGCAATGGCAAACTTAGCAAGTACTGATTATACCCTCTTCGAGTTTCCATGTTCACCTCCCTGCCAATCACGAATGCTGCTGCGAACAAACCTGTAGCAGTAACACCAGGAGCGAGAAACTGAAAGTAGTTGAACGACACCATCCTAGTATAAACTACTGCCATGATTAGCAGATCTGCAAGGTTCATGCTGATCAGCCCGGCCATGGTGAACCGATACTTGAAGAAGACACGAAGATCGTGTTCAATTACCGCTGCCACAGCGTGCATAGACGCTACCTCCACGTGCCCCCCTCGAGACTTCGCTCGTAGATTAGAACCCCGCAAACATTGAAGGTTGTAAGGAATAGA
>Ga0335078_10013317_pt1 | contig 12190 bp, 9 predicted proteins | sample Lox_Sample_32_FD_206711 | JGI IMG/M metagenome (GOLD analysis project Ga0335078, IMG submission 206711) | Soil microbial communities from Loxahatchee National Wildlife Refuge, Florida, United States - Lox_Sample_3.2 | ecosystem: Environmental > Terrestrial > Soil > Wetlands | place: USA: Florida... | reverse complement strand
GCCCAATCCGGCGTCGGGGTTCGTTGCTTATCGGAATTCAGAACACTATCAATTTCAACCAGCTCGGAAACCAGTTTATTTCCAAATTGCACCCCTTTTTTGTTCCAAAACGTCTCGTCGCCCTTCACCAGTTTGAAGGCGTCTTCATCGAAGTCCAGGTCCGGCAGGAGGATGATGGCGCCTTTGCCCGAATGGACCTTGCCACGCACGATGCCGCCGACCGTTTTGTTGCCTGATTTTGTTCCGAGCAGCGGGAGAACCATTTTGGAGGAGAAATGGACCTGATACCGGCTCACGTTTTTGAACCCGGCCCAATAAGCGGTCAAACAGTCCAATTCTCTTAACGGTTTAATTTCCCGGCCGCGGCCACTCCCGATTTCCTCAAAACTGATGGGGACCATCCGGTAATTTTGAAACAATTCAACGTGCCGGGTGGTCACGCGACTGCGACCGTCGCCGGAAGCTTCCGGTACGCCGGAGGCAACAAAAACTTCCTGCAGCTCGGGCAGAAAAATAAAAATGGTTTTCCCGCCGTCAAAGGCGTTGATCAAATCCTGCCGCCAGTGTTCTGCTTTTTCCCTCAGGTTAAACGACGCATCATCGCTCAGGCAGAGTTTGCCCTGATGTTGTTCGGCGCCATAACCATACAATTCGGAAATATCGGGCCGGAAAACAATAATGTCGTAGTCCAACAGCGATTGATCGGAAGACAGAGTCAGGGATTTGTCCGAGTGACCCGGAATTTCGAATCCGATGGAGATGAGAGATTTAGTCATATGACGTTAGGTGAGGTTTTACATGTTTCCGCGTTCGCGATGTTGGGTCAACGCGTCGTGGAGCTGGTCCACTTCCCGGCCCTGCGTGCCGGCGAACTGTTCCAATTCCATCCTGGACAAACCGATCCGTTTGCGGAATTCGGCTTTGATGCGTTGTTGCTCATCCTGCGCGCGCCGGACATCGGCCATCCCCTTGAGCTGCACGGCCGTTACGCCCGGATGAGACGCGAGATATTTCCCGATCCGCCGCTGGTGGGTTTCCAACAGCTTATCCCACGATGTCAGCGCTGGCATGCGCAACGCGTCAATCGCGGGTGGTGACTCAAGTTTGCCGGCCATTTCGGCGTTGCTGGTGCAGACAAAGCTGCCATCGGAAAACCAGGTTTCCAGATCGAGCACTTTCGCCGATTTGGCGCCCAGGACGCGTGAAGCGAATTTGGGAACGAAGTGATAAAAGTCCGCCATGGTGATCTGGTCGCCACTCAGGAGAATGCGAATGAACGTGCTGATGCCGCTGCGGCGGCGGAGCGTGACGTTTTCCTGGTCGTCGAGGAACCGGTAGCCGAGTTTTTCCAGGTGGCAGCGGCCCTCGTCGTAGAACGCGAGGTCCAGATGTTTGAATTTCGCCGCACCCACGGAAATATATTCGAACTGAGCCAGGGACAGGGTTTTGACACTTTCACCCAGGCGTTCGACCGCTTCCTTTTGGTCAACCGGTTGCTGGAAGAAGAGCACCAGATAACCGGCGCCCAGAAGAAAACCGATTCCCCAGAGCAAATTGCCGAAACGGGTTTGCACCGTTTCACCCGCCTGGCAAATCGTCGGGTCGTCCGGGAGATAATGGACCGTGACGGTGCTGCCGATCTGGCCCGACTGATACACGCCCTTGCTCACTTCGATGCGCGGGCTGAGGGCGCCTGCCTGTCCCGGCCGGAACCGGACCTGGAGGTAGTAAGTGTGCAGGTGGAGCCGGCCGCTGACATCGTCCTCCCCGTCAATCACCTGGCCGGTGGTGGTTTTGCCCAGGGCCGCCAGTTGTCGCGAGTGCACCATGTCCTTCGACCCGACAAAAATGAACACCACCCCCATCACCAGTAGCCCGATAATGGACAGTATCTTTTTGCTCTTCGAACTCATGCTTATACCGGCTTATTCGCCGTTTTTGCCACGCCAGAAAGGGTCCGACGTAATGGCTTTGCTGGTGTGACGGCCTTCCAGAAGCAAATCGCCTGCCAGAATCATGCCTCGGCGGTGCCACGGCCGTGACCGGCCCCGGCCACGACGACGCATTCCCCGGGGGTGATTGTTGACTTGCCTGCTCCCGCCGGACGGCAGAACATCACCAACAAATTTTATGGTCCCAATCCAAATCTCTAACGATGGCGGCAGGAAGGTAAATATCCTCGGCATTCCCATGGTCATCCGCGTGCATGGCCGCGATACCGGCGGCATCGTGAGCGTGGTCGAATCGCACGATGTGTCCGGCGGCGGTCCGCCGCCGCACGTCCACCATCGCGAGGATGAAACTTTCCAGGTTCTCGAAGGTAACTACGAGTGGACGGTGGGTGATAAAAAATTCGTCGCCCGGAAAGGCGAAACGATTTTTGCGCCGCGCGGCATTGCGCACACGTACCGCTATGCCGGTGAAACGCCCGGCCGACTCATGTGCGTCATCACGCCGGCAGGGTTTGAAGGCTTCTTCGAAGCCGTCGGCGCTTTGAGTCCGCAGCAACAGGAGGATATCCCGCGCGTGATGGAAATTGCGAAAAGCTTCGGGATGGAAATCCTGGCGCCACCGGGACGTGACCGGGCGTAATCGCGTTCAGCAGACGCAACCGTTGTGCGTTCAGGCCCGGGGCAAAATCTCAATCCCGTTGATTTTGGGATTCTCCACGTTGGGCGTAAACGTAATGTTCAACGTGCCGTTGGTCACATCCACCTCAACGCTTTCGACATAAGCTTTCTCGAAACCGCCGGCTTTTGCCCAGATATCGAAATCCTTGAACTCGTGCCCCTGGACGTTGAACGAAAAAACCCGGTCGCCCGGCCCGGTAATGCCTGAGTAAACTTCGGCAAAGTGAAGTTTCACGGTGTATTTGCCGTTGGGAACGGCGAACGAATAGGCCGTCATCGAGTATCGCTCCGTACGATAAAGCGCCGGGTCTGGGGTGTTGGTGACCGCTGCATCATCCGCTTCGTATGTTTCACCATCGGCGAATCCCTGGTCCGGCAACCAGACGTTGCCTTCGGAATCGGTCATCTTTTCGGTGACGCCGGCTTTGATGCGAACCGGCGGGGTGACTGAAACGGCGGATGCGGCCGGGGCGGCGGCGGCTGGCGCGGCAGCCTGTGCCGGCGTGGCGGGCGGGGCCGGCGCAGCCGCAGCGGCTTGAGCGGGCGCCGGTGTTGCCGGCGCAGCCGCGGCGGTCTGGGAGGTGGCGGCGGTATTCGTCGAGGACTCCTGAGCCGATTGGCAACCGGTTATTAAAGCGCTGGCCAGCCCCACGGCAAGACAAGCGATCCATTTCTGCATCAAACGATTCATGTTGTTCATAAATTTATTCCGCGTTCAGCGATTTACCATGTTCGATTCCGGCAAAACATGTTGCGGCACCTGCTCCGCGGCAAGAAAAAAAACATGGATATCTATACTCACGGAGTTGGCGAAAAAGTTTGGGCTGGAATTCCTGCCACCGCCGGGCGCGTGAAAGCCCCAACGGGGCGACATCTTTGTAGTTAGGAACGCGAAAACGGATTCAAGCTCCGCTAGGAGCGGAATATGCCGCCCCGACGGGGCTTGAGATTGGTTTGGGCGGAGGTTCTACAAAGATTTCGCTCCTGACGGAGCTGAGGCCGCAACCGCGTTGCGGTTCGGAATTTTTTGCGGACGTTGACCCAGGGTAGCGCGTGCCGCGCAACCCTGGGCTTTGGGACGGAATCCCGTTGGGTTTCTCGAATGGCGCGAGTGCGTTGCGGATTGATGAAGTCAAATTCCGGACACCCCAAAGTGGAGCTGCGCCGATATGACAAACGAAGAATCTCGCGCTATGAATATGATAAAGTCTCTGGTAACAGCCCCTGTCAAAGCCCGCCGCCAATACGACGCTGCTTTCAAATGCGAGGCGATTGCCAAATGGCTGGGAAGCGGCAAGACTGCGGAAGTCGTGGCCCAAGAGCTGGGCTTGAGTCCCGCTCGGCTGCTTGCTTGGCACAGCCTCTTGGGTCCGCCCAATCGTGAGGCTAGGGTGGGGGCTGGTTTCGGAGCCTAACTACGAACAGAAGGTGAAAAAGATCACCTCCATACTGGCCAAACTGAAAGCCGATGAGAAATTTTTCTCTATTGATGAGTTCGGACCGTTTGCCGTGAAAATGCAAGGAGGACAAAGTTATATGAAGACAGGTCAGGTAAAAGTCGTGCCACAGTTTCAGAAAAGCAAAGGCGTCCTGATAGTGACCGCAGCGTTAGAATTGTCAAAAAACCAGGTCACTCATTTCTACTCGGCACATAAGAACACTGACGAAATGGTCAAGCTATTGGATTTGTTGCTCGAGAAGTATTCAAACCAGTCGTGCATCTACCTTTCATGGGACGCTGCATCGTGGCACGCGTCCCAAAAGTTTTACGCGCGCGTCAAAGAGATCAATTCTGCAAGATACCGGGTGGTCCACAAATGCCCGCGTGTGAAGTTGGCGCCTCTGCCTTCTCGGGCGCAGTTTCTGAATGTTATCGAGTCAGTCTTCAGCGGTATGGCCAAGGCAGTCATTCACAACAGCGATTATCAGTCGGTTGATGAGGCTATTGCCGCGATTGACCGATATTTCGCCGAGCGAAACCAAGAGTTCAAAGAACATCCGAAAAGAGCTGGCGGAAAAATCTGGGGCGATGAAATTGTTGCGCCGAAGTTCAGCGAGGCAAACAACTGCAAAAATCGGCGCTACATGAACGCGAGGTAGTCAGCAAGACGGTTACCGGCCGAAAAGTTTATCTACCCTCGCCTTCACTGCTTCATCCATCTTAATCAACGGTGGCCAGCCGCGCTTGTGGCCTTCACCGGGCAGTTTTTTTGTCGCATCAATCCCGAGCTTGCTGCCGATGGCCATTTCGGTCGTGGCGTGGTCGAGCACGTCGGCCGGGCCTTTGGTGAAAATGCTGTCGCGCTGCGGGTCGGTGTTGGCGCAGAGCCGGAACAATACTTCGCGGGTGTTATGCACGTCCACGTCGTCGTCCACCACCACGATGTATTTGGTGAACATCATCTGGCCCATGCCCCAAAGTCCATGCATGATTTTGTAGGCCTGCATCGGATAGGTCTTCTTGATGCTCACAAACACCAGGTTGTGGAACACTCCTTCCGCCGGCAGCGCGATGTCCACGATTTCCGGGAAGTTCATCTTGAATATCGGCAGGAACAATTTCACCGACGCTCCGCCAATGTAAAAATCTTCCATCGGCGGCATGCCCACAATCGTCGCCGGATAAACCGCGTCCTTGCGGTGCGTGATGGCGGTGACGTGAAACACCGGATATGGCTCGGGCAACGTGTAGTAGCCGGTGTGATCGCCGAACGGCCCTTCCTCTCGCAACGGCTCCTTCGGGTCAACGTAACCTTCGATGACAAAGTCCGCATTGGCCGGAACTTCCAAATCGTTGGTCTCACATTTAACCAATTCAACGGATTTTTTACGGAGGTAACCGGCCAGCAGGAATTCATCCAGTCCGTCGGGCAGCGGCGCGGTGGCCGCAAAAGTAAACACCGGATCGCCGCCGATGAAAATACTGACCGGCATGCGCGCGCCGGCTTCGTAATAACGCCGGCCATGTCGCGCGCCGACCTTCTGGAGCTGCCAGTGCATGCCGGTGGTTTTGGCGTCGTAAATCTGGATGCGATACACGCCGACGTTGCGTTCGCCGGTGTCCGGGTCCTTGGTAACGACGCACGGCAGAGTGATGAACCGGCCGCCATCGAGGGGCCAACATTTTTGGATTGGAAGGTTCAAAAGGGAGGGCGAGGCTCCTGACAAGCCCTGACCTTGAATCGGGCTCGCGAGGACGCTCGCGCTCCCCGAAATTTCCGGCGCCTTCGGCCACGGTTCGGTGCGGGTGGAGGGTGCATCGAACCTATGAATTACTTCCTTGCACGGCCCGTCCTTGACGATCTTCGGTTTGGCATGACGCAAATCGAGCGCCTGACCGAGCAGCTTAATCGCTTCGCGAAAGCCGGTCGGCGGTTTGGCCTTCATCAGTGACCCGAGTTCGGCGGCGACTTCTTCCACGGAATTTGCGCCCATGCTCATGGCCATGCGCTTGTGCGAACCCATCGTGTTAATGGCTAATGGGAACGCCGCCTCGGCGCCGTTGACGGTCGGTTTTTCGAACAACAACGCTTTGCCACCGCCCGGCGATTTCATTTCGCGATCGGCGATTTCGGTGATTTCGAGTTCGGTGGCGACGGGCTGGACAATGCGTTTCAATTCGCCGGCCTTGTCGAGGGCGTTGACAAAATCGCGGAAGGAATCAAAGGCCATGCACGAGAGGCTAACGGAAACGGGGAGAAAAAGCCACAGATGAACACAAATTGACACAGGTAAGGCCTGCCCAAAATCTGTGTTTAATCTGCGTGAATCTGTGGCCAAAACTACTTCGGCAGCAAATCGGCGACTAAGGCGCGTTCCTCCTGCAATTCCTTGACCGTCGCGGCAATTTTCGCGCGGCTGAATTCGTTGAGCGAAACGCCCTGCACAATGCGCCAGCCGTCGTGGTCGCTGCGAATCGGGAACGAGCAGATCAACCCCTTTTCAATGCCATAGCTGCCGTCGGAACACACACACACGCTGTGCCAATCACTTGCAGGCGTCGGCTCGATGAGCGAGCGAACGCTGTCCACAACGGCGTTCGCCGCGCTGGCGGCGCTGGATGAACCGCGCGCCTTGATGACCGCCGCGCCCCGCTGCTGTACCGTGGAAATGAATTCACCCTTGAGCCAGGCTTCGTCGCTGATGACGCCGTTGGCGGGTTTGCCGTTGATTCTGGCGTTGTAGAAATCCGGGTATTGCGTCGCCGAATGGTTGCCCCAGATGACCATGTTGCTGACGGCGGTCACGTCCAGGCCGGCCTTTTTCGCGAGCTGCGCCTTGGCGCGGTTTTCATCCAAACGCGTCATGGCAAAGAACCGGTCGCGCGGGATGTCCGGCGCGTTGTTCATGCAAATGAGGCAATTGGTGTTGCACGGATTGCCGACGACGTGGATGCGCACGTCGCGGGCGGCGTTTTTCTGGATGGCCTGGCCCTGGCCGATGAAAATCTTGCCGTTGATACCGAGCAAATCCTTGCGTTCCATGCCGGCTTTGCGCGGCACGCTGCCGACAAGCAACGCCCAGTTCACTCCGCGAAAACCTTCGTCCAGATTCGCCGTGGGCACGATGCCCTTGAGCAGCGGGAACGCGCAGTCATCGAGTTCCATGCAGACGCCGTGCAGCGCCGGCAGGGCGGGTTCGATTTCGAGCAAATGTAAAATGACCGGCTGGTCCGGACCGAACATCGCGCCGGACGCGATGCGGAACAGGAGCGAGTAACCGATTTGGCCGGCGGCGCCGGTGACAGCAACGCGAATGGGTGTCTGGCTCATAATCTTGAGGGCGGAAGTATGTTGCCGCTTTAGTCTTCGCGCAAGCGCGGAACGGTTCATGGCGCGCCGGCATCCTGCCGGCGGGAGCGCGTTGGGGTAAGGTTCCAGGGACACGCCGGCTGGAAGCCGGCGCTCCCAACTCACCCTGTCGTATGTTCTTCCGTCACGTCAAAACGGTCGAACAGTTTGCCGAGCAACATCACGCCAAGGCCGGCTTCCACCGCCAGAATGGCGGTCGCCGCCAGCGATGCCAGTGGCACAGCCACAGCCGGGCCGATCGCCAAATCCAACGGAAGAAGCACACCCACGAACGCGGCGGCGGCGGGTACCAATGCCAGGGCCAGGGTGAGGAGTTGGCCTATCCCAAAAATCAACCGCTGGCCGGTGGCTTCGATGCCGCGCGGGCTGTCCTTGCCGGTTTGGATCCACGACGGGAACAGCAGCACGGCGGCATTGGGAATCAGCATCAGCAGGAAATCGAGCACCGGCAGCAGGAACGCCGCGCCGAGCGCGATCGCCAGGAACAGGGCTTCCCGTTTGACGGGCAGATAAAAAAGCAACCCGGCGCCCGCCAACAACAGCAGCCATTGGAGCGCCGCCAACACGGCCACCGGCGCAAGGATTTCGCCGAGCGCGACCTGCCAGCCACGCAGCGGGAACGTTTTCAGAATGTCCGCCAGCGGGAGGTCATTCCGAAAATCCAGCCGCAGAATTTGCGGCCCGAGCAGCAGTGAATAGGCCAAAGCGAAGGCAACGAAAACGGCCGCAATGATCGAAGGCCCTTGACCGCGCGCGTTCCCGGCAAACACCGCGACAAAAACGACGATGACGACAGTAATGGAAATCCAGAGGCGAAGGGAAACAACCTGGCTTGCGCCGATGAGATTCTTCCAGAATAACGCCGTGGCGGACGGACCGGTGGCGGCCAGGTTGAACCACGGACGCCGGGCCTTTGCCTTTTTCTTCACGCCCCGCCAATTACCCGCGCGCACGGCGGCGACGCGGGCAGCCAGTTTTTGCGATGCTTCCACCGAGGCTTCCTCGAAAGCCACGTCCGAGTAGATGACCCACAGGTAATGGAGCACCAGCAGCAACAGCACAGGCATCAGCGCGACAACAAATGCCGCGGCATCCTGCGCCAGAAACGGCCGCACCACCAGGCGGAACGGATAAAGCAAATACAACGCCGGGCCTGCGGTCAAAAACCGCTGCGCGTAATCCAGAATCACATTGAAATCCGGCTTGTTGATGTAATCCAGCGGCGGCAGAGTTTGTTTCGCCCATACCCAGACCACCCCGACCATCGCCGCAACCAAACCAAGGACGAGCAGGCGCCGGAACCGGTTGGAAATGCCGCGGTCCAACAGCAACGTTCGGGCAAAGGAAGAGCCGAGGAAATGCAGGTTTAACATCGAGAATATCAGCCACCAGCCGAACGCGTGGATCCAGGCGTTGCCGCCAAACCGCCGGGAAAAGAACGTAAACAAAAGCGTGGTGAAAAGAATCCCCAACTGCGAACGCAGAAGTTTGAAGTGAATCAGCGTGCGCCGGCTGACCGGCGCCGGAAACAGAAACGCCACTTCGGCTTCCGTGAACGTGAGCGCAGCGCGTTCGTGCGGAAAAACCCAGGCCAGCAACACAATGACAAAAAGCACCAGCGCGCCAAGGGATTCAAGAACCTGCAGGTGCTCCGGAGTAATCGTCAGGTTCGCCCCCGGCTGCCCAATGAGCCCGCGAAAAAAGTTCCGGAAAACCATCCAGTAAAAATAAAGCCCGCCGACGATGGCGCCGATGAGGTATTTCGGGTGCTTGAGCCGCTTGACCCGGGTGACCAGCCGGTTGCGGACCGTGTGGCATTGCAGGTAGAGTAGCGCGGCAAACATTTCAGGTGGCTGCGACGCCTCGTCGCAGCAAGGGTTGACAGCAATTTTTCGGCGACGGGGGCGTCGCCGCCACGAATTTGGCAAATAAACGGGCGGCCATCATTGTTCGTTCAGGACGGCAAAACCGGCGGGGCCACTGGCGACGTCCCCCCGGCCTCACTCGTGGCGCGGAAGAAAATCTCCTCGAGACTGGCGTCACCGGGCTGCTCGGAAAATTTCCGCGTCACTTCTTCGAGCGTGCCGTCAATGACCTTCACCCCGTTCTTCAAGATGAGGAGCCGCGAGCAGATTTCCTCGACCAGGTGCAGCAGGTGCGAGCTGATGATGATGGCGGCGCCGTCGCGCGCCCGTTTCAGGATGGAATCCTTCATCCGGCGGATGCCGAGCGGGTCCAACCCGGTCAATGGTTCGTCGAAGTAAATCACCTTGGGCGAGTGCAACAGGCCGCAGGCGATGGCGAGCTTCTGTTTCATGCCGCGTGACAATTCGCCCGGCAGCGCGTCCCGTTTGTTCGCGATCTCGAGTTCCTCCAGCAGTTCGCGGCCGATCTTTTCGTAATCAGGCACCTGATAAATTCGGGCGACAAAATTAAGGTGCTGCCAAACCGTGAGGTAATCGAACAGGCGCGGTTCGTCGGTGAAAAAGGCAAGTTGTCGCTTGGCGGCAATCGGGTCGTGAACGATGTCGCAGCCGCCGACCCGCACGGTGCCGCGCGAGGGCGGGATGATACCGGAAAGACAGCGCAGGGTGCTGGTCTTGCCCGCGCCGTTCGGACCGACCAGGCCCATCACTTCTCCGGGCTGAACGGAAAACGATAGCTCGTTCACGGCAACAAACTCGCCGTACAATTTGGTAAGACCTTCAACCTGAATCATGCGTGGTCGTCGGGTTGCCGATTTTTGTTTCCGGGCACTCAAACCTACCAAGCGGATGGCACGCAGGTAAAGTCTGCAGATTCGCAGCGGATTTCCCCGGCGCATTCGGCGATGCCGGAGGGAACGCCGGCTTCAGCCGGCAGAAAGCTAATTCTGCGGCCGTGCTGCCGCGTGAACGCGGCGTTCCGTATTGGAACATGCGGTTTCAATGCATCCAGAAAATTTTACAAATAATTTCTTGGCAATTCTTCAGTTCGGGCGTAGAAACGAATTGTTCTTTGAAATGGATGGACGTGGTCCATCCGCCATCGCAGTCAAGCGTCAGGGAACCCGGTGGAAATCCGGGACGGTTGCGCCACTGTAACGGCTACAAATTCCCAAAGCCACTGCCCCGCCATGCGTGCATGAGCGGCGGTGGGAAGGCGGAATGAGGTTTGAGGCCGAAGTCAGGATATCGGTTTGGCTGTGCTCGTCAGGTTGAAGAAGTTGAGTGTTGAAAGTTGAACGTTGAGAGTCGAAATCGCAAAAAGGCGTTTCCCTCAGCCATCAACCAAAAACCCTCAACCATTCAATCGCTTCTCCGTCAAAGAGAAGGATGAGGCCAGCCTGTCGAACGGTTTTCGACAGGATTCGTTGAATGCCTTCATTCTCCGTTTTGCCGGGGTCTGAAGGTTTTCTGTTTTTTGTCCTCGTCCTTCGTCCTCGTCCTCGCTCCATCGAGCGATTTTCGAGGACGAGAACGAGTGCGAGAACGAGGACGATTCATTCCCCGCGCTGGTCTCTCAACCGATAACCGCCCAGCTCTTGCGTGCAAGGGTTGGGCAAAATTGAAAGATCAGCACATGAAAAAGAAGTTGTTCGTTTCGCTGGCACTCGCCGGCGTGTTCGTCATTCCCACCATCTGCCGCGCCCAATTTGCCGGCAGCGTCGTCGCTTACACCCAAGGCAGCGGCGTGTCGGCCGGGTACAATGACCCAATGTCGGCTTTAGGCGCTCCCTCGACCGAGACGGCGGACCCGATTTACGGCATTTCTGCTGTTGACCCGTTCAATGCGCCGTATCTATCCAGCCAGATCGTCGGAATTGGGACGGGTGGGTCCATCACGTTGCAATTGAACGCGCCGATCCTCAACGATCCAAGCCACCCGTTCGGCGTGGACTTCATCATCTTCGGCCACGCCGGGTTCATCGAAGATTTCGGCACCGGCACGGCGGTGGACGGCTCGCTTTACACCGGCGGCACCAGCGACGTGCGCGTCTCGGTGAGCGCCGACGGCACGACCTTCTACGCATTGAATCCCGCATTGGCACCGCAGGTGGATGGTTTGTTTCCAACCGACGGCAGTGGCAATCCGTTGTTGCCGGTCAATCCTGCGCTGACGGCGGCTGATTTCGCCGGCCAGGATTTGAACGGCATTCGCGCGCTTTACGCCGGGTCCGCGGGCGGCGCCGGTTTCGACCTCGCCTGGGCAATCAATGGAAGCGGCCAGAGCGTGTCGTTGTCATCCGTTGATTATGTCCGGCTCGACGTTCTGAACGATGGGGATCCGGCGTACATTGACGCGATTTCCGTGGTGCCCGAGCCGGCCACGTGGACTTTGGCTCTAACTGGCATCGGCGTGTTTTTGCTGCGTCGGCGCGCCCGGTAACAGCCCCTTAAAAAAAGTAGGAGCCGACGTGAGGAGGCTCAAATTAAAGTGAAACCCCAAAGAAAATCAGAGACTCTTTACCTCGTCTCCTACGAAAAACGAGTTCTGGATAGGCAATTAATGCGCACTTGCCTGTTCTTTTTGTGGGGATTGGTTGCCGCCTCGACCGGCGGGGCGGCAACTTTCACCGAAGATTTTTCCAGCGATCCGCGGCAAAACGGCTGGCAAATCTTCGGCGACACCAACCTGTTCCAGTGGGATTCGACCAGCGGAAATCTCGAGGTCACCTGGGATTCGTCGCAAACCAACAGTTATTTTTACCATGCGTTGGGAACCATTCTCGCGCGGGACGACAGTTTTCATTTGAGTTTCGACCTGACG
>Ga0335078_10013316_pt1 | contig 12190 bp, 11 predicted proteins | sample Lox_Sample_32_FD_206711 | JGI IMG/M metagenome (GOLD analysis project Ga0335078, IMG submission 206711) | Soil microbial communities from Loxahatchee National Wildlife Refuge, Florida, United States - Lox_Sample_3.2 | ecosystem: Environmental > Terrestrial > Soil > Wetlands | place: USA... | reverse complement strand
ATCTGGTGGCGGTCGCCAACAATGCCGGAAACGGAGACGCCGGCCTGGCGGCGCTCATCGCCCACGGCCGTGTGCGCAAGATCATTTGCTCCTACCCGCGCTCGGACAATCCGCATCAGTTTGAGCGCGCCTATAAGGAGGGTCGGCTCGAGCTGGAGCTGGTGCCGCAGGGAACGCTCAGTGAACGGATGCGCTGCGCCGCGGCGGGGTTGGGCGGCTTCTTCTCTCCGGTCTCGGTCGGGACTGAGCTCGCCGAAGGCAAGGAGGCGCGGGAGATCGACGGCCGTTTATACGTATTCGAGAAACCGCTGAAGGCCGACGTCGCCTTCTGCAAGGCTCATCAGGCCGACCGCTGGGGGAACTTGCGTTACCGGATGTCGTCGCGGAACTTCAATCCAGTGATGGCGATGGCGGCGGACCTGACCGTCGTGCAGGTGAAGGAGTTCGTCGAGCTCGGCTCGATCGATCCCGAATGCGTGCATACGCCGGGTATTTTCGTAGACCGCGTCGTTGCCTTGGGAGATGCGCGATGAAACCTCTCAGCCGACGCCAAATCGCCTGGCGTGCCGCCCAGGACATCATCGACGGGTCCTACGTCAATCTTGGCATCGGGCTGCCGACCCTGGTGGCCGACTTCATTCCGTCCGATCGCGAGATCGTCTTTCACAGCGAGAACGGCGTCCTTGGACTCGGCAAGGCGCCGCCGCCGGAGTTGGCCGACCCCGATCTGATCAACGCCGGTAAGCAACCGGTAACCTTGCTGCCGGGCGGCTCGTTCTTTCACCATAACGACGCCTTCGTGATGATCCGCGGCGGGCACATTGACGTCTCGCTGCTCGGCGCCTTCGAGGTCTCCGGCACCGGCGATCTCGCGAACTGGGCGACCAACGATCCGGCATTTCCGCCCGGTGTCGGCGGCGCGATGGACCTCGCGGCCGGGGCGAAGGAAGTCCGGGTCCTCGTCGAGCACACCACCAAGTCCGGCGAACCGCGCATCCGCAACCGCTGCACCTATCCCCTGACCGCGCCGCATTGCGTCAAGCGGATCTATACAAATCTCGCCGTTCTCGATGTAACGCCCGAGGGGCTGGTCGTGCGCGAGATGGTCGAGGGAATGATCCTCGCTCAGCTGCAGACGATGACCGAGCCGAAGCTGCGGCTCGCGAATGATTGGCAGAAGCTGGCGCCGCCTGCGGGCTGAAGAACCCTTAGGGTTAAGGTCCGCTGATGCCGTTCCAGCGGCGTCGGCGCGCGCCTGCCGGCTATGCTATGTGGCGCAATCGTGTAATATGCGCGCAATCAAACGCTCGGCGTCGGCTGCCGAGTCAACCAAGAGGGCAACAGCGGCGCCTGCGACAGCCGCAGCACAGGAGGGCTAGAGGACATCATGGAACGTCGATCATTCTTGCGCGCGGGCGGCCTTGGCCTGGCCGCGACCACCATCGCTGCTCCCGCGATTGCGCAATCGTCGCCGGAGCTCAAATGGCGGCTGGCCGCTAGCTGGCCCAAGAGCCTCGACACCATCTATGGCGGTGCCGAGTTCTTCGCCAAGCGGGTGGCGGAGATGACCGACAATAAATTTCAAATCCGAACCTTCGCCGGTGGCGAGATCGTGCCGCCCTTGCAGGTGCTGGATGCGGTGCAGAACAACACCGTCGAGATGGGACACACCGCCAGCTACTATTATGTCGGCAAGGACCCGACATTCTCGTTCGACTGCACCGTGCCCTTCGGTCTCAACACGCGCCAGCAGAATGCCTGGTGGTGGCACGGCGGCGGGCGCGAGGTGCTGCAGGACTTCTTCAAGGGATACAACATCTACAACATCCCGGCGGCGAGCACCGGCGCCCAGATGGGCGGCTGGTTCCGCAAGGAGATAAAGACCGTTAAGGATCTCGAAGGCCTGAAGTTCCGCATCGCCGGTCTCGCCGGCGCCATCCTGACCAAGCTCGGCGTGGTGCCGCAGCAGATCGGCGGCGGCGATATCTATCCCGCGCTCGAGAAGGGCACCATCGACGCCGCCGAGTGGGTCGGCCCCTACGACGACGAGAAGCTCGGCTTCTACAAAGTCGCTAAATATTACTATTACCCCGGCTGGTGGGAGGGCACCGCCCAGCTGTCGCTCTATGTGAACCTGCAGCAGTGGCAGACGCTGCCGAAGACCTACCAGGCGGTGGTCGAGGCGGCGAGCGCCGAGGCCTACAACTGGGTGCTGGCCAAGTACGACGCCGACAACCCCGCCGCGCTCCGCCGGCTGGTGGCGGGCGGCGCCGAACTCCGGCCCTTCAGCAAGGAGATCCTGGAGGCCTGTTACAACGCCACCTACCAGTTCTACGTCGAGACGGCGGCGAAGAACGAGAAGTTCAAGAAAATCTACGAGGCATTCAAGAAGTTCCGCCAGGAGGAGCATCTCTGGTTCCGCGTCGAGGAGCAGCAGTTCGACAACTTCGTGCTCTCGCACGAGCTGCCGAAAGGCGCCTGACCGGCAGGACGGATTTTAGTCGAATTGAAAGCCCCGCCTCCGCGGGGCTTTCTTTTTATCCGGGGAACGGGCCGCTACTTGATCTCGATCTGCGGGATCTGGCCCTCGTCGCCTGTCGGCTCCTGGATTTCGATCTTTACCTTGCTGGGATCCATCTTTGGCCCGCTGTCGAGGCCAGCGAGCACGAGGCGCGGGAAGGCGATGATCAGCACCACCATGACGAGCTGGACGGCGACGAAGGGCACCGAGCCCCAATAGATCTGCCCGGTCGTGACCGGCGCCAGGCGCTTGCCGGTGATGCGGTCGGTATACTCGCTGCTGGGCGCGACGCTGCGGAAATAGAACAGCGCGAAGCCGAACGGCGGGTGCATGAAGGAAGTCTGCATGTTCACGCCGAGCAGGACGCCGAACCAGATGAGGTCGATGCCCAGCTTCTCCGCCACCGGACCGAGCAGCGGCACCACGATGAACGACAGCTCGAAGAAATCCAGGAAGAAGGCCAGCACAAATACCATCAAATTGACGACGATCAGGAAGCCGACTTGCCCGCCGGGCAGGCTGGTCAGCAGGCTCTCGACCCAGAGGTCGCCGTTGACACCCCGGAACACGAGGCTGAACACCGTCGAGCCGATCAGGATGAAGATCACGAAGCAGGAGAGCTTCGCCGTCGTATCCATCGCCTGGCGCAGCAGCGACCAGCTGAGTCGCCGGTTCGCGAGCGCCAGCAGCAGTGCTCCCGCCGAGCCCATCGCGCCACCCTCGGTCGGCGTCGCAATACCGATAAAAATCGTGCCGAGTACGAGGAAGATGAGCGCGAGCGGCGGCGTCATCACGATCACCACCTGCTGGGCCAGACGGCTCAGAAGCCCGAGCTTCAGGAGCTTGTTGGCGAGCGCGAAGAGATAGGTCATGAGGCCGACGAGGCCACAGGCCCAGATCGGATGCACATAGCCGGAGAGGAGATAGCCGGCGACGACCGCAACGCCGACGATGACACCGAGCGACGCGTACCCGGTCTTGCCGCTCTCCTCCCGGATGGTGATCGCCTCGTAGGGAAGGGCCGGAGCGGCGTCCGGTTTTATTAACGTCGTGACAACCACGTAGCCCGCATAGAGCGCGGCCAGGGTCAGGCCGGGTATGAAGGCGCCCTGGTACATGTCGCCGACCGACTTGCCGAGCTGATCGGCCATGACGATCAACACCAGGCTCGGCGGAATGATCTGGGCGAGGGTGCCCGAGGCGGCAATGACGCCGGCCGCCAGCCGGCGGTCGTAGCCGTAGCGCAGCATGATCGGCAGGGAGATCAGGCCCATCGAGATCACCGAGGCCGCCACCACGCCGGTCGTGGCGGCGAGCAGCGCACCGACGAAGACCACCGCATAGGCGAGGCCGCCGCGCAGCGGCCCGAACATCTGCCCGATGGTATCGAGCAGATCCTCCGCCATGCCGCTGCGCTCCAGGATCAGGCCCATGAAGGTGAAGAACGGCACCGCGAGCAGGGTGTCGTTGCGCATGATCCCGAACACGCGCTCAGGCAATGCCTGCAGGAGTTCGGGCTTCAGGAGATCCAGGTTGATGGCGATGATGCCGAACAGCAGGCCGTTGGCGGCGAGCGAGAAGGCGACGGGATAGCCGATCAGCAGGAAGAGGACCAGCGCCGCGAACATCAGCGGCGCAAGGTTGGCGGCCAGGAACGCTGTCATGGCTCAGTTGCCGGCATGCTCAGTGTGCGGATCGATCGTCTTTTCTGTCGGGTCTGGACCCGCGCCGGCCAGAAAGGCGATGCGCTTGATGATCTCGGAGATACCCTGCGCGGAAAGCAGGAAGAACCCGACGGGGATCAGCAGCCGCGCCGGCCAGCGCAGCAGCCCGCCGGCGTCGGCGGATACTTCATGCAGGCGGTAGGATTCCACGAAGCCCGGCCATGAGAGATACATGATTAGAAGCGCCATTGGCAGCAGGAACAGCAGTCCGCCGATGATGTCGATCCACGCGCGGCCGCGCGGGCTGAGACGGCTGATCACGATGTCGATGCGAACATGCTCGTTGCGCAGCAGCGTATAGCCCGCCGCCAGCAGGAACACCGCGGCGAACAAGTACCATTGCAGCTCGAGCCAGCCGTTCGAGCTTGTATCGAAGAGGTAGCGCACGGTGGCGTTGGTCGAGCTCACCAGCACCGCGGCCAGGATGAGCCAGGAGACGGCACGGCCAATCTCCTGATTGACGCGGTCAACCAGCCGGCTGACCGCCAAAAGACCTTGCACGATTCCTCCCCGGCAGCTCTGTTTTTCTTGCCCGCGGCCGATGATTGACCTTGAGCATGCTTGTCGCCGGTAAGCTCGCTGCCGTCAAGGGCGCGGAAGCCCGTTGAATGGGCAGTTCCGGCCGGCCCCGCAAAATCGTGATCACCGGATAATCACGGTCGGCTCGCAGTTGGTTAACCCGGAGGGACAGCGAGCATCAGGGCGCCGCGGCCTGTGCCGGTCGCACGACCGAGAAATATCACAAGTGCCTGACCTCTCAGCGGGCTTTGGCGCTGCCCTGTTGTCGAGGAGATCGTATGCGCCTATTTATGGGCGACGCTTTGGCGCCACGGAACAATGGCGGGACGATCGGCGATGAGATGGCTGGTATTTGCGGCGATGACGATCCTCTCTGCTTGTCAGGGACCGGTTCCGGACGTTCTGGCCGGCCGGACGCAGGGGCCGAGCTTTTCCGTCTCCAGCGTGACGCCGCTCCAGGCGAGCCTCGCGCGCATCTATTTCTATCGGGACTACGAGCCCTATGAGAGCCTGTCGCAGCCCTGGATCTATCTGAACGGAAGCCGGGTCGGCGCCTCGGTTCCGGGCGGCATCTTCTATCGCGATGTCCCGCCTGGACCCTATGAGATCACCGTCGACAGCACGGGTATCTACCCCAACCAGTTCAAGTCGCTCACCCTGCAGCCCGGCCAGACGCTCTACGTGAAGATCGAATCCCTGCGGAACTGGTATGACGGCGCGCATTTTACCCACGACACGTTCTTCGTGGCCTTGATCGGTCCGCGCCTGGCGGAGGCGGAGGTGCCACAGATGCGGCTCGTATCGGGCGATCCCGTCGCGTTTCCCTGACGCCCGGAGACCGGACTCTAGGCGCTCACCTTGACGCCCGACGCCGCGAGCTTGGCGAGAGCCTGGGGCGTGTCGATGTCGGTGAGCACGCCGTCATCGGCCATCTCGACCTCGGCCACCATCTCGGGATAGGCGCCGATCAGGTGGCGGGCGCCCACATCGCCGGCGACCTGCATCATCTCCTCGAAGAAGCGCCGCGACCACAGCACGGGGTTGCCGCGCTTGCCCTGCCGGGTCGGCACGCAGATACCGCGGCCTTCCACCGGGTTGAAGGCGGCAATGAGGCGGTCGATCTCCGCCGCGGTCACCCGCGGCATGTCGCCGAGGCAGACCAGCGCACCATCGCTCTCCGCCGGCAGCGCCGGGAGACCGCGCTTGAGCGATGTCGACAGGCCCTGGGCATAGTCGGGATTGTGCACGATCGTTACCGGCAGATCCCTGAGGACCTCCGCGACTCGCTCGCTCTCATGGCCGGTGACGACGACGATCGGCGTCGCCTTCGACTGCCGCAGGACCTCGACCACCCGGCGCACCATGGGAACGCCGTCGATCTCGATCAGCAGCTTGTTCAGCGTTCCCATGCGGCGGGACTGGCCGGCGGCCAGCACTAGAGCGGCAACGCGGGGCGCTCGCGGCACGCCTGTCGACGCCGCCTCCTCCGCCGTCGCGAGCGCCCGCGGCAGCGGCCGGCTGGGAATGTCCGCCAGCAACCCACCGACCCCCATGGCCATGATCTCCGCCGGTCCGGCCGGCAGATCGGCGAGCAGGCGTTGCAGGATCCAGTCGAAGCCGTTGACCTTGGGCGAGCGCGCGCAGCCGGGCAGGCCCAGCACAGGGATGGCGCCCACGCGCCCCATCAGCATGAGATTGCCGGGATCGACCGGCATTCCGAAATGCTCCACCTCTCCGCCGGCGGCGGCGATCGCGGCGGGAATGACGTCGCGCCGGTCCAGGATCGCGGAAGCGCCCGCCACCAGCACGAGCTCTGCACTGGCGGCGATCGCCTCTCCGATCACCGGCGCCAGCACGCCACTTGCATGCTCGCATCGGCGTTCGACGAGCAGCGTGCTTCCCAGCGCGGCCAGACGGTCGCGGGTGGTCTCGGCCGTCTTCGCCAGAATGCTCTCTTTCAGCCCCGGCAGGGTGGTCTGGATCAGCGCGACGCGCTTCGCCGCGAAGGGCACCACGCGCAGCAGCGGGCCTTGGCCGCGGATGGCGGCCAGGCATTCATCGAGCACCGTTCGCGGCACCGCGAAAGGAATGATCTTCAAGGTCGCAACCATCTGCTTGGGCTCGACGACGGCAGCGGGCGCTACCGTCGCGAGCGTGACGCGCTCGTCGATGGCGTTGAAGCGGTCGACCGCGGCGGGATTGAACATCACGAGCCCATGGACCTCCGCCAGGAGGTTGGTTCTGCCGGTGAAGGCGGCCCCGGCGGAGATGTGCGCTCCGGCGACGGCCGCCGCCAGCTCGGCAGCGGCATCGTTCTCGCCGACATCGCCCGCTTCAAGGCGCGCCGCGACGACAGTGCGGATGCCGGCCTCGGCAAGCGCCGCGGCGTCGGCGGCGGTCAGCACGCGGCCCTTCTTCAGCATGCCTTTCGACAATTTGAGACTGTGGGCGAGGATCGCGCCTGCGCAGTCCGCGACCGCGATCTCGCCGAAGATCATGCGGCGGCGCGGTCCTTCAGATGCTCGGCATGAAGCACCTGAGTGATCTCCGCCAGCACCGAGACGGCGATCTCCGCCGGCGAGATGGCGCCGATCGCGAGGCCGACCGGCCCGTGGATGCGGGCGATTTCCGCATCGGCAAAACCGGCCTTTTGCAGGCGATGGTTGCGCGCCGCATGAGTCTTCCGCGAGCCGAGGGCCCCGATGTAGAAGGCGCTCGACTTCAGCGCCGCGGCGAGTGCGGGATCGTCGATCTTGGGATCATGGGTCAGCGTCACGACAGCGGTGCGCCGGTCGGGTTTGAGCCGCGGCAGCGCCTCGTCGGGCCAGTCCGTCGAGAGCGTGACGCCCGGGAAGCGCTCGTCGGTGGCGAAGGCGCTGCGCGGATCGATGACGGTGACACCATAGCCGGCGAGCGCCGCCATCCGGGCCAGCGGCTGCGCGATATGGACCGCCCCGACCACCACGAGGCGAAGCGGCGGATTGAAGACCTCGACGAAGACGGCGCCGCTGGGCGTGTCGATGGTGCCGTTGCGATCATCGCTCAGCGCCAGACGCACGGCCTTGACCGCCGCGTCGTCGAGCGCGAGGTCGCCCTCGATCCGCTCGCCCTCGACGAACGCCTGCCGGCCGGTCTTGAGCTCGGTCGCCAGCGCCGCCGGGCGGCCCTCGCGGCTCGCCGCCAGCGCCCGATCGAGAAAGGCTCGCTTCATTCCAGCTTCTCCACGAAGACCTTGATCTTGCCGCCGCAGGCGAGGCCGACATCCCAGGCCTGCTCGTTGGTGACGCCGAAATCGAGGAGGCGCGGCTTGCCGTCGGCGATCGACGCCAGCGCCTCGCTGATGACGGCGCCCTCGACGCAGCCGCCGGAGACCGAGCCCACGAACTTGCCGCCTTCCTCGACGGCGAGCTTGGCGCCGACGGGCCGCGGCGAGGAGCCCCAGGTGGTGACCACGGTGGCAAGCGCTACGCCCTTGCCTTCGTCCTTCCAGCTCGCTGCCTGCTGCAGGATTTCCTCGGTGTCGCTCATGCTGCTTCGCCTCTCTCTCGCCAGGCCGCCGCCGCCTCCAGCCGCCGCTGCGGCGGATGGCTCAGAACCTTGACCAGCTCGGCCAGGCTTTCGAGATTATGCACTGGGCGGAACTCGTCAACGTGCGGCAGAAGCGCCTTCATCCCCAATGATTTGGGGGCGAAGCCCTCGTAGCGCAACAGCGGATTGAGCCAGATGAGGCGGCGGCAGGACTTGTGCAGCCGGTCCATCTCGCGGCCGATCCCGACGCCGGCGTCGCGGTCGAGCCCGTCGGTGATCAGGATTACGACGGCGCCCTGGGCCAGCACCCGGCGCGACCATTGCCGGTTGAACTCGGAGAGGCATTCGCCGATGCGCGTCCCGCCCGACCAGTCGTCGACGGCGCCGGCGATGCGGTCGAGGGCGAGGTCGATGTCCTTGTGCCGGAGGTAGCGGGTGATGTTGGTGAGGCGAGTACCGAACAGGAAGGTATAGACGCGGTCGCGGTCGTTGGTGATCGCGTGCATGAAATGGAGGAAGAGCCGGCTGTAGCGGCTCATCGAGCCGGAGATGTCGCAGAGGATCACCAGCGGCGGCGGCCGCGTGCGCCGGCTCTTGCGCTTGAGCGCGAGGAGGCCGCCGGAGCGCAGCGTGGCGCGCAGCGTCGCCCGCATGTCGGCGCGCGCGCCGCGCGGATCCGCTTGGAAGCGCCGCGTCGGCACGTCCATCAGCGGCAGCGTCATGGCGCGGATGAGGCGCTTGGCGCGGCCCACTTCTTCCGCCGACATCTGCTCGAAATCCATCTTCTGCAGGATCTCGCGGTCGGAGAAGGTCATGGCGGCGTCGAGCTCGATCTCGTTCTCCTGCGTCTGATTGTCCGGAGAGTCGCCCCGGCCCGGATGCAGCGCCTCGGCGAGGCGCCGGCTCAGCTCCTCGCCGCGCGGCGCGTCGGGCGAGCGCATCTCGGGCAGCAGCAGCCCCATCATCTTCTCGAGGAGGCGCGGATTGCGCCAGAAGATGTGAAAGGCCTGGTCGAAGAGGTCGCGCTGGTCACGCCGATTGACGAAGACCGCGTGGAGCGCCCAGTAGAAGTCGCTGCGATTGCCGAGGCCGACCGCGCGCACCGCATCGACCGCGGCCAGCACCTTGCCGGGCCCGACCGGCAGGCCCGCCGCGCGCAGCGCCCGCGCGAAATACATGAGGTTGGCGAGCAGCCTGCCGCGACCGGGATGGGTGGGCGAGGGGATCGCCTCGGCGGTCATTGGGCGGCAGCGATCTCGGCGCGCACCTGATCCAGCAGCTTGGTCGCCTCGCTGCCCTGGATCTTGAAGATGTCGTCCTGGTACTTGAGCAGCACGCCCAGCGTGTCGTTGATCGCCTCCGGTGTCAGCGCCAGCACGTCGAGCTGGGTCAGCGCCTGCGCCCAGTCGATGGTCTCGGCGACTCCAGGCAGTTTGAAGAGGTCAGTCGTTCGCAGTTTCTGCACGAAGGCGACGACCTCGCGCGAGAGCGCCTCGGCGGCGCCCGGCGCCTTGATGCGGAGGATCTCGAGCTCGCGCTCCGCCGCCGGATAGTCGACCCAGTAATAGAAGCAGCGGCGTTTGAGGGCGTCGTGGATCTCGCGGGTGCGGTTCGAGGTCATCACCACGATCGGCGGCTCCTGCGCCTTGACGGTGCCGATCTCGGGAATGGTGATCTGGAAGTCGGAGAGCGCCTCCAGCAGGTAGGCCTCGAAGGGCTCGTCGGTGCGGTCGAGCTCGTCGATCAGCAGCACCGGCGGGCCGGCGAGGTCGGGCTCCAGCGCCTGCAGCAGCGGCCGCTTGATCAGGAAGCGGTCGGAGAAGATCTCCTCCTCGACGGTGTCGCGGCTCTCGGCGCCCGCCTCGGCGAGGCGGATCTCGATCATCTGGCGCGGGTAGTTCCATTCATAGACCGCCGAGGCGACGTCGAGGCCCTCGTAGCATTGCAGCCGGATCAGGCGGCGCCCCAGCGTCTCCGCCAGCACCTTGGCGATCTCGGTCTTGCCGACGCCGGCCTCGCCCTCGAGGAAGAGCGGACGGTGCAGCGAGAGCGAGAGGTAGACGGCGGTGGCGAGGCTGCGATCGGCGACGTAGCGGCCGCGGCTCAGCAGGGCGAGGGTGTCGTCGACCGAAGCGGGAAGGGAAACCATAGGCTGCGTGCTCGAGTTATTGACAAAGGTTGATCTGGTCTCGGGAAAAGCAAAGCCCCCTCGCCCGGACTGCCCGGTTGACCCGGGCAGGGCGAGGGGGCTGGTTGGGGGACCTCGCTACCTCACTTCGCCGCCGCGACCGCGCGCTTCGCCATCACGGTGACGAGGTGGGCGCGGTAGTCGGCGCTCGCATGGATGTCGGAGTTGAGGCCGGAGGCCGGTTGCTTGACGCCGGCAGCCGCGTCCGCGGTGAAGGACTTGCCGAGCGCCGCCTCCATCTCCTTCTGCCGGAAGACGCTGGGCCCCGCGCCGGTGACGGCGACGCGCACGCCGGCGGGGCTCTTGGCGACGAAGACGCCGACCACGGCATAGCGGGACGCCGGGTTGGGGAACTTCTGGTAGGCCGCCTTCTCCGGGATCGGGAATTGCACCGCAGTGACGATCTCGCCGGGCTCGAGCGCGGTCTCGAACATGCCGGTGAAGAACTCGTCGCCGGCGATCTTGCGCTTGTTGGTGACGACGGTGGCGCCGAGCGCCACCACGGCGGAGGGATAGTCGGCGGCGGGATCGTTGTTGGCGATCGAGCCGCCGATGGTGCCGCGGTTGCGCACGGCCGGATCGCCGATGCCGTCGGCGAGGGCGGCGAGCGCCGGGATCGCGCCCTTCACCACCTCGGACGACGCCACGTCCGCATGCTTGGTCATTGCGCCGATGACGATGGTGTTGCCGTCCCTCTTGATCCCCTTGAGCTCGGCGATGCGGCCGAGGTCGACGAGATCGGACGGCTTGGCGAGCCGCTGCTTCAGGGTCGGGATCAGCGTCATGCCGCCGGCCACGAGCTTGCCTTCCTCGGCACTCTGGATCGTCTTCACCGCGTCGGCGACGCTGGCGGGGCGGTGGTAATTGAAGTTGTACATGGCTTTTGTCTCTCCCTATCTCGATTGCCCGCTCAGGCGGCCCGCCGCGGGCTCTGACCTTGGATCGCACGCCAGACGCGCTCGGGCGTCGCCGGCATCGCGAGGTCGGTGATGCCGAGCGGTCCCAGCGCATTGATGACCGCATTCATCACCGCCGCCGGCGCGCCGATGGCGCCGGCCTCGCCGCAGCCTTTGACGCCCAGCGGATTGTGAGTGCAGAGCGTCGTGTGGGTCGCGACCTGGAAGGACGGCATGTTGTCCGCCCGCGGCATGCAGTAGTCCATGTAGGAGCCGGTCAGGAGCTGGCCGCTGGCGCCGTCATAGACGGCGTTCTCGTAGAGCGCCTGGCCGATGCCCTGGCCGAGCCCGCCATGGACCTGGCCCTCGACGATGAGCGGATTGATGATCCGCCCGAAATCGTCCGCCGCCGTGAAGTTCACGACCTCGACGATGCCGGTGTCGCGGTCCACCTCCACCTCGGCGATGTGCGCGCCGGAGGGGAAGGTGAAGTTCTTGGGATCGTAGAACGCCGTCTCGTCGAGGCCCGGCTCCACGGTCTCGATCGGATAGTTGTGCGGCACATAGGCGGCAAAGGCGATCTCGCCGAAGGCCTTCGAGCGGTCGGTGCCGGCGACGGTGTACTTGCCGTCCTTGAACTCGATGTCCGCCTCCGAGGCCTCCAGCAGATGGGCGGCGATCTTCTTGCCCTTGTTGACGACCTTCTCGATCGCCTTCACCAGGGCCGAGCCGCCCACCGCCAGCGAGCGCGAGCCATAGGTCCCCATGCCGAAGGGGATCTTGCTGGTGTCGCCGTGCACGACCTCGACCGACG
>Ga0335078_10013315_pt1 | contig 12190 bp, 13 predicted proteins | sample Lox_Sample_32_FD_206711 | JGI IMG/M metagenome (GOLD analysis project Ga0335078, IMG submission 206711) | Soil microbial communities from Loxahatchee National Wildlife Refuge, Florida, United States - Lox_Sample_3.2 | ecosystem: Environmental > Terrestrial > Soil > Wetlands | place: USA... | reverse complement strand
GCCGGAGAGCGCGCCATCATCCCCGGCGTGCGCGCCGTCGAGGCCGAGGACCCGACCCGCCGCCTGGCCGGCTTCGAGCACCGCTTCAAGGGCCAAGACCGCCTGAAGGAGAAGGTGGCGGACCTGCTTGAACCGCCATCGAAGCTGACCGCCTCCGATGCGCTGCACGCCATTGGTGACGTGGTGCGCTTCACGTACGTGTATCCGGAGACCAATTACACCCGAGGCGTACTTGATGACGTGGACCGGCTGAAGGCTCGCGGGTTCGAACTGGACAAGCTGAAGAACACCTGGACGAACGACCAGTACAAGGGGATCAACACCCAATGGGTCGATCTCGAGTCTGGAGTACGCTTCGAAGTGCAGTTCCATACGAAGGCCAGTCTCGAAGCCAAGGAACTCACGCACACGGCGTATGAATGTATCCGCAGCATCACAGAGCCGAGTCCGGAAACCGATCGAGAGGCCGCGGAACTCGAAGAGTTCCAGGGCAAGGTCAACGCCAAGATCCCAATTCCGCCGGATGTGAGCGTCATTCAGGATTACCGACGGGAGTAGCGCGATGGCTGACGCGATTACGTACTACGCGATCGTCAACGACTTCAGCAGTCGGGAGGACCCTTTCGGCGTGATCCGCCGGGTGAAGCACGACGGTGGCCAGCGAGATGAGATATTCTCGCGCGACCTGACCTGGAAGCTCACCTCGCTGCTTTACTCAGCTGAGCGCGGTGACCTCACCAACGACATGATCCCGATCTCCGCGGAAGAGGCGGACCGGATCGTGGACCGCATCCGGCGGCTGGCCGAGTCCGGCGCGTAGCGGAATCCAGAAGGCCGCGGTAACCTGCCGCCGCGCACGCCCTGGCCGGCGCGAAGGTGTTCACGCCGCGCCACAGCTTCACCTCGATCCGCACGCTGGCCGACCCGGAGCACGGATCAAGCCCGAGCGCGACCGCAGGTACCTCCTTTACGCTCTAGCCTTTCCCTGAACGTGAGCCGGGAGCGTTAGCATGGGGCGCGTGCTTTCGACACTTATCCGCCCCGTGTGGCAGTCTGTGTGGCACCCGGCGACGCGCGCGCTGCGCGGCTGGGCGCTCGCGTCGGTGATCTCCAACGCGGTGATCATCTCGACCGGCGCCGCGGTGCGCCTGTCCTCCTCTGGACTTGGCTGTCCCGACTGGCCGACGTGCACGAAGGCCAGCGCCGTCGCCGCCCACTCGGTCGGCCAGACGACGCTGAACACGTGGATCGAGTTCGGCAACCGGCTGCTGAACTTCCCGCTCGAGGTGATCGCCGGCCTGACGTTCATCGCCTTCCTGCGGTACTACCAGGCCAGCGGCAGGACACGGAAGGACCTGCTCTGGCTGTCGGCGGTGCCGCCGCTCGGGGTCATCGCCCAGGCCGTGGTCGGCGGGCTCGTCGTGCTGACCAAGCTGAACCCGGCGATGGTGGCGATGCACTTCCTGTTGTCCGCCGCGATCCTGCTGACCAGCACGGTGGTGCTGCACGCCCGCGCGACAACGCTCGACGAGGCGGCCGCCGGCGCGCCCTTGCCCCGGCCGGCCCGCACCGACCTGCGGGTACTTGCCGGGCTGCTGACCGCGGTCACCGCCGTCATGCTCGCCGCGGGCACCGTGGTGACCGGGACGGGGCCGCTCGCCGGCACCATCATCGACTCGCACGGTCACCGCACCACCGTGCCGCGGTTCCATTTCACGCTGCAGGACGTCACCCAGCTGCACGCGGACATCGGCTGGTTCATCGGCGCGCTCGCCGTGGCCGTGGTGATCGGGCTGCGGTTCGCCGGCGGGTCGCCGCGGACGGTGCGGCTCGGCTGGATCGTGCTCGGCGGGCTTGCCCTGCAGGGCGTGATCGGCTACGTCCAGTACTTCAACCACCTGCCGGCCGGCCTCGTCTGGGTGCACGTCTCCTCGTCGGTGGTCGTCTGGATCTTCGTGCTGCGGCTCTTCCTGTCCACCGGGACCGGCCTGCCGCGTTCCGCGGGCTCGGCGGCAGGCGGTCAGGGTGCGGTAGGACACGGGCACGGCGGAGAGGACCGCGACGGCGCGCACAATCCCGGCAATTCTCCGGCCGCGCCTCCCCCAGTTAAAACCACAATCTCATAGCATTACGCCCATGACGCACGGTCGGCACTCCGTGTCGCTGATCTCGCCCCTTGCCGCCGCCGGGCGCGCGGACGAGGTGGTGCAGCGGGTGAGCCAGGCAATCCAGCTCGGCCTCTTCGTCGACGGGGAGCAGCTGCCGCCCGAGACCGAGTTCGCCGCGCAGCTCGGCGTGTCCGCCATGACGCTGCGGGAAGCCCTCGCCACGCTGCGCCAGCAGGGCCTGGTGGAAACCCGGCGCGGCCGGACCGGCGGCACGTTCGTGCGGCGCCCTGCGGCACCCTCGGTCGCGGTGCTGCGCGAGCGGCTGCGCGGCATGACGACAAGCACGCTGCGGGACCTGATCGACGAGCAGTTCGCGGTGTCCGGCGCCGCGGCCAAGCTCGCCGCGGCACGGGCGTCGGGTGCCAGCGTGCGGCGGCTGCATACGCTGGTCCACCAGCTGACGGCGGCGGCCTCGCTCGGGTCACGGATCAGGGCCGACAGCCGCTTCCACATCGAGGTGGCGATCGCCTCGCAGTCCGAACGGCTCACCCGGCTCGAGGTGGAACTGCAGACGCAGCTCGGCGAGCTGCTGTGGCTGCCGCCAGAGACCGCCGGGATGATGCCCGTGTCTGGTCCGCCCGTGTTCAGCGGGCCCGTGTTCAGCGGGCTGGCCGCCGGGCTGCTCAACCCGGCCGCGGCGGCCGCCGAGCACGCGGCGATCGCGGAGGCCATCGCCGCTGAGGACGGCGACCGGGCACGGCTGCTCGCGGAACGGCACGTGGAACGGACACTGCAGCGGCTGACCGCGATGCGGCTCGCCCTGCCGCAGGCCGCGGGCGGAGAGGAACGAGGGCGTGGCTGACCTTGAGGCAGCGGGCTCGCGGGTCCGCGCGGCGCTCGAGGACATGTTCGGTGCCGTCGCGGAGATCGGGGGCGCCTTCGCGGCGCAGCGGCGCGGCTGCCTCGCCGCGGGCGCGGTACTCACCCCCGAGCGGCTCTCCGGCATGCGCGAGGTTATCTGGCGCCAACTCGGCCTGCTGCCCGGTGCCGACGGCGCCGGCGTGGTGGCCGCGCCCGGCGTGGTCGCGGGCAAGCAGCGGCACCTGGAGTGGTGGCAGCGGACCCTGGCCGCCGACGGCGGCCAGGACGGGTTCGCACGGATCCGGCTGAACCTGGACCCCGAGTCCGTCGACCTGTACGACTACCTCGACATGGACTGGTTCACCGTCCCGCGCAAGCTGGGTAAGCGCTACGTGTACGGCCCCTACGTCGATTTCTCCGGTGCCGACCGGTACGTGCTCACGCTCACCATCCCCGTCTTCGCCGACGGCGTCCCCGGCGGAGGGGCCGGCGGAGGGGCCGGCGGAGGGGCCGGCGGAGGGGCCGGCGGAGGGGCCGGCGGAGGGGCCGGCGAGCGCGAGTTCCTCGGCATCGCCGGCACGGACATCCGGATGTCCCACCTGGAGCCCGAACTGCTCGCCATGCTGCGCCCCGTTACCGTTCCCGCCGTGCTCGTCACCGGCGAGCGCCGCGTGGTGGTGGCGAACACGCCGCGCTGGATCCCAGGCACCCGGCTCGGCCGGCTGCCCGCGCCCGGCGACGGCACCTTCGCGGCGGTCACCGAGGTCGGCGCGGACAGCGGCTGGCTGCTCGCCGCCGCCGGGTAAACCGCCAGGTAACCGTTCCGCGCCGCGCCGCGGCGTGCAGCGCCGGGATGCCGCGGTGAGGGCGTCTCACGGACTGCCTCAGTTGTTTGGCGTTACCTGACTAATGAGCGGGCCGGGAGGCGTGGCGGAGGGTCCGCCAGCCCCGCCAGCCCCGGCGCACGGGCAGGCCGTACTGCCGGCCCGGATGCGCCGGGCGCGTCAGCCCTCTTGGAGCAGGATGAGGCGCGCCCTGGCCAGCATGCGCTTCTCCGCGGCGGACAGGCCCCGGCTGGCGTCTTGCTCCGCCAGGTCGCGGACTACCTGGACGACCTGGACCAGATCCCCTGACGCCAGCTTCTCCAGGTTCGCCTTGTACCGCCGCGACCAGTTGCTTTCACCGCCACTGAGCACGTTCGCACCACGTCCGATCGCAGAGCTGCCCGGGAGACTCCCTCAGGAACCAGGCCTCGTTCTCAGCATGACAGTCATCGGGCACGCTGTCATGCACGTCGGCAGAGCGGATCACGCCGAACCGGCGCCAATCAGAACCGTGCGTTACCCGGCTCGGGTCAAGTTTCGCCGGGTCGGCGACCTGCTGGCCTGCTCAGCTGGCCGCGGAGCGGCTCAGCCGCCTGGCGTACAGCCGGGCGGCGTTCTCACCCATGATCTTGCCCCGCAGCCGCTCGGGCATCGCGGCCGGGAGCGCCCTGTCCGGTGAGTCGAAGTCCCAGTGCGGGTAGTCGGAGGAGAACATCACCCGGTCCGTCATCCGCGCGAACTCGATCGACTGCACCAGGTGCCTGGGGTTGTCCGGCTCCTCGATCGGCTGGGTGCTCAGCCAGAAGTGCTCGCGGAAGTACTCCGAGGGCAGCCTGCGCAGCCGCGGCGCGTCGTTGCCCGCCATCTGGTAGACGGCGTCCATCGCCCACTGCAGCGGCCCGGACCAGGTGAGGCACGCCTCGACAAGCGCGACCCGCAGATCGGGGAACTCATCGAACACGCCCTCGCAGATCAGGCTCATCGCCAGCCGCTCAACCGGCATGTGCAGCCAGACGTGCTGCTCAAGGTAGTACGACGGTGCCCCGCTGCCGCGGTAGCGGTTCCCCGGCTCGCCGCCCACGTGGCACATCGCGACGAAGTCCGCCGCCTCGCACGCGGCGTAGATCGGCCAGTACTTCCTGTCACCCCACTCACTCTGCGTGTCGCCGCGCACCATCACCTGGACGAAGCGCGGATCGCCCGCGAACCGCTCGATCTCCGCGACGGCGAGGTCGGGCGAGTCGAAGGGCACGTTGAGGCTGCCGCGCAGCCGCGGGTCGCGGCCGAGCCACTCCTGCGCGAGCCAGTCGTTGACCGCGCGGCACAGCGCGGCCTTGTACTCGGCCGGGCCCTCGAGGTTGAACGTGAGCGGGATCAGGATGGCGATACCGGTGTCGTACTCCTCGAGCAGCTGGGTACGCAGCAGGCCGAGGTCGCTGCCGGCCGGCCCGCCGCCGGGTGCCGCGGCGTCGGCGCGGAAGCCGCCGTTGCGCCACCGGGGGTAGTCGCGGACGACGCGCGTACCGCCGCCTGACACCTCGTTCGCGTACCGGGTGCGCCACGGCTCGGGCAGCCGGGGGAGGATGTCGCGCGGCAGGAACAGCGGATGCACGTCGGTATCGATCAGCACCGTCCGCGCCCTGGCCCGCTCACGGCCAGCGGCCCGCTGTGCGGCCACCGTCATCGTTGCGCTCCTTCCCTGGCGGGCGAGTCGTCGACCACCACGTAGTCCTGCTCGACCGACACCGGCATCGTCTCCGCGATGTAGGGGCCGGGGACGCGGCCGTCGGCCCGTGGCCCTGTTGCCTGCGCCCCGGATCCCTGTGCCCCGCCGTCCTCTTCTTCCCTCGCGGCGAGCGCACTGCCCGGCAGCACGCTCACCTCGTAGGAAAGCGCCGCCATGTTGCCGCGGCCAGGTCCCATGAACGACTGGCCGGTGGCGAGGTCGTACTCCCAGCCGTGCCAGGGGCAGGCGATCAGCGGCGGGCCTGAGTCCAGGTGCACGTCGCCCGGGCCGCTTGACACCGCCCGCGGCGCGAAGTCACCGAGGCAGAGCGGCCCCCACTGGTGCGGGCACCGGTTGCGTATCGCGTAGAACTGGCCGTCGACGCGGAAGATCCCGATGGACTTGCCGTTCACGTCGATGATCTTCCGGTCACCGTTCGCGAAGTCGGAGACCTTGCCGACGACGACCTTCATCCGCTCCCCGCTCACAGTCCGATACCGCCATATAAGCGCACGTTCCGGCGAAATCCAAGTGCGGGCTACGATGTGCGACCATGAGCCCGATCAAGCCAGGCGCGGTCGACTGCGATGTCCACGTCGAGCCGCCGTCCATGGACGCGCTGCTCGGCTACATCGACCCGTACTGGCACGAGCTGATCCGCGGCGGGCGCCTCGGGGTACGTCACCGCCTCTACCCGGAGAGCGAGCCGATGTCGGCGCGGCAGGAGGCCAGGGCGGCGGGCAGCTTCCCGCCACACAGCTACGCCGAGCTGCGCGCCCAGCTCCTTGAGCCTTACCAGCCCCGCGCCGTGATCCTGACCTGCGTCGTGACCTTCCAGGGCAGCCGTAACCCGTACTTCGAGTCGGCGCTGACCACGGCGGTCAACAACTGGATGCGGGATGAGTTCCTCGAGCGCGACCAGCGGCTGCGCGGCAGCATCGTCGTGCCGAGCTTCCACCCGGAGGCCGCGGCGGCCGAGATCGACCGGCTGGGCACCGACCGCAGGTTCGCGCAGGTGCTGCTGCCGGTGCGGAGCGAGACCCCCTGGGGGAACGTGCGCTACCGGGCGATCCACGAGGCGGCAAGCCGGAACCGGCTGCCGATCACCCTGCACGCCTGGGGCCCGTGGGGAATGGCGCCGACCGCGACGGGGACGGCCGCGACGTACTACGAGGACTACCTCTACAACTCCCAGGTCATCGCGCCGAACCAGGTCCTGTCGCTCGTCGCGGAGGGCGTCTTCGACCGGCACCCTGACCTGCGCGTCTGCCTCGCCGAGCTCGGCTTCGCCTGGCTTCCCTCGCTGCTGTGGCGCTTCGACAAGGACTGGAAGGCGCTATGGCGCGAGACCCCGTGGGTGCGCGACAAGCCGTCGGCCTACGTGCGCGAGCACCTGCGGGTGACGACGAGCCCGGCGCTGATCCCCGGCCGGGTGCCCGCGAGCGAGCTCGCGCAGCTCGCGGACATGCTCGATGCCGGGCACATGCTGATGTACTCGAGCGACTATCCCCACGATCACGGCGACGACGCGACGGAGAACCTGCTCGCCGTGCTCAGCGAGGAGGACAGGGAGGCCGTGCTACGGAAGAACGCCGCCGCGTTCTTCGACCTCATCATCACTCATTGACATACAAACTCTAATGTTTGGTACGCGCGCACCAGCTACGGCCTGGCGGTGCTCCGCTACGACGAGATGAGCCGCCTGCTCAAGCACCCCAAGCTGCGCCAGGGCTCGGTCGCCTGGCCCGCGCACAACGGGATCACGCAGGGCCGAGTTCATGTCCGAGTTCGCCGCGCCCTACGCGGCCCGGGTCATCGCGATCATGCTCGGGCTCCCGGAAGACGAGTGGCCGGTCATCGCCAGCGAGTCCGCCGCGGTCGGCGGCGAGTGCGGCTGACGCCGAACTGGTCAGTCCTGCGCTTGCGTCGTGGTCAGGGCGGTGACGAGCGCGGCCAGGGCCTGGTCACCGCGCCCGACCGCCTCGTAGAGCGCGTCTATGTCGGCGTAGCCGAGTCGGCGGGCCGCGCTGAAGGCGGTGCCGTTGTCCTCCAGGTCACGCAGGTCGACGGAGGCCGCCATGGCCTTGGCCACCGCGGCCCGGCCGAGGACGGCGGCGTCCTCGGCCTTGCGGCGCGCGAAGGCCGCCTTGAGGTGCGCCCTGGCCTGCCCGCTGCGCGCGGCGGCCAGCCAGGAGTCCGGCGGGTCGGCGTAGGGCCCGGTGATCAGGTCGACGACCTGGCCGTGCGCCAGCTGATTCTCCATGGGCTTGCGCATCCCGTTGACCAGGACGCCGACGGCGCTGCCCGCGGTGGCCGACGAGACCGCGTAGGCAAAGTCGACCGCGGTCGAGCCCGCGGGCAGCTTCACCGGGGCGCCGGCCGGGGTGAACACGACGATGCCCGCGCCGCTCAGGTCGGCGCGCAGCCCGTCGAGGAAGTCGCCCGGTGCGGCGAGCGGCTGCCAGGCGAGCAGCCGGTCCAGCCAGTCCAGGTCGGCCCTGCGGGCCAGGTCCGCGCTGACCTTGCCGTCCTTGCCGCCGGCCTCGCGGATCCGCGCCGCCACACCGTAGGTGGCCACCGCGTCCATCGCGGGCGTCCTGATCAGCACGCCCACCTGCTCGGAGCCGACCAGGACGGCCGTGTGCAGGGAGCGGTACATGTTGTACTTGGGCATGCTGATGTAGTCGCGGAAGCGCTCGTCGACCGGCGGCCAGCGGCCGTGCAGCACGCCGAGCGCCACGTAGCAGGCGGCCTCGGGGCCGTCCACGACCACCACGACGCGGGCCGTGTCGGTGGGCCGCAGCCCCGCCGCTGCCGCGTCGCCGCCGCCCGTGCCTGCCAACCTGCCCGCGGGCCCGACCGCGGGCCCGACCGCGCCGGAGATCCAGCCGCCCGCCCCGCCTGGCAGGGACAGGTGGATGGAGTAGAGGTGCCGCGACCTGGCCTCTACCTTGGCCCGCAGCCCGGCCGCGGCGAGCTCGGCGCGCATGCCGGTGACCAGCCCGCCGAGCGCCGACCTGCGGCCGGGCTCGGTCTGCCTGACCAGGCCGAGCACCCGCTCGTGTGCCTCGGGAGCGAGGGTGGCGAACGCCAGGTCCTCCATCTCGCGCTGGTACTCGTAGAGCCCGAGGCGCTGGGCGAACGGCACGAGCAGCTCCATGGACGCGCGGGCGATCCGCTCGCGCTTCTCCCGCTTGGCGTGATGGCCGAGCGTGCGCAGGTTGTGCACCCTGTCGGCGAGCTTGATGACGAGGACGCGCAGGTCGATCGAGGCGGCGAGGATCATCTTGCGGAACGTCTCCGCCTCGGCATGGTCGCCCCACCTCGACCCGTCAAGCTTGGTGACCCCGTCGACGAGGACCGCTACCTCCGCGCCGAACTCCGCCTTCACCTCGCCGATCGTCAGGCCGGTGTCCTCCACCGTGTCATGCAGCAGCGCGGCCACCAGCGTGGTGGTGTCCATCCCGATGTCCGCGAGCAGGATCGCCACCGCGAGCGGGTGGGTGATGTAGGGCGCGCCAGACTTACGGACCTGGCCTTCGTGCCAGCGGGCGGCGACGCCGTAGGCATGCCGCAGCAGCCCCGCGTCGGCACCGGGGAAGATCCTGCGATGGGCGGCGACGAGCGGCCGCACCGCGTCCGCCGTGTCGGTCTCGGACGCTGTGCCGGCCGCGAGCGCGGCGACTCGCCGGGCTACAGCCACCCTGTACGTCCAATCGTCGCGATCAGTTGTCACCGTCTGCAACAGACAGTAGCCGCTCGCCGCCCGGAGCGCAGGCAGGTTGCGTGACGCCAGTGGTGAATCGTGACTATCTAAGCCTGGCGTGACGGAATTAGCACACCGAACTTCGCCCCGCAACCCCGCACGGCTGCGGGACTGCCGCCCTTGCCGATCGGCTAAGTTCGGGCGCATGGGACTTTTTGACTTCCTCGGCGCCCAGAACGCCTACGACGACGTCTACGGCGGCAGGCGGCCGCGCCATGAGGTCAGCCACGAGCTCCTCGCGGGCGCGGCGGGGTTCGAGGCCATGCGCATGTACGAGCACCACAGGGAGCGCGAGGGCATCGTCGAGCACCACGAGCTCGGCAAGGAACTACTCGCCGGGTTCGCGGCGGCGGAGATCGACAAGCACTTCGAGCAGGGCCGCTTCGGTCACCTCGACCGGCACGAGGCCAGGCGGCTGGCCCGCGACCAGGCCGACTTCCTGTGGCGGCAGCGGTACGGCCGCTGACCGGCGCGCGCTAGGACATCGCCAGAACGGACGCGTGCCGCCGCCCGTCCCGCGTCATGCGCCCGGTGCCGCCCCTAGGCGACGTCGCCGCCGTCCGCGGCCGCCACGGTGCGGACGGTCGCGGTCAGCTGCTCCGGCGTGGCCCTGACCGAGCCAAGCGGCAGCAGCGGGTACCGTCCGACGGCGGCGCCTAGCAGGCCGCCCGCCAGCGTGTCGCCGAACTCCCTGATGAACGCCAGCTGCCCGGGCGGGCTGCAGCCGAAGTTCGCCGCCTCGACAAGCGCGTCGGCCGCGCTCCAGCCCATCACCGCCATCCGGTAGCAGGCGATGACCACCCCGGTGCGGCCCTTGCCCGCCTCGCAGTGCACGTAGGTCGGCTCCGCGCCGGGTACCGACAGCAGGTCGAGGATCTCGGCCAGCTGCTCGATGGTCGGCGACTCCATGTCGGTGACCGGGAAATGGCGGGTAGTTAGCACCCCGCCGAGCCCCGCCGCGACGATCGCCGGCGCGTCGCCGCCGTCCACCTCGGCGCACAAGTTGATCGTGGCACGGTGCCCGCTGGCGGCAAGAAGGGCCAGCTTCGCGGCGTCCGGCCGCTGACCGCGGGACACCTCGGGCGACACCCGGTAGGTGTACGGCGTCACCGGGTAGCGCGACAGGAAGCGCAGCAGCGGCGCCTGTTCGAGCGTGCCGAAGGCGTCGAGCGCGGCGCTCTCGCAGTCGTCCTCGACGCGCCGCCGCAGGCTGAGGCCCGGCTGCGTTCCCGCGATCTCCGCCGCCTGGTCCCGCACCTCGTCGGGCAGGTCCTCAAGCGCGTGCGCGAAGCGCCTCGTGTCGATGTCCACCGCCGCTGCCCTCCGTCCCGCCCCGGGCCTTCGCCGTTCCCTCAGCTTAGAAGCGAAAGCCCGCGCACGCAGCAACGCCGGGCGGGCAAGCCGGGATTAACCCGGCGAACCCGCGAACTCCCGACAGCACGTCGGCCGAGGCGACCGCGCAGAAGTTGCAGACGTACCCGGGCGGCATGTCGAACGGGGTGAACTCATTCGGCACGACCGCCGACAGCTGGTGCTTGTCGAGGTCGAATTCCTCGATGGGACGCAGCGCCGGCCCGTCGATGAAGTAGAGCGAGTACCCGAGCCCGGCGATCTCCGCAAAGACGTCGGCGATGGGGTGGTCCAGATGCCGCTGCTCGATCTCGATCAGCATGGGCGGCAGGTACTTGCGCAGCACCGCGGCCGCACCGCGGAGCACGGAAACCTCGTGCCCTTCGACGTCGACCTTGATGAAGTCGATGCGCGTCTCCCCGAGCTCGTCGTCCAGTCGCACCGTCGGGACCGAGACCCGCTCGACGCGGACGCCGTCCTGCCCGTCGAAGCCGTGGGCGATGCTCGACTGAGCGGTCACGTGCCGCCCGCCGAAGACCGGGACCTGCATGTCCGCGCTGCCCGGCTCGTCCGACACGGCCGCCGCACGGAACCTGACCTGGGGCCGGGCCTTGGCCAGCTTCTCGAGCGCCGGCCTGTTGGCCGGGTGCGGCTCGAAGCTGAACAGCGTGCCGCCCTTACCCACCCGCCGGGACAGGTGATAGCTGAACAGGCCCCAGCTCGCGCCGACGTCCACGGTGACCGCGCCGCTGCCGGCAAAACGGTCGGTGAGCACCGCGGCGAGTTCCCCGCGCTTGACTTGTCGGTTCCACACAAACTCGACCGCCGCCTGCATGGCTTCCGGCCCAAAATACCGAGCGACGTTGCGCGGTGTGGCCCACGTCGCGGCCGAATTCACTAGGGCGCTCTTGACAGCGGAAATGCTAACGGGCATGGCGTGCTCAGGGTCCTTTCGCGCGCTGGCTGGAGCCCGAGCCTAGACCTCCACGGAACCATTTCGCGGTAGTTTGCACCTTTTCTCGGTTAAATCTCAGCAACGCCGTCAATGTACGCAATGTATTAGTTTGTCGACGTTATGTAACCATTGACATGGTCCTGCTACCCGCCCCGCTTCCGGCCCCCGGCTCCGGGTATGCCGAACGGCGGCGCCGGAGCTTCCCGCCGCACAACGTCTCCCGGCCGCCGGCCCGTGTCAAGGCGGCCCGAGCAGTCGCACTTCGTTACCTCCCGCGCCGGTACCAGTCGCCAGCTGCCACGTGCGCCCGCGCAGGGCTGCCGCCGTGCTGCCGCCGCGCGCGAGGCGGGCGCGAGGCGGGCGGCCTGAGATCCTCGCGTTCCCGTCCGGCAACAGCAGTCACGGGAACCTCTCACGGCAGCGCGACCTTCCCCGGGAATGAGCTGCCTTTGCATAGCCGGCGACCGCGCGCGAGCAGCTTTACATAGCCGGTGGTCGGACATTTACCGCAAACCGGACATGATTATGACCGCCCGCTATGCAAAGAGCGTTTTCCGTGGTCACCGGCTATGCAAAGCCGGATCATCCCGGGGAAGGTCG
>Ga0335078_10013314_pt1 | contig 12190 bp, 12 predicted proteins | sample Lox_Sample_32_FD_206711 | JGI IMG/M metagenome (GOLD analysis project Ga0335078, IMG submission 206711) | Soil microbial communities from Loxahatchee National Wildlife Refuge, Florida, United States - Lox_Sample_3.2 | ecosystem: Environmental > Terrestrial > Soil > Wetlands | place: USA... | reverse complement strand
TCCGGTAAACAGAATGAAGGTGATTGTGCGCTTGGGGTGCCAGCCGAGCGATTTCAAAACGCGCGCGGCTTCAAGGACGGACATCGCGCCGGTGCCGTTATCGAGCGCGCCCTGGCCGAGATCCCATGAATCGAGGTGACCGCCGATGATGACGCGCTCATCGGGAAATTGGCTGCCCTTAATTTCCCCGACGGTAATGGACGCGTCCGAAGGCCCCGCGCTGAGTTGGCCCGTCAAATCAACTTTCATCGTGACGGCTCCTGCCTGCGCGAGGCGATAGAGAAGACTGTATTCTTCGTGTGTCATGAACGCGGTCGGATAGGGCGAACCGTTGTAGCCGCCACCCGCACCACCCATGTTGAAAAGATTCCAAGGCTTGCCGCTATCGCGCAGCACAACGGCGACGCCCGCTTCGACGAGCGGATTGGTCTGAGGAGCTCCGCCGGGTCCGCGACCGCCGGCTCCGCCCCGACCACCGGCGTTCGCGCCACGCGCCGCCGGTACGCCACGCTGAGGAGGAATCACAGCGTCATACGCGTTATCCGGCGGCGGCTCCGGATCCAGAATCACGTTCGATGGCCGGCCCAGCAGAACAATCGCGCCCTTCAACTTGCCGCCCATTGCAGCGATCGCTTCGGCTGATTGCGATTCCATTACGACAACCGGGCCGGTGACCGGGCCGTTCGTAGCCTTGCTCCAACCAAGCGAGCGAACTTCCACGCGCCGCTGAATGGGACTGGTGATTTCCGCTGTGTCGGCGCCGCGCGTCCAGGCATGGTTGACCTGCGTCGTCTCCAAATGCGCGTCAATGCCGTAATCCTGGAAACGCTTCAGCGTCCACGCGCTTGCGGCCTGCATTTGCGGCGAACCGGTCAGGCGCGGACCGATTTGCGTCGTCAAGTATTCGAGATTCTTCATCAGCTCGGAATGGTCGTGATTTTCGGCCTGAATTTTTTGGTCAGCGACTTCCATCGCCGTGCGATAAGCGGCTTCATCCGCCGATTCACCACCGCGGCCCTGCGCTTTCGCACGAATGGCGATGCTCGCGATCGCAAACACCAGCACGGCGAACGCGGAAAGCGAGAGCGTGGCGATGCGATAACAACGGAAATTCGAATCGGGCTGCGTGCATTGAAACTTTTCCATTGGACTCGTCTCCTTTGCGTGCTGTGGATAAAATCTGCGACGACGCGCCGCTGATTATACCCATCGATTTAAGGAAGTGCGAGGAATCAAGTGGGAAGACGAAAGCAGGGGGAAGGCTGATTTGACAGCCTTCTCCCTGCTTTTCCGGGAAACCAATTACGGTTTGAGTGGAGGCGGAATCTTTGACGGCGCCGCCGGCGTGTTTGTGGCGTCAGCGGCTGGGGGTGGAACCACCGCTGCACTGCCATGGAAACCGCCGTTGCCGAAGAACCGCATCGCCGTCGCAGCGAGGCCGTCGAGCGCGCCGTTGCCGTTCGAACCGGCAACGAGCACTTCAGGCACGAACTTCGCCTTGCCTTCCGCGAGCGCGGTGACGACGTTGACGACGGCTGTTGCGCCGGAGCCGAGCGCTTCGACCTGCGCGCGATAACCTCGAGCTCGCGCAAGACCGACGGCCTCAACCTCCGCGCCCTTGGCCGTACCGGTTTGACGGATGTATTCCGCCTCACCGGCCGCTTCCGCTGTGCGCGCGTCGGCATTATTTTTCTTGATGCTGACGCCAACCTTGGAACGCGCCAGATCGCCCTGCATATCCGCGGTGCCCTTGGCCTGCTCCATCTCGATGCGTTCGTCTTGCGCTGATTTCTGCTTCTTGAACGTTTCGATTTCCTGATTCGCGATTTCGCGATGCGTCAGAACCGTCACCAGGTCCTCCGGCAGAATGACGTCCTGAATGTAGACGCCCTTGGTTTCGACCTGATATTGATCGAGCTGCTCGCGAATGTGCGCGAACGCGTCTTCCTGCACTTGCCGGCGCGTTTCGATGAAGCGAATCGCCGGCATGCTCTGCAAGCTATCGCGGAAATGATTGCCGACGGCCGCCTGCAGAACTTCGTTCACGAGGTTTTTCATGGTGCCGACCATGGAGATCACGCGCGGCGCCTTTGTATCCGGCACGTGGATCTGCACCTGCAAATCAATCTTGAAGACGAAACCTTCCTTGCTCTTCGCGACGATTTGCTGCAATTGCGCGTCAAGCTGGTGGGCCTCAGAAACCGCGTCCGCCCAATTCAAATTGAGAATCGCGGTCGGCACGATTTCCGCTTCGTAACAGCGCGGGTTCAGCGGATACTTCCCGGTGCGCAACGGCTCCTGCCACACGCCGCGATGACCCGGCCGCACCAGTGAACCAAATTTGAAGTCCGAGCCGGACGTATCCTGCGTCGCGAGGCCGACGTAAGCCTTGATCACCGCGACTTGTCCCTGCTTGACGACGAGCATGGGGACCAGCTGCACGCCGACCAGGAATGGATTCAGCGCGTAGGCGCCGTAGAGCAGCGGATCGTGCTGCAAACCGATATGGCCGCCGTGATCGAGGAATGCCTGAAAATCCTGATAATTGTTATGGAGATTGTTCTTGCTGCCGAGCAGCGCTTCGATGATGTGCGCGTCGGTCGAATCTCCCTTCTCAAGTTCGAACACATCAGCGTATCCGCCGAGTCGTGTGGCGATGTCGCCGGAGGGCAAGGGGTCACCCTCGTACGTCGTAACAATGCCGACCATATCCACAAGCAGGGAATCCTGCGCTTGCGGGCGCGGTTCGATGCGCACCAGTTCCAGTTGATCCGGCCGCAGACCGAGGGCGGCGGGCGTCAGGTCCCCTCCGCGCCCCATCTTGGCGCGGAGTTCCGGCGAAACCGGAACGCCGTAGACGCGCGTCTTTGTGATAACGAGAAAACCAACCGGATGCATGGGCACAAGTGAGCCCGGCGGCAGAACCGGGCGCTGCGCGCCCTTTTGACCGCCGGCGGCAACGAAACCGCGCATGTCACTGAAATTCGCAAATTCCGGGCGATAAACAGCGGACTTAGCGCCAATGGGAAGCGGCCCGCCGACTTGCGAAATTACAACTCCGATTTCACCGGCCGGAACCTGCACCCAGGGATATTTGTCCACACTGTAAACAAGCCACGTCTTCCAGCGAAGACCTGCCATCATTAAATCTGCCTGATAACCAGCCTCGCCATCGAACGCCACAGGACTATCTTTTGTGAGCTTCTTCAAGCCGAAGCGCTTTGTGACAAGCCCGACTTCCGTCGGGCCGATTCTGTGCAGCGAGAGCACAACAAAAGCGATCACTGCACAAATTGCGAGGTCGATATACGGGTTCTGAAACATTGGGCTGAGTTGCGACATATGTGCCTCCCGGCCGAATCCATTCTTCCGGATTGTGTAGGCCGTTGGTCGCCGCCGCTGCGATTTCAGGTACGCGGAGATGATCCTTCGAGGCAACGAAAGTGTCAAATGGATGACTAGTACTGAATCGGCAAAAGCTGGAGAATCAGCGCGATGCCAAAAGGATGCAAGAAAAATGACGCTTTTTTCCTTAGGAACTCTTTATCTTGACCATCATAGGTTCGTCGCCTACAATGACGGTTTCATTCAGGGCCCCGATTTTCATGAATGTGTGCCGGTCACAAGGCGAATTTTGCGCAGCCCAGCAGAGAATGCTGGGCTGCGGTGTTTTAGGCCGGCAAAAGTGCGGGCCGAAAGGAAGTTAACTTGGTGATACGTGACGGCGGATTTCCAGAAGGCTTGACGTTCGACGACGTGCTGCTCGTGCCCGGCAAATCTTCGGTGTTACCGGCCGAGGTGGACACGCGCACGCGATTCACTCGAAAAATCGTGCTGAATATTCCGCTGGTTTCGGCGGCGATGGACACGGTGACTGAATCGCGGCTGGCGATTGCCATTGCGCGGCAGGGCGGGCTGGGAATCATTCACCGAAACATGACGATCGAACGGCAGGCCGAGGAAGTGGATCGCGTGAAACGGTCCGAAAGCGGGATGATCGTGGACCCGGTGACGATTCCGCCGGATTTGAGCGTGCGGCAAGCGACCGAAATCATGGCGAAATATCGGATTTCCGGATTGCCCGTCACGCGCGGAACCAAGCTGGTTGGAATTCTGACGAATCGCGATCTCCGATTCGAAAAGAACCTGGATCAGCCCGTCGGCAATGTGATGACGAAGGAAAAACTCGTAACCGTTCCGGTGGGCACGACGCTGGAAGAAGCCGAACGGATTCTGCAGCAGCACCGGATCGAAAAATTGTTGGTGGTGGATAAGGATTTCAACCTAAAAGGATTGATCACCGTCAAAGACATTCAGAAAAAAATGGAATTTCCCAACGCCACCAAGGACGAGCATGGACGGCTGCGCGTGGGCGCGGCCATCGGAGCCACGCGCGATTTCCTGGAGCGAGCGCAGGAAATGGCTCGCACCAGCGTGGACGTGTTGGCGATTGATACTGCGCATGGGCATTCCACCCGCGTGATGGAAGCAATCACCACGGTGAAGAAAAAGCTGCCGGAAATGGAGCTCGTCGCCGGAAACGTCGGCACATTTGACGGCGCGAAGGATTTGGTTGCGCTGGGAATCGACGGCGTAAAAGTCGGAATTGGACCGGGATCCATTTGCACGACGCGAATCGTGACGGGAGCCGGAGTGCCGCAAATTACGGCGATTCTGGAAGCTGCGCGCGCCACGCAAGGTTCCGGCGTGCCGGTGATCGCCGACGGCGGAATCAAATATTCCGGCGACATCACAAAAGCGATCGCGGCGGGCGCGTCAGTGGTGATGATGGGCGGACTTTTCGCGGGAACCGAGGAATCGCCGGGAGAAACGATTTTGTATCAGGGGCGCACGTTCAAGTCCTATCGCGGAATGGGCTCGATTGCCGCGACAATCGCAGCGATGGAAACCGGCACGGCCGATCGCTATGCGCAGGAGTCGACGGAGCGCGGAAAGACGGTGCCGGAAGGCGTCGAGGGCAGGGTGCCGTATAAAGGCGCGCTGGGAGCGCTGGTGGAGCAACTCGTGGGTGGACTGAAGAGCGGCATGGGATACTGCGGCGTCGCGAATATCGCCGAGCTGCAAGAGAAGGCGCAGTTCCTACGCATCAGCACCGCAGGTCTGCGCGAGAGCCATGTGCATGATGTGGTGATCACGCGTGAGGCGCCGAACTATCGTGTCGAGTAGGCGCGTGCAGGATAAGGGCGTGCGCTGACGTGCACTGGGTGCGCTATTGGTGGCCGGCACTGCTGTGGGCGGCCGTAATTTCGATCGCTTCGATGCGTTGGTTTTCATCGGAGCATACAGGCCACACGATCTTCCCCATCCTGAGCTGGCTTTTCCCGCATGCGAGCTTTGCGACGCTGGAATTAATTCATCATCTGATTCGAAAAAGCGGACACGTCTTTGAATACGCGATCTTTAGTTTGCTAGTGCTGCGCGGGTTTCGAGCCGGGCGGTCCGGGTGGAGTTGGGGCTGGGCGGCGTACACCATTGTGATTGTGGCCTGCTACGCAGGGCTGGATGAATTCCATCAACTGTTTGTGCCCGGGCGCGGCGCTTCGGTGTGGGATTCGGCGCTGGATACCGCGGCCGGAGCGGCGGCGCTGCTGCTCGCGTGGATGGTGATATCGTGGCGCGAAAGCCGCGGCGCTGACACCCAGCAATACTAGCCAGAAAATTCACGGCCGGAAAACTAAACGCCCGCCGGGCTTGTAACCAGCGGGCGTTTTAATTTTGAAGGCGACCTTTTTATTTTTCCGAAGTTGCTTCCTTCATTTGTTCGGTTTCTTTTGGTTCACCAGCCGGTCCTTCCTGATCGCGCTTGCGTTCCCGCTTGCGGAGTTTGGAGCCCAGCAGCTCGAGAATGGCGAGGCTTGCGCCATCACCCAGGCGAAACCCAGCATGGATGATGCGGGTGTAGCCGCCTGCACGATCCGAAAAGCGGGGCGCGATATCCGCAAACAGTTTTTGCGTAGCCGATGGAGTCATCAAGTAAGCCGCGGCTCGCCGGCGAGACGCCAGCGTATCCCGCTTGCCGAGGGTGATCATGCGCTCGACAAGCGGACGGGCGGCCTTGGCACGAGTGACGGTGGTAGTGATGCGTTCATGCTCGATCACGTTGGTGACCAGGTTGCGCAGCGTGGCCCTGCGATGGGCCGGCTGGCGACCGAGTTTTGCTCCTGAGTTCCGGTGTCGCATTTTTGGTCCTTGAGCCTAGATTCCGGCCGTTTCTTCTGGCGCCGGCGGAGCCGTCTGGCTGGGCAGCGGCGGCCAGATGATGCGGCCGTGCTCATCGAATTTCATGCCGAGAGACAAGCCCATCTTGGTGAGAATTTCCTTAATTTCATTGAGCGACTTGCGCCCAAAATTCTTGGTGCGCAGCATCTCGTTTTCGGTTTTTTGGACAAGCTCGCGAATCGTCTGAATATTGGCATTCTTCAGACAATTGTAGGAGCGGACCGAGAGTTCGAGCTCCTCAACCGAACGGCCCAGGTGCTCCATCCGCGGGTCGCTGTAGGATTCGGAGGTCTCGTCCGAGATTTCGGGCGGCTCTTCGAAATTGATGAAGATGCTCATGTGGTCCTTAACGAGCTTCGCGCCCAAACCAATCGCGTCCTGCGGAGTGATGGCGCCATTGGTCCAAACTTCGAGCGCGAGTTTTTCATAGTCGGTCATCTGGCCGAGACGCGCGGCCTCAACGGAGTAATTCACTTTGCGCACCGGCGAGTGCACCGAATCCACGGGGATATAGCCGATGGCGAGGTCTTCGTCGAAGTTGCGGTCGGCACCGACGTAGCCGCGGCCGTTCTTCACGCGCATTTCCATCTGAAGCTTGCCGCCTTCGTTCACAGTGGCGATGTAAACGTTCTTATCGAGCACGGCGAAGTCGGCGTCTTCTTCGATCATCGCGGAGGTGACGACGCCGGGGTTTTCGACGTTCAGGTAAATCGTCTTGGAGAGGTCCGTGTTCAATTTCAACGGAACCTGCTTCAGGTTCAGGATGATGTCGGTTGCGTCCTCGACAACTCCGGGAATGGAGGAAAATTCGTGCAGGACACCTTCGATTTTCACCGCGGTGATCGCAGCACCTTCAATAGAGCTGAGAAGCGCGCGACGCAATGTATTTCCCACCGTGGTGCCCCAGCCGCGCTCAAAAGGTTGCGCGCTGAATTTTCCGTACTTATCGGTGAGCGACTCGAGATCCGCCGCCAACCGCTTTGGTTTCTGAAAACCTTTCCACATCGTTGCGATCCTTCCTCCCCGCAAGCGGGGCATACAAACTTTTGCCAAACCTTCCGCGAAAAAATCGCGCGGGTTACTTGGAGTAGAGTTCGACGATCAACTGTTCGTTGATGGGCGGCGTTTGCACGTCGTCACGGCGAGGCAGTGAGTTCACCTTCGCCTTGAAGTTCTCCTTATCCACTTCGAGCCAGGGCACAATATTGCGGCTCTGGGCGACGTTACGTGCGTCCAGCACCATGGCGTTATCGTGCATGTCCGCCCGGAGCGCGATTTCTTCGCCGACATTCACGAGATACGAAGGAATATTCACCTTCTTGCCGTTCACGTGAATGTGGCCGTGCAGAACAATCTGGCGAGCCTGCGAGCGAGAGCTGGCCAGGCCGATGCGCCAGACGACGTTATCGAGCCGGCGCTCGAGCATGATGAGCAGGTTTTCGCCGGTCGGGCCCTTGGCTCGCTCAGCTTTCTCGTAGAAATTGCGGAACTGGCGTTCTAGCAAGCCGTAGGTGCGCTTCACCTTCTGTTTTTCACGGAGCTGCAGGCCGTAACCGGCAAGCTTCGGGCGGCGCGACTGGCCATGCTGGCCGGGCACGAAATTCCGCTTTTCGATTTCACATTTTTCCGTAAAACACCGCAGGCCTTTTAAGAAGAGCTTTTGCCCTTCCCGGCGGCACAAGCGGCAAACCGATTCACGATGTCTTGCCAACGCTGCTTCTCCTTTACTTCGCGATTCCCTATCTTGCGATCAGACGCGCCGCCGTTTCGGCGGGCGGCAACCGTTGTGCGGAATCGGCGTTACGTCCTTGATGGAATTGATGTGCATCCCGACGCTCGAGAGCGCGCGGATGGCGGATTCGCGGCCGGAGCCGGGGCCCTTTACGCGAACTTCACAGGATTTCATGCCGTACTGATCGCGCGCGATCGCCGCGGCGGCCGCGGAGGCCTGCTGCGCGGCATACGGCGTACCTTTGCGCGAACCTTTGAAACCAATCGCGCCCGAGGACGACCAGCTGAGCGCGTGTCCGGCCGGATCCGTGATCATGATCATCGTGTTGTTGAACGTGGCGGAAATGCAGACGATGCCGTGTGGCACGACGCGCTTTTCGCGCTTTTTCTTAAACTCCTTCTTGCGCTTCGCCGGCTTTGCCGCCGCTGCTGCTCCGGCCTGTTCCGATCCCTTTGGTTCCTTCGCCACTTTTCACCTCAAGCCGCTTGTGCGGCGAATTTACTTGCGGGCCGCGACTTTCTTTTTCGCGGCAACGGCGCCCTTGCGCGGTCCTTTGCGCGTGCGCGCATTGGTGTGTGTCCGCTGGCCGCGCACCGGCAGATTGCGGCGGTGCCGGATGCCGCGATAGCACTGAATTTCAATCAAGCGGCGGATGTTCATCTGAATCTCCTTGCGGAGATCGCCTTCCACGCGCCCTTCCTGCTCGATGGATTGGCGGATGCGGTTCACTTCTTCTTCCGTCAGATCCTTGATCTTTTTGGTGTCTTCCACATTGGACTTCGCACAAAGCTTCCGCGCGCGGGCGTGGCCGATGCCATAGATCGCGGTCAGGCCGACCCACAGGCGTTTGTTTGGCGGAAGATCCACACCGGCAATGCGTGCCATTCTGTTTTTCTCCTCTTAACCCTGGCGCTGCTTGTGCTTCGGATTCACACAAATCACGCGCACCACACCGCGGCGGTGAATCACCTTGCACTTATCGCAAATTTTCTTGACGGATGCACGAACCTTCATCTGCTTCCCTTTCCAAAAACCTACTTATACCGATACACGATGCGCCCGCGCGTCAGGTCGTAGGGTGAAAGCTCCACAGCGACCTTGTCTCCGGCGAGGATGCGAATGAAATTCTTCCGCATCTTGCCGGAGATATGCGCCAGCACCTGATGCTTGTTTTCCAATTCCACGCGAAACATCGCGTTAGGCAGCGGCTCGATCACTGTGGCCATGACCTCAATGGCATCCTCTTTCGGATTGCCTGGGTCACGGGGCTTTTTTTCACCAACCGGTCCGTGTGCCATACGCTCCTATATATTTGCCGCCAGGACCGCCGCCGTCACCATGATGGCGCCGCGCCCAATTCCTTCGGCTTCGTTAAAATCCACGGGCCATTCGCGGTGATGGCAACCGTATGCTCAAAATGCGCGGAAGGCCTGCCGTCCATTGCCACGGCCGTCCACTGATCAGCCAGAACGCGAACACCGGGGCCGCCCATATTCACCATCGGTTCGAGAGCGAGAACCATGCCCTCCTGCAATCTTGGTCCGTGGCCCGGCTCACCGTAGTTCAAAACGTTCGGCTCTTCGTGCATCCGTGTGCCGATGCCGTGGCCCACGAATTCGCGCACAACCGAAAACCCGTGCCGCTCCACCCACTGCTGCACCGCGGCGCCAATGTCGCTCAGGCGATTGCCAATGCGGGCCTGTTCGATGGCCCGGTCGAGCGATTCGCGCGTTACACGCAGAAGCGTTTCGAGTTCCGGCTTCACGCGGCCGACCGGAATCGTGACGGCGGCGTCACCAAAGTAACCGTCCAATTCGACGCCAAAATCGAGCGAAACAATGTCGCCTTCGCGCAGTTTGCGCGTGGCGGACGGAATTCCGTGCACAACTTCTTCGTTGATCGAAGCGCACACTGACGCCGGATATCCGCGGTAGCCTTTGAATGCAGGCCGAGCTTTGTGCTCGAGTGTGCGTTTTTCGGCGACCTTATCCAATTCAAGCGTCGAAATTCCCGGTTCCACCATCATCCGGAGCTCATTGAGGACTTCCCAGACGATGAGTCCGGCCTCGTGCATCGTTTCCAGCTCGGCGCTCGATTTGCAAACAATCACAGCGTCACCGATTTCCGTTTCCGTCCAATATCTTCATCACGGCCTTGGTCACCGATTCCACTTCCGCGCCCGCATCCAATTCCCACAACTTTCCGTGCGTCCTATAATATTCGACCAGTGGTTCGGTCTGGCGGTCATAGACGGCCAGGCGATCCTTGATGACGGCTTCCGTGTCGTCCTGCCGCTGCATCAACGCGCCGCCGTCGTCGTCGCAAAGCCCCGGCATGCGTGACGGCCGGTCATAAATATGATAGATGCGGCCACAAACGGCGCACATCCTGCGCCCCGTCAATCGGCGCAACAAGCTGCTGCGATCCACAACGAAGTGGATGACAACTGGCTTGCCGTATCCGAGCGTGACAAGCTTTCGATCCATCTGCTCGGCTTGCGGCAAAGTCCTGGGAAAACCATCCAAGACGAATCCGCTCGCGCAGTCGGGACGCATCAGCCGTTCTTCGATCATCCCCAGAACGATTTCGTCCGGTACGAGTTCGCCGCGGGCCATAATCGGCTTCGCGCGGAGCCCGAGTTCCGTACCCTGGCTGACGTGCTCGCGGAACATATCGCCGGTGGACAGATGCGCCACGGCCTGGCGGTGCGCCACTTCCTTGGCTTGCGTGCCCTTACCGGCGCCCGGAGGGCCGAGGAAGATTACGGCGTGCCGCGCGCGAGCGTTGCCCCGTGCTTCATCCATACCGCCGGCCTCGCAGCTTGCCTTTCTTAACGAAACCATCGTAGTTTCGCATGACAAGCTGCGCTTCAATCTGCTGCACGGTGTCCATCGCGACGCCAACGACGATCAGCAGTGAAGTGCCGCCAAAATAAAACGAAAGGCCCAATCCTTCGAGCACGAAGCGCGGGAAGTGGGCGTCAAACCAGCTGCCAAGTCCGCCGGATAAGTGCTGCAAGTGAATTCCGGAAATCAGCCATTCCGGAATCAAGCAGACCAAGGCCAGATAAAGCCCGCCAACGAATGTGAGCCGACGGAGGATCCGGTTGATGTGCTCGGAAGTGTTCCTGCCCGGCCGAATGCCGGGAATGAATCCGCCGAATTTACGCATGTTATCGGCCAGTTCGGTAGGATTGAAAACAATGCCGACATAAAAGAATGCGAAGAGAATAATCAGCAGCACGTACACCAGCGTGTAGAGCGGTTCACCCCAGCTCAATTTCTGCGCAAAGGCGTCAAAGAACTTGTATTTCTTGGCGAAGAACATGTCGATCGTCGCCGGGAACGTGAGCAGCGAGCTGGCAAAAATCGGCGGAATCACACCGCCGGAATTCACGCGCAAGGGCAGGTACGTCATTTGTCCGCCCATAACCTTCCGACCAACCACGCGCTTGGCGTACTGGACGGGGATGCGCCGCTGCCCACCTTCCATGAAAACAATGAATGCCACCACTGCCAGCATCAAGGCAATCAGCGCAAGAATCGCGATGGGCGTGAACGGTCCCCATTCACTGCGCCTGAAGCGATCCCACAAATCATAAATGCCGTTCGGCAGGCCGACAACGATGCCGACGAAGATAATCAAGGACATGCCGTTGCCGATGCCACGATCTGTAATTTGCTCGCCCAGCCACATGATGAACGCCGAACCGGTGGTCAGCGTCAGCACGGTCATCAGCGTGAAACCAATACCGGGGTGGTAGACAAGCGCCTGGCCAGACGTGCCCGGGGATTTCTGCAACGTGGCCGCGATGGTCAGGGACTGAATCAGCGCGAGTCCGATCGTCATATAGCGCGTATACTGCGTGATCTTCTTGCGGCCCAGTTCGCCTTCTTTTTGCAGCTTTTCAAGATATGGCCAAACAACCGTCAACAACTGCAAAATGATGGATGCCGTGATGTACGGCATGATGCCGAGGGCGAAGATGGTCAGGCGGCGGAAACTGCCGCCGCTGAAGAGATCGAAGAGCCCAAGCGCCGATCCCTGATTCTGATCGAAAATCGAAGATAGATAATCGGTATTGATTCCGGGGGTAGGAATGTGCGCGCCGATGCGGTAAATCGCCAGCATCGCGATCATAAAAAGCAAACGCTTCCGCAAATCCGGAATGCGGAAGATGTTCGCCATCGCCTGGAAAAACGAGTTCATGCCAGCTGT
>Ga0335078_10013313_pt1 | contig 12191 bp, 13 predicted proteins | sample Lox_Sample_32_FD_206711 | JGI IMG/M metagenome (GOLD analysis project Ga0335078, IMG submission 206711) | Soil microbial communities from Loxahatchee National Wildlife Refuge, Florida, United States - Lox_Sample_3.2 | ecosystem: Environmental > Terrestrial > Soil > Wetlands | place: USA... | reverse complement strand
GGGGCGGGCGGGGCAGGCTGACCCGGCCCGCCGCCGACGGACTCAGATGCCGGACAGCAGCAGTCCCGCCTGGATCACCGGATGGAGGGTGATCTGCCTGCGGTGCGTCACCTGGCCGCCGGAGGTGAGCGTCACCGACACGGACTCCCCGCCGAACGGCCCGAGCCGCAGGCCGCCGTGCTTGTTCAGGGTGGCGAGCAGGCGCGCGGGGAGGGCCCCGCTGAAGCTGGCGGCGCTGGTCACCTTCAGCCGCAGCACGACGAAGAACGCGGGGGCGCGCTTGTTCTTATGCACCTTCCTTTGCCCCGGCGCAGGCGGCATCGGTCCCGCCGGGCCGAACGTGAACATCAGGGCCGGCTTGGACACCTTCACGTTCGCGCCGCCCGAATAGGTCACCGAATCGATCTTGATTCCGCCTTTTGGCCCGGACACGTACTTCACCTGCACGGTCAGGCTGCCCGCGGCCGACGACGAGGTCACCGTCGACGTGGTGGCGCCGCGCATCGATGTCGATGACTCGGCCGCCGCCGCTCCCTGGACGCCGGCCGCCGCGGTGGTGAGGAGCACCGCCGCCGCGACCCCCGCGACCGACAGCCCGGCGAGCGACGTCCGCAGGCCCACCTTGCGGCGGCCGCGGCCGCCGGCGCGGGCCTCGCGCTGGTCTGCACCTACTTGATCGGACACTGAACCTCCCGGTCATGACTAGCTGGTCAGGCCGGCCGCTGCGGGCCGGTCGACGGCAGGCCGATGTGGCCGCCACAGGCCAGCATCGGGGACCAAGCTCAGATGACCGCGAGGATTGCGTGTGAGTTGGATGTGAGCGCCGGCCCGCGGCTCACTCGCCGTGCCACTGCTAGCGGTTCCACTGGCAGCGGCTCCACTGGTAGTGGTGCCACTGGCCGCCGTGGTGGCCGGAGACGTAGCCGCCGCCCTGGCCGCCTTCGCCGCCGCCGCCGTGGTCGAAGCCGCTCATGCCGCCCGACTGCCAGTGCCTGCGCAGCCGCCGCCGGAACCTGGTCATCGCCACGAATCCCACCAGGCAGGCCACCAGCCAGGCCACGAGGAGCACCTTGACCACCGTGGCGAGCACGAAGCCCGCGCCCGGCAGGGCGATCGCGACGACCAGCGCGACCAGCAACAGCGGCAGGATCCGCGGCCGCCGCCCGACGAGGACTCCGCGGCGGCCCGCCCACGGCGGCCCGGACTGCGGCGGCCCGGACTGCGGCGGCCCGGACTGCGGCGGCACCGGGGCCGACAGCGGAGTCTCGCCAGGCAGGTCGGTCATGACCTGGCGCAGGTCACCGACCGTCTTCGCGCCGAGCGTCGCGGTGATCCGCTCCTCAAGCTCGTCAGAGGTCAGCCTGCCCTGCGCGAAGTGCTCGCGCAGTCGCTCGGCGACCCGCTCGCGGTCGGCGTCAGAAACCCTGATGTTCTCGTTCATGCCGTGCCTGCCTTACCTCTTGGTCCCTGCGTCCGTGCTGCCGGTCCCTGCGTCGTCGGTACCGACGTCCTGCGTGTCGTCTTCATACGCGTCGGCGTCGTCCGTGTCGTCGGCGTCATCTGTGTCGTCGGCATCGTCAGCGTCGTCCCCGTCGGCGAGTATCTGGTACAGCGACCGCCTGGTCCGCTCGAGCAGCCGCTCGGCGGCGCGCACCTGCTCGGGAGTCCCCGCGTGCGCGATCTGCACGATGCCGCCGCCGAGCCGCGCGGCCTCGGCGAACAGGCCGGGCAGCTGCCAGGCCTCCTGCTGCTCGTCCGACTCCCACGCGCCGCGGGCCATGTCCGGGTTCCGCTCCACGTACGCCTGGCCGGCCTCGGTCAGGCTGAACACGCGCTTCCCGCCCGACTCGTCGCCAACGATCAACCCTTCGTCGGCAAGCTGAGACAGGGCCGGGTACACCGCACCCGGGCTCGGCCGCCAGGCGCCGCCGCTGCGTTCCTCGATCTCAGACATGATCTGGTAACCGGTGCACGGACCCTCGCGCAGCAGGGCCAGGATCGCGGCCCGCACGTCACCGCGGCCCGCCTTCCTGGTGCGGCCAGGTCCGGGCGGCCCTGGCGGGCCGGGCGGTCCCGGCGGCCCTGGCCACCAGCCGCCCCACTGGCCCGCGAAGCCGCCGCCCCAGTGCCCGGGGCCCTTGCCGCCGAAGCCGCGGTCCCACGGCCCGCCCCGGCCGCCGCCGTGCCGGCGCTCGCCATGCCGACGCTCGTCGGCCATGGTCTGGCCGCCGCGACCGGCTTGCCCGAGCAGGTCGCGCAGGGTCTGAGCGCCGCGACCGGACTGCCCGAAGAGATCGCGCAGGGTCCGGCCACCGCATTCGCCCTGCCCGAAGAGGTCGCCGAGGAACCCGAACACCTCGGCGAAGTCAGGACAGAAGTCCGACGCGTCCCAGGCCGCTGCTGCCGCCATCTCGCCTCCCGCGCTCCCACGATACGGTCACGATATATCGACAGCCTACGTCGCGTGACTCGAAAGGACAAGTAATAGCTCGATGGATTTCGCGGGCCGGGATGCTGGCGCGGGCCGGGCCACTGGAGCGGGGCAGGTCGCTGGCGCGGCCTATGGCCCGGGGCGGGACGCCGATGGGGCTGGGACACTGATGGGAGCAGGATACTGGCCCCTGGGCCGGCGGCCGGAAGGCAGCGGGCACCGGCCGACGGGTGTGGCCGACGGGCAGCGGGCGGAGGACGAGATGGCGCAGATGCCGGTGCTTGACGTGGTGGCGGTGACGATCGCCGCACCCGATCCCCGCGAGCTTGCGGCGTTCTACGAGCGCATGCTCGGCTGGACCATCGTGGCCAGCGAGCCTGCGAGGCCCGGCTTTCCGCCGCAGGACGGCTGGGCGCAGCTTCGGCCACCCGAGGGGCGCGGCGGACCGACGCTGAACTTCGAGTACGAAGAGCACTACGCGGCACCGACGTGGCCGAGCGCGCCGGGCCAGCAGCACATCACCGCGCACCTGGACATCGCGGTGGCCGACCTCGACGAGTCGGTGGCGTGGGCGCTGGCGACCGGGGCGACGCTGGCCGAGTACCAGCCGCAGGATCTGGTCCGGGTGCTGCTCGACCCGGCGGGACACCCGTTCTGCTTGTTCCTGAGCGCTACCCCGGCCGGATCGTAGGGCGCATGGATCTCGGCTTCGGCGGCGAGGTCGCCGACCTTTACCACATGTACCGCCACGGCTATCCGGCCGAGGCGATCGACCTCATCGCCGGCGCGTTCGGCCTGGACGGCGCCGACCTGGTGGTCGATCTCGGCTGCGGTACCGGCCAGCTCACGCTGCCGCTGGCCAGGCGGGTGCGCGCCGCGGTGGGTATCGACCCGGAGCCCGACATGCTGCGCCGGGCGAGCGAGGCCGCGCGCGAGGCGGGGATCGGCAACGTCAGCTGGATGCTCGGCGCCGATGCCAGCCTGCCTGGGCTGGTCGGGCTGTTCGGCGCGGGCTCGGCCGGTGCGGTGACGATCGGCCAGGCGCTGCATTGGATGCGGCCCGACGAGCTGTTCGCGGCGGCCGTTCCGCTGCTGCGCCGTGGCGGCGGCGTCGCTGTCGTGACCAACGGCACGCCGCTCTGGCTGCAGGACAGCAGCTGGTCGCAGGGTCTGCGATCCTTCCTGGAGCGATGGCTGGCTACCAGGCTCACGTTCCACTGCGGCACCGACGGCGCCAGCCAGGAACGGTACGCTCAGGCGCTGGCGCGGGCCGGCTTCGAGGTGACCAGCGCGGGCGTGGACTACGAGGCCGAGCTGAGCCTGGACCAGGTGGTTGGCGGCGTCTACTCGGCGATACCGGTCGACCGGCTGCCGCCGCCTGGTCAGCGGGGCGTGTTCGCCCAGCAGGTCAGGGCCGCTATCGGCCCGCAGGACCGGTTCACCGAGCCGGTCCACGTCGCGATCCTGACCGGTCGCCTCCCGCCTGGACTCCATGATCACGGTAGGTTACCTACTCTATGCGCGAGAAACCCACCGTGATCATGGAGTCCAATCGCCCGGGGCGCTGCGAACGACCTCCACGGGGGCTGCGACGGGCAACCGGCAGCCGCACGCCCTGACCGAGAGGCCCGAGGATCAGGAAGCGATCGGCCGGCCAGGTGGCTGGCCCGCTCGCGGCAAGCGCGGCGCTCGCCCTGTCCGGATTTACCGCGGCGTTCGTGCTCGACGCGGCCAGTTACCTGATCGGTGCGATCGTGGTGCTGCCGCTGACGGCCATGCCTATGGACGATCCCGGCCTGGCTGACCGGGCCGGTCAGGCCGGCCGCCGGACCGACCGGGCCGGTCAGGCCGGCCGCCTGGCCGACCGGGCCGGGGGGCCGGCCGCCGGCCGGGGGTGTCGGCCGCCGGGCCGGGCAGTCCGGGCGGCCAGGATGGCGGCGCGAGCTTGCCGAGGGTGTCGCGGTGCTTGCCCGGCGGCCCGCGCTGCGGGCCGTCTCCGTGCTGGTCGCGGCCGTCAGCCTGACCTCGGGCGGATTCCTGGTTGTCGAGCCGCTGTACGCCCGGCACGTGCTGCATCGGCCGCCGTCACAGTTCATGCTCTTCGAGGCGGCCGCCGGGATCGGCGGGGTGCTGGCCGACCTCGCCATCCCGCGGCCGCGGCAGCGCATCGACCGCCGGGGCGCCCTCGCGGTCAGCGCGGCCTGTTACGGCCTGGCGGCGGCGCTGTTCATCGGCACCAGGTGGGTCGCTGCCGCCTACACGGGCGCGTTCGTCTGGGGCGTCGCCGGCGCGACATTCGGACTGTCGCTGACCACGCTGCAGCGACTCGCACCGGCCCGGGCCCACGGCCGGGTCATGGGCGTGATCGGCACCCTGGATTCTGCGGTCACCACCGCGGGGCTGCCGGTGGCCGGGGCGGCCCTGGCGGTGCTCGGCATCCGCGCGGGGGCGCTGTCACTGGCCGCGGCAACGGTCGCCGCCGGGCTGGCCTGCCTGGCCATCGCTGGCGCGCGCCAGCGGGCCGAACCGGCTACAGCCGTTCAGGAGCGCTGACGCCGAGCAGATAAAGCCCGTTGGCCAGCACAATCCTTGTCGCGGCGGCCAGCCAGAGCCTGGCCAGGCCCAGATCCCCGCGCGGGGTGTCGCCAGGACCGCCACCGCCCGAGCCGCCACCGCCCGAGCCGCCACCGCCCGAACCGCCGTCGCGCCGGCCGGCGTCGCGGGGCAGCACGCGGCACGCGTCGTAGAAGCGGTGGTACGCGCCTGACAGGTCCTCCAGGTACCTGGCCAGCCGATGCGGCTGCCTGAGTTCCGCCGCGGCGGCGACCACGCGCGGGAACTCAGCGAGCGCCTTGAGAAGGTCGTTCTCCCTGTCGTGGGTGAGCAGGCTCGGGTTGTACCCGTCCCCGAGCGTGATCCCGGCCTCGGCGGCCCTTCCCAGCAGGGACGAGATCCTGGCGTGCGCGTACTGCACGTAGAAGACCGGGTTCTCGTTGGTCTGCCTGGTCCACAGGTCGAGGTCCAGGTCGATGGTCGCGTCCAGCGAGTACCTGGCCAGCGCGTAGCGGGCCGCGTCGACACCGATGGCGTCGACGATGTCGCCGATGGTCACGACGGTGCCCGCGCGCTTGGACATCCGCACCGGCTGGCCGTTCCGCAGCAGGTTCACCATCTGCCCGATCAGGATCTCCAGCGTCTGGTCGGGATTATCACCCAGGCAGGCGGCGATCGCCCGCATCCGGCCGACATAGCCGTGATGGTCCGCGCCGAGTATGAGCACCACCTTGCCGAAGCCGCGGCGCCTCTTGTCCAGGTAATACGCGCAGTCGGCAGCGAAGTAGGTGAACTCGCCGTTGCTCCTGACGTAGACGCGGTCCTTGTCGTCGCCGAAGTCGGAGGTGCGGACCCAGGTGGCGCCCTCGGCGTCGTACACGCGTCCGGTCCGTCTGAGCCGCGCCAACGTGGCGCCGAGCTCGCCACGCGCATGCAGGTCCTTCTCGGCGAAAAACACGTCGAAGTGCACGCCGAAGCCGGCCAGCGAGTCCTTGATCTCGTCGAACATCAGCGCGACGCCCTCGGACCTGAACACCCCCCTGGCCTGCGCGGCCGGCCAGCCGAGCGCGTCATGATGCCCGTCGAGCACCGCTCGCGCGATCTCGCGGATGTACTCCCCGGCGTAGCCGTCCGGCGGCGTGGCCTCGCCACGAGCGGCGGCGAGCAGCGAGTCGGTGAACCTCTCGATCTGCGCGCCCGCGTCGTTGAAGTAGTACTCGGTGACCACGTTGGCTCCGTGCGCACGCAGCAGCCTGGCGAGCGCGTCGCCCACGGCGGCCCACCGCACTCCTCCGATGTGGATCGGCCCGGTCGGATTGGCCGACACGAACTCAAGGTTGACCCGCTGGCCGGCCAGCGCGCTGCCGTGCCCGTAGGCCGCGCCCTGCTCGACGACGATGCCAGCGACCTGGCCCGTCGCCGCGGACGCCAGCCTGATGTTCAGGAATCCCCCGCCGGCGCCCTCCACGCTCCGGATCGCCGGGTGGCCGGCGAGCCGGCCGGCGATTGCCCTGGCGAGCTCGTCCGGGGCGACGCCTGCTCTCTTCGCCACCTGCAGCGCCAGGGGCGATGCGTAGTCGCCGTGCTCGGCGTTCCGCGGCCGCTCGACGCTCGCCGTCGCGGGCAGGACCAACGGGTCGATGCCCATCTCGGCCAGCGCGGCCGCAGCGGCGGCAAGCACGGCGTCGGCGAGGCGCTCGGGGGTCACACCGCCGAATGCTAGCGGCTGCACGCCTGGCCGCCGGCGGCGTGCATCGATGGCCGACGCCGCGCCTGATCCCCTTTGGGCGGCGATCTGCGGGATGGGGTTGCGTTCGATAAAAGGCTCGGATCGCCCGGCCGAACCTTTGCCGGACGCCAACAGCCGGTCCGCCCGGCGGCCGATCCCTTTCGGCCCGGGCCAATCTGAGCCGCGCCGGGCGCTCGCCAGCGCGTTAAGCTGAGCTTGAGGCTCGGCCGGATTGACGGCTTGGAGGTCAGGGATGCAGCCGCTGGCGCTGGCCGCGATCGGTATCGGGGTCGTCATGCTGGCCGGAGTATCGGCCGTCCTGTGGCTGACCCGCCGCGATAGCAGACCCCGCGCTGCCGCAAGCCGCTGGCAGCGGCACGGTAGCCTCCCGCTCGCGGCGGCTGGGCTCGGGCTCGGGATCGCACTGGATCCTCCGCCACGCAGAACGTCGTCGTCGGGGTCGCGGCCGCGCTGCTTGCTGCTGCGGCTGTGTGCGCGGTGATCGGTGCCGCTGGTACACGGTCCCGAACTCGCTAGCGACCGCGGCATTCCTTCGCGATAGTCATGTCCGATGTCCCCAGCGGGGCGGGCACGAGGCGGCGACCCTACTCGCAGTGAACAACATGCGGTAGCGGCCGCGCCGGACTAGCGAGCCGCTGCCTCGGCCAGGTGGATGTGCCCGGCGGTGAACCAGTACGGCGGGCTGGCCGGGCTGAGCTCGCTGAAGGGATAGCCGCTTTTCGCTGCCACCCGGCAGGACGTCGGATTGTCCAGATCGTGGACCAGCCAGTCGCCGTCTCGCCAGCCACGATCCTGGCCCGACAGCCAGCGGGAGGCTTCCTCGTCGGTCCGCGGGCCGGTCCAGCGTTGCGGCCCGGGTACGTCGACCTGAGGATGCGACCAGAGTCCCCACGTCGGGTACTCGCCCGCCATGGCTGCGAGCAAGTGCGGCATGTCCGCGGGCAGCCAGGGTCTTACCCGGAGCACTGGCCGGCCTCCGTCGGCAGCGATGTCCAGCGCGACAGGCATGCACCGCACAGTGCGCGAGGGCCGCGGCAATCGCAACCCGTTTTCTTCGCTACGGCATCGCCGGCCCGGACAGGTTAGCCCGCCATCGCGGTAGTTGCGACCGGCCTCTTACTGCAAGTATTTTGCAGCTAACATGGACTTGTCAGCAGTAGCAAGCGCCCGGAAGGTACTCGCGATGACGGTGATGACTGCCCGGCTGGCCAGGATCCGCGACGGCCTGACGCCCGTCGAGTGGACGAAGGTCGCCGGCATGACGGCCACGATCGCCGGGCTGAACGTGGCCGGTTGGGTCATGCTGGCCGCTGCCGTGGGCGGGCATTACCGGATCACCGGCACTCAGCTGTTCGGGTTCGGAACCGGGATCCTTGCCTACACCCTCGGCATGCGGCACGCGTTCGACGCCGACCACATCGCCGCGATCGATAACACCACCCGCAAGCTGGTCAACGACGGCAAGCGCCCGCTGTCGGTCGGGTTCTTCTTCTCCCTCGGCCATTCCACGGTCGTGTTCGCGCTGGCGGTGCTGCTGAACTTCGGCATCCGGGCGCTGGACAACCAGGTCCGCAACAACAACTCCGGGCTGCACAACATCACCAACATCGTCGGCACATCGGTGTCGGGGTTCTTCCTTTATGTCATCGCCGCGCTGAACCTGATCATCTTGTTCGGGATCATCGGAGTGTTCCGCGGGATGCGCTCCGGCCGTTACAGCGACGAGGAACTTGAGGCCCAGCTCGACAAGCGCGGCCTGATGAACCGGTTCCTCGGCCCGCTCGCCCGCCGGGTCGACACGCCATGGAAGATCTACCCGATCGGGGTGCTGTTCGGCCTGGGCTTCGACACCGCCACCGAGGTCGCGCTGCTGGTGCTCGCCGGGACGGCCGTGGTCAGCGGCCTGCCGTTCTACGCGATCCTGTCGCTGCCGATCCTCTTCGCCGCCGGGATGTGCCTGTTCGACACCGCCGACGGCTGCTTCATGAACTTCGCCTACGACTGGGCCTTCGCTCGCCCCGTCCGCAAGGTCTACTACAACCTCACCATCACCGGCCTGTCGGTCTTCGTCGCCTTCTTTATCGGCACCATCGAGCTGCTCGGCCTGCTCAGCCAGGAAGCGGGCCTGGGCGGCGGGTTCTGGAGCTTCATGGCGGGCTTCGACATCAACAAGGCCGGGTTTGTCATCGTCGGCGTCTTCATCATCACCTGGGTCGCCGCCCTGGCCATCTGGCATTTCGGCAAGATCGAGCAGAGATGGGACTCTGCGGCGAGGCTCGAAGCCGCCGATTAGCCTCGCAGCCCGCGCCGGGCCGCGGCCCTGGCCGCACCTCAGCCCGCAGACGCGCCCGCGCCCGGTGCCGTTTCGCCGGGCAGGGCAACAGGCCGCCAGGCAGCTCACGGTCCTGTGCCCGGCCGGGCGCCTGGCCCGGGCGAGAAGATCGACTCGATCGGGAGGCCGAACACCGCGGCCATCTTGAAGGCAAGCGGCAAGCTCGGGTCGTAGCGGCCAGTCTCGACGGCGTTGACGGTCTGGCGGGATACGTCGAGGCGGTCGGCGAGGTCGGCCTGACTCCAGCGCCGGGCGGCGCGAAGCTCGCGTAGCCGGTTGTTCACCGGGTTCGCGCGGACTTGAGCGTCAGTGCGCCTGCCCAGGCTGCCGCTCCGGTCCAGAAGACCCACTCGCCGGCCGCGCCGACGTGAATCCGCGCGCTTTCGAGCAGCAGGAAGACGATCGCCGCGGTCATCGCGGCCAGGAAGCCGACCGCCAGCGACTCGAGCTGCACGCGCTGCTGGTACTCATCAGCCCGCCGGAAGCTCTGCACCCCCGCCAGCATGATCCAGACGATGAAGAACGCCGGGGAAAGCCACCAGATGAGGTTCCAGGCGCTGGCGTGAACGTCCGGGTTGGCCACCGCAAGGCTGATGGCGGTCGCCACGGCCCCGAGTATCCCGGGCAGCATGCCGCGCTGGTTGGCCCGGACCCGGCTTCGGTCACTGACGCTTTGCCGTGAGGGCTCGTCGGATGGTGAGAGCATGCCAGCAAGTGTAAAGATTGTTTGTCCTAATGACAAGTATCCTTTACATCTGGTGATTCCCATTCCGGCTTAGCCCGGGGAACGGCTGGGCGGCGCTGTTGCGCTCGGACAGCCGACCTTGACGGGCAATTTATCAAAGTGATATCACTTTAGTGGATGATCGATGGGCAATGCCGCGGTCCGACAGGAGGCATCCGATGCACTTGCCGAGCGACAACGCGGCCTTCCCGGGAGTTCGGCGCGCGGTCGACGACGGGCCGAACTCGCGCGACGGGGAACCCGCGGTCACGATCACGAACTTGGTCAAGCGGTACGGAAGCTTCACGGCCGTCAACGACGTCTCCCTGGCCGTGCAGGAGGGGGAAATCTTCGGGATCATCGGCCCCAACGGCGCCGGAAAGACGACGACCGTCGAGTGCATCTCGGGCCTTCGCGTTCCGGACTCGGGCTCGATCAGCGTCTACGGACTGTCGCCGCAGCGCGACAGGGACAAGATCAAGGAATTCGTCGGCGTGCAGCTTCAGGAGAGCGCACTGCCGCCTCGCCTGAAGGTGGGCGAGGCCCTTGAGCTCTTCGCCGCCTTCTATCCGAATCCGCTGGATCCGCATGAGGTGCTTGAGTCCCTGGGGATGAAGCACATCGAGCGCCTCGCGTTCAAGAACTTGTCGGGCGGCCAGAAGCAGCGGCTGTCCATAGCGCTCGCGCTGGTCGGGAACCCCAGGATCGCGATCCTGGACGAGCTGACAACCGGGCTCGACCCCGAGGCGCGGCGGGATACCTGGGCCCTCATTGAGCGCATGAGGGAGCGTGGCGTAACCGTGATCCTCGTCACCCACTTCATGGACGAGGCTGAGACCCTCTGCGACCGCATCGCGCTGATCAACCACGGACGCATCCGGGCTCTGGACACTCCGGAGGCAATCGCCGCCGCGGCAGGCGGGAACAGGCTGCGCTTCATCCCGTCCGCACCCGTCGGTGACGAGACCCTGTACGCCATCGACGGCGTGCAAGCGGTCGAGCGGAAGGGCCGCTACGTGACGGTCATCGGCACGGGGGACCTGGCCGCATCCCTGATCCATGCGCTCGCGGCGGCAGGAGTCGAGGTGTCAGAGCTCGAGGCCAGGCGCGGAAGCCTTGACGACGCCTTCATCAGGCTGACCAGGGACACCGCATCGGAGACATCGGAGCCCGAGGAGGTCCAGACATGATGGCGAGCATGAGCGGAGCACGCGGGGTCCATCGCCACCGGTCACGTGCGCAGCTCGCCGCGTTGCTCAAGGTGGAGGCGAAGCTCTCCCTACGAGAGCCCTACGCCCTCGGCGTCGGCGTCGCGCTTCCCGCGGTCCTGCTGGTCGTGTTCGGCTTCATCAGCAAGAACGTACCCGGGAATGTGGCCGGCAGCGGCCTGACGGTGATCGATCTCTACGTGCCGACGCTCATGGTCATCTCGTTCATCGCGATCGCAATCTCCCTTCCCCGCACCATCGTGAGGGACCGGGAGATCGGCTGGCTCAGGCGCATCTCCACCACGCCGGTACACCCGGCACGGCTGCTCGCCGCCGAGCTGATTCTTGACCTCGTGCTCGCCGCGGTGGCGATAGTGATCATCATCGTCGGCGGCACGGTGATCTTCGGTGCGCCGCTCAGCGTCGGCATCCCGTTCTTCGTCCTGTCTATCGCACTCGCCATTGCCGAGATCTTCTCGCTGGGACTGATCGTCGTGGCCGTGGCCCCGAATCAGACCGCGGCAACTACCGTCAGCGGGGTGCTCTTCTTCGCCCTCCTCTTCCTGTCGGGCCTCTGGGTTCAGCCGGTGCAGGTCGGCGGAGCGCTCAGGGAAGTCATGTGGTACTCGCCAAGCGGAGCGGCGGTGCGGGCCGTTCTCTACTCGGTATTCCACGCAACACCGCCAGTGCCGACTCTCCTCACCCTGGCCGGGTACACGGTCCTCTTCGCGTTCATCGCCGTCCGGTACTTCCGCTGGGAGTAGGGCAGCGGCCGGCACCCGCCGCGGCGGGCAGCCGCCGAACGTCCGAGCGGTTCTGGATCAACATGCAGGCCCGCTACGACCTGGAAATCGAAAAGGAAAGGCTGGGCGAAGAACTGGACGCCATCGAACCGCAGCAAGTCGCCAGTTGACACGATCTGCTACCGGCCCGATTGGGCCGGCGTACTGATGCTCACCGCAGCTGCGCACTTTGAACCCCATAGACGACCGGTGCGATAAGGCGACTTTCGTCGACTGGGAGCAAACCGGCGCAGACCTGCCGGACTGGCAGGACGGTTACGGGCGCCATGTCGCCACTGGCCAGGCCGCGAGCCTGGTCAGTGCTTTGCTAAGCGTCCCTAGATGCGGGCAACCGCCTCGCGCAACGGGTCAAGACCCATGGCGCCCAGCGCGAGCGCCTTGGCGTGGAAG
>Ga0335078_10013312_pt1 | contig 12191 bp, 9 predicted proteins | sample Lox_Sample_32_FD_206711 | JGI IMG/M metagenome (GOLD analysis project Ga0335078, IMG submission 206711) | Soil microbial communities from Loxahatchee National Wildlife Refuge, Florida, United States - Lox_Sample_3.2 | ecosystem: Environmental > Terrestrial > Soil > Wetlands | place: USA: Florida... | reverse complement strand
CGTCTTCTTGTTTTTGCTTGAGCGTTGCGAGCGCAAGCCCGACCTCTTGCAGTGGTTGCCTCCGCTCATGGTGCTATGGGTCAACCTTCACGGCGGATATCCGATCGGGTTGGTTCTGGTCCTGATTTTTCTGATCGGGGATGCCATCGACGCCGCCCTGGGCCGGGGGCAGACACCATTTGAAGAACATGGGCCCCGCCTGATGGTAGTTTTCGCGATATGCCTGGCCGTCGTCCCGCTGAATCCTTTTGGGCCTCGGCTCTACCGTTATCCCTTCGAGACGCTGCATTCCCGCGCCATGCAGGCATATATCAGCGAATGGCATTCACCAGATTTTCATCAGGCGCGTTATCTGCCTCTGCTGCTGATGATGCTGGTCACGCTGGTGCTGCCTGCGCTATCGCCGCGGCGTCTAAGGGTGCGGGAACTGCTGTTGCTAGCCTTCACCATGTATGCAGCCTTGTATTCGGCGCGCCACATTCCGCTTTACGTGCTGGTAGCGGTGCCGCTGCTCAGCGGCTTGATTCAGGCGCGGCTGGAGGCGGGCGATGCGAAGCTGTTTGCCGGCGGCACGCTGACCCGAACCAAATTGGTAATCAACGCACTCTTCCTGGCCGGCTTCCTGGGGTTTACTGGCCTGCGCCTGGTTCATGTGATCCGCCAGCAGCCGGCGGTTGAGGCGCATGAGTTCCCCGCAGCGGCCGCCTCATTTCTGATGAAGACACACCCACGTGGCCCCATTTTCAACCACTACAACTGGGGAGGGTACTTCATCTGGAAGCTGTTCCCGGGCTACGCAGTGTTTATCGATGGCCGGGCGGATTTGTATGGCGATGCGTTTATGGACCAGTTCTTTTCAACGTACTCTGTCAGTGACCCTAATTGGCAAGCAGTGCTGGACAAATGGGAGATTCAAACCGTGATTTTGCCGCCTGACGCCCCCCTGGTGGCAGCCTTGCGTAGGTCATCGAACTGGAAACAGGTCTTCGTGGACACGCAAGCCGCGATCCTTACCCGGCAGACAAGAACCGGTTCGGCCAAGTGACCAGACACGGAGTTTTGGGGGTTGGAATGGGAAATTACGGCTCTTTTGCCGGAGATTGCCGTGGTTCTTCCGTTCTCGCCCGGAAAACTAAAGGAACTCCCTAGTTACTTGGGGTACCTCCGGTATGCAATAATTTGTCGCCCCAAGCGCGATGCCTCGGGTTATGATGGGCAGGGAGATTTTCTCTTCGCAAGCTATTGATTCGCAATAGGCAAGCAAATCAGAGCCCTGGCTCGGGTCGGGGATTTGGTTTGCCGGGTGTCCATGACGCTGGTCCAATGGTCGAGGCGACACCAAGGAGGGCAACGAAAATGAAAGACATTCTCCGTCGGCTTTGGCTGGAGGAGGAAGCGCAGGACATCGCAGAGTATGCGGTGATGTTGGCGGTCATTCTGGTCATCGTAGTGGGCACGATACGATTGATCGGAGGCAACGCCAACAACGTCTTCTCTTCCGTGGCGAGCTCAATCTCACAATAAGCGTCGCGCAACCCGTATTGTGCGCGCTTGGCCACGAAGCGTCTGCTGGCGGCAAAATAATGAGGTTTTTCTGACTGGAACGGTGGGAGCATGGGGCCTCGAAGATGGGCGAGGCTTGCTGTTTGCTCTCGCGACGAGGGCCAGCCTGCGGTGGGATATTTCCCTGCCCGGGGATATCCAGAAACCTTGAAAATCTGAGGAGCGGTAATGAATCGTAACCGGCTTTTGATGATCGGCTTCGTTGCCTTGGCAATGGGCGCGTTCGTCAGCTTTGTGGTGTACAAGAATCTGCAGTCCAGCCGGACCACCAATAATGTGCCAGGCGAAGACGTCCTGGTGGCCGCCGATGATTTGCAGGTGGGAACCAAGATCGATGACAAGGACATCAGATTCGTACGCTTTCCATCCAGCGATCTACCGGTCGGTGTCTTCCATTTCAAGGACAAGGTGGTAGGCCGGGGCGTGGTTCAACCAATTTCCAGAGGTGAGTTCATCCTCACCAACAAACTGGCGGGAGAGAACGCGGGGGCGGGGTTGCCTGGGCTGATTCCCCCGGGGATGCGGGCGATCTCGGTACGAGTGAATGACACGACTTCGGTTTCGGGTTTTGTGCTGCCAGGAACCCGGGTCGACATTCTACTGACCGGGAATCCCGGCGGCTCGAGTGAACAACAGACCACCACGGTTTTGGAGAACGTTGCCGTCATCGCTACTGGACAAAAGCTGGAACGCAACGCGGCGGGCGAACCGCAAACAACCACGGTCATTACTCTGCTGGTTTCGCCGGACGATGCGCAGAAGCTTACTCTGGCCAGCAATCAGGGGAAGATCCAGCTGGCGCTGCGTAATCCGCTGGACACCAAGCAGGAGGAACTGGCCGCCGCCCGGGCGGACGGCTTGTACAAGATCGTCGCCCCGCCGCCCGCGCCAGTGCGGTCGAAGCCGAGGGAGAGGCCGAGCGTAGCACCGGTTGTTCCCACCATGCCCGCGCCTTACACGGTTGAAATATGGAAAGGCGACAAACGGGAAGAGAATAAGTTCTGAGCGCGACTCCGGGTTCGAGGTCAGAAAAAATGTCAATCAGTTGGGGTAGGGGGGAGAATCAAGAAATGCCGGTCCGTCGCTCCTCCTCGGTTTGGTTGAGGATCCTGGTTCTGTTGTTTATCCCGGCCGCGGTCGTATCCCAGGATCAGCCCGCCGCGCCAGCCATGCAGGCTGGTGCGCAGCAGCCCACCACGCAGGGCCCACAAGCCAGTGCGCAAGCCGCGGCGGAGTCTGAAGGTGGAGCTCCGCTTCGGGTCATGGTGGGTAAGTCGATTCTGATCAACACCACGGAACGCATTCGCAGAGTCTCCGTCACCGATCCCGGCGTTGCCGACCCCACCGTGATTTCTCCCACCCAGATTTTGGTGCACGGGAAGTCAGCCGGCGAGGTGTCGCTCTTGATCTGGGATGAACTGGAGCGCTCCCGCAGCTTCGACCTGCGGGTCGACGTAGACGTAAGTGCCGCGGCCGAGGAAGAAAGACGAGTCTTCCCCGACGAACAGATTACGGTCACGCCGTCGCGCTCCGCGATCGTACTTTCGGGACACGTTTCCACGGAAGATGTCGCTAAACGCGCCGATCTGATCGCCGGAGCCTACTCCAAGAACGTGGTCAACGTGTTGACCTTCGGGCCGGTCGGCGCGCAGGAAGTCCTGCTGAACGTGAAATTCGCGGAAGTCGATCGCACGGCGGCGCTGCAGCTGGGCGCCAACTACTTCACACCCGGGACTGGAAATACCACCGGAATCATTAGCACGGGGCAGTTCGGCGGAGGAACGATCTCCACCAGTTCTGCCACTTCCACTACGTCGCCGAACGGCACCACGACCACCGGCACTTCATCGACGCCGCCGACGGTCAACGTTACCAACGCGCTGAATCTTTTTCTGTTTCGCAGTGACATCGATTTCGGAGTGGTCGTAGAGGCGTTGCAGCAGAAGAGTTTGCTGCAGATTCTGGCCGAGCCCAACCTGATCGCGGTCAATGGAAAACAGGCGAGCTTTCTGGCCGGCGGTCAGTTCCCTTTCCCCATCGTGCAGCCGGGAGCGGGATTCACCGCGGTCACCATTTCCTTCAAGGATTTCGGGGTGAGACTCGAGTTCACTCCGGTGATCATGCCCAACGGCAATATTCACCTCAAGGTGGCTCCGGAAGTCAGCACTCTGGACTTCACCAACGCCCTGCAAATTTCGGGCTTCACCGTTCCCGCATTGAGTACGCGGCGGGCGGAAACCGAATTTGAGTTGCAGGACGGACAAAGCTTTGTGATTGCCGGCCTGCTCGACAACCGTGTCACCGACATTTACAACAAGATTCCCGGGCTGGGTGATATACCCATCCTGGGCAATCTGTTCAAAAGCAAGAGTCAGCAGAAAAGCAATTCCGAGCTGATGGTGTTGTGCACCGTACACCGCATCTCACCCAATATGCAGAACCCGAAAGGACCGAGCTATCCCCAGCCGTTTCTGGATAATGACAAGTTCGACGGCAAGAAGCCGGCGGGAGGGGCGAAATGACGCTTGATGTGGAGTCGTGCTGGGGCGCTGCCGATTGCGCTTCCGTGGTGAAACCCTCGCAGGAGAAGTAGCGGAATCATGTCTGATATTTCTGTGGTCATCGTGGCACCGGACAGCGAACAACGGGCCGTCCTGCAGGTCCTGGTGGACGGCACCAGCGTTGCGCGCGTGGTGCACAGTTGCGCCAGTTTTCCCGTCGCCGCGACCGATCCGGTCGTTCGCCGGGTGCAGAGCGCGAATGCCGAAGTGGTTCTGGTCGATATTCCGGTCGACAATCCTCTGCTCGCGCTGCGCGCGGTGGAAATTCTCCATCAGGAGCTGCCTGATGCCGCCTTGTTTGCGGTCGGAAGCATGGCGCAACCGCAGGTAATCGTGAATGCGATGCGGGCGGGGGCGCGCGAGTTTGTGGAACGGCCGACCACAACCACCGACCTTCTGGAGGCGTTCGTCCGGCTGTCCACCGCCCAGCGGAAGAATCGGCGGGAAGACACCCGCGGCAAAATGTTTCCCCTGGTCAATGCCAAGGGTGGCAGTGGCTCGACCACGGTAGCGGTGAATCTGGCGCTGGCGCTGCAAGCCGCCCACGGAAACACGGCGCTGGTCGATATTGCGCTGCTCGGACACTGCGCGCTGCACCTGAACCTCAAGCCGGTCTTCACGGTGGCCGATGCGATCCGGAACCTGCATCGGCTGGACAGTTCCCTGCTGGAAAGCTTTATGACTCGTCACGGCGGCGGCGTGCAGCTGCTGGCGGGTCCCACCACGCCGGTGGGATCGGAGCCGTCGACGGCAGAGTACGCTAAGTTATTCGACCTGCTGGCCGGTCACTTCCGCTACGTGGTGGTTGATGTGTCCAGCCGCATGGATGCGACCACGCGGTTGGTGTCCAATCTGGCGCAGACGGTATTACTGGTGGCGCACACGGATGTGGCTTCTCTGTGGAGCGCGGCGCGAGTGCAGCAGTACCTGAGCGAAAATGGCAGCCGCGAAAAAGTGCAATTAGTGCTCAATCGCTTCCGCAAGATTGCCGGCTTTAGTGAGAGCGACGCCGAGGCGGCCGCCGGCGCCAAGCTTTTGTGGAAGATCCCCAATCAGTATTTCGCGGTATCGACGGCGATTGATCGCGGCGTGCCGCTGCTGCAGCAGAATCACACTGAGATCGGACGGTCCTTCACCGGACTGGCGGCGCGTTTGACGGAAAACGATCTGGACGTGAAGCGCAAGGCGTGGTCTTTATTCAAGACGGTATAACCAAGTAGTCTGGAACTCTCATGGCGAATTTGCAAACCTTTGAGCGGATGGAATATCAGCAGGTAAAGGCCGATCTCCACCGCAAAATCCTCGACAAACTGGACCTGGAAAAACTGGGGCGGACTCCGAGCGACGCGGCGCGCGATGAAGTTCTGGGGCTCATACGGAGTACGGTCAATACCGAAGCGGTGCCCCTCAGCTTTGCTGAGCGCGAGCGACTGTCGCGAGAAATCCTGGATGAGATTTTCGGTCTGGGCCCGCTCGAACCTCTGCTTAAGGATCCCACCGTCTCCGACATCCTGGTGAACCGTTTCGACCGTGTTTACATCGAGCGTGCGGGCAAGATCGAGACCACAGGCCTGAGCTTTAAAGATGACGCACACTTGATGCAGATTATCGATCGCATCGTCTCCCGCGTAGGCCGCCGAGTCGACGAATCATCTCCCATGGTGGATGCCCGGCTCACCGATGGCTCGCGTGTGAACGCCATCATCCCGCCGCTGGCGATTGACGGACCTTGCCTTTCGATCCGCCGTTTCGGACGGGACCCGCTGACTGCGCGGAACATGATTGAGAACAAGAGCCTGAGCGAGCCCATGCTGGAGTTGCTCTCGGCCATGGTCAAAGGCAGGCTGAACATACTGGTGTCCGGTGGAACCGGTGCCGGAAAGACGACATTGCTCAACGTCCTCTCGGGCTATATTCCCAACGCCGAGCGCATCGTCACTATCGAAGACGCGGCGGAACTGCAGCTCAAACAGGAACACGTGGTACGCCTGGAGACACGGCCCCCGAATATTGAGGGTAAGGGTGCAGTGCGGCAACGGCAACTGGTCATCAACAGCTTGCGTATGCGTCCCGACCGCATCGTGGTGGGCGAGGTGCGCGGCGAAGAGGCCTTCGACATGCTTCAGGCGATGAATACCGGTCACGAGGGTTCGCTGACCACGGTTCACGCCAACACCCCGCGCGACGCCCTGGCACGTTTGGAAAACATGTTCTCCATGGCCAATCTCAATCTTCCTGAAAGGGCCATGCGTCATCAGATCGCCTCCGCCATCCACGGCGTGGTGCAGATTGCACGTATGTCGGACGGAACCCGAAAAGTGATCTCCATCTCCGAAATTACCGGCATGGAGGGAGACGTGATCGCAATGCAGGAACTGTTCGTTTTTGACCGCACCGGCATCGATGAGAGCGGGAAAACTCGGGGAATGTTTCGCGCTCTCGGCATCCGGCCCAAGTTCGCCGACCGGCTGGCGACCGGCGGGTTGCGGCTGCGGCCAGCTCTGTTCGAATCCCGAATGGAGGTTTAGAGAACGGGTTAGGGCCTTCCCTCAAACCACTATGTTGATCGTGGCTGCCATTCTCGTGTTCCTGATTGTCGCTCTGGCAATCTTCGGCGTCGGTTCCTTCCTGGACCAGCGCAGCGCGCAGGCGCGCCTCTTGCGGGAACGCCTGGCCTCGGTGCAGAAGGCCGCCGAACGCCAGCCCAGCGAAGAACTGGCTCTGTTGCGCGACGAAATGCTGAGCCAGATTCCGGCTCTGGATAACCTGCTGCGCCGCTCCGAGCGCATGACCAACTTGCAGACTTTTCTGGAGCAGGCTAACCTGCGGGTTCGCGCCGGAAATCTTCTGTTGTTTTGTTTGATCAGCGCGGTTGTGGCGGCCGTGGTGGCAATGCTGCTGGCCGGTTCCCTGCCCCAGAATCAGGCGCTGCTGTTCGCCTTCGTGGGATTGGTGGTGGGTGGGTTCATTCCCTATTCCTACGCTTCCTATCGCCGCACCAAACGCTTTCAGAAATTCGAAGAGTTGTTCCCGGACGCGATCGACACTCTCGCGCGGGCGGTGCGGGCGGGCCATGCGTTCACCACCGCGCTGGAGCTGATCGCCAGCGAAATTGCCGAGCCGGTGGCCTCCGAGTTCCGCAAGCTTTTCGAAGAACAGAAATTTGGCCTGCCCGTGCGTGACGCCCTGCTCAACCTTACCGAGCGTATGCCCCTGGTCGACGTGAAGTTCTTCGTGACTGCCGTCATGCTGCAGCGCGAAACCGGCGGCAACCTGGCGGAGATTCTGGATAACCTTTCTTATGTGATCCGCGAAAGGTTCAAGATCATGCGGCAGGTCCGCGTCTATACCGCGCAGGGACGCCTGACCATGCTGCTGCTGATGGGACTGCCGCCGGTTATCGTGGTGGTGATGTTGCTGACCAGTCCCATGTTCATTCGGCCGCTGTTCGCGGACCCCATCGGACACACGCTGGTGGTCAGCGGCATCGTATTGCAGACGATCGGTTATTTCGTGATTCGCAAGATTATTCAGATTCAGGTTTAAGGCATGGCACTGGCGCTTGCGATAATCGTTTTCCTGACCATCGGACTGGTGGTGTTTTCCTTTGGCGCCGCCGCCTATGCCCCGTCGTCGCTGCTGGGCGCTCGCCTGCGCGCGCTGGGCTGGCAGCGCACCAAGGCCGAAGAGAAGCCGGCTTTTAAAGAGCGCATCGAACAGGCGCTCGATCCGCTGAGCAAAGCCATCCCGTTGTCTCCGGGGGAAGTCTCTCGCGCCCGCCGCTGGCTCATCCAGGCCGGATACCGCGAAGAACGTCATCTGACCGTCTACGTTGGCAGCCGCCTGGCGTGCGCGCTTTTTGGCTTCGCCATGGTGGTGGCCTCGAGCGGGTTCAACTCTCCGGTGTTGCTGGTCAGCGTGACCGCGTTCGGTTTTTTCTTCCCCCGCTTCGTGCTCAAGCGCATCATCCGCAACCGCCAGCAACGGATCAAGCTGGGGTTACCGGACGCGCTCGATCTTACCGTCATCTGCGTAGAGGCCGGGTTGGCGCTCGACCAGGCCCTTATGCGGGTGGGCCAGGATCTCCGGCACGCGCATCCCGAACTGAGCGATGAGCTGCACCTGGTGAATCTCGAAATGCGCGCCGGCAAGCCGAGAGCCGAGGCGCTGCGCAACCTGGTGGATCGTACCGGGGTTGACGACATCCGTTCGCTGGTGGGAACGTTGATTCAGACTGACCGCTTCGGCACCAGCGTGGCTCAGGCTCTGCGCGTGCACTCGGACTCGCTGCGCACCGAACGGCGGCAACGGGCCGAAGAACAGGCCGCCAAGACAACCATCAAGATGGTCATCCCCCTCGTACTATTCGTCCTCCCCTCGATTATTTTCGTCACCCTTGGTCCGGCGGTGATTCAGCTGGTGAGGACGCTCGCGCCCGTCGCACACTAGGGAAGTCCGCCTATCAGGAATGGCATCCAGGAGTTATGATGTCGGTACCCGGTTCCACAGGATACGCATTCAACCGCACCCGCCACTCCTATCTGGCCACCCGTTTGACCATCGCTGGGACGCATTGGTCCCGGCTGCGCGGCTTGATGTGTACCGATGCCGAGGAATTTGGCGAGGGCAACGGTCTGTGGATCGTGCCCTGTCGGGGCGTACACACCTTTGCCATGGGCTTCCCTATCGACGTCGTCTACCTGGATGCAAAGAAGCTGGTGGTCCATGTGGAGGAGAATCTCAAACCGTGGCGTCTCGCGCGCATCAGCCTCAAGGCCACATCGGTGCTGGAGTTGCCCGGTGCCAGTTTGAAATCGACCGGAACCGCAGTGGGAGATGAAATTGAGATTGCCATGGGCCGGGTACGGGAGACGGATACGGCGTGAACCACGAACCTAAACTGCTGATCGAGTGGTCCTCGCCATGGGAGGAATTTCTCAGCGCCCTGCGGCCGGCTCTGGGCAAATCTCCCAAGCCCCTAGCCGGAGAAGCTCGCACCGGCTTGCTCCCGCTGCACGAAATGGTGGCGTCCTGGATCGTGGAGGCAGCGCTTATTGTTCTGATCGTGGTGTTGCCCGGCCAGCTGGCCCGGCTGCAGCCCTCGGAATTGCCGATCATGCCGAAGCCCGACGTGATCTACTTTTCCGGCGATGAACTCCCCCAGACGGAGGACGCTGGTGGTAGCAAAGCCGGACGTTCCGGCAGCGCCGGCGGGCATGAAGCCCATCACCGCACACAAACCATCCGTGTCTCCCGCGGCGAAGCGCTGCGTGAAGTCTTGGTGGACGCGCCCAATCTTACTTTGCCGCAGTCCAACGCGGCCGTCGCGAACCTTCTGGCCTACAAGCCGGTTCCCGGCCCAGCTCCCACCGAGGGGCTGAAGCCGTCTTTACGGGCTCCCGACATGGCGGAGGCAGCCGTGGCGCCGACGCCGCAGGTGGAGCGGGAAAAGATGCGATCGGCTCCGGCATTAAGCGCCGCGGTCGTTCCTCCGAGTCCCAGCGGGCCGCAGCGCGATTTGAAGACTGCTCCGATTCCGGGCTCGCAGATGGTCACCGTGGTTCCACCGCCCGTCTCGGCTCCCGAGCGAGCGACAAACCTGCATCCGCTGCTTACGCTCCCATCTCCCAGTGTCGTGGCTCCTCCGCCTACGCAGGTAACGCGCGATGTCGCCCGACGCGGTCCAGGTTTTGGACCGGGAGAATTGCAGAAACAGATTGTGCCGCCGCCGGTATCCGTGGCCAATTCAGCTTACGATCGGCATGCTCTCGGCGGCCTGGGCAACGCCAACGTCGTGCCACCTCCAGTGCAAGTGAACGGAGCCGCGAGTGCACGCTCCGCCGCGGTGAGTCTGGGCAATCCGGGGGTGGTGGCTCCGCCCGTTCAGGTAGACGGAACGGCGAAGGGACGATCGACGGTAGCGTCTCTCGGAGCTCCAAGCGTGGTGCCGCCTCCCGTGCAAGCGGGTGGAGGATTACTCCGCCAGCCGGGTGCAACGGGCTTGGGCGGAGGAACGTCCGTGGTCCCACCTCCTCCATCGGTTTCGGGCGCTTCTGCTTCGGGACTTGGCCGCGGGAGTCGCGGCAACGGGCTGGGCGGTCCGCTTGATGCCGGCTCGGTGGGAGCACCGCCCAGCACTACCGGCGGGAATATTGGTGGAAACGGGATCGTCGTCTCAAGCCAGCCGGGCGCCAAGGTTGGGGCTCCCGGCGATGCCGGAACCGGCTCACTGGCGCTGTCTCCGCGGGGCGGTGACAAATTGGGTTCCGGCGAAGCGAAAGGCGGAGCCGGCATTGCCAGCGGGGAGGGACCGGGCAGCGGCTTTTCCGGATCGGATGCCGGCGGCTCCAGATCCGGACCGGGTCGAGGCGCCGACAACTCCGCCAGCGGCGGTATTTCTCCGTACCCCGGCGGCGGCGGGGCGGGCACCGGAAACGTCAGTAAGCCTCCGATTCCCGGAGTCTCTGTGCATGGCGGAAATAATGTCATTACCCTGCCGAGTTTCGGAGATGACGGGAGCTCTCCCTCGGTTCCGGGACGTTCACTTCAGGCCAAGAATGAGGGGCCAGACATTATGGTGGTAGGCACTTCGCGTTCGGGCGGCGCTCTGAACCGTTACGGCGAGCTGAAGGGTGACAAGGTTTACACCATCTACATTGATACAGCGCTGGGAACGGCAATCATGCAGTTCGCCGATCCGGCTTCCACCCTTCATCCCTATGGGGAAGATTTGACCGCGCCGCAGGCGCTGCACGCTAACCTTCCGCCGAATCTGAAGCGTTCCCGGCTCTTGATCTCCTGCGTGTTGGACCGATCGGGATTAGTGCGGAACGCCAAGATCCTGGAAGGTAACGGCGAGAGCAATAGCAAGATTCTGGCGGCGCTCTCCAGCTGGAAATTTCGCCCGGCATTCCACGGCGACCAAGCGGTAGAAGTAAGCGCCATCCTCGGATTCGATATTGACACCCGCTGAGTGTGGTGGGGCGACCGCGTCACACACTGACTATTTGGCTCGATGCAAGAGGATCGCGGTCCGATCTTGGTGGCTTATCGTCCATTCCGGCGTCAGCCTCATGATGTTGGCCAGCGAGGACTCTGACGGCACCAGCACCCAATTCACCTGCTTCTCGTCCAATTCTCTTTCCCAGCCCTGCTGGACCAGCATTATCTTCAAGTAGTCCTGGAGAAATTGGGCTCCGTACAAATCGTGGCGATCATCGACCACAACTTTCGTCTGAGGATAGAGGCGATAGATGAGGTAGCCTCCCCAGTAGTCCAGGCTGAAAATCGGCTGGCGAATCTGGCCCTGAGCGATGAATTCGGCAGATTCCAAGGGAAATCGCTGATCGTCAAAATAGGCGTGGATGAACTGCTCCGAACCCAACCGCCCATGATTCACGCAGGCGACCAGCCCGAGCACGAACACCAATACCAGCCAGAGATGTCCGCGGAATTGCACCTCGAGCTTTCCCATGCGCACCCCGAACGAATCCAGGCGCGAAAACAAGCCGCGCAGCCAGCGCGCGATGTTCGGATTCTGCCCGGCTTCGGAGAGAGCCTGCGATGCCAGAGGAGCGATCACCAGCGTGATCAGCAGGGCGGAAGTCGGCAGGCTGCGGGTCGCATACAGGCCGCTATACGCCGCCACCACGACAACCATCATTCGCGCGGCGCTTGGCCTTCGAGCCGAGAAGGCAAGCACGCCAATGGCAATAATCAGAAGGACTGCAAAACACTGCTGAGCAGCACCGTGAAAATCTGGAGAAAAAAATTCGGTGATGTGGTTCATCAGGAACTGGTCAGAAAGGTATCGCCAGACGTGCAGATGGAGATGATAGCCGTAAGGGTTTACAAAACTGGCAGCGAATGCAAAAGCTCCATACACACTCAAACTTTTGAGCCATTGCCGAGCCTCATCCCTCGGCGGCGCGCTGGTGAGATAACTTCCGAGCGCAGCGAGAAGATAGACGCCCAGCAGGACGAAGCCGAGCAGAAATCCGCCGTGAAGATTTACCCAGAGCACCATGAGAGCAGGCAGCCAGCGGAGATTTTTTCGCTGCGCGGGAT
>Ga0335078_10013311_pt1 | contig 12192 bp, 11 predicted proteins | sample Lox_Sample_32_FD_206711 | JGI IMG/M metagenome (GOLD analysis project Ga0335078, IMG submission 206711) | Soil microbial communities from Loxahatchee National Wildlife Refuge, Florida, United States - Lox_Sample_3.2 | ecosystem: Environmental > Terrestrial > Soil > Wetlands | place: USA... | reverse complement strand
GCGAGGTCCATGCGCGCGTCCTGGCCGACCAGCCGGCCGGCGAGCATGGTGCCGTCGCTCAGCGTGACGCGGATGCGGCTGCCGCCGGCGACCACGTGCTGGTTGGTGACGATCCAGCCGGCGGGATCGACGACGAAGCCCGAGCCGAGCGACAGCATCTCGCGGCGCACCGGCGGCGACTCGGCCGCCCGCTTGCGCTGACGCTCGAGCAGGTCGCGGAACAGATCATCCAGGGACAGGCCGGGCGGCAACGCGAGCGCGCGGTCGAGCGTGGGCGCGCTGGCCTCGTGCACCGTCGCGATGTTGACGACCGCCGGCATCAGCCGGTCGACCAGATCCGCGAAGCCCGCGGTCGGCGGCCGATGGGGTTCGGCGGCGTCCGCGCCCCACGGCAGCGCGCAGCTTGCCGCGACGATCACCGCCCCGATGCGCCAGCGCCTCATCGCGCGCCCTCCGACCAGCAACCTCCAGAACGCCACCGCGGGCGCCGCCGTTCCGGGTGCCAGGATGCGCGCCATGGCGGGGGGAGCGCAGAATCGCGAGGATCAGGGATGCCGCGCGAGCAGCGCCCGAAGCTCGTCGATATTCTTCTCGGTCGCGGTGACATCGTAGCGCGCCAGCATGGTCTTGTAGACCTGCGTGTCGAAGTCCTTGGCACGCTTCGCCTGCACGGTATCGGGCTTGAGCTTGGCGCCGGTGACCGACTTGATTGGGGTGTTGCCCGGACCTTGGGCGGCCGCGGCCGCCGCGTCCTCCTCGTCCTCGGTGACCGGCGCGTCGAGCTTGGCCCGCATGTCCTCGAGCAGCTTCTCCTGCTGCGCGAGCCTGTCCTTCTGCGTGGCGAGCAAGGTCTGACGGTGCGTGAGCTCGAGCAGGAGCTTCGCCCGGTACTCGTCGCGGTCGGCCAGCTGGTTCTGCAGCGCGCGCTCATCGGACGCGCTTTGTGCATAGGCCATGCCGCTCGACAAAAGCAGCAAGGTCGCCGCGCAAGCGCCTAGAAGACTTCGGAACATCGATCCATCCCACCCCGATTGGTTTAACAATAAATCAACGCCGCGAGTCTGCCAATCGCGGCCTTCGACCGGGCGGCGCGCCGAACCGCAGCATTCCGCCATAAGTCTCTGGAAAACCGTTGAGTTCGGGACGTCTCGGGCGCCGGTTGCGGCGCCGCGGCGGGCGCGCGACACTGGGGCGACGCCGGGCCGCACGGGTCCGATGCGAGGCTCAGGGAGGCAGCGATGCGCGGTGTCGTGTTCGTCGGCGATCGCAAGATCGACATGATGGAGTTTCCCGATCCCACCCCGGGCCCCGGCGAGGTCGTGCTCGCCATCAAGGCGTCGGGCATGTGCGGCAGCGATCTCAAGTACTACCGTGCCAAGGACGGCGCGTCCTCGCTCGGGATCGGCAAGGTGAGCGGGCCGGTGATCGCCGGGCACGAGCCGTGCGGCGTGGTCGCCGCGGTCGGTCCCGAGGTGCCGGAGAAGCAGGCGCGCGTCGGCGACCGCGTCATGGTGCACCACTACATCGGCTGCGGCACCTGCGAGCACTGTCGGGTCGGCTGGTCGCAGCTGTGCGCCGGCGGCATCACGGTCTACGGCGCCACCGGTCACGGTGCGCACGCGCCCTACATGAAGGTGCCGGCGAGCACCTTGGTGCCGCTGCCCGACAGCCTGTCGTTCGAGACCGGCGCCGCGATCTCGTGCGGCACCGGCACGGCCTATGGCGCGCTCCGCCGCATCAACCTGTCGGGCCGCGACACCATCGCGATCGTCGGCCAGGGGCCGGTCGGCCTGTCGGCGACCCAGCTCGCCGCGGCGATGGGCGCGCGCGTGATCGCGCTCGACATCGGCGCCGAACGGCTCGAGCGCGCCAAGGCGTTCGGCGCCGACGCCACGGTCGACCCGGGCTCGAACGACCCAATCGCCGCGGTCAAGGACCTGACCCACGGGCGCGGCGCCGACCTGACGCTCGACACCTCGGGCACGGCCGCCGGCCGCATCGCCGCGGTGCGCAGCGCGCGCACCTGGGGCACCGTGTGCTTCGTCGGCGAGGGCGGCGACGTCACGATCGATGTCAGCCCGGACATGATCCGCAAGCAGCTCACCATCGTGGCGTCCTGGACCTTCTCGACGGTCGGCCAGGCCGACTGCGCGGCGTTCGTCGCCGACCGCAAGATCGCCGTCGACCACCTGTTCACCCACCGCTGGAAGCTCGGCCAAGCGGTCGAGGCCTACACGCTGTTCGACAAGCAGACCGCGGGCAAGGGCGTGTTCCTGATGTGAGCGGTCCAGCGACATGAGCACCCCCTGCTCGTGTCACGAAAGATCGGCGACACCGTCCGCATGATCTCGCATGCGGCATCGATGGAGACATGGACGGGGGGACCCCTGTCCGGAGGTGGGCCTGCATTCCGCCTGCTGGGCAGGGCGAGGCCCTACCGGTGCACCCACACTTGTCGCCGTCTGCCTGCGCCGAAACGATGGCGGCGGTCTGAGAGACCGTCACACCGCGGCCGGCGGCCCGAAGTTGCGGCGGCGGGTCGCCTGGATGGTCGGGTGGTCGTCGACCGCGCGGATCATGCGCCCGGCGCAGCCGAGCAGCTGGTCGGCGTAACGGATCACCAGCCGATTCGGACAGGCCTGCGGCCGCAGCGCCAGCAGCCGCTCGAGCATGCGCGCCTCGTCGCCCACGGCACGGTGCTGATCGATCAGGACCGCGTAGGCGAGCGCGGTCGAGCGCGACACGCCGGCGTGGCAGTGGATCAGCAGCCGCCGGCCGGCGTGCCGGCGCGCGAACACGAGCCCGTCGCGCACGTGACGGCGGCGCGGCGGCGCCGGCTGATGCGGATCCTCGATGTCGTGGAAGCACAGCACATGATGGGCGGGCTCGCCGGGCGCGCCGAAGCGGCGCAGCCGGCCGTTGTCCTCCGTCGCATGCGGGCTCTCGATCGAGATCACGGCGTCGTACCCGACCGCCTGCTCGCACGCGTCGAGCCAGCTGCACACCGCGACGTCGGTCGCCGTGCGGTCGCGCGGCGCCGGCGCAAGGCGCGGCCGGCCGATCACCGGCAGTGCGGCCCAGCCGTCTTCCAGACGCGTCCGCCATCGTCGCAGCACGACCATCGGCGTCAGGGTACGGCGTTCGCACGCCGGCGCACCAGCACCACGGCGAACGCCGCGACGTCGAGGACGAGACAGACCGCCAGCGCCGCCGTGTAGTCGCCCGACCAGTCGCGCACGATGCCGAGCACGCCGGGGCCGAACGCCAGCACGACCTGATCGATGGCGAACACCAGGCTGATCGCGCGCGCGAACTGCGCCGACGGGAACTCGCGCTGCACGATCAGGTTGGGCAGCGTGATCATGTTGCCGACGCTGATGCCGAACAGCGCACAACCGACATAAATCGCCGTCGGCGATGCGGACGACAAGAGCACCCCCAGCGCGGCGATCTGGACCAGGAAATTCGCGGCCGCGACGCGGCGCGGGTCGAGCCGGTCGACCACCAGCCCGGTGCCGACGCGCGACACCAGCGCGACGGTGGTGGTGAGCGCGACGCCGATGCCGGCCGCCGCGATACCGAGCCGGCTGGTCAGAAAGTTGACCTGATGCATCAGGAAACCGACCTGCGCGCTCAAGCCGAGACCGAACGCCACCGCGACCGACTGGATGGCGCGATCGCGCAGCAGCGCCACACGCGGGATCGGCGGCGCCGCCGGTGACTGGGCCGCGCGTGTCGGCATCGCGGCGGCATCCGGCGCCGCGCCGAGCGTGCCCGGCCGGCGCAGCACCAGGAGGACGGGCGGCCACAGGCAGGCCCACATCGCCGCGATCAGGATCCACAGGCCGGCGGCGAAGCCGAACCGGCCGGTCAGCCAGATCATCGCCGGCGTGATCACGATGCCGGCGACGGTGGCGCCGTTGAGCGCCAAGCTGATCGCCAGGCCGCGCTTCGCGTCGAACCACTCGGCCAAGATGGCGGCGATCGCCGCGCCGCCGATCACCGCGAAGGCGAGCGCCATCACGAACAGCACGAGATAGAGCTGCCACAGCGCCGTCACGACCGGCAAGCACGCCGCGCCGAGTCCGAGCGCAAGACTGCCCGCCATCACGACGCGGCGCGCGCCCCAGCGCGCGATGGTGTCGCCGATGTGCATCACCAGCGCCGCCATCACGAGATTGTAGAACGTCAGCGCCGCGCTGATCGCGCCGGCACTCCAGCCGTGGGCCTCGCGCAACCGCACCAGATAGACGCTGGGCCCGTAGAAGCCGAGGCCCCAGCCGAACAGCGCGATGCCGAAGCAGCACAGCACGACGTACCAGCCGTGGAACAGCGGTCGCGCCATGGCGCTTCCCCATCATCCGACGCTTCGCCGTCATTGCGAGGAGCGCAGCGACGAGCAATCCAGAATCGCGCGACGGCCCTCTGGATTGCTTCGTCGCCCGTCGAGCTCCTCGCAATGACGGACTGGCCGGGAAGTCGCGTTACTTCGCTAGCGTGCGCTCGACCAGGCGCGCCCAGTAGCTCGCGCCGAGCGGCAGGATCTCGTCGTTGAAGTCGTAGGCCGGATTGTGCAGCAAGCAGCCGCCGTCGCCCGGCCCGTTGCCGATCCACACGTAGCAGCCCGGCTTGGCCTGCAGCATGAAGGCGAAATCCTCCGAGCCCATGGTCGGCGCGAGGTCGCGCAGCACGTTCGGCTCGCCGACCAGCTCCGTGAGCGCGCCGGCCGCGAGATCGGTCTCGGCCGCGCTGTTGATGGTCGCCGGATAGCGGCGCTCGTAGCGCATCGTCACGGTGCAGCCGTGCGCCGCCGCGATGCCCTCGGCGCGCCGCCGGATGCCGGCCTCGACCTGGTCCTGGATCTCGGGCTTGAAGGTGCGCGTGGTGCCGCGCAACACGACCTCCTCGGGGATCACGTTCCAGGTGTCGCCGGCGTGGATCTGGGTGACCGACACGACCGCGGCGTCGAGCGGACTGATCGAGCGGCTCGCGATGGTCTGCAACGCGCCGACGAGCTCGGCCGCGACGACCACCGGATCGACGCCGCGCTGCGGCATCGCGGCGTGGCAGCCGACGCCCGTCACGACGAGCTCGAAGATGTCGAACGACGCCATCATGGGACCCTTCATGACGCCGAACTGACCGACCGGCATGCCCGGCCAGTTGTGCATGCCGTAGACCGCCTCGACTGGAAACTTCTCGAACAACCCCTCCTCGACCATGACGCGCCCGCCGCCCTCGTTCTCCTCGGCGGGCTGGAAGATCACGTGCACCGTGCCGTCGAAATTGCGCGTCTCGGCCAGATAGCGCGCGGCGCCGAGCAGCATCGCGGTGTGGCCGTCATGGCCGCAGGCATGCATGCGGCCGGCGTTCTGCGAGCGATGATCGAAGCCGTTCTTCTCGTGGATGTGCAGCGCGTCCATGTCGGCGCGCAGTCCGATCGCGCGCTCGCTCGTGCCCGCCTTGATCGTGCCGACCACACCGGTGCCCGCGATGCCGCGCGTCACCGGAATGCCGAACGCGGCGAGCTTGGCGGCCACCACGTCGGCCGTGCGGTGCTCCTCGAACGCGGTCTCGGGATGCGCATGGATGTCGCGGCGCCACGCCGTCATGTCGTCGTGGTAGCCGGCGATGCGGTTGATGATCGGCATGGAGGGGCCTCTCGGATCGATGGCAACCGACGGTAGGGCGGTTGCCGCGCAGCGGCAAGCGGCACGGGCGCCCTTCGGGCGCCGGGGTTCAGCCGCCGGGCCGTTGCAGCTTCAGGCAGTTGTCGACCGCGAGCAGCAGTTCGTCGGCGTGGAACGGCTTGTGCAACAGCGCCGCGCCGGCCGGCTTGACGGTGCTCAGCATGTCGTCCGGATAGCCGGTCATCAGCAGCGCGCGCACGCCGTTCGCCTCGCCCCTGGCGGCGATCTGGTAGCCCGATCCTCCGGGCAGGATGACGTCGCAGATCAACAGATCGTACGGGCCGGTCAGCCGCGCCTCCGCCTCGGCGAAGGTGCGGGCGCAGTCGAGCGTGTGGCCGGCCGCCTGCAGAATCTCGCACAGGAGATCGCTGACCTGGTGATCGTCCTCGACCAGCAGGATGTGCGCCATTGCGACTCCGGATTGCGGCGGACTTCGATGGCCGCGGAGAAAAGTTTCCTGGGCGCGCACGATAGACACCCGGCATGACGAGTACAATCGCACTGTCGCCCACGCGCGCGCCCACGCGCACGTTAAACGCGATGGGGCGGTCGTGTGGCGCGCTTTAACGGACCCTTTCTCGCAGCTGTGCGAGCGCCGCGCCGTGCAAGCGCCGACGCTTCGATCGCATCCGAAGCGATCCGCTTCGACGGACGCGGATAGCCGACGCTATATCGCTGTTGTCCACCGCAACGACGGAGGAGATCGGCGATGTCGACCATGTCACGCAACACCGCGCTCGATCCGCGCGAGACGCAACACCGGATCGCGGGCCCGATCGACGGCCTATCACTGCTCCTGCGCCACCTGCCGCCGCTACGCCGCCACGCCGGCGCGCCGCGCGTCGTGCTCTACGTGCACGGCGGCACCTTTCCGTCGGCGCTCTCGATCGCGCACCGCTTCGACGGTCGTTCGTGGCGCGACTCGCTGGTCGAGGCCGGCTACGACGTGTGGAGCCTCGACTTCTACGGCTTCGGCGGTTCCGACCGCTATCCCGAGATGGCCGAGCCGGCGGACCGCCACCCGCCGCTCGGCGGCGCCGAGAGCGCGAGCCGGCAGATCGAGCACGCGGTCCGCTTCATCGGCGAGCGCCCCGAAACTGCAAAGATCGCGATCGTCGCGCACTCGTGGGGCACCATCGCGGCCGGGCGGTTCGCCGGGCGCTGCCCCGCCCTGGTCGATCGGCTGGTGTTCTTCGGACCGATCGCCTGGCGCGAGCGACGCGTCGAGCCAGCGCGGTTCGATGCCTGGCGCCCGGTCTCGCTCGAGGACCAGTGGACGCGCTTCACCGCCGAGGTGCCGCGGGGCGCGCCCGCGGTGCTGTCGGCGCGACACTTCGCCGACTGGGGGCCGCGCTACCTCGACAGCGACCCGGACAGCCGGACGCGCAGCCCGGCGAACGTCAGGGTGCCGAGCGGACCGTGGCATGACATCGCTCAGGCCCATGCCGGCGCCCTCGCCTACGACCCGGCGACGATCCGCGCGCCGGTCGCGATCATCCGCGGCGAATGGGACAGCCTCGCCACCGACGCCGACGCGCGCTGGCTGTTCGACGCGCTCGTCAACGCGCCGGTCAAGCGCGACGTGAAGATCGGCCGCGCCACCCACCTCATGCATCTCGAGCAGGCGCGTCACGCGCTCTACCGCGAGACCGAGGCTTTTCTCGCCGGTGAGGACGTGGCGGCCGAGCGCGCGGCGTAACCGGTCTGCCCGCTACTCGACCGCACGCGCCGCCGGCGAGCGCACGTGCTCGGGCCTGAAACCGATGCCGAGCAGCCGCGCGGGGATGCGGCGCAACACCGGCCAGCGGGCGAACAATTTCAGGATCGCAGGCGGCGCGAGCGTGCCCTCGGTGCCGGCGCGGCCGATCACACGGGAGATGACACGGTTCTGGATCATGAGCTGGAACCGTTGGGTCAGGCGGGTCGGCAGGTCGCGCCGGCGCTGAACCTGCGCGAGGTCCTGGACCGTCACGCGCCCAGCCGCCAGCGGCGCCGCCAGCAGGTTCGCCGCCGCGACCGCGTCCTGGACCGCCAGGTTGATGCCGACGCCGCCGATCGGCGACATGGCATGCGCCGCATCGCCGATGCACAGCAGGCCGGCGCGGTACCAGCGGGTCAGCCGGTCGACCTGAACGCTCAGCAGCTTCACGTCGTCCCACGTGCGGATCTCGTCGATGCGCTCGGCGGCGAACGGCGCCAGCCGCGCGACCGCGGCGCGGAACGCCGGCAGCCCGCGGGCGCGCAGCGCGTCGATCGTGCCCTTCGCGATCACGTAGCCGCACTGCCAATGCTCGGTCCGATTGAGCATGATGAAGATCGCGCCGTTGTCGAAGCGCCCGACCGGATCGTCGGGATCGCCGGCGCGACGCGTCAGCGCGAACCACAGCACGTCCATCGGCGCGCCGAATTCCTCGACCGTCAGACCGGCGCGCTGGCGCACCGCCGAATGACGACCGTCGGCCGCGATCACGAGATCCGCCCGCACCTCGAGGGGACCGTCCGCGGTCTGCGCGCGCAGTCCGATGACACGATCGCCGTCGGCGACGATGTCGGTCACCTCGGCGCGCATGCGCAGCGCGAACCCCGGATAGCGTCGCGCGCGCTGAGCGAGGAAATTGAGGAAGTCCCACTGCGGCATCAAGGCGACGAACCGGCAATGGCTCGGCAGATGCGTGAAGTCGGCGAAGCGGATCTCCGCGTCGCCGAACGCCGCGCGGATCTCGCGTACCCGCTGGTGCGGGAGCTCGAGGAGATCGTCGAGCAACCCGAGCTCGTGCATCACCTCGAGGGTCGAGGGATGGACGGTGTCGCCGCGGAAATCGCGCAGGAAATCGGCGTGCTTCTCGAGCACGAGAACCTCGACCCCGGCGCGCGCGAGCAGCAGGCCGAGCATCATGCCGGCGGGACCGCCGCCGGCGATGCAGCATCGCACCGAGATCTGGTCAGCCGACACGACTGCCTCCATCACCGGGGAACGCGGCGCCGCGGCGGATGGTTCAGACCGCGCCGTCGGTCGGGAAGCGCGGCGGCCGCTTCTCGCGCAGCGCGGCGACGCCTTCCGGCAGCTCGGCGCCGCCGAAGCCAATGAACTCGAGCGCGAGCGAGGTGTCGAACAGCGGGCCGGCGCTGCGCAGCCAGTTGTTGAGCGCGTACTTGGTCCAGCGGATCGCGCTCTGCGCGCCCTCGGCAAGCCGGGTCGCGACGTCGAGCGCGCGCGCCTGGAGCTCCTCGTCGGGCACCGCCAGCGAGACGAGCCCGATGCGCTCGGCCTCCTCGCCCGTCACCGTCTCGCACAGCAGCAGGTGGTACTTCGCCTTGGCCATGCCGCAGAGCAGCGGCCAGATGATCACGGCGTGGTCGCCCGCCGCGACGCCGAGCTTGGTGTGGCCGTCGATCAGGCGCGCCGACTTGGCCGCGATCGAGATGTCGGCCAGGATCGCGACGACCAGCCCGGCACCGACCGCCGGCCCGTTGATCGCCGAGACGATCGGCTTCGAGCAGTTGATCACGTTGTAGACCATGTCGCGCGCCTCGCGCATGACCCGCATGCGCACGTCATGGTCGGCGCGCATGCGCTCGATCAGCTCGAGGTCGCCGCCGGCCGAGAACGCCTTGCCGGCGCCGGTCAGCAGCGCGGCGTTGACCGTCGGGTCGGCGTCGATGTCGCGCCAGATCTCGACCAGCTCGCCGTGCATCGCCGCGTCGGTGGCATTGAAACGCTCGGGCCGGTTCATCGTCAGGCGCAGCACCTTGGGATGCGGCCGGTCGATCGTCAGCCGCGTGTAGCGCGCATAGCGGTCATCCATGGGCGTCTCCTCAGCCGGTGCCGTCGCGGGCCGCGATCTGGCGCACCAAGGCGTGACGTTGAATCTTGCCGGTCGGCGTGAAGGGGAACTGCTCGAACAGCTCGAGCCGCTCGGGGCGCTTGTAGGTCGCCACCGAGTCGCCGAGAAAGGCGATCATCTCCTCGAGCGTCGGCGCGCCGCCGGGCTTGGGCACCACGCACAGGCAATTGCGCTCGCCCAAGCGCGCGTCGGGAATTCCGACGATCGCGGCGTAGAGCACCTTGGGGTGTTCGTAGAGGATCTCCTCGATCTCGCGCGGGAAAAACTTCTTGCCGCCGCGGTTGATCATCTCCTTGAGGCGGCCGACGATGCGGAGATTGCCGTCCGGGTCGATCACGCCGAGATCGCCGCTGCGGAACCAGCCGTCGGGCAGGAAGGCGTCGGCGTTGGCGCCCGGATTGTTGTGATAGCCGAGATGCACCGACGGCCCGTCGGCGCAGATCTCGCCCTCCTCGCCCGGCCCGACCGGCTTGCCGTCGCCGTCGATCAGACGCAGGCCCATGTGGCTCGCCGGCCGGCCGACCGAGCCCGCGACGCGCTCGGGGTCGTCGCCCGGGCGTGTGTAGGTCTGGTAGCCGGTCTCAAGCATGCCGAGCAGCTCCAGCAGCTCGCCCGGCGCGGCGCGGCGCCACGCCCGGATGGTCTCGACCGGCGCCGACGCGCCGCCGCTGACCACGATGCGGAGGCTGGTGAGGTCGTGCCGCGCGAGCTCGGGCTGCTGCAGGATTGCGGTCAACGAGGCCGGCGCGGTCGGGATGTAGGTCACGCGCTCGCGCTCGATGGCGGCGAGCGCGCTCGCCGGCTGGAAGCGCTCGAGCAGCACGGCGCGGGCGCCGGCCATTACGGCCTGCACCACGGTCAGGTAACCCCAGTTCAGGCCGCACGGCAGCCACGTCATCATGACGTCGTCGGGACCGAGGCCGAGATCGCCGTTGAGGATGCGCGCCGCCGCGAGCGTCGTGTTGTGGCTGTGCATGACGCCCTTGGGATTGCCGGTCGTGCCCGACGTGAAGGCCATGCGCATGACGGTGTCGGCGCTTTGCTGCACCGACACGAAGCCGGCCGGCGCGCCGCGCGCCGCCACCGTGTCGTCGAGCGAGACCATGCCGGCGCGCGGCGGCGCGCGCACGACCGCGATGCCCGAGAGTCCCGGCACACGCGCGCGCAGCTCCTCGGCCATCGCCAGATGGTCGAAGTTGCGGAAGGTGCCGCAGCACACCAGCAGCTTGGCGTCGGCGAAACGCATGATGTATTCGAGCTCGCGGCTGCGAAAATCGACGCTGACCGTGACGGCGACCGCGCCCAGGCGCTCGAGCGCGAAAAACACCAGGGCGAACTCGACCCAGTTGGGCAGCTGGATGGTGACGACGTCGCCTTCGCCGATGCCGAGGGCGCGTAGGCGTGCCGCCATGCGATCGATGCCCTCAGCGAGCTGGCGGTAGCTGAGCCGGTTGGCGGCGTCGCACAGCGCCTCGCGGTCGGGTACCTCGCACACGCGCCGAGCCAGCACCGACGCGAAGGTCTCGTCGCTCCACAGCCCGGCGGCGCGCCAACGCACGCTCATCTCGGGTGTCAGGCGGGTCTGGAAGCCCATGGCGCGGCGTTCCTCCGTCAACCCGCGATGATCTGGCCGCCGTCGACCTGTAGCACCTTGCCGGTGATGTAGGCGCCGTCGGGTCCGGCGAGGAAACAGACGGCGCGGGCGATCTCCTCGGGCGTGCCGATGCGCTGCAGCGGAATGCCGCGCACCACGCGCTGGGTCGTCTCCGGTCCCCATTCAGCGAGCGCCGCGCGGCCCATGTCGGTGTCGGTCAGCCCGATGGCGACCGCGTTGGCCCGCACGCCGCGCCGACCCTCCTCGCGCGCGACCACGCGCACCAGCGCCTCGAGGCCGGCCTTGGCGGCGGCCCCCTGGGCGTTGCGCGGCTGGCACATCTGCGCGGCGATCGACGAGATCGCAACGATCGCGCCGCCGCCCGCCGCGCGCAGATGCGGCAGGCTGGCGTGGATCACGTAGAACGCGCCCGACAAGTCCACGGCGAGGAAGCGATCCCACGTCGCCGGCGCGATGTCGGCGACGTCGCGCCACTCGACCAGCGCGCCCGCCGCCTGCACGACCACGTCGAGCCCGCCCAGATCGGCTGCCGCGCGCGCCACCGCGTCGTCGACGTCGGGCGCGTGCGCCAAATCGGCCTTGAGGGCGAGCACGTGCCGTCCGGCCGCCTGGATCGCCGTGCTCGTCTTCTCGGCCTCGGCCTCGCGGCTGTGATAGAGGAAGGCGATATCGGCGCCGCGATGCGCGAGCTCCAGGCACACGGCGCGACCGATGCCGCGGCTGCCGCCGGTGACGAGCGCCCGCTTGCCCTCGAAGTCGCGTCTGCCGTCGCTCATCGCGCGCGCTGCCTCCCGCCGGTATGCTGCGAGCCCCATCCCGCCGTGTCAACGCGCGCTCCTTCGCCCGCGGCGAAGTCCGTCATCGCGATTTCCGGCTTGCCGGCCGCGCCTCCCAGGACTTAGCTGCGCGCCATGGCGACCCCGCATCCCGCGCTCGCGCGCGCCCAGACCTTCTGCGACCGCTTCGGCTTGCGCGTCCCGATCCTGCAGGCGCCAATGGCCGGCGGGTCGGCGCCGACCATGTCGAACGCGGTCGCCAACGC
>Ga0335078_10013310_pt1 | contig 12192 bp, 11 predicted proteins | sample Lox_Sample_32_FD_206711 | JGI IMG/M metagenome (GOLD analysis project Ga0335078, IMG submission 206711) | Soil microbial communities from Loxahatchee National Wildlife Refuge, Florida, United States - Lox_Sample_3.2 | ecosystem: Environmental > Terrestrial > Soil > Wetlands | place: USA... | reverse complement strand
CGGTGGGGCCAGTTGGTCCAATGGGCCCGGATGGGCCCGTGGCGCCAGTCGCGCCGGTTGGTCCGGCTGGGCCGATGCCGGTGGCTCCGGTCGCGCCGGTCGGCCCAGTCGGGCCGTTGGCGCCGGTGCTGCCGGTCGCTCCCGTAGGTCCGGTCGCGCCAGTCGCGCCAGTCGTTCCCGTTTTGCCCGTGGGGCCGGTTCGGCCAGTTGCTCCGGTGGGGCCGGTTGACGCGGTGGGTCCAGTCGGGCCGGTTGCGCCTTTCTTGCCGTTGTTGCCGGTGGGTCCTGTGGGACCACTCGGGCCGGTCGGGCCTTTCGGGCCCGTCGAACCGGTAGCGCCGGTCTTGCCGGTTGATCCGACCGCGCCGGTCGCGCCGGTGGCGCCGACTGCGCCGACTGCGCCGGTCGCGCCGGTCGCGCCGGTCGCGCCGGTGGCGCCGGTCGGCCCGGTCGGCCCGAAGAGATCAATTTCCAGAACCGGCTCGTGGCTGGTGTCCGGGCTTTCTTTGCTGTCGAAGTAGAGGGAAGCGGTAGAGCCCGCGGATGGCTGAATCCAGAATCCGTAATTGGTGCCGGGGTTATTGATCCAATTGACGACCTGGGGCGTCACCGGAATCGATATAAAGTTGTCGGTCGCCGTGATCAATACGTTGCTCGCGACTGGCGACCCGATTACGGGGTAGTTGCCCGCGCTCCCGTTCACCGTCGATTCATTCCAGGGAGTCGACACGGTGTAGATGTCCACCGTCCCGGACGAACCTACTCGAACAAAGAGTCGTAAGGACGCTCCCGAGATCTGCGCTACGGTCGTGCCGGCGGGGAGTTTGCTCAGATCGAACTGCACCAACCCGACGGATTGCGGAGCATTGCCTTCCACATCGATGACGGAGTCCGCCCCGTGATTCGTCGGATCGCCGTAAACAAAGTAGGTGTCGCCTATATCGGGCATTACTTGGGCCCGTGCCGTGACCTGGAACGCGGCGGCGATCACGATCGCGAAAAGGGCGGTGCGGGGGACCCTAAGCATTCCTGACTCCTTTTTCTTGTCCCGACGAGTTAGCTTGGACCAGCGCCCAACTGACCGAACGGCCTAGGCCATTCGGCTTAGACTGCCCATAACCAATGAGCTGGTCTAACTCGATACCTGGCAGGCAATCGATGGTTCTGAATGAAAATACGGAGGATACAGAGAGAAGACTGCTGCAGCTAGGAGTGCCCGCAGAACGAGCGGGAGTTACTACCAGACAACTCAACTGGCGATAAGTGCCCATCTTCGAAACGCCACTCCGTCACTTCGCTACTTACGAGCTGCATTCGTAAAGCTACTTACACTTATAAAAACTAGACTAGCTTAACAGCAAACAGTTCGATTCTCTACACCAACTTTTCAAGCGATTTTCCATCAAAGTACTAGTACAAAGGAGGGAGCTCTACGAGTCGGAGAGACGTGCCCGAGCCGGGCCTTGACATATTCCCATATAGGAATGTATTCTAAACCCGTGGCCCGCGCATCGGCTGCCTCGGATGTTTTCAACGCGGTAGGCGAACCGCGCCGCAGGAAAATCCTCCGCTATCTCGCGCCGAAGGAACGGCCGGTCAGTGAGATTGCCGAGACCCTGCGCCTGGAGCAGCCTTCCGTATCCAAGCACCTGAGCATTTTGCGCGACGCGGGGTTGGTTCACGTCCGCCGCGAGGGCCGCCAGATCTTTTATCGAACCAATGCCGAAGCCATCCGGCCGCTTCACGAGTGGACGGGCACCTTCGAACGCTACTGGAAACGCCAGCTCCATCGCATTAAAGAGCGGGCCGAAGGCAAACACCGGGAGGAGTCATGAACGCAGCCGCACAAGCCATGGAAAACCTGACGCTGACGATCACCGAGGAGATCCATGTGCAGGCGTCTTTAGAAGCAACGTTTGAGGCGTTGCTGGAACAGATCGGGCCGGGGAGTGAGGGGCCGGATGGGAAACCCATGGCGATGAAAATTGAGCCGTGGCCGGGAGGCAGGTGGTATCGCGACCTGGGCGACAACAATGGCCACCTCTGGGGACACGTGCAAGCCGTCAAGAGACCGGCGCTGCTCGAAATCACCGGGCCGCTGTTTATGTCCCATCCCGTCATTTCGAACGTTCAGTATCGTCTGAGCGAGGCGGGAGGCGGCACGCTCATCAAATTCCGTCATGCGGCGTTCGGGCCGATACCCGATGACCTGAGAACCGGTATGGGCGCCGGCTGGGGGCATATTCATGCTCGCCTGCGGGCGAGGGCCGAAAGCAAAGGCGGGCGGTAACGGACTTACGTCCGCAGCGCGCATGAAAAACCCCTTCGGTTAGCTGTGATATCTTGGGAGCAAATCCCGGAGGGTCACGATGACGCGATATTTCCTCACCGCTTTGCTCCTGGCCACAGCTGCTTTGGCCGCGCCCGAAGTCACCTTTAATAAGGATGTCCTGCCGATCTTACAGAAGAATTGTCAGAGCTGTCATCGTCCCGGAGAAATCGGGCCATTCTCGCTTTTGACCTACGAGAGTGCGCGTCCTTGGGCCAAGTCCATCAGGACCGCCGTGCTCACCGGGAAGATGCCGCCATGGTTTGCGGACCCCAAGTACGGCCACTTCGCCAATGACCGCCGATTGAGCGAGGGCGATATCAAGAAGATCGCTGCGTGGGTGGATGCCGGCGCGCCGGAGGGCAACCCGAAGGACAAACCCGCGCCCATCGCATGGACCGACGGGTGGAACATCCAGCCCGACGTCGTGCTCGGCATGCAGAAGCCGTACACCGTGCCGGCCAAGGGCACCGTTCTCTACACGTATTTCGTGGTACCCACCGGCTTCACGAAGGACACCTGGGTGGTCGATGCCGAGGTGCGTCCCGGCAATCGCGCGGTGGTGCATCACGCCAGCGTTCACGTGCGGCCTCCCGGGTCGCAGTGGATGAAGGATGCCAAAGTCGGCGAGCCGTATATCCCGCCGGTGAACGCCGACGGGAGCCCCGCGGCGCCGGCGCCCGTGGACCCGAACGTCAGCACCGCTAACGAATGGATGCTCGGCTACGTTCCGGGGACGCAGACCCAGAGTTATTTCGACCTGGACCACAAAGCCGCTAAGCTGATTCCGGCCGGGTCGGACATCGTCTTCGAAATGCACTATACCGCCAACGGCAAAGAACAGACGGACCAGACCAAGGTCGGTTTTGTGCTCGCCAAGGAACCGCCGAAGTTTCGCTTGCTTACGGTGCCCGTATTCGATGCCGGATTCGTGATTCCGCCGGGCGACCCCAACCATGAAGCGCATGCGCTCGCGGTTTTCAATGAGCCGGTGCGGATGATCTATTCGCAGCCGCACATGCATCTCCGCGGGAAGGACATGGATATCCACCTCGAATACCCCACGGGCGAATCGGAGACCATCCTCAGCGTGCCGCACTACGATTTCAGCTGGCAGACGATTTACTTCGAGAACAAGCCGCGCGATCTGCCGAAGGGTACGAAAGTGGAACTGACGGCGCACTGGGATAACTCCGTGGCCAACAAGTACAATCCCGATCCGACCAAGACCCTGCGGTGGGGCGAGCAGAGCTGGGACGAGATGATTTTCGCGTGGGTCGGCGTGGTGGTTCCGCGTGACGCCGACCCGGCCAAGGTGATTTCGGCTTTGCCGGAGCCGCCGCAGACGCTGGCATCGCGGTAAGGAAACACCAGACACGGGCAAGAATGCCTGTGCTACGTAGCACGGGCCTCCGGCCTGTGTCGGTGGCGGCGAAGACCTCAGCCGACGAGGATGCCCGCATCCGCTAACTCTTCCAGACGCATGATCTCGCCGGCCAGGCGATCGCGCGCGGGCGCATCCAGAAATCCACTGGCGTTTTCATCGAACTTGGCGCGGAGTTCTTCGTAGGTCATCGGATTCTCCGCGGAGCCGCGGTTGTACTCTTCGACTTCTTCCACGCTTCGGCCGTCCTTAAAGGTGATCTTCACGGCGCCTTTGAATCGTCCTGGACCTGGGAATTGCGGGTCGGCGTGATACGTGACGCGGCGAGCCAAGGCCAGGATGTCGGGATCGCGCAGGCTCTCGTCGCGGTAGGCGTTCCTCCCCAGTGCGCCGCGATACAGAGCTTCGGCGAGAGTGTACTGCAGGCTGACGCGGCCGTGCGAATCGGAAGCGGGCGCCCATTTCTCGGCCACCGGCTCGCACACGATGCCGACGATGAAGCTCGCCACGGGACACTCGATCCGCTCCACATCGCGCGGATCGATTCGGTGCCGCTCTCGAAGCCGCAAGATCGCCGAGATATAAGGATGGATCACGTGCGCGGCGGGGAACGGTTTGAACGAAGAGTTGCGGCTCTCCCAGTGCGTGCCCAAGCCGCGATTGATGCGGCTGAAATCGCGGTGCGCCGCGGCATCCTGCACGTGGGCGGCGAACATGCCGAAGCGGCCTTCGAACACCTGTGCCGGCCCGGTGGTTCCGGCGCGCGCCAGAAACGCCGCCATCAGCCCGCTCTGCGCAGCCCAACCCGAGTGGAGGAACTTCGATTGTGTGCCATCCACCCAGCATTCGAGCAATCCCGCGGCAAAGCTGCCGCAGATCCCGGCGGCGCGCTCCATGGCATCGGCATCGAGGGTAAGCAGTTTGGCGGCCAGGTACGTGACGCCAAACGGCGCGAACAGGCCTGTGGGGTGAAATCCGCGGCGGTGCAGCTCGCCGGATGAGACGCTGCCCACGCGGCAGGAGATTTCGTTGCCGATGGCGACGGCGGTGAGCAGATCGCGGCCGGTGACTGGCGTGGTATCGGCAAGCGCCAGTGCTGCGACCACCGCCGGACTGCTCATGTGCACGATCGACTCGACGTGCGTATCGTCGAATTCCAGCGCTTGCGGAAAGGCTCCGTTGGCGAACGCGGCCGCGGTGACGCCGGCGCGATCGCCGGTTCCGAGGATGCGGCACGGGCCGGGCGAAGCCATCGCCAATGCCGCGTCACGGACGGAGCGGCCGAATGCCGTTTCCGCGCCTGCCAGCGCCAGACCGATTACGTCGAGCACGCGTAGCTTGGTGGCGGCCACGACATCTTCCGGCAGTTCTTCGAACCGAACGCCGCAAACCCAGGTGGCCAGCTCCTTCGAGAGACTCAACTGATGGACCACCCGCCGTCGATCGGCAATGCCGCGCCGCTGATGTCGCGGCTCTCGGGCTGGCAGAGGAAGAGCATCAGCGAGGCGACGCCGGCGCTCTGAATGAATCGCCCACTCGGCTGCTTTCCTGCCAGGAACCGTTTTTCGGCGTCGGCACGCGAGACTCCGGAAGCAACCATCCCCTGGATCGTGGCTTCGTGTGGGGGCGTCTTCGTCGTGCCGGGGCACACGGCGTTACACGTGATGTCCTGGCCGAGTACCTCCAGTGCGACGGCACGCGTCAGGCCCAGCAGCGCCGTCTTAGTAGTGACATAGGCAACGCGGTTGGCGGATCCGCGCGAACCGTAGATCGAGGAGACATTGATGATGCGACCCCAGTTGCGCTGGCGCATTTTGGGCAGCGCGAGGCGGATGGTGTGAAAGGCCGCGCAGAGATTGACGGCGATGGCTTCGTCCCACTTAGTCACCGGAAATTCTTCCACCGGATCGGCGTGCCGCACGACGGCATTGTTAATCAGGATATCCACCGCGCCGAACGCTTCCAGGCTCTGCGCCATCATCCGCTCGATCTCGGCCGGATGGCGCAGGTCCGCGGCGGAGTACAGGGCCCGCACTCCATGCGCTTCGATTTGCGCGCGGACCTTGGCGATCTCGCCGGCAGACGCGAGGCCGTTTAGCACGATGTGACAGCCGGCGGCGGCGAACCGCTCGGCCGCCGAGAGTCCCAGGCCTTGCAGCGAGCCGGTGATGAGTGCGCACTTACCTGCGAGACCCGCATTCACGACTTTACCCGGCTCGGCTCTCCATCGGCCAGCGCCAGCTCCGTGATGCGCAAGCCGGTCTTGGTGATGCGCGACGGGTACACCTCGCGAAGGCGCTCTTCGTGGGGCGGGATGACCCGGTAGCAATCGCCGCCGGCCGCTTTGACCATGGCGTCGCTCGCCATGATGAGGTTGAACTGGCTGCCAGTGGCGAGCCCCACGGGAATGTAGTGCGGATCCCCAGGACCGCGGCCCTCGAGATTTTCGTACTTGTACGCCAGATCGCCGGCGAAGACCCAGTTATTGGACGAGTTGGCCGCGAGGTCGTTGCGCACGTGGACGAACATCGAGCCCCAGGTATGCGTGTCGAACGCCGCGTGGAGGTCGATGCCCGGCAGCACGCTTTCGCGGTCGCCATCGACGCACACCAGGCGACCCTGGCGCGCCAGATCGACCGCGCGCAGGATGTCACCGGGATCGATCCCCAGCATCAGCCAGCGGAAGCGGCGCTCGAGCGACATGGCCCATACCCATTTCGAGAGCTCGCGCTCTTGCATGTAGAACGTGGCGTTGGGGAAGTCTTCGATGTTTCCCATGTGATCGAAATGGGCGTGGGTGATGAAGATGTTCTTGATGTCTTCGGGCGCCACACCGCACTCGGCCAGCACGGTGCGCGGCGAATGCCAATTCTCCACGCCGTACAGGTTGGCCAGCACTTCGCCATAGGCTTTGTGGTTATAGCCGACGTCGACCAGCGCGAGTTGGCCTTCGCCCTTGATCAAGGTGTAGCAATAGGGCAGCTTGCAGTGGCCCTCATTGTGGGCACCGTAGATCAGGCCGCTCAGGTGATAGTTCGGCACCCAGGCGTATTCCATCAACCAGATCGAGTAGCGATTCACGATTTGCCTCCGCAGCAGCCCTGCGCGAAGGCCACCATTTCGAAGCCGGGCAATTCGTGGGAGGCGCATTGCAGGGAGTCATACGCCGCGCGCAGGGGGATCAGAACCGGATCGATTTTCAGGCCGCGGCGCGCTGCCGCGAGGGATGCGCGCAAAGAGGCGGCGGCTTGGAGCAGGTAATCGTGATGCTGCTCGGCGCGAAGAGGGACGCGCGTGCGGTGAAGGTTTTCGAGTGCCGCGTGATAGAGCCGATCGGCGGCTTCGAGCATGGGATGATGCGGGCCGGCGCTCTTGGAGCCGGCGGCGTTGAGGACCAGAAGGCCGGCGAGTTGGGAGGCCACCTGGCGGAGGTCTTCGAAGTCTTTACGAGATTCAAGGATGTAGGCGGTGGTGGCGTCGTCGGAGCCTCCGCTCCCTAACGGTCGCGGCTCGGTAAGGAACGGTCGCCGCATCTCGGTAACACGGGCGTTCGCCACTAGCGCATCACGAAGGGATTGGGGCTGCTGCCGGATATGTCGATCCATACGCTTTTCGTCTGTAAGTATTCGCGGATGGCGTCCGCGCCGCTTTCTCGTCCGATGCCTGATCGCTTGTAGCCGCCGAAGGGCGACAAGTAACTCACCGCGCGATACGTGTTCACCCAGACCGTACCCGCCTCCAGCCGTTCGGACAGCAGCAGCGCGCGGCGCATGCTGGTGGTCCAAACACCCGCCGCCAAGCCGTAGATCGTGCCGTTGGCGATGCGGATGGCCTCTTCTTCGTCATCGAACGGAATGATCGAGAGCACCGGTCCGAACACTTCCTCGTTCGCGATGCGCATGCCGGGTCGAACGCCGGTAAAGATGGTCGGCTCGACGAACCATCCGGCGCCGCATTCCGCCCGCGCCGCCTTCTGGCCGCCTAAGCGGCAGACGGCGCCCTCATCCTTGGCGATTTGAATGTAACCCAGGACCTTGTTGTACTGCGGCTGGGTGGTGATCGGTCCGACCTGTGTAGCGAGATCGAGGGGGTCGCCCATGCGCGCGGTCTTGGCCAGCGCCAGAATGCGATCCACAAACTCGTCGTGGATGGGGCGATGGATGAGCGCGCGCGAGCCGGCGATGCAGGTCTGCCCGGTTGCCGCGAAGATGCCGGAGACGACTCCGTTCACCGCCGCATTCAGATCGGCATCGTCGAAAACAATGTTGGCCGATTTGCCGCCGAGTTCCAGCGTCACATGCTTGATGCCGCGGGCGGCCATCTGATAGACCTGCTCGCCGGTCTTGTCGCCGCCGGTGAAGGCGACCTTGGCGACATCCGGATGGGTCACCAGCGGCTCGCCGACTTCGCCGCCGAAGCCGGTCACGATGTTGACCACGCCCGGTGGAAAGCCGGCCTTCTCGAATAACTCGCCGAACTCCAAGGCCGAGACCGACGAAAACTCCGAGGGCTTCCAAACGACCGTGTTTCCCGCGGCCAGAGCCGGCGCCAGTTTCCACGCCGCCAAGAGCAACGGCGAGTTCCAGGGTGTGATGGCGGCGATCACTCCCAGCGGCTCTTCGCGCGTGAAGTTGAAGACGCCGGGCTTGTCGATGGGAATCACGCGGCCTTCGATTTTGTCGGCCAAGCCGCCGAAGTAGTGGAACCATTGCGGAATGTAGTTCAACTGCGCGCGCATTTCGGCGAACAGCTTTCCGTTGTCGGTGCTCTCGATTTGCGCCAGGCGCTCGGCATTTTCCGCGACCAGGTCGCCGAGCCGGCGGAGGAGCGCGCCGCGCGCGGTGGCCGTCAGCTTGCGCCAATCACCGTAGAACGCGGATTTCGCCGCTTGCACCGCGCAATCGACGTCCTGTTTGCCGCCGCGCGGAACAGAAGCCCACGGCGTGGCTGTAAATGGGTTCACCGATTCGAACCAGGTATTGGACGCCGACGGGACCCAACGGCCGCCGATCAGCATGGAATGTTGTTTCATGATCTTCTCAGCAAGCCACACAAGACACCGACGTCATCCGCCTGTTCCAGGCGATCGATCCTCTCTTCGATCACCGCGGCGTCCGGGCCACACGCCGCGCGGAAGCGCTCGCGAATTTCGGCGGGCGTGGCCGGAACCACGTCCTCCAGTCTCTTGCGCCGAACCTCGCCGCTGGCCAGCGTGACTTCCACTTCGGAACCCTGCGCCCGCGGATAGGCAGCGGTAAACTCCCAGCCCACTCTTAGGTTTACGAGGCTCGCCAGCCGCGAGATTTCGGGATCGGAGAGGAGATGATAGTTGTTCTCCTCGATCGTGCCGCGCGCCAAAGTGGCCGCCACGCAATATTGAATGCTCATCTTGGCCTGGAGGATTCGTTCAAACGGCCCGGCGAAATCGCATCCGGGATAACCGATTGCCGCCGCCGAAGCGGTAACCGTAATCGCTTGGATTTCCCCGCTACGGACTTCGCCCGCCAGGGCCAACGCCGCCTGGCAAGCCGTCTGCGCGTAGTTACAAGCAGGCGCCGGTTTGTAGTACACCGAGAGTATCTCGGGCGTGGCGCCGGAAAACGGCCTGACGGCCGAGACCCGGTCGGTTTTTCCAAGGCCCGCGAAGAGCCCGGAGGGTCCATCGAGCGCTGTCTCGGAAGCGTGCGCGCCGGCTTCGGCGAGTTCGACCGCGGTCACCGCACTACGCGCGGCGAATCCGGGATGGAAGAACATCTCGTCGCCGCCAGAGTAGGGCCACTCGTTCAGACCCGCGGTGGTGTTCGCGGCCAAGCCGATGGCGCTGACGGTAGCATCCTCGCTCAGTCCCAGCAGGCGGCTGCCGGCGATGGCGCCCGCCAGCGGGCCGGTGATGCCGGTGGGTCGAAAGCGCTTCACCATCTCGGGGTCCATGAGCGCGCGGCCGACCGCGGCGCCGATTTCGTAACCGGTCACTGCAGCCACGATGAAATCCTGGCCGGAGGATTTCTTCCGTTGCGCGAGAGCCAACATGGCCGGGTAGATGACCACTCCTAAATGGCTCACCGCGCCGGCGTGCATATCTTCGCGGACCAGGCCATGTCCCAGCGTGGCGTTGGCGAATGCGGCTTCGCCAGCGGAAGCGGAAAGGGGCGTGCCGATTACGGTGGCGGGTCCAGACGAGCGGCTGGCCAGCTGGATCGCTTGCCGGCCCCAGGGCAATTCGCGCGCGGCAAACGCGCAGGAGAGCATGTCGAGCAGGCCGATTTTGACTTTTTCAATGACGACAGGAGTCAGGCGATCGAACCGCAACGACCGGGCAGCCCGAACGATGCGGCGAGACAGGCTGCTCTGTTCCGCAACCAGAGCAAGCATTCCTCAACCGCCGACGCGTACGCCGGCCCACTCCTCGACGGGTTTCACGAGCTCGGTCATATCCGCGTCGGCGCCCTCACTGGCCGTGGCAATGGAAAGGAGCTGCCGAACGGCGCTGCCCACCACCATGGGAACGCCCAGCGCGTCGGCCTCTTGCAGGCACAGGCGGACATCCTTGTTGAGCAGGCCGATGGCGAAGCCGAAATCGAACGTGCGCGGGATGACACAGCGGGGAATCTTGTCCTGCGTAGCGGTGTTGCGGCCGCTGCCGGAATTGATCACGTCGATGATCATCTTGGGATCGAGGCCCGCTTTAACGCCCATCACCACGGCTTCGGATGAGATTGCCATGGCGGTCGCGGAAAGCAGGTTGTTGAGCAGCTTCATGGTCTGTCCCTGCCCCGGCTGGCGGCCTACGTGGAACACTTTTCCGATGTTGTCGAGCACCGGTTTCAGCTTGCCGAAGGTTTCTTCGGAGCAGGCCACCATCACGGCGACGGTTCCCTTTTCCGCGCCGGCGATGCCGCCGCTCACCGGGGCATCCACGGCTTCGATCTTTTTGGCGGCGAGACCTTCCGCGACCCGCTTGGCGTAGGTTGCGCCGGTGGTGGACATATCGACGAAGATTCTTACGCGGCTGCCTTCGGCGACGCCTTTGGGCCCCAGCGCGACGGCTTCCACAATGGGCGGCGTGGGCAGGCTGGCCAGGACGATCTCGGCTTCGGAAGCGACCGCGGCGGCGGAGTCGAAGCGGCGGGCGCCCGCGGCCACCAACGGCGCTACGACGGCATCGCTCGTGTCATAAATGGCGAGGCCGTAGCCTGCGTCGAGCAAGCGGCGGCCCATGCGACCGCCCATTCTGCCTACGCCGACAAAACCAATCGTCTGTTGAGCCATCCCTCTCCTAAAAAGGCAAACCAAAACCAGACACAGGCAGGAATGCCTGTGCTACGTTTCCTTACCGGGTGCGACGTCGAGGCGCACCACGGTACCCGCCAGATCCGGCCGCGCGGGTGGATACAGTTTCATCACCAGAGGGTCGTGCCCGGGCACGATGTGCTCCGGCGAATCGGCCAGGCGGTACAGCGTTTTGTAGCCCTCCAGCATGTCCCCGACATTGTACACCACCGGAAAAATTCGGCCCTGTTGGAAATGTGCGTAGAGGTGCGACGCGTCGGCGGCCACCACGACCCAACCGCGCTGGGTCCACACGCGGAGAATCTGCAGGCCTGCCGAGTGCCCGCCCACACGGTAGAGTTTCAGGCCCGGCACGATTTCGGAATCGCCATCATGAAACACGGCGCGGCCGGCGTAGACGTGGCGCACCATGTGCAGCACGTTCTCGAGGTCGAAGGGCGCGCGCAGCGGGCCGTGGCACATGCAGCGGCCGGTGGCGTAGGCGACTTCGCGATCCTGCACGTGGAAGCGCGCGCGGGGGAAACACTCCAGCGTACCGGCATGGTCGTAGTGCAGATGCGAGAGGATCACGTCGCTGACGCGTGCGGCGTCGATATCGAGCAAGCGCAGCGCGTCCACGGGGTGGCGGAGCAGTTCGCGCCCGCGGCGCCGGGCGGCTTCTTCGGCAAAACCGGTATCGACAACGAAGCTGCAGTCACTGCGCCGCAAGACCCAGATGAAGTAATCCAGGTCGGAAGCAAACTCGTGGGGATCGGCCAGCGCGAAGTTCTCGCCCGGATGGCGGTTGCCGAGATGGGCGTAGCGGATGGCGAAGACTTCAAACGGTTCGATGGACACACAGCTATCTTAGACGGGGCTGGGGCGGGGAGGAAGAGCGACACCTTCGCCGTTTCGTGCGGCCTGCCGGACAGGCGACAGACTGCGATCGCCTGTCCTATTGATGCTACCGGAAGAATGGAGGAACGAAGCCAATTCGCCACTTTGATCCGCTGGCTCTTCCTCTTGCGGCGTGGGGTTGGCCAGCGGGCGGGCGCGCTGGAGGCGCTCTAATTCGGCGAAGGCCTCCTTATAGGAACGCTCGCAGAGGGTGATGCGGCGCTGGAGACGGCGGAAGGCCTCGTGACCGGCGACCAGGGCTTCGCCCAAGGGAACACCCTCCGAGCGATCGGCGCGAATGGCGTAATACTCC
>Ga0335078_10013309_pt1 | contig 12192 bp, 9 predicted proteins | sample Lox_Sample_32_FD_206711 | JGI IMG/M metagenome (GOLD analysis project Ga0335078, IMG submission 206711) | Soil microbial communities from Loxahatchee National Wildlife Refuge, Florida, United States - Lox_Sample_3.2 | ecosystem: Environmental > Terrestrial > Soil > Wetlands | place: USA: Florida... | reverse complement strand
GAAGGCGCCCTCGGTGGCGGCGTTCGCCATCGAGCAGCCGTCGCCGAGCTGCCACGGCGTGGCCAGGCCCTGCGCGCTCAGCGGGTTGGCCGGCACGGTCAGGGTGCAGTTCATCGACGCGGCCGCCTGCGCCGCCGTCTGGTTCAGGCTGATCACGTTACCCGCGCCGTCGACCGGGGCCGTGGCCACGTCGCCGAGCTGCCGGAAAGAGGTCTGCCCATTGGCGAAGGTGGCCGCGGGCGGCACCGCCGCCGCCGCCGCGGCCGCGGTGGCCGTCGGCGTCGCTGCCGTGGCCGGCGCGGCGGCCGCCGCGGAAGCGCCGCCGGACGGGCTGGCCGAGGCCCCCAGGGCTGACTGGTCGATCTTGGTTGCGTTGTTGCCCGAGACCGCGAGGATGATCCCGAGAGTCAGGCCCATCGCCATCGGTATGGCGAGGGGGACCGCGATGCGCGCCGCACGACTACGACTGCGGCGGCGCGACGCGGACCGATGCCCGCTGAGCATTCAATCCACCTCCATGGAAGTCCGGCTGTGCCGCTCCGGTGAATCACGGTAGACCCGGGGAACCGGGGAGATTCAAGAATTCAGAAGATTCGTGTTTTGTCCGTTTTCCTGGCCGGAGCGGCGCCGAAACCTTTGTATTTCATTGCGAAGTCCTTACGCCGCAGGTAAAGGGACGGGCGGGCAAACCTGGATTGCCCGGTAATGGCCGGGCGGGTGTTGCAGCCCATCGCACGGCCCGATCGCGGAGACGGACAGTAGTTATTACGACTCTCGTGGTGACCGGGAGATATTGCGGGAAGGTTACGAGCGCGCCGCCTCCGGAGCCTGCCCGGCAGGTCACAGCGCCGCCAGGGCCCGGCCGGAGGAACGGCCGCCCGCGGCCGTCCCCAGCCGGAGCGGCCAGGGGGTCATGACACGGCGCGCATAAGGGTGCCGCCCCTCCCGGCCGCAATGAGGCCCCGCGGGTCCCCGGCAATTAGCCGGCGGCAGGCCCCCGGGCCGGGCGTACCGGTAATTTCCGGCGAGCGGCCAGCCGGGCCTATCAGGATCAGCCTGCCGCGCCGCATATTAGCCCGGTCAGGCATTAACAGGCGCTTTATGAATTTCCCGGCCAAATAACCACGGCGACGGCCGGGATCCGGCCTTGCGTGAATGGGCAAGCCGGGACGCGCGGCGGTAACCGGGCCCGTTCGGCAGTTGCCGCGGCGAGATCGCGGCGCGGGCGGGCAGGGTCCGGCGGGGCGGCGCCGGCCGCGGTCCCTCGCCCGGGCCCCCGGCGTCCCCGCCTCCGGGCCTGGGTAAGGTGATGTCCATGCTGGCCATCCCCGCGGTCAGCATGTGTTCATCCGATTACTGACAGCAGCGGACCAGAGCCCTGGACCGGCGCGCTGCGGCCCTCGAGGCGGGATCGGCTGGGGCCGGCAACCTTTCCCCCCGCACGCGCGTCTGTCTGTAGGAGGAGCGTTATCCGGCCTTGCTCACTTGGAAAGTTCCGGCCTTTTACTTTTACCCATTTGTGAATCGCATGGAGGGGACGGCGCCGTGTCGGGATCCGGTTGGTTCCGCAGACCGCAGACATTGCTGAACAGTGGCGGGGCTTCCGCAGCTAAACGGTTCTGGCAGGCGTTCAGCGTCCCCCGGCCGCTGAAGAGACGCGGGGTGGCCCTCACCGCCAGCAGCGCCGCGCTGGTCCTCGGCGCCGGCGTGATGATCGTGGCGTTCGCCACGCCGGGCAGCCACGCGTCCCTGGTGTCGTCGACCGCCCAGGAGGCCGCGACCAAGCCGCTGCAGCCCGCGGCCGGCCTGCAGATGGTCTCGGTCACCCCGGCCGCGGGCGCCAAGGGCGTCAACGGCACCAGCCCCATCCAGGTGACGTTCTCCGCGCCGCTGGCCGCCAATTCGCCGATGCCGGCGCTGTCGCCCTCCATCCCGGGCCACTGGGCGGTCCAGGGCGACTCCGCCGTCTTCACCCCCACGGTGGGGTACTACGCGAACACCCGCGTCACGGTGAAGATCCCCGGCGGCCTGGCCGGCGTGCTGTCCGCCGCGGGGGCCACGGCCGGCGACGGCGGGACCCTCTCCTCGGACCTGAGCGAGAGCTTCACCACCGGCTCGTTCAGCACCACGCGCCTGCAGCAGGTGCTCGCTCAGCTCGGGTACCTGCCGCTGACCTGGAAGTCCACGTCCGGCTCGGTGATCAGCCCGGCCAACGCCAAGGCCGAGCTGGCCGCCGCCTACCGCGCGCCCGCCGGGACCTTCAGCTGGCAGAGCGGCTACCCGTCGGCCCTGACGAAGCAGTGGAAGGCCGGCTCGGCCAACATCTTGCAGGTCGGCGCCATCAGGGCCTTCGAGTCGGTGCACGGGATGACCATGGACGGGATCGCGGGCAAGGCCGTCTGGTCCCGGCTGTTCACCGCCGTGGCCAAGGGCCAGAAGAACCCCAACGGCTACACCTACGCGCTGGCCAGCCAGCACTACCCGGAGTCGCTGACCGTCTGGCACAACGGCCGCGTGGTGCTCAGGACCCCGGTCAACACCGGTATCCCGGCCGCCCCCACCGTGGACGGCACCTTCCCCGTCTACCTGAAGTTCTACTTCACCTACATGAAGGGGACCAACCCGGACGGCAGCAAGTACGACGACCCGGTGTACTACGCGAACTACTTCAACGGCGGCGACGCGGTGCACCAGTTCAGCCGGTACGCCTACGGGTTCTACCAGAGCCTGGGCTGCGTCGAGCTGCCCTGGGACGCGGCCAAGACGGCCTACTCCTACCTCAGCTACGGCAGCCTGGTCACGGTGACCGGCCCGGTGGCCTAAGCTCTCAGGAACGCGCGGAAGGGGCGGCCCCGGTTCCCGGGGCCGCCCCTTCCTGGCGCGTGTCGTGACGTGTTAAATCGGGTGGACTTCCTCCGCCTGCGGGCCCTTGGGGCCGCGGCCAGCGGTGTACTCGACCCGCTGGTTCTCCTGGAGGGCGCGGAATCCGTCCATCTTGATGGTGGAGTGGTGGACGAAGACGTCGGCCGAGCCGTCGTCCGGGGCGATGAAACCGTAGCCCTTGTCCGAGTTGAACCACTTCACGGTGCCCTGAGGCATGTACTTCTCCTACTGATGACGATTTCGGGAACCACGGTCGTGTGTCCCGGGTTGCGGCGACCCCGGCCGCGTGGACTGCTGCCCACGCGGACTGCCCTGTCGGGCCGGGCGCTGCGGGATGCAGGCCACCCGCGGTCAGAACTTCGCAGGCGCTGTGACACGTACACGAACTTCGTACAACCAGGAATATTTAACCACTCACAGCTACTGGCATGTTCCCAGCCGGCCGAAATGTCTTCACCGGGCCGCCGCGACCGCCTGCTCCGCACGGTCGCGCAGCCCGGCCATGCAGGCCGCGAAGCGGGATCCTCGGGTCACGGCGGCGATGCGCTCGGCTTCGCTTACCGTGTCCACGTCGGTGAGTTCGGGCAGCATATGGACCCGCAGCCCGGCCTGCTCCAGCCGGGCCAGCTGCCGCGCCCCGGTGTCGTCCTTGGACATCGGGACGCCGAGGATGAGGCCGGGATCGACCTCGCGCAAGCCGAGCAGCCAGAAGCCGCCGTCCTCGGCCAGGCCGAACGTGGCGTCCGCGGTCTTGGCCACCAGCGGCTCGGCGGCCGCCGCCAGCAGCGCAGGCGTCACCTGCGGGGTGTCCATGCCGATCAGGACCACGGGCAGCGGCAGCGTCACCCTGGCATCACACAGCGCCCAGGCGATCCGCTCGTCCAGGCCCGCGCCGCGCTGCCCGATCACGTCGAATCCGGCCGGCAGCCAGGGTCCGGGCATGCCGTCCAGGGCCAGCACCCGGCGGGCGACGGTGGTCTCCGCCACCGCCGTCAGCGTATCGGTCAAGGCCGCCTCGGCCAGGGCGGCCGCCTCCTCGGGCGTGAACGGCGGCGTGAGCCTGGTCTTCACCCGGCCGGGAACGGGCTCCTTGGCGATCACCACGACCTGTGCCGGGATCAGCCGGCCGGCCCGGACCCAGGCCGGCGTGTCCGGCTTGCCCGCGTCAGGTGACCCGGGATCGTCGTCCCGCCGGTGCCTGCCGGTGTAGCCGTCGCCGGTCACGACGAGGCCTGCGCTGCGAGAGGGGCCGGCGCCGGGCCGGAGGCCGGTGCGGCGCCGGGGGCCGGCGCCGTGATGGAGGCGAGCACCCGGCGCATGTCCTTGACCGTCCGCATCGTGCCGCCGAGCGTGCCGGTGACCTTCGACTTGCCTTCCCGTGGGTAGTACGGGATGTCGGTCTCCGCGATCCGCCAGCCCGCCTCCGCGGCGCGCACCACCATCTCCAGCGGGTAGCCGAACCGCCGGTCCTCCAGGCCGAGGCCGAGCAGGGCCTCCCGGCGGGCGGCCCGCATCGGGCCGAGGTCCCGGACCGGGACGCCGACGCGGCGGCGCAGTTCGGCGGCCAGGACCCGGTTGCCTATCCGGGCGTGCAGCGGCCAGGCGCCCTTGCCCCGGACCGACCGCCGTCCCAGCATGAGGTCGGCGCCGCCCGCCGCGACCGGGTCCGCCACCGCGGGCAGGTCACCGGGGTCGAAGGAGGCGTCGGCATCCATGACGCAGACGATGTCGCTGCTCGCCGCGAGCAGCCCGGCGTGGCACGCGGCGCCGAACCCGCGCTGCGGGACGTGCACGACGTGTGCTCCGTGGGCCGCGGCGATGACGGCCGAGCCGTCGGTGGAGCCGTTGTCCGCGACGATGGCCCGGTAACCGGACGGCATCCGGGACAGCACCCAGGGCAGAGCGCCTGCCTCGTTGAGGCACGGCAGGACGACATCGATTTCCATGGCGACAGACAGTACTCAAGCGCTAGGCAAATCGAGACCGGAAAATGGCTGATCGGCCCTTACGAAGCTGTGACGGTGTTGGCCCCGCGGGCCTGCACGGTCCTGGCCGGGCTGATCGCGTGGTTGGCTTACGATCATGCGCGTACTAGTGACGGGTGCGGCCGGGTTCATCGGATCGCACATCGCCGAGACCATGCAGGCGGCGGGCCACGAGGTCCGCGGCCTGGATTCGCTCACCCCCGCCGTGCACAACGGCCGACCGGACCACGTCCGCGGCGAGCTGGTCGTGGGCGACGTGCGCGACCCGGCGGCGGTGGACGAGGCGCTGGCCGGGGTGGACGCGGTATGCCACCAGGCCGCCCTGGTCGGGCTCGGCGTGGACCTTTCCGACCTGCCCGCCTACGCCGACGTCAACGTCACCGGCACCGCGGTGCTGCTCGAGGCCATGGGCCGCCACGGCGTGCCGCGGCTGGTCTTCGCGTCGTCGATGGTCGTGTACGGCGAGGGGGCCTACGACTGCGCGGCGCACGGTCGGGTCCGGCCGTCGCCGCGGGATCCGGGCGACCTGGCCGCGGGCCGCTTCGAGCCGCGCTGTCCGTCGTGCGGGTCGCCGCTGGTGACGGCGACGGTGGGCGAGGACGCGCCGCTCGACCCGCGCAACGCCTACGCCGCCAGCAAGGTGGCGCAGGAGCACCTGGCGGCCAGCTGGGCGCGGCTGACCGGCGGGACGGCGATCGGGCTGCGCTACCACAACGTGTACGGCCCGCGGATGCCGCGCGATACCCCCTACTCGGGCGTGGCCGCGATCTTCCGCTCCTGCCTGGAGAACGGCCTGCCGCCGCGGGTGTTCGAGGACGGCGGCCAGCGCCGTGACTTCGTGCATGTCCGCGACGTGGCCCGGGCCAACCTGCTGGCCCTGGAGGAGGCCGACCGGTCGGTTGCCGCGATGGGCGCCGCGATGGCCGCCGGCGGGCCGGCCGCGGCCGGAGCGGGCGGGTTGCGGTGCTGCAACGTCGCCAGCGGCGAGCCGCACACCGTGGGCGAGATGGCCGGCGCCCTGGCCGCGGCCTTCGGCGACATCGAGCCCGTGGTGACCGGCGAGTACCGCCTCGGCGACGTCAGGCACATCGTGGCCTCCCCCGACGGCGCCGCCCGCGACCTCGGCTTCCGCGCCCGGACGCGGTTCGCCGAAGGCATCGCCGAATTCGCCCGGGCTCCCCTGCGCGAGCCCGCCCTGGCCGGCGCCGCGCGGTTGTAGCGGATGTCCGGCGTGGTCAGCGGTCCGGGTGCGGCGTCGTTCCGGCGGCGAACCAGCACGCGGCCTCCAGGGTGAACTGGCCTATCGGGCGCCCGAGCAGCTGCCGGCATTCGGCGCGCACGGCCTCGCGCTGGGTGGCGTCCAGCGATCGGTAGTACATCCCGGCCGGGCCGACGCCCAGGGTGTAGGGCGACCACCAGTCCTCGAAGCCGGCGTACTCGGCGCGGGCGCCGATCACGTCCTGCCGGACCTCCAGCAGCCCGGCTTCGGTCAGCAGCGCGGCGAGCTCGCCGGGCGCGGTGCCGGGGCGTCGCAGCTCGCCGGTGACCGCAGGGTCGACGGAGGCGGCGGCGGCCCAGAAGATCCCGAGCGCCGGCATCCGCCCGGGGTCCCAGAAGCAGGCGGCGACGGTACCGCCGGGCTTGGTGACGCGGGCCATCTCGCCCAGCCCGCGCGCCGGGTCGGTCATGAACCCGACGACCAGGCTGGCGAGCGCGGCGTCGAAGGCGGCGCCGGCGAAGGGCAGGTCTTCGGCGACGCCTTGCCGCACGTCGACCCCGGGGTTGCGTTCCCGGCAGGCAGCCACGAACGGCGGCGACGGATCGATGGCCGCGACCTGGCCGGCACCGGCCCGGGCGGCGAGCTCGCGGGTCAGGCCGCCGGGGCCGCAGCCGACGTCGAGCAGCCGCATGCCGCCGCGGATCCCGGCCGCGTCGGCGAACGCCGGCGCCAGGCTGGGCAGGTAGCGGCCCATCAGCCGGTCGTAGCTCTCGGCCGGGGCGGTGAAGGTGTTGCATGCTGGCTGGCTGGTCATCGAGATCATCTCCTGTGCGCGGGACCGATGGCGACGATCATCGGCGCGAGCGGGCCTTGCTGCCATCCGTGGTTCCGCCCAATTCGGTACGCACCCTCTCGCGCGTCGCGGCGACCTGGGGCAGGATCGCACTGTGACCGCATACCTCGGCGGCCCGCCATGGCCCGGGCTTGACGCCGCGCTCGCCCGGCGTGACCTGCCTGCCGCGCTCAGGCTGGCCGAGCAGGCCACCGAGGTCGACCTCGCCGAGCGGCAGCTGGTGATCGGGATCTGCCGGTCGGTGTTTCACCAGGCTGACCTGGCCGCCGAGGCGCTGCTGCACAGCTTCCGCGCGTTCTGCCAGGACCAGTCGATCCGGGCCGCGGTCAGCGCTGTCTTCCTGGGTCGCATGCATTACTGGATGCACGACAACCCGCACGTGGCGAACGGGTGGTTTGCCCGCGCCCGCACCCTTGTCGCCGGCCGCCCAGATGGCGTCGAGCACGTCCTGGTCGCCTTGCCCCTGCCGGGCTGTGACATCGACGACGTCACCGCCCTGCGCGCAAACGCCGAACGGTCCCTGGAGCTGGCCCGGCGGCTGGGTGAGCGCAACCTGGAGGCCAAGGCGCTGTCCGACCTCGGTACCGCGCTGGTCTCACTCGCCGCGGTCGAAGAAGGCATGACCCGGCTGGATGAGGCCATGGCGATGGTCGTCTCCGGCGAGGCCGGCAGCCCGTTCGTCTCCGGTGACGTCGTATGCAACCTGATCACCGCGTGCGGGCGCGCCGGCGATCTCGCCCGGGCGGACGAGTGGACCCGGGTCGCCGAGGATCAGCTGGGCTTCGGCATCGAAGACGGGCCGGCGTACATCTACGCGCAGTGCCGCTCGGTGATGGGCCAGATCCTGTGTGACGCCGGGCGCTGGCGGCACGCCGAGGTCACGCTGCGCCTGGCCGGAACGCTCGCCGCGCGCAGCGGTCCCCGGGTCGACGGCAAGGCCCGGGCAGCACTGGCTGAGCTGCGGGTCCTGCAGGGCCGGCTCGCCGACGCCGAACGGCTGGTGAACGACCGCCCCGGTCATATGGACACGACGCTGCCGCTGATGTCGTTGCACCTGGCCCGCGGTGAGCACCGCGACGTGGCCGGCCTGGCCCGGCAGGCGCTGCGGAACATGGGTGATGACCACGTCCGCGCGGCGCGGCTGCTCGTCATGCTCACCGAGGCCCAGCTCGCCCTCGCCGACGCCGAGGCGGCCGAGGCGGCCGTGAGGCGGCTGGACCAGATCGCGGCCGGCCACGCGCTGCCTGTCCTCGCCGCCCGCGCCGCGCTCGCCCGGGGCATGCTCGCCCGGCACCGCGGCCAGCCAGACGCGGCCCGCGAGGCGTTCGAGCACGGCCTGGCCGTCCTCGCCGGCGCCCACTGGCCCCTGCTGCTCGCCGAGCTGCGGCTGCGACTCGGCCAGGTCCTGGCCGGCTCCGACCCTCCCGCCGCCATCGCAGAAGCCCGGGCCGCTCACCTGATCTGGGAACGGCTCGGATCACCCGAGTCGGCGCGCAGCGCCGCGCTGCTGAACCAGCTCGGGCTCCGGGCCACGAGCACGCCTCGCGCCGCCGACGCGACGGCCGCGCTCAGCCCCCGCGAGCAGGCAGTGCTGCAGCGGCTGCGCACCGGCAGCTCCAACGCCGAGATCGCCGCCGAACTGCACAACTCGGTGCGCACGATCGAGCACCACGTCAGCGCGATCCTCGCCAAACTCGGGTTGCGCAGCCGCGCTGAAGCAGCCGTCTACGCCGCCTCGATCGAAACAACGCAGCCGCTCACAGCCGGGGCATGACTCGCCAGGGCCGACTGCGCTCAGTGTCCGGTGATGAGCGGCCAGAGGGGTTGGACCTGGGCGGAATCGGAGGTGTAGCCGAGCTTGCCCAGCCCGAATCCCTCCTCGAGGGTGAGCAGCATCGAGTAGTGGTTGGACGGGGTGGCGTCGGTGGCGTGCCGCGGTCCCAGCCGGCTGACCACGATCATCGGCGCCGAGCCGCCGCCGTACACGCCGCCGGGCCAGCTGGCGCTGATCTGCGGGTCCCCGGCCGGCGCGACGGGGGAGTCGCAGCAGCCCGCGACGGACGCGTAGTAGTTGTCGCTGGAGTTCGAGCCGTCATAGTCGGTCTCGTCGGCGACGACGAAGATCACGCTGTTGCCGGTCCAGGCCCGGCTGGACATGATCGTCTGGACCGCGCCCTTGACGAAGGCGTCGGCCTTGGCCTTGAGGGCCTGGTCGTTGGCGTCCCCGGGCACGTCGTTGTACGGGCACGGCGTGTCGGAGAAGCCGGGCACCGCGGTGTAGATGCCGCCGTGCATGTTGCTGCACTCGTCGGGGCTGATCCACACGTAGCGGGGCGGGTTCGGGCCGTTCAGGTCGGCGGCCATGCTCGTGTAGGGCTTGATGTGGGCGGCACGGGCCGGGTCCAGCCGGACGTCGTTGTACAGGATGAACGGGTTGTGCTTGCTCGCGTACAGCGCGTTGGAGCTGCTCGGCCAGAAGTCGGGCAGGTAACCCGCGGAGGGCATGGCCTGCATGTACGCGTCCCACGGGATGTGCGCGGCCTGAAGCTCGTCCACGATGTTGGTGTGCGCGTACTGGTTCACCCCGAAGTTGTTCGACGTGGTGGGGTACCAGCCGTTGTCGTTGTTGACCCACCACGTGTCGCCGCTGGTGGCCGCGATGTAGTTGGGCTCGCTGGTGTGGGTGACGCCGAAGTAGTCGGTGGCCTGCCCGTACGTGTTCGCCAGCGAGGTGATGTACGGCGCGGCCGGGTCCCCGATCACGTGGTCGGCGGCGTGGTTCTCCAGCATGATGATGAACACATGGTCGAGGCGGGTGCCGTGGCCCTGGCCGCCTCCGCGAGCAGCGGCCGTGGTGGCGTAGCTGCTCTGGGCGCCGGCCGCCGCGAGCGCTCCGGCAGCCAGCGTCACCGTGGCCGCGGCCACCATCCAGGCCCGCACGGGCCCGACCCGGCGGCGCAGAAATCCCTGCATCTTCACCTCGACCTCCCGGTCTAGTCCCCCAACGTCACCGCCCCCGGGTATGACAACCCATAGCCATGCAGCATAATCCGACAGAGCCCGAATGAATTAAACGATTTAGTCACCATTTCCGGTTCGAGAACCGGCCGGGCTGTTCAGACGTGGTTCAAGGACCGATCCCGCTGGCGCTGCCCGGGGCATGACTAAACCCCTGCGGCCCGTGGGGCGCAGGGGGTTCGGTTAGGTGGTCAGCGGGCGATGGCGCGGGGCTCGGGGCTGGGCGGACCCGCCGGGCCCGGGGGGCCTGCAGGCGGGGACTGCGCGCCGGCCTGGCGGCGGGGTACGGTGCGGTTGAGGGCGGGCACCCCCGGGCGGGCCAGCGGCAGGCGGATGAGGAACTGGCAGCCGGGACCGGCGTTGCGCACCGCGATCTGGCCGGAATGCGCCTCCACGATGCCGCGCGCGATCGAAAGGCCCAGCCCGCCGCCCGACTGCGGTCCCGGGGTGCGGGCCGACTCGCCGCGGAATGCGACGTCGAAGACCCGCGGCAGATCATCGGGCGGGATCCCGCCGCAGGCGTCGGACACGGTTACGCAGGCCAGGCCGCCCTGCACCTCGGCCAGCACGTCGACGCCACCGTCGGACGGCGTGTGCCTGACCGCGTTGGTCACCAGGTTGCGCAGGGCCCGGCCCATCTCGGCGGAGTCGACGTAGACCGGCATGCCGCGTACCGCGGCCCCGGTGAGCCTGACGCCCTTGGCCCGCGCGACCGGCTCGGCGCTGGCGACGACCTCGGCGACCAGGTCCTCGAGCCCGACCATGCGCTTGGACAGCCGCAGCGCGCCCGCGTGGATCCGGGACAGCTCGAACAGGTCGTCGATCATCACGGTCAGCCGGTCCACCTCGCGGCGGATCTGCGAGTGGTACTGGGACACCTCGTGCGGATCGGTCACCACCTGGTCTTCCAGCGCCTCGGCCATGGCCCGCAGGCCGGCCAGCGGGGTGCGCAGGTCGTGGCTGACCCAGGCGACGAGCTCGCGCCGGCTGGCCTCCAGGGCACGCTCCCTGGACCGGGCCTGGGCCAGCCGCTCGTGCGTGACGGTGAGCTCCCTGGAGAGCTCGGCGAGTTCGGTGGGCAGGGTCGACGACGGCGCCACGTAGACGCCGTTCTCCCCTACTCCCTGCACCGCGGAGGCGAGCGCGCGGCTGGCCTTGGTGAGCCGCCGGCCGACGAACAGCGCGACCGCCAGGCTGGCCAGGCCGGCGATCACCATCAGGTCCAGCACCACTCGCTGGTCCACCCCGCTCAGCATGCGGTGGGCGATGACACCGACGCCGGCCAGCGAGGTGAGCACGGAAGCCAGCACGATGACGGTGACCATCACCGAGACCGAGCGCGCCGCGAGCACCCGCAGCGCCACGATCCCGATGGCGGTGATCATCAGCGCGAACAACAGGGTGACAGCGGATATGAACTCCAGATCCGAGACCGCGATGCCGGTGCCGAACAAGTTGTTGGTGCCAGCCATGTCGGCGACGGGAGTCACGCGGCCTCCGGCTCGTACCGGTATCCGACGCCCCACACGGTCACGATGCGCCTGGGCATGGTCGGGTCGGGCTCGAGCTTCTCGCGCAGCCGACGGACATGCACGGTGACCGTCGACGTGTCGCCGAACGTCCAGCTCCACACCTCGGTGAGGAGCTGCTCCCGGGTGAAGGCCTTGCGCGGGTTCCTCATCAGGAACACGAGCAGGTCGTATTCGCGCGAGGTCAGCTGGATCAGCTTGCCGCTGGCCCTGACTTCGTGCGCGGAAAGGTCCACCACCAGGTCGCCATCGGTGATGGCGCCGAGGTCGAGCTTGTCGGGCAGGCCGGCGCCGCGGGACCTGCGCAGCACCGAGCGCACGCGGAGGGCCAGCTCACGCGGGCTGAACGGCTTGGTGACGTAGTCGTCCGCGCCGGTTTCGAAGCCCACGAGGCGGTCGGTCTCGTCGCCGAGGGCGGTCAGCATGACCACCGGAATCGGCCAGCGGGCCCGCAGCCTGCGGCATACCTCGAGGCCGTCCATGCCGGGCAGCATGAGATCGAGGACGACGAGATCGGGCGGCTCCTCGGCCACCCGGCGCAGCGCCTCGTACCCGTCGTGCACGCACTCAACCGTGTGGCCGTCGCGCACGAGGTAACGCCCGACGACATCCGCCACCGTGGGATCGTCGTCGACGACGACGATGCGCCCCGGCGGATCGGGGTTGCTCACCAAAGGATTTTCCCGTCCTGTACAAAGCCAATGG
>Ga0335078_10013308_pt1 | contig 12192 bp, 8 predicted proteins | sample Lox_Sample_32_FD_206711 | JGI IMG/M metagenome (GOLD analysis project Ga0335078, IMG submission 206711) | Soil microbial communities from Loxahatchee National Wildlife Refuge, Florida, United States - Lox_Sample_3.2 | ecosystem: Environmental > Terrestrial > Soil > Wetlands | place: USA: Florida... | reverse complement strand
AATCCGTCGTATAAAAAGCACGACTTTGGCTATACCGTGGGCGGGCCCGTTTATATTCCGAACCACTACAATAGCGACAAGAAGAAGACGTTTTTCTTCTGGTCGCAGGAATGGCGGCGAGAGAGAAATCCGTCGTCGATCGACCAGAACGTGCCCTCCCTGGCGGAGCGGAGCGGCGATTTCTCGACGCTGTGCGCGCACGATCCCGCGGATTGCCCGAATGCAGGGGCGAATCCCGTCGCCAACGTGGCGGCAGTGCCAATCAGCCCGGTCGGCCAAGCTTTAATGGCTTTGATACCCAAGCCAAACACGACTCTGGGCACCTATCCGGACGGCACACCGGATCCGGCCTTTGCGCAGACCGTTTCTACGCCAACCACGTGGCGCGAGGAATTGATTCGTGTGGACCACAATTTTTCCGACAAGTATCGGGTTACCTTCCGCTATATTCATGACTCGTGGTCCACGATTGTGCCGAACCCCTTGTGGGGCGTGGGCACTTCGGACTTTCAGGACATCCAGACCAACTTTGTCGGGCCGGGAACAAGCTTCGTGGCGCGGTTGAACGCCAACTTTTCCCCGACGCTGCTGAACGAATTCGTGGCCAGCTATACGGCAGACCACATCTTTTTGAATGCTCTCAACAACCCGTCCTTGCCCTCCGGTTTCGCGATGGGCGCGCTATTCAATAATGGTTTCGGCGGCAAACTGCCCTCGATCGAACTCGACAACAACGGTGCCTACAATGGCGGCGCCAACGGAACTCTCGCCCAAGACACCGGCTATTTTCCGTGGAACAACGCCAATCCCGTTTACACCTACCGCGACAACGTCACCAAGATCATGGGCATGCACACCTTGCAGTTTGGAGCGTATGCGGCATTCGCGCAGAAGAACGAGGACAACTCGCCGGACGTCCAAGGAATTCTGACATTTGACGCGGGTTCATCGGTGGGCACGGGAAATTCCTTTGCCGACCTGCTCATGGGGAACATCTCAAGTTATAAGCAGTGGAATCTCGAGCAGAAGTATTACGACCGGTACAAAATCGTCGAGCCTTACTTCCAGGACGACTGGCGCGTGACGAAGCGCCTTACGTTGAATTTGGGTCTGCGCGTCAGCCTGTTTGGAACGTACCGGCAGCGGTATGGGCAGGCGTTTAACCTCAATCCCGCGGCGTTCGTGGCAGGGGGCTCGCCGGCAATCGATTCCACAACGGGGGCCTTTACGGCGGGCTCCGGCAATCCTTTCAATGGGTTGGTCCAATGCGGCGGCAGTGGTGGAACCGGTGATATCCCGTCAAACATTCTCACGGCATTTCCGGGCGCAGCGGTGGGTCCGAGCAAATTCGCCGGATGCATGCAGGGGCATCTGTTCAATCCCGGGCCGCGACTAGGCTTTGCTTGGGACCCGAAAGGCGACGGGAAGATGGCCATTCGCGGCGGCTACGGCATCTTCTTCGAACATACGAACGGCAACGAGGGGAACACGGAGTCGCTTGAGGGTTCTGCTCCTTTGGTTCTCACTGCATCACAGTTCAATATTGCGCCAGGGTCTTCCGCGGCGTGTCCGGCCACGGCGCCCGACGGATATTCCTGCGTCGGAGCAGGCGGTGGGTTGCTCTTCCCGCTGGCAGTGACCTCGATTCCAAACCGCGTACAGTGGCCGTACGTGCAGCAATGGAACCTCAACGTTCAGAGAGAACTGCCTGGGAATTTTGTGGTTTCAGCCGCTTACGTAGGCAGCAAGGGCACGCACCTGACGCTGCTGACAGACGCGAACCAGATCGTGCCTGTGTCGGCCTCGGCCAATCCATACGTAGCTGCGGGAGCGCCAATTACGCCGCCCGGCAACGGCTATGCGGGAGATTGTTCCACCTTCACGGTGGGTCCCGGTGGACCGGCAGTCACCGGCCAAGCGGCCATCAATCTGAATGTGGCGTGTGGCAATTTCGTGACGCCGGATTTGGTGCGCACGGCCTTCCCGGGGTACGGCGACATTTCCGGGCTATCCGATGCCGCCAACTCCGTCTATCACGCCCTTCAACTCACCGCCCGGAAGACGGTGGGCGACCTTCAGTTAAGTCTTTCGTATACGTATAGCCACTCCATCGACGATTCTTCAGATCGGTTCGATACGGCTTTCGTGAATTCTTACGACATTGCCGCAAATCGAGCCAGTTCGAGCTTCGATATGAGGCATAACCTGGCGATCAGCTACGTGTACGCTCTGCCGTTTTTCAAAGCGGCAGGCTTTACACATTTGCTGTTCGGCGGCTGGCAAATCTCCGGAATCACCGTGGCGCAAACGGGCACGCCCTTTAGCGTGACCAACGGAACCACGTATGGCGACAATGCCGGCGTCGCCAATGGCCAGGGCACCGGTTCGCGCCCGGACCTCATCGGCAACCCCTTCACGGTCACTGCGGCGCAAAAAGCCGCCGAGGCCGGAACCTTCGGGCCGCTCCACTACAACGACGCAGCTTTCGGCGTTCCGGTAGGGCTGACGTTCGGCAATGTCGGCCGCGACACGCTCTACTTGCCTGGGCGCCTGAATTTTGACTTCGGCCTGTTTAAGGAATTTCCCATCAACGAACGATCAGGATTTGATTTCCGCTGGGAAAATTTCAACTTCTTTAACCACACGCAGTTTAACGCTGTTAGCTCGAGCCTTGGCGCGTCGGACTTCCTGCACCTGAATGGCACGCACGATCCACGCATCATGCAGTTTGGCTTGCGTTTCTACTTCTAACTCGGTCCGGGAATAGCAGGGCGGCGCTTTTTTCCTGAGCGCCGCCCTCACTTTTCTGTATACTCGCTCCGCCTGCCAGGGAGGAGCGCAACTACGTCATGAAACGCAGAACATTTATCGGGACTTCGGTGGCCGCGGCGGCGTTTGCCGCGGGGCCGGAATGGAGTTGGGCGGCCGGACCTATGCCTACGCACGAGATCAAGCGCGTCGGTTTGCAGTTGTATACCGTTCGCGGAGAGCTCAAGAAGGACTTCGACGGCACCATCGCGAAAGTTGCTGCGACCGGCTACAAAGAGGTTGAGTTTGCGGACGACTATGGCGGCCACTCGCCGAAAGAGGTTCGCGTACTACTGGACAACCATGGTCTTGCTTCGCCCTCAGCGCACATTCGCTACGATCTGATCGAGAACAAGTGGCCGGAGACGCTGGATGCGGCCCACGTCATGGGGCAGACCTACCTCGTGTGCCCCTGGATCGACGAAAAGCAGCGCAACGCAGATGGTTGGAAGCGCGTTGCGGAACTGTTCAATAAGGCGGGAGAAGCCAGCCAGAAGGCGGGAATCCAGTTTGCCTATCACAACCACTCCTTCGAGTTCGCGCCCGTCGAAGGCTTGGGCGGAAAACTCGCGTACGACTATCTGCTGGCCGAAACGGATCCCAAGCTCGTGAAAATGGAGATGGATTTGTGCTGGATCAGCGTGGCACAAAAAGATCCCGTGAGCTACTTCGACAAGTATCCAGGCCGCTTCCCGATGGTTCACGTCAAGGATTTCGTCAACGATCCCAACTCGACGAGCAGCTACGCCGGCGCAACGGGTTCTGTTGCGTTCAAAGGCCGGCTAGCCGACGTCGGCAAAGGCCAGATTGATTGGAAGCGCATTTTCGCGCATTCGGATAAAGCCGGCATCAAGCACTATTTTGTCGAGAACGACGATGCCAAAACGCCGTTCGACGACATCAAGATCAGCTACGACTATCTTGCGGCATTGCGTTTCTAACCCGCCCGCGGCGGTATGAGGTGCGCTTCGTTTCGTGGGTGGCGCTTGGCAGGGGCACGCGATGTCGTGGAAGCTGGCGCAGGGCGGAAGGCGAGCGCTAAACTCAATTCCATACAAATTGGATTCGGGAGGTTCTATGAGCAAAGACAGTTTTTCTCGCCGTGAGTTTTTGCAGCGCACAGTCGGCGCCACGACCGCGCTGGCCGCGGCTCCGAGCATCTTTCTGAAGCCGGAATACGTCCCTTCGGCGCTGGAACGAGTCGCGCCCAGCGATCGCCTGCGTTTCGGCATCATCGGCATTGGCATGCAAGGTTCGGGCTTGCTGACCACCGCGATCCAACTGCCCGGCGTAGAGTGCGTAGCGGCCTGCGACCTTTACGACGGACGCCACACGCTGGCCCGGGAGATTGTCGGCAAAAGCATTCCCACCACGCGGCGCTATCAGGAACTGCTCGATAACAAGGAAATCGACTGCATCGTCGCCGCGGTTCCCGACCATTGGCACAAGCAGGTAGTGGTGGACGCCGTGAGCGCGGGCAAGGACATTTATTGCGAAAAGCCCATGTCGCATTCGCCTGCCGATGGCATCGCCATGGTGGCCGCGGCCCAGAAGACCGGCCGCGTCGTGCAAATTGGTTCGCAGCGCGTCAGCTCCGTGATTTGCGCGAAAGCCAAGGACCTTCTGGCGCAGGGAATGATTGGCACGCTAACTCTGGTGGAAGGCTCGCTTGGCCGCAATGATCCGACTGGCGCGTGGGAGTACCCGCCACCGCCCGATCTCTCGCCGGCGAATCTCGATTGGGATACCTGGCAGGGCACAGTGCCGAAAGTACCGTTCAATCCCAATATTTTTGCCCGCTGGCGCTGCTGGAAGGAGTACGGCACCGGACTCGCCGGCGATTTGCTGGTGCATCTGGTCAGCGGCATGAATTTCATGCTCGGATGGAATGCGCCGCCGAAGAAAGCCATGTCACTTGGCGCGATTTTGCGTTTTCCGGACGGGCGTAACATGCCGGATGTGCATGCCACGCTGTTCGATTGCGGAAGCGCCCCCATTTACCTGCGGCTCAATCTCGGTTGCGAAACGCCGGAGATTTATCGCTTCCAGGGCTCCAAGGGAATCCTGGAGGTCACGGAATTTGCCATCAACTACTATCCCCAGACCGGCGAGGATTCAGGGCCGAGTTATTACACGTCGGGCTACCCGCAGAAAATGCGCGAGGCATACGTCGCGAAATGGCACGAGGAACACGATCCCGCTCCGGGAAAAGAACCGACGCTGGAAGGGTTCAGCTACCGCGGAGACTCCTGGGACGACGAGCGGCCGCATTTGTGGAGATACTTCCAGGCGGTGAAGACGCGGCAGCCGGTCACTGAAGATGCGGTGTTCGGGCACAATGCGGCGCTCGCGTGCCACATGTCGAATGAATCGTACTTCCGCAAGAGTGCCGTCACCTGGGATGCGGCGTCGGGCACTATCAAGACTGCATAAGACAGCCGAGAGACGCAAAGTGGCGCAGGCCTGACGAATGTAGCTGGAAGCCTGACTGAAAATGTGTCTCGCCAGGCCCGCGATGCGCCCCTGTTCTCCGCCTCGACCTCGCCGACGTGTAACTGGCCTTCGGGCCGGGTTATCTCTCGGCCACACCGCAACTTCTGCTCCGGAGAAGGGTTCTAGAATAAAGTGGTGTTTCGAGGAGTGTCGTTCATGCGAAAACTGCAACTGTTTGGTTTGCTCTTGCTGGCGATAGCGCTGTTGGCCATGCCATCCGGGGCCTCCGCGCAAATTAGCGTGGGAGTTTCGGTGCACATCGGCCCGCCGGCGTTGCCGGTTTATGCGCAGCCGATTTGCCCAGGCCCGGGATATTTGTGGACGCCTGGCTATTGGGCTTATGGTCCGGATGGATATTACTGGGTTCCAGGTACGTGGGTTATGGCGCCCGCCGTTGGATTGCTTTGGACCCCCGGTTACTGGGGCTGGGGCGGCGGCGTGTACGTTTGGCACGCAGGGTATTGGGGGCCACACGTCGGTTTCTATGGCGGCATTAATTATGGTTTTGGCTATGGCGGCGTCGGTTTTGTCGGCGGACGCTGGAATCGCGGAGTATTCGCGTACAACACGGCGGTGATGCACGTCGACACCACGGTGATTCGCACTACCTATGTGGATCGGACCGTCATCAACAACGTGACCGTGAACCACGTGAGCTACAACGGCGGGACCGGCGGCATCACGGCGCGCCCGACTTCTGCGGAGCTCGCCGCGGAGCACGAGCATCACATCGCCCCAACATCGGTGCAAACGCAACACGAGCACACGGCCAGCAACAACCGCGCGTTGCTCGCGTCCGAGAATCATGGCCGGCCCGCGATCGCCGCAACAGCGAAGCCGGGACAGTTCACGGGGCACGGCGTCGTGGCTGCCTCGGCTGCCTCCCACAGCGCTTCGTTGAACAGCAACCGGCCGCCCAACAATGCTGCCGACTTGCACAAGACGGACCGTCCTCCGTCGCACAACAGCGGTACGGGATCGAACAGCTATCATGCGAACAATTCGCCAGCGAAGACCGAACACGTAAATAATCCATCGAAGAACCAACCGCACTCGGAAGAAAAACCTCGCGGTGAAGGTAAACCGCACGAAGGCGGCAAGCCCCACTACCGCTAAAGCAAATCGAGAAAAGCCAGGACTTCGGCGCGGCGTATCAGCCGCGCCGATCCTTTTATGGTTCGAGTTTTATGCTTCCGGTAGCGGCGGACAGCCGGGAAATTCGCGCAGGGTCGTATTGCCGATGTATTGCAGGTCCGCGATGCCGATTTTGCTGGTGTAAAAGCCGTCACAGGTGAACTTCCGCAGGAATGCGAAGAACGCCACGCCCTGGCTGAGCAACGGATCCTGTTTCGCGTTTTTGCGGAACGCGATAAGGTCAAGAATTTCTTTGCGCTGCTCGGGGGTGCCCTCGAGAAAAGAGGCGGAGTAACGGTCCGCGCAGGTGGCATCCAGCCACATCAGCCCTCCGCCGAGAATCAACTGAAACTCCTCATTCTCGCTGGTGAGCAGGTCAATGAATTCCGGCGCCCCGGCTTCGACCGCGCCTCCCGATTTATCGTCCTTAGGAATAATCGTGTCGCAGAGGTCCGTCAGCATTTCGTACTGGTGTGCCGAGAAATATTTCGGGGCGTACTTGCCGGTGGGAGACGAGGACTTTTCGCTGTGAACGGCCTGATGCGCAAATTCCGCGGCTTTGGCCGGAATCACCTGCAGAACGGAGCCGCCTGCTGCACCGACCGCCAGCGTCTTCAGGATGTCGCGGCGCGATACCGAATGTGTACTCATGGCTACCCTCCTCGCGGCCCGGCCGTCACGCCAGGTTGCCTTTCTGCGCCTCGCTCAGCAGATATTCCGACGCGCGCCAGGACAGCGCCATGATGGTCAGCGTCGGGTTTTTGTCGGGATTTGTCACCAGCGGTGCGCCGTCTACGACGAAAAGATTCTTCACGTCATGCGCTTGGCAATACGCGTTCAGCACCGAAGACTTCGGATCGGCGCCCATGCGCGCGGTGCCGACTTCGTGGATGATTTTCCCGCCTTCCGTGATGCCGAACGGATACTGGCCGTCGATGGCTGTTTTAGTTTTGTATTCGCCCCCCGCCGCTTCGATAATGGCGCGGAAGGTCTCCTGCATGTCTTGCGCCTGGCGCAATTCGTAATCGCTCCACTTGAAGTGGAAGCGCAGCACCGGAATGCCCCACTTGTCCACGACGTTCGGGTCGATCTCGCAATACGTATCCCAGTTGGGGATCATCTCGCCGCGTCCCGAAAGGCCGATACCTGTCCCGTAGGTTTGCCGGCAACGCTGCTTCAGGCTCAGGCCGTATCCCTCTTCTTCCTCGCACAAGTCATCGAACATGCCGACGCCGGGCAACTCGCGCCCGCCGCCGAATTCGATGTGGTAGCCGCGGGGAAAATCATTTTTGCGGTCGAACTTCCACCACGGGATGTACATGTGCATGCCGCCGACGCCATCGTGATTGTGCGGAGGCATTTTTTCGAGCGCCGGCACGATGCCCCAGCCATCGCTGCCGACCGAATCGGTGAGGTAGCGGCCCACAGTACCGGAAGAATTGGCCAGACCGTTGGGAAATTGCGAAGATTTGGAGTTCAGGAGCAGGCGCGCGGATTCGCAGGCGCTCGCCGCGAGCACGACCGCGCGCGCATTCACGCGCTTTTCGGTACGTGTCGCTTTATCAATGTAAGACACTCCTGTAGCTTTGCCGTCTTTGCTCAGCAGAACTTCGCGCGCCATTGCGCCGGTGATCATCGTCAATTTGCCGGTCTTCATCGCCGGCGGAATCATCACCTGACTCGAGCTGAAGTTCGATGCGGTGACGCAGCCGCGGCCGCACTGCCCGCAATAGTGGCAGGGAAGCCGGCCGTTTACGGAACGCGTGAGAATGGCCAGGCGCGACGGAATGCAGGTAATGCCCAACTTGTCGCAGGCCCTTTTGACGACCAGGTCGGAGCAGCGCGGTTTTGGTGGTGGCAAAAAGATGCCGTCCGGCGCACTCGAAACATTTTCGCGCGTACCGAACACGCCGATATAGGACTCCGCCTTATCGTAGTAGGGAGCAAGGTCGTCGTAGCTGATCGGCCAATCGTCGCCTAGGCCGTCGCGCGTTTTCGATCGGAAGTCGATGGGCGCAAAGCGCAGCGCGATACGCCCCCAGTGATTCGTGCGCCCGCCCACGATGCGCGAGCGAAACCATTTAAAATTCGCGCCCGGCGCGGACGTGTACGGCTCGCCTTCGATATCCCACGAACCGTTCGGGGCCAGGAATTCGCCAAAATCCCGCGCCTGCCGGCCGCCAACCCCAACACCGCGATGCGGCAATTCGTACGGCCACATCAGCATCTTGAAGTCTTTATCCGGGTTCACCGGCGGACCGGCTTCCAGCAGCGCGACGTTCAGGCCGCCTTCCGTCAGAATTTTCGCTGCCGTGCCGCCGCCCGCTCCCGAGCCGACAATACACACGTCATACATCTTCGGTGAACGAATGACTTGAAGCATTTCGTCAACCTCGGTCTACTGCCCGTTTGATTACAGTTCGTTCTTCTTCATCTGCGAAACAGCATAGTCGCAAGCCCGCGCCGTTAGTGCCATGTAGGTCAGCGACGGATTCACGCAGGCGCTGGAGGTCATGCACGCCCCGTCGGTCATGAACAGATTTTTGATATCGTGCGTCTGGTTGTGTTCGTTGAGCACCGACGTCTTCGCATCGCGCCCCATACGCGCTGTGCCCATCTCGTGGATGCCCAGTCCCGGCGAGGAAATTTCCTGCTGCACCGTAATATTCTTCGCGCCGGCCGCTGCCAGCATTTCCGCCGCTTGCACCGCAATGTCCTTGTGCATGGCCAATTCGTTTTCGCCCCAGGCGCAGTGAATCTTCAACGTCGGCACGCCCCAGGCGTCCACTTTTTCTTTGTCAATCTCCACCCAGTTGTTGTGGTTCGGCAGGCACTCCCCGAAGCCGTGTATGCCCATGCGCCAGGACCCTGGCTTGCGCAGCGCGTTCTTGAAGTCCACGCCGAAACCCGCCATCGCAACGCCACGCGTCCAGTTATCGCGGCTCCCGCTGCCTTGGTACCCGTAGCCTCGAATAAATTCCCGTTGCTTCGTCTTCGCATCCACGTTGCGGAAGCGCGGGATGTAAATGCCATTGGGGCGGTTGCCAAACGGCATCTTGTCCTCATGCCCGGGCATGGTGCCGCTGGCTCCGGCGCCCATGTGGTGGTCCATCAAGTTGTGTCCCAGTTCGCCGCTGCTGTTCGCCAAGCCGTTGGGAAACTCCGGCGTCGCCGAATTCAGGAGCAGGCGCGCGGATTCCAGCGTCGCGCAACAGATAAAAAAGACCCGCGCCTGGAACTCCAGGGAATTTTTCGTCTGCGCGTCAATGACATGGACGCCGCTGACGCGATTCGTCTTCGCGTCGTAAATCAAATTGCGCGCGACGCTGTAAGGCCGCAGCGTCATCCGCCCGGTTTTCTGCGCCGCCGGCAATGTCGAACTGAGGCTGCTGAAGTACGATCCCGTGATGCATCCGCGATGGCAGATGCCGCAGTAGTGGCAAGGAACGCGCCCCTTGTGTCCTTTGGTCAGGATCGCAGTGCGGCCAATCGTCATCATGCGATCGTCAAAGTGTTTCGCCAGCGCCTCGCGAACATCCTGCTCAACGCAGCTCATTTCCATCGGCGGCAGAAACTTCCCGTCCGGCAATTGCGGCAGCCCCTCCGCCTGTCCGCTGATCCCCGCGAAGTCTTCCACGTAGTCGTACCACGGCGCGATGTCCGCGTAGCGAATCGGCCAGTCCACCGCGATGCCGTCGCGCAGATTGGCCTCGAAATCCAGATCGCTCCAGCGATAGCTCTGCCGTCCCCAAGTAATCGACTTTCCGCCTACCTGCCTGCCGCGAATCCACGAGAAATGCTTTCCTGGATCGCAGGTGTACGGATTCTCTTCGTCGTTCACAAAAAATTTGCTCGAGTACTCGTCGCAGGCGTAGTACACCTCGCGCTGAATCGGCTGCGTCTTTTCCCTCTCACCGCGGTTGTCCCAGGAGCGGTACTTCAGCTCCCACACCGGGACGTGCTCGACGTAGTCTTTCTCCGGCACAATCGTGCGTCCCGCCTCCAGCACCAGCACGTTCAGCCCTTTTTCGGTGAGCTCTTTCGCCGCCCATCCGCCCGTAATTCCCGAACCAATCACAATCGCGTCGTACGTTGTCGTTGACATCGCGGCTCCCGTTTAAGCGTTCCCGGTCCCGGGGCTGAGTGGAGCGCAGCCGTGGTACTGGCCGGGGATGATTTGCAATTTCAGTTCCTGGCTAAAGCCGATCTCGGACGTGTAATAGCCGTGCAGCGTCATGCGCTTGAAAACCATCCAGAAATTTCCCTGCAACTGCGTGTCGTGCACCAGCACCGGGTTCACCGGGTGCGGAACGCCGTCGTGCGCCAGCGCGTCCTCCTCGATGGATTGCAGCAGCGCCGTCTGTTGCGCCGGCGACACGTCCACAAACTGTTTGCCAAAAAGCTCCTCGCTCTGCTTGTCCACGCCGTCCAGTCCGCTCAAAAAGTGCGCGCGCTCCCCGTCTGTGGCCCACTCCGTCAGAATCAGATCGATAAATTCGTTGACCAGCGCCCCTTTCGCTCCCGGCGTCTCCGTCGCCGGAATGATGAGGTCGGTCATTGCAATCACCGTTGCGTTCTGATGCGCATTCAGTGTACGGGTGCTATAGCCCGCCGCCGGATGCGCCGCGCGAAAAAGCGCGAAAGCCTCCGGACCGAGCGTTGGCAAAACCGCTCCGCCAAACAGCAGCTTCAGTGCATCACGCCGTTGCATGGGACCTCCCCGTCGGGCTCGCATTCAAAGACTGTTTGCCGTGCACCGCGCCGAACTTCATGGCCATTTCGCGCGCCTGCCGCAGCGCCGCCACCGGCTCGCCGACCGGCAAAAATTCCATCGCGATGTATCGGTTGTAATTCAGTTCCGCCAGCTTGCGATAAATGTTCGGGTAATAAATTTCCCCGGAGCCCGGCTCATGCCGTCCCGGCACGTCCGCCACGTGCACCAGTCCGATCAGGCCGATGTTCTTGTCCAGCTTGGCAATCAAGTTTCCTTCCGCAATTTGCTCGTGAAACAAATCGTACAGAAATTTGACGTGCGGATTCCCCACCGCGCGTACAATCTCAAACCCTTCCGCGCTGGACGTTAGAAAATACTTCGGGTTTTCTTCCGGGTCGATATTCTCCACCAGCAACTCAATGTTATTCTGCGCCGCAATCTCGCCCGCTCGCTTCAGCGTCTCTACGCAATTCGTGTGCATGGCTTCGCGGGCGAGCCCGGGCACGGTGTTTCCCGTTTGCATCACTAGCCGCGTGCATTCCAGCTCCTTCATCACGCCCAGAAAGTCATGCAACGACGCCAAAAACTTCTCCCGGTCCTCCGCGTCGGCCAGCGTGTGCCAAACTCCCGCTGTGGCGTCAATCTCCATGCCCAGCTCGTTCTTCTTCTTGCGGGCTGCCGCAAAATCCTCCTTGCTCCAGCCTTTGAATTCATCCACCAGCTCCACGGCGCGATACCCGGCTTCTGCAACTTTCTCCAGCCGCTGCGCAAAAGGCTGCCCGCGAAAAACGGTCCACAGCATCACCGTCAGCTTGAACGGCGCGGCGCCGGCGCCCGGCTCGTCGCTCGCCGCCAACGTTGCCGTTGGCCCCAGCCCCGCAGCGGCCGTCCCCGCCGCTGCTCCGGCCACACTTCGCGCAAATTCGCGTCGGTTCATCATCCTTCCAGAATTTCCTTGCGCACGTTTTTCAAAACATACGCCGCCCGCTCCACTCCGACTTCGCCGGAGAGAATCGGGTCCTCATTCTCGATGCTCAAAATTC
>Ga0335078_10013307_pt1 | contig 12193 bp, 7 predicted proteins | sample Lox_Sample_32_FD_206711 | JGI IMG/M metagenome (GOLD analysis project Ga0335078, IMG submission 206711) | Soil microbial communities from Loxahatchee National Wildlife Refuge, Florida, United States - Lox_Sample_3.2 | ecosystem: Environmental > Terrestrial > Soil > Wetlands | place: USA: Florida... | reverse complement strand
GCAGCAAGACGGGGCCGGGGTATTGTTTGAGGGCCTGGGCCGTCTGGGCGATGGTGGTGTCTTCGCCGGCATCGCCGCCGGCGATGATGTGGTCCGAGTTCTGGGTTGGATCGCAGTTCCAGGAGACTACGGGAGTACGGCCGTTGTCGATATCTCCCTGGAGGCCGGGATCGGGCTGAAAGACGCCGTTTCCGTCGAGTTCGGAGGCGAGGCCGGTCCAGGGGAGGTAGTGAAGATGAAGCGCGAAGCGCCGGCCGATGCCCTGGGGCGGAGGTCCTTCGCGGGCCTCGATGTCTTTTTCGGAGCCGCTGCTGGTGAGCGCCGGGTCGGCCCAGAGGCCGAGGTAGACGTGCTGGTCCTGGGACGAAGGGCCCATGGCGCCGGGAGGAGGTAGCGCGGCGTTCTGGGCGGAGACAGCGAGCGCTGCCGAGAGGATGAGCAGGGCAGGAAACGACTGGGCAGGAACCACAGAATGTCCTCAGCGTAACAGAACGCGCGAATCCGAGCAGATTTGCCTCATGCGTCCAGAATCCAGTAACCGAGTTCAGACCAGGCCGGCGGCTATTTGATATTCACCGTCACCATGTTCGAGACCTCGCCGTCTGCATCCAGATAGACGCTCGCTTCTCCCAACCCCGCGAGACTCGACGGCAGAGAGATATCCACGCGGTCGAGCCCCTCGTATTCGCTCTCGGCCCCGAATGCCAGCACGGGTACCGACTGCCCGGCCACGAATGCCTGCAGGGAAGTGGCTCCTCGAATCCCGGTCCCAAACAGACTCAAGGTCACCGGGCCGGAGGAAGTGCCCACGGCGATTGGCGTCGAAAGGCAGCTTTCGGGAACTCGGTCTTCGCACGTGAACACCGGCAGGCGGACGGTTTCCGTTGGACCTTTTCGCTCGGCTACGGCCGCGGCCACGCCTGCGCCATTACAATTGGCCGAGTACAGGCCCGGCGAGACAGGAGCGACATTGAACGACCCGGTCAGCACGGTTGTCCCGTCGCGCCTGACCTTGAGAGTCGCAGCGCCAGGCGCCAGACCCGCAGGCACCAGGAAGCCGGCCGCATCCGGATATTGGAAACACGGCGCTGGATGCCAGGAATGCTCAGGGTATTGGAACGCCGCGGTGCGCGACTTCCCCGCGCTGTCGGTCACCAGGATGGTTGCATCGTCCAGGGGCGAAAGCAGCATCCTGTCCGGCGGGGCCAGCTCCTTTATCGAAAGCCCGGTGGCCACCGTGGTGGCCCTTTGCGAGGGGGCCAGGGTTGACGACCGGCGGTCCGCCGAACTGACCACCGCGACAATCGGCGGCGACGCCAAATCGGCACGCACCACACTGTAGGGCCCGACGGTGATCGGATTGCCGGACACGGCGGTCTGTGACGTGACGGCCGCGGGTGTGGTTGGACTATTCGTAGCGCCCGCCTGGGCGCTGGTCACAAACTGCAACGACAGTGGACCCGGCGCCACGCTGCCGTTCATCCGAATGGTCACCTGGTGCGTGGTAGCGCTCTTGTTGGTGATGACCACGGACACGACGCCCGCCGCGTTGGTGTACGCCAGAGCGTATAGCGCCGGAATCTGACCAAGGCCCGTAGCCGCAACCGTCGCCCCTCCGGTCACCGTCGTCTGGTTTGACTTCGCCGCCTGGTTTACGACACCGTTGACGATGCCGAGGGCGATGGCCTGCGCATCGTAGTAGAAGCCGAAATCGAGCGAGAGCGTGTCGATGGGTGTCCCGGCGCTTCCGTCGGCGGCGACCTTCTGAGCGTCGTCATTGGCGCGTTGAATGCCTGAGTCATTGTCGATCTGATTCGCGCCCACGTATAACACCGAAGGCTCGGTGGACATCCGCATGACGTACTCGGCGCAGTAGACCCCGCCGTACACTGTACCGTCGGTCATGGAAGGGGACGAGTTGCTGGAGGGCTCGAATTCACTGACCTCATACTTCGTGCCCGGCGGATTGAGAGACGCCAGGTAGCCGGTCACGTTGAGATTCGTCTTACTCACCAGCGCTGCGTTCTCGTCCGCCATCCATTGATCGATGTCGCCCGTGCTCTCGGCCGGGTACTGATGATAGGTGACGGCGTCCCACCATTTATCGGCCACCGAGACAACGGAGGTGTCCCAGGCCGATGGCTTTGCGATGGTTGAATGCGAGGGATCGGAGAAGAAGATGGACACCACCGCGCTGGGGTCGGCCGCTTTGATGGCGTCGCGGTAGGGCTTCATCCGGGCGACGTAGTCCGCGCCGGTGGCGAAGAAGGTTGGGAAAAGGTACGGTTCGTTGGAGAGCTCCCACACGGCCACCGGAATCCCGTTGGCCTTGGCCCAGGCTGCGAATGCTCCCGCGGATGCAGGCGTGTCCGTGAAGCCGTTGACGCACACGATCAGTCCGGCGGCGAGGAAGTTGGCGCGGTTGGCGGCGTCGATGAAGCGCGCGCCGCCCTTGCCGGCGATGATTTCCTCATTGTTGGCCAGTCCCGGCCCCTGATTTGTGTTGGCGAACTGGGCCACCCACGAGCTAACCGCCTGGCCGGTCTGCCAGTCAAACACATCGCTGTTGGTCCCCCCTGGATATCGCAGCCACGCCGCGTTGAGGGCAAGGGCCATGGTATTAAAGCGGTAATCCCAATATTCCACCGGACTGTCGTCCCGGGTATTGAAGCCGGAGAAATTCGGATTGACGGGGATGGTGGCGCTGGTATCGATGTCGATGGTGGCGGAGGCGGACACCTGCCCGGACACCGTGCCGAACGTAAGAAGAAGTGCGATCCCTGCCCCGGCGAACTTCATGCGGCCGGTCCTCCCAATGACAGAGAAACGCGCAAGAAAGCGGGGAACTCCCTCACCAGTGGAGGGCGAAGAATTGTGTTTCTATTTCTGGTGGGTGGATGGCACGGGCAGCGAACGCGCCCTCTCCATCTCGCGCTGAATATAGGTGATCCAGTATGCCGATTTGGGGGATCGCTGAGCGGTCTGGAGGGCTTTCCCCAGCGCCCGGGCGGCATCGGCCCGATTCCCCGTGGCGAGCAACGCGTCGCCGAGCTCGCGCTCGATGTCGGTGTCCAGGCCGTTGGCCTCAAGCGGGTCGCCCGCGGTTTGACGTACCGCTCGCATGTATGTCTGGGCAGTGCGGAGGTGGCCGACGGCTTGTCCGAACTGGCCGGCAGCATTCTCGGCCGCACCGAGGTGCATGTATGCGTAGGCAAGGTCCTGTTGCGCTTCGACGCTGTCGGGCTCGGTTTGTGAGACTGGAGCGATGAGGGACAGAGATCTGGTCGCAGCCTGGATCGACTGCGGTCCGTCGCCGGTCCAGTGCAGCGCCCAGCTCAGCTCGCCGAGCGCGTCGCCACAGTTGCGTTGCGTCGGTGGCCGCGGATCCTTCGCGAAAGTTCGGCAGGCGTCATCGACGGTACGCCGATGCGCGTCCACGGCCTGCTGGAAATACCGGGTATCGCCGGTGGCGTGGCCAAGATACTCCAGCACGAAGCCGATGTACTGATAGACGGGCGCGGTGACGCCGGCCGCGCCAGGATGCCGGGCGAGGAGCTGTCGATCGAGCGCCGCGGTGGTGCGGAGTTGAGCGAGCGTGCGCTGGAGGCCAGCCACGTCACCAGGGGCGCGCTCGGCGGCCTTCAGCATGAGATAGCCGAGAGTGAGATTGGTGTCGACGTACTGCCACGCGGCAGGCTTGCCGTCAATGCGAAGATCGGGGGGGGCGTCCTGCCAGAGCCGGTGGGCCGGTTCCAGGGCCTCGTTCAATTGGGCGAGCGCATCCGAGTTTTTCCCGGCGCGTGCTTCAATCTGCGCGATGGTACGGCGGGCACGAACCAGAACGCCCGGCGACTCCCAGTCTCCGCGCGAAGCGCCTTCGGCCATGGCAATGGCCTTGCGGTAGCTGGCCAGCGCGCCGGCGGTGTCGCCGAGGCTGACGGTGAAGGGCTTGCCCTGAATATCGCCAAGCTGGAGATATGCGGCCGCCAGCGCACGCCGGAGTTCGGGATCGTCGGGCGCGTCGGGAAGCAATTGATCGAGGTTTCTGCCGGCGCGATCGACGATGAGCAGGCGCGCTTTCATCGAGCCAGGCAGCTTGCCAACTTCACTGAGAATGTCGTCCAGATACGACTGGCTGAGGTTGCGCACCTGAACGAGGCGCCGCTGTTCGCGCCCATACTGGCGCACGGCGATGAGGACAGAAACGCCAAAGGCGGCGGAGATGACAGCGGCCGCGGTCAGAGGCCAACGGTGGCGGCCGGCAAAACGCATGCAACGATACAGGAGCGTCTGTTCACGCGCGAGCACCGGTTGTCCGGCCAGCCAGCGGCGCAAGTCCCCGGCAAGCTGCTCGACCGATCCATAGCGGCGGCGCGGGTCGGCCTCGATGGCCTTCAGCATCACGCTGCGCAGATCGCCGCGAAGGATGCCCGAGAGCCTGGCGGGCGAAGTGGAGCGCAAACGCGCTGCGTCTTCGGTGACGAGCGATGGTGGCGGCGCGGGGTTCACATCGCGCAAAGCGCGTTCGAGGCCGGCCATGGGCGATTCGGGATTGCCGAACGGCCACGCGCCAACGAGGAGCTCGTACAAAGTCACGCCGAGAGAATACACATCCATCGATGTGGAAGCCGGCTCACCGCGGAGCTGCTCCGGGCCGGCGTAACGCATGGTCATGGCGTGGAAGCGCGTGGTCGCGTCAACGCCCTCGGCAGCGAGCAGGCGGGCCGTGCCGAAATCGAGGAGCTTCGGTGCGCCATCGGCGCCGATCAGCATGTTCGCCGGCTTCAGATCGCGATGGACCACCAGCTTGCGGTGCGCGTACTCGACGGCGGAACAAACCTGCAGGAACAGCCGGACGCGTTCGGCGATGGTTAGCAGCCGCTGATCGCAGTACCTCGAGATGGGCTGGCCGTCCACGTACTCCATCACCAGGTAGGGATCGCCGGCGCCGCTGACGCCACCATCCAGAAGACGCGTGATGTTGGGGTGGTTGAGGCTGGCGAGAATCTGGCGCTCGGAGCGGAACCGTTCGGTAAAGAAGCGAGTGCGCAGATGGGGGCTGACGACCTTCAGCGCCACCTGCTGCTCAAATTGGCCGTCCACGCGATTGGCCAGATACACAGTTCCCATGCCACCATGACCCAGCTCGGCTTCCAGCCTGTAGCCGCCGAGGATTTCGCCGCGGCGTCCGCTGAATTCCGGTGTTTCAGGTGGAAGCCGGAATTGTTTTTCGGCTGCGAAGGCGGCGAGCAGAGTCCGGATCTCGATCCTCATTGCGGCGTCGTCCGGACAGCTCTTTTCGAGGAAAGCGGACTGTTCAGATTCGGGGATCTCCAGCGCGGCGTGGAAGATGAGTTCCATGCGCTGCCAGCGGCCGGCCGTTGACGCGGCTTCGCTCACGGAGCCTCCGGGTGAATCTGCTGTCCTTTTTCCGCGGCGAGCTTCGAATAGAGCCAGGTTCTGGCGAAGGTGAGGTCGCGGTCCGCGGTGGCCGGTGAGATGCCGAGCAGGTCCGCGGATTCAGCCGTGGTGCAGCCGAGAAAATAGCGCAATTCCACGAGCCGGACCTTGCGCGAATCCACGATTTCCAGCTCATCGAGCGCGCGATTCAGATCCATCACGTCGGCACTGTTCAGGTTGATCCAGGGGATTTCGCGGTCGAGCGGGACATTGGGAAGGCCGGCGCCGCGTTTGCCGGTTTTGGCCGCGCGGGCGTGATCGGTGAGGATGCGGCGCATAACGGTGGCGGCGAAACGGTAGAAATGAGCGCGGTCGTTCCAGTCGGGCTTGCGCTGTTGCAGGAGGCGGATGTAGAGTTCGTGGACGAGCGCGGTGGGCTGGAGGGTGTGGTCTTCCGATTCGCGGCGCAGATAGGCGGCGGCTACCTGGTGGAGGTGAGGATAGACGTGAGGCATGAGCTCGTCGCATGCCTGTTCGTCGCCTTCCTTCCAGCGGCGGAGTAAAACGGTGATGTCACCGGCCTTGTTCTCCATCGCGCAGCGGAGCCATCTTCCGGATTACGCACAAATCAGGATAACAGGGAGCGCGTCCAGCGATGTTGCTAAAGGTCCAGCACATCGCGCTGGTGGGTTACGGCGGGCGGGGTGCTGAATACGACGCTGACGACGTCGAAGCGGACCTTATCCCAGGGGACCTCGGCATGGCGGGCGAAATCGCGAGCGGCGCGGAGCATGCGGTAGCGCTTGTCTTCGCCGATGGCGCGGTCAGGCGCGCCGAATTCATCGGTTGCGCGGGATTTTACCTCGACAAAGACGAGAGTGTCGTGATCCCAACCAACCAGATCGATTTCGCCGGCTCCCGTGGCCAGGCGGTAATTGCGGGCGACGACGATGATGCCGGCACGCTGCAGAAAGCGGTGAGCGATGTCCTCGCCGCGACGGCCGAGGGCCAGGTTGGCCGGCCAGCGGCGCTTCCGCGCATGGTGCCGCAGGCCATCGGCGAATTCGTAAAACATCCCGAGCATGACTTTCCGCTCCGGTTGGTACGTCTACTGTAATAAAGATCGGCGGCCGGGCGGAATCACTTCAGCGCTTCGAACTCGAAATCCATTGCTTTCCCGCGCACGATATAGCACAAGTAGTACTCCCAGAAGCGCCGGAACCACACGGAGTGGTTGACCAGAAACTCAAAGCCCAGCCAGCGCCAGAAGGCAAGTAGGCGGAGGCGAACCGAAATCTCCCGGAATCTCACCGGCGAGTAATAGCCGTAGCCGCCGTGGTTTTCGCCGAAGTAGCGGAAGGAGAAGCTGTTCAGGTGCCAGCGGTGGGTAGGATCACAGAAGGAGCTGAAGTCGGTGTAGTGCGGTGTGGCGATGACTACGCGGCCGCCGGGCGCGGCAAGGCGGTGAAACTCCTCCATGGTGCGGATAACGTCCTGAACGTGCTCAATCACATGGATGGCGCGGATCTGGCGGAAGGAGTTATCGCGGAAAGGATAAGGAAAACGGTCCAGGTTGGCAAGGACATCGGCGCGGCTGGCGGGGTTGCAGTCGAGCCCGATGGCGCCGGGGAACTTGTTAATGCCGCATCCGACGTCGAGGATCGGGCGGCTCTGAAGGTTGTTGGCCGTAACCATCCAGTATGGCGGAAGGTAACCGGGGGCGCAGCAGGAGGGAGAAGCAGCGCGGTCAGAGGGGGGCGGAGTGGGTTCGAAGGGACTCTACCATCTGCAACAGATCCCGCGAGGAGAAGGGCTTGGTGAGGAAACCGTCCATGCCCGCCTGGAGGCAGCGGTTACGGTCGCTGGGCATGGCGTGAGCGGTGAGCGCGACGATGGTGACGCGTTCTGCCGGGTTCCGTTCGCGCTCGCGAATGAGGCGGGCGGCTTCGAGCCCATCGAGTTCGGGCATTTGGAGATCCATCAGGACCAGATCGAAACGCTCACGCGCACAAGCTTCGACGGCCTGACGCCCATTGGCTACCACGGTAACGGCGTGGCCGCCCTTCTCGAGGATCCGCGCCGCAACTTTCTGATTCACGGTATTGTCCTCGGCCACCAGGATGCGTGCGGGGACGCTGGGGGTGGGAATGGGCTCAGGTATGGGGCAAGGCTCGCCGGCGCCCGCCGGTGTGGCATCGGTGGCTTCAAATGGCAAAGTGAAAGAGAAGGCACTCCCCCTGCCCGGTTCGCTTTCGAGGTTCACCGTACCGCCGCCCATCATCTTCACGAGGCGCGCGGTGATGGTAAGGCCGAGACCGGTGCCGCCGAATCTGCGCCGGGTGGATGCGTCGGCCTGGGCGAACGGTTCGAAAATGAGGGACCGCTTTTCCTTGTCGATGCCGATACCAGTGTCGCGGACGATGAAGCGCAAAGCGCAGCGGGCGGGCGTGTTTTCCTCGGGTGAGATATTCAGCGTGACCTGGCCGTGGACGGTGAACTTGATGGCATTGCTCACCAGGTTCAGGAGAATGCGCCGGAGCCGCGAGTTGTCGCCAACAAGGAAGTCGGGCACGGCCGGCTCAACGGACGAAACAAGATGCAGACCTTTGCGTCGCGCCTCGGCGGATACGGTGTGGAGCACCTCATCGACAACGGTGCGGAGCCGGAAGGGCGCGAGATCGAGATCGAATCGCCCGGCCTCGATTTTGGAGAAATCCAGAACATCATTGACGATGGTGAGAAGGTGTTCGGCGGAGCTTTTCGCGGTGGCGACGCATTCGCGCTGCTCCTCGGGCGAGGACGTGGAGAGGGCGAGCTCGGTCATGCCTATGATGCCGTTCATGGGAGTGCGGATTTCGTGGCTCATGTTGGCCATGAATGCACTCTTGGCGCGGCTGGCGGCCTGAGCCGCTTCCTTGAGGGCAGCCTCTTCGTTGAGCTTGGCGCGAATGATGCCGGTCTGCTCATGAACCTGACGGCGCAGCAGCATCACCCAGATTCCGATGGCGAAGATGGCCGCCAGCAGACCGCCGACGACGCCAAGGGTACGCGGCAACGTCCACCATGGTGCGGATTTCAACACGCGAACATCGTCGCGGGAGCGGAGCAGCAAGGAGAAGGAGCGCGGCGAGGACAGCGAGGAGGGATCGTCCTGGGATACGGCACAGACGCCGGTTACTTCGAGGAGGCTGCCCGGCTGCGGCCCCTCGGAACGGGGTTCGCGCGACACGGGAATATGAGCATCGAAAGCGGTACCGTCCGCCTGCAGAACCAGCACGTCTTCAGCGGGCAGCGCGATACGCTGGAGCAGCCAGGCCTGGGTTCGAACCAGGGCGGCGTCGTCGCGGCCCGCCAGGAGTTCCTTGACGGTATGCTCCGCGGGAAGCACCGGCGGCCCTGATTCGATCTTCCGGACGATGGCATCGTGGATGGTTGCCGCGTACACTCCCGCCTCCGAGAACCCCGCGATGTCGAGACGATCGCCTGGCCGGAGCGAAGGCATTCGAGCGGCGGTGACCCGGATTGCGGCGGAGTCATCTTGCACAAATAACTCAGCGGCCGGGCGCTGGAGGGTCAGAACGCCGCGGATTCTGACGGGTCCGGCGTTGAGGCTCTGCGAGCCGAATTCGGGAAGATCGCGGATGGGCTGAACAGGGCGCGCGAAAAGGTCGGCCGGCGCCGGGCGGACAATTTCGATGTCGTCGATTCGCGGCACCAGCACCTGCACCTGCCGGACGCGCCGCATCTGGTCGGCCTGAATGGAGCCCTCGCCGCGAAAGCGGATGGTGGCGCCCGGCGCGGCGTCGAGGCGCTGTCCGGGACGCACCGGAACGAGCAGCCGGAGCACGTGGTCATCGACGCGCACGGTAAGAAAGAAATGCCGGCTATCGTGGGCGACCGACTGGATGGCGCCGGAACCTGCGACCCACTGGGCATCGTGGGCTCCGACGAACAGGTCGTTCAATTGGGCGACGGGGCTGAGGGGAATCGGCTCCTTTCGGGGGTAAACGCGGATGTTCGCTGCGTAGACTTCGCGCGCAATGGCGGAAGGTCCGGTGACTCCGTCCACGTCCACGACCTGGCCGGGCTCGAGGCTCACCGCACCGGGCCGGTAATCGCAATCGACATAAATGCTGCCAGTGCGGTCCTGAACGAACAGCATGATCCACGCCGGATCGAAGAAGCCGACGACACCATGCAGGTGCACCGGCCGGCCAGCCAGCGCCTGTTGCGGATTGAGGGCTAGAACGCTTGCGACGGTGGTAAGCGGGGCCGGCGAAATGGAGGGGCCGGCTTCGGGCTGGCGGAACACTGCGTCCTCGAGAACAACCGCGCCGTTCTCGACGGCGGGGAAGCCCAGCGCCTCGACGTGGCTGCCGGGGGGAAACAGGCCGGGCTGAGCGCTTTGAACACGCACTTGTCCGCTTTCGATGGCGATATTGAGGGACGAGCCCGCGGTGGACTGAAGCACCGTTCCCGCCACCCTGACGCGGTGAACATTACTGGCCCGAGCCTCCCTCCGGAGAGAATCCGGGGCGCCGGCGGGAAGGCTCCAGGGGTTGTCGGGAGCCTTCCGGACGATCGACATATCGATCATGTTCTGAACGTAGAACTGGACGCGCAGCGGTCTTCCGGAGATGGTGGTGGTGGTTTGGGGCACGCCGCTGAAACAGGCCTCCGTATCCACGAGGGAGGTGGTGCGGAGTCCTCTGCTGACCGTAGCGAACACTCTGATGCGGCGGCCGCTTCCTGCAACGTCCATTACGGGTTGGCCGCCCGGGTCGACCGAAAAGGACCGGACAGTACCGCAGAATCGGACATACTGATAGTCGTTTGCTCCGGCATCCATCGCGGAAATGGGAATCTGGCGGGCAGAGGGGAACTTGTCCTTTGCGAGGGGCCGGACTGCGGGATCCAGAATGCCGGGATGAAGGCCGGCCTCGCTGGTTACGCCGCGCAGCTCAAAAGTGTCGCCGCGGTTCGCTTCATAGCGTGTAGCGGGAGTCTGAACGAGGATGCCGGCGGTGGAATCCTGGAAGAAAAAGAAGCGGCGTTCCGGGTCCCAGTATGTGACGATGCCGCGAACACGGACAGGCAGGCCGAGGCGAGCGTCTTCGGAGCTGAGGCGGCGAATCTGTGCGAGCGTGGTGAGTTGGGTGGGGGCGGCGTTTCGCGGGAGGATGCCGCAGGACAGAGATATCAGGATCAGGGTAGCAGCCATCCCTGAAGAGAGCCCGAATCGCACCGGTCCCGGGTAACTCATTGCTGGGCAGAATACGCCCCTACTATGTCATATCGAACCGAAATCCGTAAATCGCAGGATTTATTCCGCTCAGGGCGGAGTTTGCTGGCGGTACATGAGCCGGCATTTGGGGAGTGCGGGCGAGGGGTGCGAGCGGCAAAACGGCGCGCGGCCGGTCTTTATTCCGCCAGCAGGTGTAGCACGATGCTGCGGCGGTGGGGCACGCGGCGGTGTTCGAACAGGTAGATCCCCTGCCATGTGCCGAGCGCCAACTCGCCATCGTGGATGGGAATGCTGAGCTGCGCGTTGGTGAGAGCGGTGCGGATGTGCGAGGTCATGTCGTCCGGACCTTCGCTGGTGTGACGGTACTGGCTGGTGTCCTCGGGAACAAGGCGCTCGAAGAAGTCCTTCAGGTCGGCGACGACGTCGGGATCGGCGTTCTCCTGAATCAGCAGCGAAGCGGAAGTGTGCCGGCAGAACACCGTGAGCAGACCCGTGCGGACGCGGTGACTGGCGACCCACGAGGCGACTTCGCGGGTAAGATCGTACATTCCCTTGCCCCGGGTGGGGACGGTCATCTGATGGCTGGCCTGTCGCAAACCCTACTCTACCGTGACGCTCTTGGCGAGATTGCGCGGCTGATCGACATCGCAGCCGCGGCGGACGGCGATGTGATAGGCGATGAGCTGCAGCGGGATGATTTCCATGATGGGCAGGAGCAACTCACTGGTAGACGGAATGCAAACGACGTGATCTGCGAGCGACTTCACTTCTTCGGCGTCGCAATCGCAGGTGACGGCTACGACGATGCCGGAACGCGCCTTGACCTCCTGAATGTTGGATAGGGTCTTTTCGTAGCGCACGCGGCTCTCTTCGCTGGCGGGGTCGCGCGTGACCAGCACCACCACCGGGAGCTTCTCATCGATGAGCGCGTTGGGTCCGTGCTTCATTTCACCGGCGGGATAGCCTTCGGCGTGAATGTAGGAGATTTCCTTGAGTTTGAGGGCGCCTTCGAGGGCGATGGGGAAATGGATGCCGCGGCCGAGATAGAGGAAATCAGTGGAGCGGAAGAGCGCGCGCTCGAGCTCCTGATAGATTGCCTCGTTGCTGAGCACCGCTTCCAGCTTGCCGGGCAGACGGACGAGTTCCTGAACCAGTTTGCGAGATTCCTCTGGCGAGATCTGCTCACGCACCTGGGCCAGATACATGGCGAGGATGAACAGCGCGGTGAGCTGGCAGGTAAAGGCCTTGGTTGATGCGACGCCGATTTCGGGCCCAGCGTGGGTCAGCAGCGTGCCGGCGGCTTCGCGGGTGATCATGGAGCCGGTGACGTTGCAGATGGCCAGCGTTTTCGAGCTTTTCTGCTTCGCCTCGCGCTGGGCGGCCAGGGTGTCAGCGGTCTCGCCGGATTGCGAGATGACGACCGTGAGCACCTTCTTCGAAATGATGGGATCGCGGTAGCGGAACTCACTGCCGTAGTCAACTTCGACGGGAATGCGCGCCAGTTTCTCGATCATGAACTTGCCGGCCAAGGCGGCGTGCCAGCTTGTG
>Ga0335078_10013306_pt1 | contig 12195 bp, 6 predicted proteins | sample Lox_Sample_32_FD_206711 | JGI IMG/M metagenome (GOLD analysis project Ga0335078, IMG submission 206711) | Soil microbial communities from Loxahatchee National Wildlife Refuge, Florida, United States - Lox_Sample_3.2 | ecosystem: Environmental > Terrestrial > Soil > Wetlands | place: USA: Florida... | reverse complement strand
GAAGTAGCTGGTCGTGACGATGCGGTTCTCCGCGTGCCACTGCGCCTGCGGCGTGCCCGCCAGGGGCCCGGTCTGGGCCTGCAGCCACCAGGTGTTGTACGTGCGGATCGCCGGCAGCCACGACACGCCGCCGGCGGCCGTCACGCCGGGAATTCTCTCCACGCGGCCGTCGAGCTCCTCCCAGAAGCGCGCCCGCGCGAGTGAATCGTACCGCGCCTCGGGCAGGTGGACCTGGAAGGTGAGCGCCCCGTCGCTCCGGAACCCCAGGGGCATCGAGGTCACGGCGCGGAAGCTGGCCAGCAGGATGCCGGCCCCGGCCAGGAGCACGAACGCAAGGGCAACCTGGGAAGCGACCAGCGCGCTGCGCAGCCAACCCGACCGCGCGTCGCCCGCGCCCGCGCGGCCGGTGCCCCGCAGCACCTCCGCCGCTTCGGTCCGCGCCGCGCGCCAGGCCGGCGCCAGGCCGAAGACGACCGCGCTCGCCGCGGCGACGGCGACCGCGAAGGCCAGGACCGTGCCGTCGAGCCGCAGCCCCGCGAGGCGCGGCACGGACGACGCGCCGAGCGCGACCAGCGCCGCCATGCCGAGGCGAGCCACGGCGAGCCCCGCTACGGCGCCGAGCGCCGCGAGCACGCAGCTCTCCGTCAGCAGCTGCCGCACCAGGCGCCGGCGCCCCGCCCCGAGCGCGGTCCTGACCGCGAACTCCCCGGCCCGCTCCGACGCGCGCACCAGCTGCAGCCCCGCGACGTTCACGCACACCAGCAGCAGCACCAAGGCCACGGCGCCGAGCATCAGCTCGAGCGACCCCGCGGCCGAGCCCACGACGTCGGGCTGAAGGGGCACGACGTAGGTCCGGTCGTCGCGACTGTTGGGATACGGCGCCGTGAGCCGCTCCGTCGCAACGTCCAGCTCGGCCTGGGCCTCGGACGGCGTGGCCCCCGGCCGGAGCCGGCCGATCAGCGTGAGCCAGTGGTTCTCGATGTTGCTCATGTCGAGGCCCGTCGTCAGGGAGAGCGGCACCCAGGCCTCGACGCCGGGGCCGACGATCGGGTCCGTGAAGCCGGCCGGCATCACGCCCACGACCGTGAACGGCACGCCGCTCATGCTCAGCGTGCGCCCGACGGCGCCGGGTTCGCCGTGGAACTGCCGCTCCCACAGCTGGTGGCTCAGCACCACCACCGGCGCGCCGACCGCCATGTCGTCGTTCGGGCCGTGCTCCTCGGCAGGCTCGAAGCCCCGGCCCAGGGCCGGATGCACCCGCAGCACGTCGAAGTAGTCGGCACTCACCTCGAGCGTGCGGATGCGCCGGACCCCGTTCCCCGAGCCGATGTCCGCGCCGGTCTCGCTGTAGGTGTTGAGGGCGGCGATGCTCTGGAGCGCCGGAGCGGCCCCGCGGTAGGCGAGGAAGTGGACCGGCGTCGAGACCATCTCCTCGGTCCGATTCTTCACCCACGCCGCGTAGATCCGCACGAGCCGTCCCGGCGACGGGTACGGCAGCGGCTTCAGCAGGACCGTGTCCACCGCGCTGAAGACGGCGGTGGTGCCGCCGATGCCGAGCGCCAGGGTCAGCACGACCGTCGCGGCGAAGCCGGGCCGCGCGCGCAGGCCCCGCCATGCGTAGCGCACGTCCCGCCCGAGCGCCTCGAGCGCCGCGACGCCGCGCGCGTCCCGGTCGGCCTCCTTGGCCACCTCCACGCCGCCCAGCGCGAGACGGGCCCGGCGCCGCGACTCGCTCGTGTCCAGACCCTCGCGCCGCAGCTTCTCGGCCTCGCGCTCCAGGTGGAAGCGCAGCTCCTCGTCCAGATCGCGCTCGACCGCCCCGCGTCGGAACAGCGCGCGCAGGCGGTAGCGCAGCTCGCTCCAGGCCTCGCTCAGCATGCCCCGCCTACGCCATCCGCAGCACGAGGGCGACTGCGGCCGTAAGCTGCCGCCAGCTCTCGGCCTCGGCCTCGAGCTGCCGCCGCCCCGAACGCGTCAGTTCGTAGTACTTGGCGCGACGGTTGTTCTCCGAGGCGCCCCAACGCGCCGCGATCCAGCCGCGCCTCTCCAGCCGGTGCAGCGCCGGATACAGCGAGCCCTGCGGCACCTGCAGCGTCGCCCGCGACACCTGGTGCAGCCGCTCCGAAATCGCCCAGCCGTGCATCGGCCCCAGCGACAGCGCCTTGAGAATCAGCAGGTCCAGCGTGCCCTGCGGCAGGTCCAGCCGCTCGTCCGTCACGTGCGCTCCCTTGTGCTTCTACAGGAGAACGTAGGATGCGACCTGTAGAAGTGCAAGGGGTGGAGGCGACCGGCCCGCCGTCGCGCGAGACGCCACGGTGACGGCGGTCTGTGAGCGCGGGCAGGTGTCCGCTTCTGGGAAGCCCAATCCCATTCCCGGCCAAGACCGCGAGCCCGGGCCTGCGGCGGCAGCGCGCCAACTCACCTACGGGCACGGCGTTAGCCGATCGCCCATCGGGGTCCGTGCCTTGCACTCGCTCGGGGCAGGATCGCAGCCCCCACGCACACGTCGGCGAGCGGAGGGAACGTGCGCCGGATCTCCGCCTTTCACGTCCTGGTGGTGTTGATGATGGCGGTCGGGGTCGGGGCCACCACGGCCATCTTCTCGGTGGTGAACGGCGTGCTGCTGCGGCCGCTTCCCTTCCCCGACCCGCGGCAGCTGGTGCTGGTGGGCGAATGGGCGCCGCAGCTCCCGCAGGAGTCGCAGAAGTTCCTGCTGCTCGATACGCCGTCCGCCGTCCTGGCCTGGCGCGAGCAGGCGACCGACTTCCAGGCTATGGCGGCGCTGCAGAGCGCTTCGCTCACGCTCGTCGGGCAGGGCGCGCCGCGCGTGCTGGACGGGGCGCGGGTCACGCCGGGGTTCTTCGGTGTGCTCGAGGCAACGCCCGAGCTCGGGCGCCTCTTCGTCCCGGCGGATGCCGCGGACAGCAGCCACCCGATCGTGATCACCGACGCCCTGTGGCGGTCGGCCTTCAACGCCGATCCCGGCGTGATCGGGCGGATGGTGGGCGCGCCGGGCCACGAGGCGCGGGTGATCGGCGTGCTTCCGGCCGCCTTCCGCATCGGGGGCCGCGAGCTGGGCCCGATGGGGGTCGGAGACCCGACCGAGTTCTTCCTCGCCTTCGAGTTCGGGCCGAACTTCGGCGGCGACCTGCGAAGGGTCTGGTCGAACTTCAACTTCACGGTCATCGGGCGCTTGAAACCGGGCGTGACGGTAAGCCAGGCGCTGGCGCAGCTCGACGTGATCCAGGCCCGGCTGGCGGCCGACGCGCCGGACGCGGCGCCTGGAATGACCCTGCGGAGCAGGATCCTCCCGGTGCTGGATTACGCCACGCAAGCCTCACGGCGGGCGCTGTGGCTGCTCCTGGGGGCAGTGGCCGCGGTCCTCCTGATCATCAGCGTCAACCTGGGCGGACTGTGGGTGAGCCGGGTCGTGGACCGGCGCCGGGATTGGGCCATCCGTCTCGCGCTCGGCGCGGAACCTGGACGGTTGGCGCGCCAGGTGCTGGGCGAGGCCCTGACTCTCGGCCTGCTCGGGGGCGCGCTCGGCATCGCGTGCGCCGCGGCCTGGCTGCGGGGGCTGCTGGCGCTGGCGCCGAAGGACATCCCCCGGCTTGGCGAGGTCCGGATGGACTGGCGGGTGCTGGCGGTGGGTCTCCTCGTCGCGGCGGCGGCGGGACTGCTGACCGGACTGGTGCCGGCGCTGCGCGCGGGACGCGGCGATCCGCAGGATGCGCTGCAAGGAGGAGGCCGGGCGGCGACCGCCGGCCCGGCGAGCGTCCGCTCGCGCCAGGGGTTGATCGGGTTGCAGGCGGCCCTTGCGACGCTGCTCGTCGCCGTGGCCGGCCTGCTCGGCTTCAGCCTCTACCGGCTCATGACGAAACCAGTGGGGTTCTCGACCGACCATGCGATCGCGGCGAGGGTGGTGATTACCAGCTACGGCGGCGCGGAGCGCGACGGGATTCTGCGCCAGATCTCGGCCGCGGTACTGGCGATTCCCGGCGTGCAGGCGGCGGGTCTGACGTCGCACTTGCCACTGCAGGGCGAGACCTGGATAGACGGCGCAGGCGTGCCGGGGACGCAGTACCCGCCGGGGCAGCAACCGAGCGTGAACGTGCGCTTCGTCGGTGGAGACTACTTCTCGGCCATGCGGATCCCGCTGATCGCGGGGCGGAACTTCGGTGAGAACGACAGGCCGGCCGGCTGGCCTCCGGCGACCGACGCCGAGGAACAGCGGATGCATCAGGCGGTGATCATCTCCGAAGCCACAGCGCGGCTCATCTGGCCCGGACGCGACCCGCGCACCCTGGTGGGGCAGACGATCGTCATCAACGGGCTGACGCCAACGATCGTGGGCGTGGCGGCCGACGCGCTCGACGGAGCGCTGCCGTCGGCGGCGCCGGCGGTCGTCTATCAGCCGTACTGGAATTGGGATCCGCCGGCCTTTGCACTGGTCCTGCGCGCGGCCGTGCCGCTGGCCGCAATCGCGGCGCCGCTGCGGGCGGCGATCTGGAGGCTGGCCCCGGACGCGGCGATTCCCGCCATCGAGCCGCTCGGCTCGCTGCGCGCGGCGGCGACGGCGCCGCAGCGCTACCAGTTCATGCTGCTGATGACCTTTGGTGGATTGGCGCTGCTGCTCGCCGCGATCGGGGTGTATGCGCTGGTGTCCCACAGCGTCGCGCAGCGCCACAAGGAGCTGGCCATCCGCCTGGCGATGGGCGCACCGGCGGGAGCGCTTCGGGAGCTGATCGCCGGCCAGGCGCTGGTGCCGGTCGCGCTGGGGACGCTGGCGGGATTGGCGGCGGCACTGGCCGGCGGACGCCTGCTGCAGAGCCTGCTCTACGGGGTCGGCGCCGACGACCCGGGGGCGCTCGTCGCGGCCGCGGTGGTCATGGTGCTCGCGGCCGTGCTGGCCTGTGTGCTGCCGGCGCGGCGGGCGACGCTGATCGACCCGATTCGCGCGCTGCGCGCGGAATAGACGCGCCGACAGGGATCAGCGCGAGGCGGTTCCCCGAGCCCCGGTGTGGGCGCGGGACCGGGCGGAGCGCTGTCCGGCAGAACCTGCCGCGAAGGGGTGGCGCGAGCTAAGTTGAGTGCCGGCAGCCCCCTGGCCCCTCGTCCAATGGCAGGACTCCGGACTTTGGATCCGGTAATGAAGGTTCGAATCCTTCGGGGCCAATCGCCGCGACACCGCCGCTCTCAGCGCAGCGTGGCGAACAGCTTGGTGACGGCGGCCTGGAGCTGCGCGTCGCTCATGCCCCGCACGTCCCGCTCGTTGGTGCGATAGCGTCCGATCCACGCGACCTCGCCATCACTGCGCAGCCGCAGCTGCACCACCAGCGACGCCTCGCGGTACGGCCGGCCGCCGTAACCGTAGGCCGGCCCCGCGTCGTAGCCGTACGCCGGGACCGCGGCGAAGCCGAGTCCCCAGCCCCACGGCGCCCACCCGAAGCCCCACGGCCGGTAGAATCCGAACGGCCGGTAGAAGCCCCACGGACGGTAGCCCCAGCCGCCGTACCAGCCGACGCTCACCGCCGGCGCCATCACCGGGCGTGCCGCGTAGACCGGCTGGCCGCCGAACGAAAAGCTCAGGAGGAAATCCGCCTGCGTGGTGTCCTCCACGCGGGTGAAGCCCCTGGCCGTCATCGCGCCGTCCATCGCCCGGACGAAGCGCTGCCGCACGATCGGGTCCACGGTGGCAGAGGCGTACCGGCTCGAGATGTACCGCCGGCCGCCCGTGTCACGGGTCGGCGCGGCCGGACCGCCCGCCCACGCCCACGTCGCGCCCCGGGGCACGGGGATGTTCGCGTCGCGCTCGCTTCTGATGCTCGGCGCGCAGCCGGCCGCGAGGACCGCACTGGCGACGACGATCGAGGCTCCGAGCACTCGGGCGTTCTTCATCCATCCTCCACGTCAGACGGACCACTGCCGCGTCTCAGAGATGAGACGCCTGCTGCACGACCTTCTTAACCCGGCACGACGCCGCGCGTTCCCGCCGCACGGCGAGGCTTGACGCGCCCTTGACGGGCTCGCCGCACCGTGGGGGCGTCCCCAATCGGGAGCGACCATGCGGCACTCGACGCTCGTCTCACTGTCACGACGGCCTTCCGTGCGGAGGCGGATGGTGGCGGTCGCCCTCGGCACTCTGACGCTCGGGGGGTGCATGTCGTGGCAGCAGGCGTCGGGACGGCCCGGCGCGCTGCTCGCGCGGCGCCCGTCGACGATGATCCGGGTCGTGAACCACCAAGGCCGCAACGTGGTCCTCTACCGGCCGTTCATCAGCGGCGATTCGCTCGGTGGATACCGGGACACGTCGCGCGCTGATTCCCGAGTCGCCATGCCGCTCTCGGACGTGGTCCGCGTCGAGGTGAGGCGCTTCGACGTCGGCCAGACCGTCCTCGCCCTGGCCGCGGCGGGCGCGACGGCCGCGCTCGTCGTCGGCGCGCTCAACTCCGGCCCGTCCGGCTCGCCCTCCCCGCCGACGACGACCACCACGACCGCGGGGTGCGGCATCATGGGGTGCGGCTCCTTCTCGTGCCCCCTGGTCTACAGCTGGGACGGCGCGCACTGGCGGCTCGACTCGGGCACGTTCGGCGGCGCGATCGCGGCAGCGCTCCAGCGCACCGACGTGGACAATCTCGACTACGCGCGCGCCGAGGGCGACACCCTCCGCCTGCGTGTCGCCAACGAGCTGGCCGAGACGGACCACCTCGACGCCCTCGCGGTGCTCGCGGTGGACCACGACCCGGCGGTGACCGTCGCGCCCGACCCTGCCGGCGGCCTCCACACGCTCGGGGCGCTGATCGCTCCCGTCTCGGCGCGCGATTTCCGCGGCGCGGACGCCCTGCCGCGCGTGCGCGACGCCGACGGGTGGAGCTGGGAGTCGGCGCCGGCGGGGCGCGACCCCGGGCGGCCCGCCGATCTCCGCGACGGCCTCGAGCTGGTCTTCGTCCGCCCGCACGGCGCCGCCCGTGCGCACCTCGTGCTCGACGGCAACAGCTCGGCGTGGGGGACCTACCTGTTGGGGGCGTTCATCGCCGCGCACGGCCGAGCGACCGAGGCGTGGTACGACTCGCTGAACGCGCACCCCGCCGCGGCCCTCGCCGTGCAGGCGCGGCTGGCCCGCGAAGCGTTTCTTACCGCCTCGGTGCGCACCGGGCAGGGATGGCAGGACGCCGGGGTGTTCTGGGAGGCCGGGCCCGAGATCGTGAAGCGGCAGGTGCTCGTCCTCGACCTGTCGCAGGTCGCGGGGGACTCCGTGACCGTGCGGCTGGCGAGCGCGCCGTCCTTCTGGACGATCGACCGCGTGGCGATGGACTTCACGGGCGACGCGCCGCTGGCGGTGCACGATCTCCCGCTGCTGTCTGCGGTCGATCAGGCTGGGCGCGACGTGGCGCCGGCACTCCGGGCCGTCGACCACCGCGAGGACGTGCTCGCGCACGGCGACGCGGCCGTGGTGACGTTCGAGGTGCCCCCGTCGCCCGCGGGTCTGGCGCGCACCTGGGTGCTGCGCTCCACCGGCTGGTACCGGGTGGACACGCCGGAGACCGGCGAGCCCGACGCCGCGGCCCTCGCGGCCCTCGGCCGCGACTCGCTCGCCGTGGGCCGGGCGTCGGTAGCCCGCCTCGTCGCCGCGTTGGCGTCCCTCACGGAGGGGTCGCGATGAGCGCGCGCCGCGTCGTCGTCACCGGCGTGGGGGCGATGTCGCCCGCCGGGCTCGGCGCCGGCCCCCTGCTGGACCTGGTGGTGAGCGGGCGCAGCGCCGTCCGCCCCAACGCCGATCTGGACGGCCTGCCCGCGGCCGGGGCGCCCGTCCCCGCGCCCGATCGCCGCACCCGCCGCCTCGACCGCGCGGCGCGCCTGTTCGTCGCCGCCGCCGAGGAGGCGTGGCGCGACGCCGACCTTCCCGACGTGCCCGAGGACGGCGGCCGGTGCGCGCTGATCGAGGGCTCCTCCCTTGGCGCCATCGGCGACCTGCTGGACGAGCACCGCGCATTCGTGCAGCGCGACGACCACCGCCCGCCGAGCCCCGCCGCCGTCGTTCGCTACATGGCGGGTGCCGGCGGCGCGCTCCTCGCCCACGCGCACGGGATCCACGGGGCCGTTTTCCATCTCTCGGCCGGCAGCGTCTCGGGGATGCTCGCGATCGGCGAGGCGTGGCTGCGGGTCGCCTCCGGCGCGGCCGACGTCGTGCTGGCCGGCGGCGGCGACGCGCCGCTGCAGCGCGACATCGCAGCGGCGTTCGCGGCCTCCGGCATCCTCGCCCACGAGGCCGGCGCGAGTGCCGCATGCCGGCCGTTCGACCGGCGCCGCACCGGGACGGTGCTCGGCGAGGGCGCGGGAGCCGTCATCCTGGAGGCGGAGGAGCACGCCCGCGCCCGGGGCGCGCGCATTCGCGCGGTGGCCTGCGGCTACGGCCTCTTCTGCGAGGCGGGCTCGATGACCGCCCCGGACACCGACGGGAGCGGCGTCGCGGCGGCGGCCGCGGCCGCGCTGGCGGCGGACGGCACGGACCGTGTGGGATGGATCAAGGCGCACGGCACCGGCACCCGGCTCGGGGACGGCGCCGAGTGCCGCGGGCTCGCGCGCCTGCTGGGGCCCGCGCTGGCGGACGCGCCGCTCACCTCGCTCAAGGCGGCGATCGGCCACTCGTTCGGGGCCAGCGGCGCCGTGGAAACGGCCGCCGCCGTCCTCGCCGTGGAGCGGGGCGTCGTGCCGCCGTCGGTCGGCACCGAGGAGGTGGACCCGGAGCTGCCACCGTGCCGGATCGCGCTCGAGCCCGAGCGCGCCCCGGGCGGCGCGGCCCTGCTGCTGGCGGAGAGCTTCGGCGGACGCTGCGCGGCCCTGGTGCTGCGGGCCGCGTGAGGTGTCGGGGCGCTACAGCGCCTTCCGGAAGATCCGGTAGCGCTTGTAGATGACCCCGCCCTGCCGCTCCATCTCGGCGCGGATCTTGGTGTTGGTCTCCAGCTCGTGATGGGAGTCGAAGTTCACGAACCCGCCCGCGATCACGGTCCGCATCATCGCCGCGCCGAGCAGCGTGTCCACGCCGCGGCCGCGGTACTCCTCCTTGATCCCGCCGAGCAGCAGGTCCAGCTGCCGCGACGTCTTCAGCGCGCGGAGGATGTGGATGAAACCGAAGGGGAACAGGCGGCCCTTCGCCTTCACGATGCCCGCGTAGAGGTTAGGGATGCCGATGACGAAGCCGATGACCTCCTCGCCCCTGGCCACCGCCTTCACGAACCGCGGATCGAGGAGCGGCAGGTACTGCTTGGCGAGCGCCTCCATCTCCTCGGGGTCGAGCGGCGAGTATCCGTAGATCCCGACGAACGTCTGGTTCATCAGGTCCAGGATCGGCCGGATGTACGGCTTGAGCTGGCTCTTCTTCGTGAACTCGAGCGTGCGGAACTGCCCGCGGGCCGCGAGCCGCGCCGCGATCCGCTCGTACACGTCCGGCACCGTCTTCGGCACCGGGATGTGGTAGACGACGTAGTCGATCTCCTTCCCGTAGCCCTCGCCCTCGAGCAGCGGAATCAGGTAGGGGAAGTTGTAGTAGGTGACGATCGTCGGCTCGTGCTCGAAGCCTTCGACGAGGAAGCCCTCGGGGTCCTGGTCGTTGAAGCCGAAGGGGCCGATGACGCGGTTCATGCCGCGCTCGCGCGCCCAGCGCTCGACGTGCTCAAGCAGCGCGTGGATCACCTCCCGGTCGTCCGTCGTCTCGAGGGCGGCGAACCGGGCCGTCCGCTCCTTCATCATCTCGTTGTGGCGCCGATTGATGATGCCCATGACCCGGCCCACGCAGCGCCCGTCCTTCCACGCCAGCACCAGCGTGGCCTCGCTGTAGCGAAACGCCCGGTTCTTCCTCGGGTCGTAGTACTTCCACTCGTCCATGTACATCGGCGGCATCCACTTGGCGTGGTCGCGGTGCAGCTCCGCCGGGAGGTAGATGAACCGCCGGAGGTCGCGCCGGCTGGTGACGGGCGTCAGCTGGACGGGCATGCGCGCAGCTCGCGGAAGAGGACGGGGTCGGTGGAGACCGGGAAGCAACCTACGCGGGCCGGGGGTGCCTCGCCAGTCGCGGCGCCGCGGCCCGCGGACCCCGGGGGCCCCGCCCCGCCGCGGCGGCGGGCTCGCGTCCGGCGGGCGCCCGCTCGCGCGAGCGCTGCCCTTCCCGGTAGCTTTCCCGGCGGTGGCCACTCCCGTCTTCTTCGATCCCACCGGCAAGCGCCGCCGGGCGGTGAACCGCACCTCCACCCTGGTCGGGCTCGCGGCCGCCGTGCTCACGACCATCTTCGCCGTGAGCCTGCTGGTCGTGCCGTTCCTGCCGCAGCTCCCGGGGATGGCCAACCCCGCGCACCGCCTCAACCACGCGCGCCAGACGCTGCTGCCGCGGCGCGAGCAGCGTCTCAACGGGCAGCTGCTGCGCCGCGACCGGAACGCCCTGTTCCGCGTGATGGACGCCCGCCAGCGGGAAGTGCGCGGGGCGCGCCTGCGCGCGCCCGCGGGCCCGCGCCCCAACGAGGTCGTGGGCGCGTTCTACGTGACGTGGCAGCGGAGCGGCCTGTCGTCGCTGCGCGCCAACGCCGACCGCCTGACCGTGCTGTTCCCCGAGTGGCTGCACCTCAACCGCACCGGGACGGCCCTCGATTTCCACGACTGGGATCCGGAGGTCACGCCCGCCAACACCGACGTGGCCGACGTCGCGCGCGACCACCACGTCGCGATCGAGCCCGTGCTCAACAACGCCGAGGGCGGGGCGTTCGACCCCCGGCGGGCCCACACCCTGCTGGCGTCGCCGGTGGACCAGCGCCTGCTGGCGACGGCGATCCGCGACTGGCTGGTGCAGAACCGGTTCCAGGGCCTCAACCTCGACCTCGAGAATCTGGATGCCGGCGACTACGAGCGGCTCCCGGCGTTCCTCGCGCACCTGCGCGACGCGTTCGACCCGGCGGGCCTGCAGCTCAGCGTGGACATCGAGGTCGGCAAGCCGGTGCCGCTGCCGGCCGTCGCCGCCGAAGCCGACTTCCTCGTCCTGATGGCGTACAACGAGCACTACCCCGGCGGCGTGCCCGGCCCGCTCGCCGGCGCCGGGTGGTACGACAGCGTGCTGGCCCGCACGCTGGCGCAGGTGCCGCCGTCCAAGCTGGTGGCCGGCATCGCGAACATGGCGTACGACTGGTCGTCGGCGGGCCGGCTCGCCGCGCCGCTGAGCGACCAGGCGGCGCTGATCGTCGCGCGGGACAACAACCCCGACGAGGCGCCGGCGCAGATCGTGAACTTCGACCCGCGGGCGCTGAACCCGACCTTCAACTATGTGGACGACTCGTCGCGCGAGCACGAGGTCTGGATGCTCGACGCGGTCACCGCGTACAACGACCTGCTCATGGCGCGGCGCGACAGCATCCGCGGCGCGGCGCTGTGGGTGCTCGGCAACGAGGATCCCGCCCTGTGGGAGGTGTACGACCGCCGCGTCGTGGACCAGCTCCCCGCGGCCGCGGTCCTCGATACCATCCCCTCGCCCTCCGGCATCGAGTTCCAGGGCGACGGCGAGGTCCTCGAAGTGGCCACCGCGCCCCACCGCGGGCTGCGCACCACCGACCAGGACTCCACCACCGGGCTGGTGACCGACGAAGAGTACGAGGAATTCCCGGCCTCGTACGTGATCCGGCGGTCAGGCTACAAGAAGGGCCTACTGGCCCTCACCTTCGACGACGGCCCCGACCGGGTGTACACGCCCGAGATCCTCGCCGTGCTGAAACAGCTGGGGGTGAAGGCCACGTTCTTCCTGATCGGCGAGAATGTCGAGCGCTTCCCGGAAATCACGCGCGACATCGTCCGCGACGGCGACGAGATCGGCAGCCACACCTTCACGCACCCCAACATGGCGGCCGTCAGCCGCCGGCGGGCACTGCTGGAGCTGAACACCACCGAGCGGGCGCTCCAGAGCGTGACCGGGCGATCCACGATCCTGTTCCGCTTCCCGTACGACGCGGACGCGGAGCCGACCAGCGCCGAGGAGGCCCGCCCGATCGTCCTCGCCGATTCCCTGGGCTACGTCACGGTCGGCGAAGAGATCGATCCGCAGGACTGGGACCTCTACAAGACGGACAGCGCCGGCGGGCGGCAGCGCCGCACCTCGGGCGACCTCGTCGCCACGGTGCTGGCGCAGGTGCGCAGTAACCCCCGCTCCAACGTGATCCT
>Ga0335078_10013304_pt1 | contig 12196 bp, 10 predicted proteins | sample Lox_Sample_32_FD_206711 | JGI IMG/M metagenome (GOLD analysis project Ga0335078, IMG submission 206711) | Soil microbial communities from Loxahatchee National Wildlife Refuge, Florida, United States - Lox_Sample_3.2 | ecosystem: Environmental > Terrestrial > Soil > Wetlands | place: USA... | reverse complement strand
ATGGTGCCGAGAGGTGGCTTCGCGAGGCTATGATCTTGGCAATCTGGGAAGGAACGTCCCACCGACAAATACTGGACGGCGTCGAAGTGATGGAACGAAAACACGCGCACCGGATACTGTTCGAGTCCCTGGCGGCTACGACTCAAGTGTCGAGCGAAGAGTTGGACGCAATCAAATCATCTATCGACCGATATCTTCAACTTCCTGTCCAACAGCGAGAAGCTGTTGCTGAACCACTTTTTAGGAACCTCGCTGAGTTCACTGCCAACGCGCTCACCCGAAAGTACTGAGAGTGATTGTCCTAGGCCGCCAATTTTTATTAATGGCTGGAAAACCATTCCTGAAGACCAGGATGCAACGCGAGAGTCTCCATATCTTTCCGCGTGAACCAACCCGTCGCATCGGTCTCTCGAACGCAGTAGGCCGCGAAAGGGCGTGAAACAGCAGCTCCAACCAAGAAGAATTTCCAACCCCCGCCGCAGTCTTGAACCTCGACGCCGGTCACCTTGTAGGGTGGCAGCGGTCCGATCTCTTCCTCCGCTTCCCGCCGAGCGGTGTCTTCAGGGGATTCTCCTGAGCGAATCGCTCCACCTGGGACGCCCCACTTTCCGGCTTCATCGACAGATCTCGAGCGCAGTTGTAGGAGGTATAGCGGGCCGGCCTCACCCGTCGTGCAGCAGAAGAGGAAACCAGCGGCGCCGTCTGCTCCCCAATGGATATGGCCTTTATTGCAAATCGTCCAGCGATCCATGATCGGCCTGCTCTGAGAACCTCGCACGTTACGGTAGAATCCGTCAAGACACAGTCCAGCGTCGTTGTGTTGACCCGGTTGGTCTGCCAAAGAACCAATAGCCATCGGGTGGTTGCTTATTCACAGAAAAGAACAATTGATTGCAGAGGCCTGCAACCATCCGAATTTGCTAGTCATATCCTTCCGAGCTGATTTGATTCGCATCGCTGCATAAGCCACTCGTTGGCTTCGGCTTAGCTGAACCTTCAAACAGGTCCCCTTAGCGATGCAGAATGCGGCGTCGCCGAATCGCCGGACCGAGACGCTCCCATCCCACCTTTGCGCGTTGACCGCGACGGACTAAAAGACTACGCCAGAACGGACAAACCCGGGGACTAACGATGCGCAACTGGGTCGAGTTACGGGAAACGGTATGATCTTGGTAGTATCCTAAGCACGGCCTCCCGAAGCCATGCACCGTATGTCGAACATGCATCCGTATACGACCGGATTTGCAATATCGAAAGACGGAACGACAATAGGCTATCGCCAGTTCGGACGCGGTCCGGGTTTGATTCTGGTGCATGGCGGCTTGCAGGCTTCGCAGAACTTCACCAAGCTGGCAACCGCCCTGTCCGATACCTTCACTTTGTACGTCCCCGATCGCCGCGGAAGGGGATTGAGTGGGCGTCATGGCCAGAGCTACAACCTTGAAAAGGAAGGTGAGGACATTCAAGCACTCGTTGCGAAGACGGGCACGCGGAACTTGTTTGGTCTAAGTTCCGGGGCCATTGTGTTGTTGCAAGCCGCACTCACCACGCCTTCGGTTCAAAGAATCGCGCTCTACGAGCCACCTCTATCCATAAATCACTCGGTGCCAACCCCCTGGGTAACGCGCTTTGACCGCGAGATTGCTAACGGCAAATTGGCTGCGGCGCTGGTCACGGTGCTAAGGGGACTTCAGGCTTCACCTGCATTTGCAGTATTGCCCCGATTTGTGCTCGTACCGCTTTTAAGCCTGACCCTCAGAAGGGATGCGAAACACGTTCAGCATGGCAATGTACCCCTACAGGAACTCATTCCAACAATGCGCTATGATATGCAGCTCGTAATCGAGTCAGAAGACGCGCTCGACACCTTCAAGACAATTTCCGCCAAAGTGCTATTGCTTGGTGGTAGTAAAAGTCAATCATTTCTAGGTGTCGCCCTCGACGGCTTAGGTACGGTGTTGGCGAAGGTTCAACGCATTGAATTAAAAGGCCTCGATCATCTGGGACCGGACAATAGCGGCAAACCGGAACGGGTAGCTTCAGAACTGCGACGTTTCTTTGCGTGATAAGGTCCTGGAAGGCAGACATTCTAAGCTACTCACAAATTGGTCAGTGGATCAGTAACGACAAGTCTGCTTGGAGCGAGTTGGAAAACTCCTGATGGCGGGGCCAACCGAAAAATATAAATCGTATCCTCATCGTGGGATCTAATCAGATTTCTTAGACGCAACCTTTTCCAAACTGAGGTTCGGACGGATGCAGCGTTTGCGGAGATGATTGAAAGACTTTAATTGCGGAGGCCTGCAACGTACCGAATTTACTCACAGTGGCCTTCCGAATTGAGCTCATGCGCGTTGCTTAGAAGTCTCACCCTGTGCGTCTCGCTTGGGCGCGTCGCCGGCGACCCAACGCGACCAACAGCTACTTTGCTTTCTCTGTGTTTTCATCAACTTGGGGAATGTGCTCTTCCCTCGACACTAACTCCAATCGCTCGAAAAACACCGGCTTCTGGCACACTTTTGGTTGTCTTCCGCCTAAACCGAGCAGTCGGTCTGGAGCGACGTCTGATATGGATCGTTCTGCTCCTCACATTGTCGACGCTGGCCGGTCTCAGCTCTGGCTGGCTGCCGCTCAAGTGCGGGGATGAAGGCCCAGCCACAAACTAGCAAGGACCATGTGGGCCGAACTTCAAATTGAACGGATACTCTGCACTCCCCAAAATCGGCAGACTTATCTTCAATACGTACTCGACGATCAGAGCGGTCGCAATTTGCGCAATCACCTTGCCGCAGCGCAGCCGCGTAAGTCAAAGCAGCGCTATCTGGAAGCAAATTCTGTCCGACCAGAACCTTCATAAAGCGCGTGCAATGCTACCGGAACACGAGTCTTTTGATTCGGCCTGAGCCAAATTGACGCGGCGAATATCTGCGGGCTGCGACAACTTGCCGCATTTACAAATGAATAGAGACTCTTTATACAGATGCGGCTGGAACGAAATGAACACGTGCAGAAGACCGTCAAAGTAGAGGGCACGACGATGATTACGAGACGAATACGGAACTGGGCGACGGTGGCGATGATGGTGGGCTGTGGGCTGGCCCTGCCTCGCGCAGTTCAACTCCTGGACAGGAACCATCACTGAGCTCCCAGAACTCGCTAGCGGTGTCTTCCCGGTCGGGATCACGGCAGGGCCCGATGGCAATATCTGGTCCACCGAATACTACGGCAATGTGATCGGGCGTCTGACGCTGACCGAAGGCCGCGACTACTCATCTCAACCACCCTGGACATTTCGGTAGCCGCCGAGAAGGGCAGCTCTTAGGTGGTAAGGGTTCAAACGCAGACTGAAGGTTCGAAATCGAGTTCCCGATTCTGGTGTTTACGCGTTTGATTTCACGCTCGGTTAGAAACTGCCGGTACGAATCAGCCGCTCGATCTTCATTTTTCAGCCGACAAACATCGCACGGACCGCCTGCTTGCACGGAATCCTTGGCCCTAGGACGACCTGTGCTATGCACACTTGATTCACAAATCAATTCTGCTCAAAGGCCTGCGTCTCCGAAGGCAAGTTGAAATGACACGATCGCTCAACGAGCAGGCGGGTACTTCGCGAGCTTCCTCTGTAACGACCGTCGGTGAATTCCAAGCAAGCGCGCGGCCTGAGAAATGTTGCCCCCACAATCAGCTATGACGCGCTGCATGTGTTCCCATTCAACTCGGCCCAAACTGGGTACACTGCCCGGAACCTCCGAAGTTCGGGGTTCGCCGCCTGGGCGCGATTGGAGGCTCTGATACACTGCCAGGATTTGATCGGCATCGGCGGGCTTGCTTAGGTAGTGATCAGCACCGCGCTTCATCGCAGAGATGGCCGTCGGGATGCTGCCATAGCCCGTCAGCACGATAATCGTCACGGACGAATCGATCTCCCGAAGTTCTTGCACTACGTCTAGCCCGGCTTTTCCCGGCATCCGAAGATCCACAAGGACAAGGTCGGGGCTGTGGTCGCGTGCCACTTTCAAGGCTTCGTCGCCGCTCGACACCGCATTTGCGTCCCATCGTCGGTGCACGAACGCACGCCGAAGGCGGTCGCGAAACACTTCGTCGTCGTCGACAATGAGTGCCAGGTGTGTTTCATCAGACTGCATTGTGAGCCTCTAGTTTCGGACAATTCGAAGGCAATTCGAGCAATGCGGTAGTCCCTTTGCCGGGAGACGACGAATATGACAGGCGGCCCCCCATCCTCGCAGCGAAGGTGCTCGCGAGAAATGTGCCCAGCCCCATGCCTCGCCCGGGTTCTTTTGTGGTGAAGAATGGTTCTCCGATCCTTCGCAGCATAGTTTCCGACATTCCCTGTCCCTGGTCGGTCACTGCGAAGGTGATTTCGGAACCACTCCGCATGGCAGTCAGCCGCACCGGCACACCTCGCAAATTCGCGTCCAAGGCGTTCTTAACGAGCGCGGCGAGCGATTGAATTGTGGCCTCTACTGGCAGGACCGCTACTGCTTGGAGGTCTGCGACCTCGACTGCTAGATGTCTTCTCTGCTCCTCGGGAAACTGACGCAGGACTTCATTAAACAACTCTGTGACTTGGATGGAGCGCGCAGTCTCGCCCATCGGCTCTGCGCCTTCAATACTCATTTTTTCTAGGATGAGGCGGCAGCGATCCACTTCAGTGCGAATCAACTTCGCATCGGCAAGAGCGGCCTCGCCGTCCGGAAGAGTGGATGCGAACCGCTCCAACTCGCGCGCAACCACGGCGATCGTGCCGAGTGGCGTCCCCAATTCGTGAGCAGCGCCGGCCGCGAGCGTTGCAAGCGACGCCAACCGATCTTTCTTAGCGATCTCGTCCTGTAAGGTAAGCACTTCCATTTCACGCTTCCGAAGCGCGTCAGCGATCTTTCGGGTAAAGAATATAATTAGGGCCGTCGCCAGAACGAATGCAATCCACATGCCCACCAAGTGGGGCGCTAAGCCTGGCTCGGTCTCATGAACGTGGAGCCCTGGCATTGGGACGTTGAAGAAAAACAAGAGCCCGAAACAGATGATGGATATCGAACCTAGAACCCATGTCCAGGTTTTCTGAAGAGCCGCTGCTGAAAGAGTGATCCCCACGAGGTAGAGAATGCTGAATGGGTTCATGGCCCCACCTGTCAGGCCAAGAACAGCGGTAAGGCAGAGTATGTCGAGGGCGAAAATCGTGCCCAGGGTCCGCTCCGGAAAACGAATGACCAGCCGCGGCTTTCGGCTGACAAAGGCATTACTTAAAAGGACGACGGCTAACGGCGCTAGCGCCCAAAGCACTGGCACGCCTAGGTGGAATGTTGCTCTCATCCCGATGACGAGCAAAGCCTCTCCAAGGGCTATGCCATAGCGAAGTCGCACCACCCATGGCAGCGCAACATTCGGAGCGGTATCCGGGGATTGCAAGGACGGGGCCTCCGTGGTGCCGAGCGCATTCAAAGGGCACTCACCGGTTCTGCGAATGCGTTCATTTTAAGCCTAGCTGATTCAATTATCGGTGCGACAATTTGCCACACCTCGAACAGCTAACATTCTCTTATAAAAATCTTCGCACAGCTATCCGAACGGAGAGCTGACTAGAAGCGGGCAGCCTCGCTGGCAACGCGAGGCTAGTGTGAAACCATTTTCGACGGCCATGCGACGATATACCACACCCCCATCGATGCCGAATTTATGTTTCATATTCACGAGTGGCGATCTACGACCGCTTGCGCTTCGAACGAAATCTTGCGGAAAGCGAAAGCGGCAAGTTACCCGTTCCCATGCGAACCACCTCCGCCAGTCCGCCAATCCAACCCAGAGGAGAACACAATATGTTGAATCGTCGCAATTTGATGAAGGTCATAGGACTAACCGCAATGGGAGGCATCGTGGCCCGATTCGCTGAGCTTCCAACAACTGAAGCTCAATCTACAAACGGCGCCTCCGAACCGTACTCGCTTCCTTCTCTACCTTACGAGTACGATGCCCTGGAGCCGTTCATCGACAGGCAAACGATGCATCTGCATCATGACAAGCATCACGCCGGCTACGTTCGCAATCTGAATGCCGCCGTGGCTAATTATCCGGATCTTGCTAAGTTGCCTGTCGAGGATTTGGTGCAACGCTTGGACCGGGTCCCAGAACCCATCCGACAAACAGTCCGCAATAATGGGGGCGGTCACGCAAATCATTCGTTGTTCTGGCAGGTTATGCAAAAGGGTGCGCCAGGGAAACCAACGGGGGATCTGGCGCGCGCGATCAACGAGAAATTCGGAAGCTTTTCGGCATTCCAGGACCAATTCACGAAGGCCGCCTTAGGCGTTTTCGGCAGTGGGTGGGCATGGCTAAGCTTAGACGAAAAGAAGGAATTGGCCATCGAAACCAGCCCCAACCAGGACAGCCCGTGGATGGCTGGGAGAGCACCGATCTTCGGGATTGATGTCTGGGAACATGCCTATTACCTCAAATATCAAAACGTGCGCGCCGACTATGTGGCAGCTTTTTACAAGGTGACCTCTTGGGACTTTGTTAATGTTCGATATGAAAGGGCAATAAGTTCGGCCGCATGACTTGGCGGACAACCCGGAATCGATCGTCCTAGAGGAAGTTGACGTTTCTTATCTAGGCCGAGTCTGGGCGCCGAGCGGCCCCGGGCGCGCTGCTCCGGGTCGCAAATTCGGATGGTTGCAAAGTGCGCCGAAGTTTTTTACGCAGAATTTAATTGCGGGGACTAGCAACGTTCCGAATTTATTGAACGTAGCCTTCCGAATACAGCTAGTGCATGCTGCTTGAGAACAAACGCCTTGAGAAAGACATGACACGGGGCGCGATGGCCGACTCCTGTAAGTCGCTCTTTTTCAGGAGTCACATACGTTTTCAACCATTCACAGTTCTGGCCCCAACACGAGAGGCGCGTCGCCTGATCGCACATTTCCACTTCGACCTCGGCGGGACGCCGTAAAAAGTCGCCCTTTGCGCTTCTTCCACCAGATGTACACACCAGTCACTGAAAGCATCGAGATCGCAAGTCCCAGGAAGCAAACGAAGATGCGGTATGGAAGACCAAACACATCGGCCGTGTGCAGCGCATAGAGCCAAGTCGAGATTGTATTGCCACTATGCTCGCCAGTTGTTAGGCGCAGGGATCGAAATCCGCCAGTATCGCCGTCTAGAACCAAAGCTGTCGCGTTTAAATCGGAGATATCGCGGCTAGTTCTCGCGTCATAATAATAAGCGTTTTCGACTGGGACGTACGAGAGGCTCTCCTGCCTCTCAACAGTAAAGCCATGGATGGCCGCCTGTTCGGCCATCAACCGGGCGCCTGCTTCTTGCGCGGCGCGCCAATCAAGTTTTGGTGGTTGATTCCCCTCGCGGTGGGGCATTTCCATGGGATGGCTTACTGCCCACGTATAGTCGAAGAGAGCGCCCGTCACCCGATCATATACCGCAGAGAGATTCAGGTAAACGCTCGACCAGGCGAAGATGAATAGCATTGCCCAGAGCCACAAGCCGCTCGCACGGTGCAAAAGGAAATTGAAACTATAAAAGCCGGCCCGCCGCTTGATCAGCCATGAGGGTCGCCAGCGTTGCCAAAAACGGTCCAAGGCGACCGGAAGTGTAAGATAAAAGCCGACAAAACAATCCACCGTCCAGAGCAGCGCCACGCCGCCCAAAATCCAGTAGCCGGTCATACTCAACCTAAGATTGCTGTGGAGTTGGTAGATGAAGGGCATCAAATTGATCCAGCCCTGGGAAATATCGCCGAATTTGCGGCGTCCGAGTTCTGCCCCGGTCCAGGGGTCAAGTAAAAGCTGGTCAAAACCAAGCGTGCAGAGGTGGGCAGTCGCAGGGTCCATGTGATGAGGCTCGAAAGACACCCACACCTGATTGGTCCCGAACAATTCAACGCCTGCCACCCGGCATTGTGGGACCAATGTCCCGGCGTGCTCGGCGAGCGTCGCCAGGTCGAGCTGAGGCACTCCCGGTCTCGGTGCAGCGTAGATTTGCGGACAGACCAACCTCTCCAAAGGGCTCCAGAGGGCAAGCATGCTACCTGTCAGCCCGACAAGGATGAGGAACCCGGCCATCACCAGGCCCGTCCAGCGGTGCAGCCACACGAAAAAATGGCGGATCATCGCGTACCTCCCTCAGTCTGTACTAGTGCTTTCGCGAAAGAGGCCTGCTGCTTTTGGGGCTGCCAGATTTCTCCCCTGGCGTGACGAGAACAAGGAAGCCCGCGATAAACAGACCGGCACAACGGTGCACCAGCAGCCAGAAATGACAACTCAACAGATCGATACTTTCTCTCCCCAGCGAAGCCATCGCTGACTGGGAAGCCATGGATCGACCACGAAGCAATCAAAACAGCAGTTTGAAAGCAAATTGGATCGTCCGTGGAGCTCCGATTTGATAGAGCTGGCTTAGACCTCCGCTGCCTTGAAGTCCTGCACCACCCTGAAGTCCCCCATTCAAATATTGTCCAAGAAGTTCCGTGGACGTACCAAAAGTCGGGTCGGCGAGGTTCCCATCTGGGGGAGCAAAATTGGGGTGGTTGAAGACATTGAACATCTCCGCCCGGAACTGCAATTTGACCGCTTCGTGAAGAGGAAAATCGCGGTGAACTCCAAGGTCCACTTGTGCAAATCCGAATCCACGCAAAGTGTTACGCCCTAGGTCACCTTGTCTGAGCGGGTTCCCATTCGCATCGGTAGGTGGAGGGCAGAAAGGCCCGATGCTGGGAGAACCATCGGGGCACGTTGTTGCTCCAGGAGTGTTGTTGATTGCCTTGCCCCCTGGATATTGCGGTCCATACAAGTACAACGGAATGCCGGGCATGACGTCCGGTCTAACATCAGAAAAAAAACCATCAGTGAGCTGGTAGAAATTGCCATCATAAACCGTGACAGGTGGCGCCGAATGCGCCGTGATTATGCTGTCGATAGACCAGTCGCCGGTGAGGGCTCTCAGAAAGGAATAGGATCGCAGTGAGGGTATCGCGTACGTTATTCCGGCGGAAAACGAGTGGCGGATGTCGAAGTCACAATCACCGCGGTTCTCATTTTGGCTTCCTCCGGACTCGATTGCGTTCGTCCCGACGTAGTCCGAACCCGCCGAAGCGGTGTCGATGCAATGCGACCATGTATACGAAGCCAGAACTTGCAAACCAGCGGACAAAGACCGATTAAACTGAAGTTGAAGCGCATTATAGTCGGAGGTACCGGTATTCGCGGTAAGAACCGCTTGATTGATTTCCGAGTTCGGCGAATAGAGATATGCTGACTGCAAGAGTCGCCGGCCCGCCGCACCGATATACGATGCGGAGACAGACTGGTGCGCACCCAATGCCTGCTCGATGGAACCATTCCACTGAAGGGTGTAGGGCAACTTCAGGTTCGGGTCAAAGCCACCGAGAATGCCGCTTGTTGCGTTGGGAGGAAGGATTGACGGCGGAGCGGCCTGATCCGGAGTTAAGGGGAAGGTCCCGCCCACGCTTCCCTGGTTTGACGAAAACGGGTAGATTCCGTCAACGATGAGATTCGCGGTTTCCGAAGTGGCGAGGTCATAGAAAACCCCGAAACCTGTTCTAAGGACGGTTGCGAAATTCTGACTCTTGCGAAGTCGGTAAGCAGCGCCGACACGAGGCGCGAAATTGCCGTAGGTGGTCTTAAACGGAGGCGTTCCCGGTGGCGCCAAAGCCAACTGTGACAGGTCGCTTAGATTAAAGCCTGTCAGGCCGGTTATATTCGGGCCAGCGAGCGTCGACGGTGCGAAATCCGTGTCCCACCTCAGTCCGTACGTTAAAGTCAGGCGAGCGAGCTGCCATGTATCCTGCGCAAATGCGCTAACGTTTCGAAATAAGAACGTATTGGGCACCCACACGTTCACGTAGCTGGAAGCAAGACTTCCGTTTTCGAAAGACGGAACGTCATTGAACGAAACCGACTGCCCGTATTGGAAAGGCGTGCTCTGTGGAGACAACCGGCGATAGTCGAACCCAAACTTTAGGGCGTGCGACCCCTTCTGGACAGAGAAGTTATCCACCACGTTGAATTGGCGCTGCACATTGCGAACGACCGGTCCGATATCAAGACTCCCGTTGGTGCCCAGTGAAAAAACATCCACGGCAAAGTCGGCGTTCTGGGCTGTGTAAGGGCCGGGAAGCGGCAGCGTCTGCAAGGGCGTGGCGCCTCCGAAGCTATCGAGGTATGAGCTTGATCCGGAATCGGTGCTGCTGTAGTTGAACCGGAATTCATTGACAACGTGCGTCGATACCGTCCAGGTGGATCCAAGCGTTCCTGTCTGAACCGTGGTCTTCAACAACGTCACATTGCTTAATGCCTCGCCTAATCCGCGCTCAGACGCGTTGGAAGGGGAGTAGTTATATCGGCCGAATAGAGAAATCTTGTCATTCAGTCGGTGGTCAATGCGAAGACTGTACGCGTCCAGGGAGGCGGGATTTGAGTAGGAGGCGTTGAATTCTGCCATGCCATTTCCCAGGTCAGGCTGCGTCGGGTCCAAAGGAAAAGCATTCAAATATGGTTGCATCACAGCGCTAGCGTTTGCGCGAGCTTCGGCATCTGGAACATAAGTAAGCTGAGTCATTGGCAACCGAAGCCTGAGCCCCTCATAAGAAAAGAAGAAGAATGTCTTGTCTTTCCAAATTGGGCCACCCAAAGTTCCCCCGAAATCATTTTGTCGCTCCTCCGCCTTGGGGAGAGGTGGTGACTGCGCTGTATTGAACCAGTTGTTGGCGTCCAACGCGTCGTTTCGCAAGTACTCGAAAAGCGAGCCGTGGAATTGGTTCGTGCCGGACCGTGTGACAATTGAAATCTGGGCGCCGGGCGTTCGGCCGAACTCCGGTGCGAAAGTGGAAGTTTGAATGCGGAACTCCTGCATAGCGTCCACGGAAACCAAGCTGTTCGTGCCGCCAAGGACACTGGTGGTCCCGGTAGCGCCTGCAATTTGATTTCCTCCGAGCCATGCGCTGCTGCCGACATTTGCACTTACTCCGTCAACCATCCAGTAGTTGGACGCCGCGCGCTGGCCGTTCACGCTAAATTGGCCACTATCCGATCCATTAGACGCAGTTACAACTACACCAGGGGTCAGATCGATGAGTGTCTGGAAGCTCCTGCCATTCAGCGGCAAGTTCTCCGCGAATTGCCGATCCACAACTGTACTGACAGACGCGTCCTGCGTGTCGATTGTAACTGCGCTCGCTTCAACAGTGACGGTCTCCGATGCTGAGCCTAGCGCGAGCGAGAAATTCTGCTCTCGCTTGTCCTGCACCGATAACACAAGGTCTTCGATGACGACCTGCTTGAAGCCCTGCTTGCTCACGACAAGCCGATAGCGTCCAGGCTGCAATCCGGTGAATGCGTAGATTCCTGCGTCATTCGTGAGCGCGTTCGTGGCGACACCAGTGTCAATGTGAGTCGCCTCCACTTCGACACCGGGAATCACTGCACCTTGAGGATCGCGAACGGTTCCAACCAGCGATGCAACTCCAGTTTGAGCCGATAATAGTACGGGGAAAACTAAACAGAAGACAGAAACCGCAACAAAGTGCCGGATGCATCGCGACATATTGCCCCTTTCGCGTCAAAAATCACCTCCCAAGAAACTGGAATTGCGGAGACCAACGCGTAGATTGACGATCAAAGAGATTCCCTCGAAAAGTCCCGGCGAGACAATGCGGCAAAATGTCGCACCATAAGGGCGGTTCCGTCCACGTTGGAGATTCCGTGCAAGGGCAACGATTGAAGTGTGCCGTCTTCAAATCCAACGAAGACGACTAGGCATTCCCCTCTCAGCGGTCGAAAAAACTTAAAACGCACCAGCCAAACCCCGGATCGTCATTATCACTAATCCGCTGTTCTTCACTCGACCTATACGTCGGCTTCTGACAAGTTGCGAGTGAAATTCGGATGATTGCGTGCTCAGCGGAAATGCTTTAGGGAGAAGAAGTTTAAGTTGCGGGGGCTTGATTTGAACCAACGAGCGGCTTGCTCTTCAGAGACCACGTGTTCCCATATTCATGCTCACGCCTTAGGCGCTTGAGACGCTTTGAGAGCTGGCTAATTCAGAGCAACGTTGCCCCCGCCGAGTCCAGCCATTTCTGGAACCCTGGATGCAGCTGAAGGTTGTTCATGTCCTGTCGGGTGAACCATCCGGTAGCATCCGTTTCTAAAAC